>JADEYI010000964.1_pt1 | contig 27162 bp, 21 predicted proteins | sample 8542331 | NCBI WGS metagenome assembly JADEYI01 (sample SAMN16510988, study PRJNA670497) | mine drainage metagenome | isolation source: biofilm near Copperflume 1 | place: Germany: Marsberg coppermine Kilianstollen | collected 2018-02 | reverse complement strand
TCAGGTGGATCACATTGCCGAACATGGGTGGATCAGATCGGCCGGCTCTTGACACTCAGCCGGTGAGTACGGGGGTTTCCTCGTCGAACTGTTCGATGAGTGGCTCGGAGACGGTTTCCCCCGCGTCTCTATTCGAATCTTTGACAACTTCCTGCAGTCGTTCCTCGGCATGCCCAACAACCTCTGCGCGCACGGCGACACCTGCGGCGCCGGCCTGGTCATCGAGCAGAACGGCGACTGCTACCCGTGCGACTTCTACATGGATTCGCCCTGGAAGCTGGGTAATGTGCTCGATCAACCGCTTACCGAGATCGTTCGCAACCCGGCCTGGCCAGCGTTCGAACGCCAGAAGTCGCCCCTCCCCGCAGCGTGCGCGGCGTGCGAGTACCACGCCTGGTGCAAAGGGGGATGTCCCCGCAACCGGATGCTCGACGATGATGGCACGACGGGTCCCGACTACTTCTGCGCTGCCTACAAGCAGTTCTTCGCCTACGCAGAGACGCGGCTGCGAGCCCTCCGTGACCGCGTTCGCAACTACATGGCCTTCAGCGAACAGTTGCTGCTCCCCGGCTCTCTCTCGGTTGGCCGCAACGACCGCTGCCCCTGCGGAAGCAACCGAAAGCACAAGGTCTGCTGCGGTAACCCGCAGCTCGCCTCCTCGTACATCTTCAGATAGGCGATCGTGTCCCGAACCTGACCCTGGCGACACGACAGAAAGTGCACGCCTTACCGCGTCTCGGGCCCCGCTGGCCGGTCCCGGTTCGGCCCAGACAAACAGCGCCGCCCGGATCGCCGCCACGACAACCGCGGCCGCCACGTGCGCATCGAGGCGCACCGCCGGCGTGCGGGGCTGCCACGCGTCAACGAGCAGCTGCGCCCACGAAGCGGCCACTTCGAAGCGGGCCGGCCCGCTTGGCGCCCGGACCACCGCCGTCAGGAAAGACGGACCACGGTGGCGCAGCCAACCTGACGATAACGGTCCGGAGTACAAGTGAGGACGATAATCTGGCAGTCCCCAGCACTCTGCGTGAAGGCGGCGCCCAGCCGTTCGAGACGGCGGGGATCAGACCATCCGAGGGCGTCATCAACGATGAGCGGGACGCCACCCTGCGTACTTACGAGTGCCGCGCAAACGAGGCGCGACAGCACCCCGATCTGTTCCTTTGCTCCGGTGCTGAGGTCCTTGTAGTCGACGGTGATGCCGTGGAGCGTACGGCTCGCGACCTGAAGGTTTTCGGAGAGCTCGACGGTGAGAGATTGGCCAAAGACGATCTTTCCAAGCGACTCGAGGCGGTCGCGGAAGGGCTTGATGTAAGCGCGGCGAGCTTCGTCTCTTTGGCGCGACATGATCTCGAACAGCAGACGCGCGGCCGCGCCGCGCCGTTCGACTGATTCGCGCTCGCTGCGGCAGCGTTCGGCTTCCGACTGAGCAGAGGAGAGCCGGTCTGCAAGGCCCTCTTCGCCGCGGAGGCGAAGGGTAGCACGGAGTCCCGTATGCTCGTTCTCGCGGTCGCGAATGTCTGACTGGCAGCGGTCGAGAGCACCGCTTGTATTCCGCCTGCGGATTTCGAGCGTCCCCGGATCGGCCTCCTGGAGGCGCGCGAGTGCGTCCGCGTGAAGGCGGCCGGCATCGTCGACCAATGATTGCCGCGTGCCCACATTCGCTTGAAGCGCTTCGTCGCTGTTCTCTTGGCGGGCGGCCGCGAGGGCGACGGTGAGAGCGGCCAGCTGCTGATTGACTGTTTCGACGAGTATCCCCGCGCCCTGGTGCTCGAGATTGAGCTCTTCCGCGCGCTTCCGGAGATCGGCGAGGGCCTTTTCGGCACTGTTGACGGCCTTATCGCAGAGTTCAACCTCGCGAACCGCGGACTCTCGGAGTTGCCGCGCCTCATCGAGCGTCGCGGGGATTGGAACTTTGGCCGAACGCTTTGCCGGGTAGTCGACGACCCTGCTACGGGTGCGCTCCACCTTCGCACGGAGAGATTCGACGGTGAGGTCGCCCCGGTTCTGGAAGATGAGTTTCTGCGCTGCTTCCAGCCGCTCGCCGGCCTGCTCGCGGCGACGGACCTGAGCCTGGGCACCGGGCAGGCTGGCAACTCCTAGCGAATCTGTGAGCTGGCGAAAGTCGCTTTCTGCCACCAGCAACTGCTCCCGAAGCTGAGAGGCATCGTACCCGGCGGTGACAGTGACTGCGGCAAGATCGGCGACTCGCAGGGTGACGCCTGGCGTGCCATCAACGTCGATGACGTGGCCTGGCTCGAGCTCCCGTTCCTCCCCGTCGATGGCGAGCACAAACCCAGCCAGCGCTTCGATTCGGATGGCGGGCGCTGCCGCTTCCAGGCGGGTTCGGGCCTGGACGAGCACCAAATGTGCATCTTCAACCTGGACAAGCGACTTCTCGTCGATTTTGCAGCTTTCGAGGAACGCCTCGTTCTCGTCGACGATGGGCAACGCTTCCTCGATGTTCTTCAGCCGTTCCTGCATGCGTTCGAGATCACCCCGATCGCGGATGAAGATCTCGTCGGCCGAACGGAGTGCTTGCGCTGCCTGGGCGTCCGAGCGAAGACCGCGTTGCGCCGCGAGGTCGCGCTCGGACGCCTCGACTTCCTGCCGGCCGGCGTCAGCGGCCGGCGCAACCCGGTCACGATCCTCGGTGAGACGGCTAACTTGCTCACCGGTGCTGAAGACGGCGGCGATCACCTGCTCGCGCTGGGCCCACGCTTGACTGGCGGCGGCGAAGCGGCTTCCCGCGAGTTCGGCAGCAGCATCGAGTTTATCGACCTTTTCCTTCTGCTTCGCAACCTGGGCCCACTCTGCGTCAAGCTTCTCGACCAGTTCGCGCTGTTCGAACTCCTGTGGACGCAAGTGCGCGAGTTCGGCAATGAGCGCATCGCAGCGGTCGGCGTCGCGTTCGAGGTCGGCGAGTTGGCGCTCGAGCTCAACAACCGCCGCCGCGGCCTTCACGTCAGCCTCCCTCGGGTTCTTCAGCGTGTCCCTGTCCTGTCCTGTCTTCGTGAAATAGTCGCCGTATTCGGTGGTGATACGGTCGAAGAGCGTGTCTTCGCGGCCGCCACCCGGAGCCGCGCCGGCGACGGCATCGAGGGCAGCGCCGAGGGAGCTCCCTGTGAGGAGCTGCTCTTGTTTGACTTCGACACCCTGCTGGAGCCGGAGAGCTCGCCAGAGGGCTTCGTCGGTGGTGTCCGAGAGGATCCTGGCAACTCGTTCGTGCGCCTCGGCTCCCGTGAGCTGCTCCCGGCGGGGCTCGATGATTGTGAGCCGGGTGTACCGCTCAGAAGCTCTCGCGGCATAGCACTTCTCGTACACAAAACGGTAGTCGCCGCAAGAAAGCTCGGCGGAGACCACCGGATTACGGCCAGTGTGGTTCGGGCGAACGGAGCGGACGGCGGCGGCGTTGGAGCTGTCAGGCGTGTCAATCAAGAGGAAGATGGCCTCGATGAGGCTCGACTTGCCGACTTCGTTCTCACCCTCGATAACGGTAACGCCAGTCTCGGGTAGCTCGACACTGCACTCCGCGACACCGCGGAAGTCCTTGATGCTGATGCGATGAATCTTCACGCGACACCCCCCGAAAGGCGAAAAAGAAGGGCGAGGGCATCGTTAGCGGTCTCCCTGGTTTGCCCCTGTGAGGACGCGGCCGCTTGCAGCTCGCGGAGCGTGGTGTCAGCGAAGCCTGCGAGGCCGAGGCGGCCAAAGTCGCTCGCATCGGTAACCACGGCCAGGTCCATGTGGCGCTGCCAGAACTCCAGGGCTCCAAAGAGCGTACGTGCGTGGTCGAGGATCGCTTCTAGCTTTATGTGCTCGACGAGATGAAGAGTCCCTTCAAAGCTGAGCTTGAGGATCGTCGTCGGTTTGTCGGAGAGCCCATCCAGCCAGCTTTCAAGGCTGGTGAGGTCGCTACGCCCGCTGAGGGCAATGCGGCGCTCGATGAACCGCCAGCGGGCAACTGTCACGGGCTCAACGTCGCAGCGACCGGGCTCGAGGTCGACGACCAGGACCTTGCCCGGATTGAGTTCGTCATAGTCGGTGGGCTCCGGGGCACCCGAGTACCATGCCCGCCCTGTAGAGCCTGACTGCGTGAGGGAGTGGCGATCGCCCAGGGCCAGATAGTGGATCAGGTTCTCTGCGAACGCGTGCTCGACCAACGGGAGGTCGATGACTGCCGGATTGTCGGCGCCCATCCCGGCGGTGGTCCCGTGGCCGACCAAGATTCGGAGTGCTGTGCTCGTGGGCTCGAGCTGGAGGATTGCGGCGGCAACAAGGTCATGGAGCGGGTGTTTCGAGGTCCACGGTGCCGCGGCAAGCTGGACGCCGGGCGCGACGACAAGAGGCTCTCCAGCCTGGAGCACCATCACGTTGTCGGGCCGTTGTTCGATGAAGCTGTTGCTGCGATAGACCGAGCCTTCATTCAGCGGGTCATGGTTGCCGGGCAGGAGGTAGAACTGCAGGCGCGTAGCGGCCATCGCGTCGAGGGCGCGGGCGACTGTCTGGCGGTCGATGGCGTTATTCTCGAACACATCTCCAGCGACGACAGCGAACGCGCAGTCGCGGCTGGAAGCGACTTGCCCGATCGCGGTGATCGCGTTGATGCGGTCGGCGGTGAAGCGGTGCTGGGCCTCATCGGAGAGGAAGTGGCGGCGCATGCCGAGCTGCCAATCTGACGTGTGGATGAATCGAACCATTGGAAACGACCGCCCTTCCTGACTGCGGCGATGCTACAGCCGTCCCTCGAAGGCGCATGACCGGCCCGCGTGCGGCGAATACTACGCCGACGCGCCGACAACCGCTGTCGTGTCCGTGAAAATCTCGCGCTGGGATGGTCATGACGGCGAGGGTCCGCTGGCACTGGGACTGACCAAATCTGACGGAAATTCACGATTGCGCGCTCAGCGCCCTCAAAAGATGTTTAGATCGAAGCGAAACAGCAACGACAGCTGCGTGCTTTCACGGCCGGTACAAGGCACAGGCGGTCATCCTCTGCCGCCAGGTCGCCCCTTCCTTTAGAGTCGGCCTTCGACTACTGCAGGCTGCTTGCGGAGCTCCATTCCGTGAGGTCACACCCCGATCGCGTCGGCCACCTTCCCCCAGCCCTCATCAGTCTGCCCCTCCAGCCGCCGCAGGTAGACCGTCGTCACAGCCAGCGAGGAGTGGTCGAGGAACTGGCTCGCCGCCTCGATCGATTCGCCCGCGTCCCGGCGCAGCTTGGCTGCCGTGTGGCGCAGGATGTGGACGCCCGTGGGCGGTAGTCCTGCCGCCACCATGTATTTGCGCAGGCGGGTGTAGAACGTCGCCGAGGTCACGCCCCGCTCGCCAGCTCCCGCCTGCCAGAGCGACTCCTCCGGCCGCATCGTCGGGAGGCGCTTCCCCGCGTCAGAGCGCGTAACGAGGAGGGCCGTGTAGGCGGGCCGCGGCAGCTCCCGGCGGCCACGCTTTCCGCCCTTGCCCCGATAGCTGTAGAACGCGGTCTCGCCTTCGACCGTGACGTTTCCCGCCGTGAGGTTGATCACCTCGCTCCGCCGACGGCCCGTGAGCACCAGCGTCAGGACGATCGCCCGGTCCCGGCGCCCGGCTACGGTGTCCGGGATCACCGCAAGGATCTTCTGCACGTCGACGGCGGTGTAGCCCCTTGCCGGGCTCGGCTGGACCTTCGGGCGTTCGAGTGCGTCGCAGGGGTTGGCCGTGAGGATGCCCATCCTGATCAGGAAGTGGTAGAACGAGGACAGGCAGGCGACACGGGCGCCAATCGTGATCGCCGACGGTTCGCGGCCTGAGAGCCCCTTGCCGTAGGCCCAGCCCATCACGTCCGCGCTCGTCACCACGTCCGGCGTCTTCGCCGTCTGGCCGAAGAAGTGCTGGAGCATGCGGCTGTAGCTCTCGACCGTGCGCCGCGAGCCGGAGCGCCGCTCCTTCTCGGCGAGGAAGGCGTACGTAGCCTGTTGCCAGGCGCTCGGATCGGTGGGATTGGCCAGGAGGTTCGTTTCCATGGTCGCCATTCATCGCTCGGCGGCGGGACATTAGCAACACCATTTTGCGATGGTGCAATGGGCGGGCCGCAAGACTCAGTGACCCCCGACCGGAACCTGAGTCCGTCGTCGCCGGGAGGGTGTACGCTCAGGTCGACAGAGAGCAAGAGTTCGAACTGGAGCGGCTACGAAAACTGCTCCGCCGCCTGTTTGGCAATCCGGCTCAACAACCAACCCCGAAGCTGTAGCCGGCACGGTCGTCGTCGCAGGGCGGGAGTACTGAGGTCTCAGTTCGGTATGGGGTGGTAGCAATGATCTGTCCGCAGTGCGGTTCCCGCTCGATTCTTCGGAGCCATGACTCGGTTGGCTGCCTCGCCTGCGGCCACGTCCTATCAGAACCCCGGCGCCAGGTTTGGGATGCGGCGTGGTTCTTGCCGGGAGCAGGTCCACATTCCGGGCCTCCCGTCACCGATGAAGAGCGTCTGCTGTGGCGGCAGGAACGCCACCTTTCGGCCGGGCACGCGGACAAACACCGGTAACACCATCGGGACGTAGGGCAACGCCGGCAGCGCTGTCGGCGTACACTGTCGCCGGGTCCGGGTGATGTCCTAACCGAAGTGCTGGCGCGGAGAGGGTGAGAGCCGGCCACCCTGGCAGGGCAACAGCCCATCGGTGCGGTTCCCTCCACTGACCCCCGGGCCCCCTTTCCATTCTCCGCTGCCTCAATCGGGCCGCGCGACCATCGCGGAATCATGTCCGCCGAGGCTAGGGTACAATCGCCCGCAATGAACGCGAGCGACTTTCGGCGAAAGTGGGCGGCTTCGCAGCGCACCGAGCGAGCCGCCTCCCAGGAACACTTCATCGATATCTGCCGCCTACTCGGCGAGAAGACGCCCAACGAGGCCGACCCCTCCGGCGACTTCTACACTTTCGAGAAGGGCCTGAGCAAGACCAGCGGCGGCGATGGCTTCGCCGATGTCTGGCTGCGGGGCCACTTCGGCTGGGAGTACAAGGGCAAGCACAAGGACCTCCGCGCCGCCTACAAGCAGCTCCTCGACTACCACGAAGCGCTCGAACAGCCGCCCCTCCTCATCGTCTGCGACCTCGAACGCTTCGAAGTCCACACGAAGTGGACCAACACCGAGTCCTGGGTCTACAAATTCACGATCGACGACCTCGACAGCGACCGCACGGTCGCCGTGACGACGCCCGTCGGCCCGGCGAAGGACGCGCCCAGGCTCACCGCCCTCCAGGTGCTGCGCTATGCCTTCGCCGACGTCGGGCAGCTGAAACCGGGCAAGACCACCGACGAGATCACGAAGGAGGCCGCTGCCCTCTTTGGCGACCTCACGCGCGACATGCGCAGGTGGAAGGATGCCACGGGCAAGCAGGAGATCGACGACATGCGTATCGCGCGCCTCGTCACAAAGCTCCTCTTCTGCCTGTTCGCCACGGACATCGGCCTGCTGCCGAAGGAGAGCTTCTCCGACATCATCCGCTTCAACAAAGAGGACGCAGCGCGCTTCCGCGACCGGCTGGGCGAGCTCTTCCGCGCCATGGACGCGGGCGGCCACTTCGGCGCGCTCACCCTGCACCACTTCAACGGCTCCCTCTTCGCCGATGACGATGTGCCCGACCGGCTCCTGGCCAACGAGGTCCACGTCCTCGAACGGCTCGATGCGCTCAACTGGGCCGATGTCGAGCCCGCTATCTTCGGCACCCTCTTCGAACGGGTGCTCGATGCCAGCACGCGCGCCAAGCTGGGCGCGCACTACACCTCGCGCGAAGACATCGAGACGCTCGTCGAGCCGGTACTGATGATGCCGCTGCGGCGCGAGTGGGCCGATGTCCAGAAGCATATCGAAATCGCGTTGCAGACGGCCCACGACCGGGGAGCGACTCCCGCGACGAAGGCTGCCCGCGTGCACGGGCTGCTGGAGCCGTTTCACCAACACCTCGCCACCATCCGTGTGCTCGACCCGGCCTGCGGCTCGGGCAACTTCCTCTACGTCGCGCTCTCGCTGCTCGAGGCGCTGGAGAAGGAGGTGCTCGCCTTCGCGAACGCCCACGGCATGGAGATGCGCCCGCGCGTCCACCCGCGCCAGTTGCTCGGCATCGAAAAAAACGAGTACGCCCACGAACTCGCCTCGGTGGTCATCTGGATCGGCTACCTCCAGTGGAAGTACCGCAACGGCGTGGACGTGGCCGAAGACGACCCGATCCTCCAGAAGCTCGACCAGGTCGCCCTCATGGACACCATCCTCGACCTCTCTGACCCCGCCAACCCGCGCGAGCCCGAGTGGCCCAAAGCCGACGTGATCATCGGTAACCCGCCCTTCCTGGGCGGCAAGCGGCTGCGGACTGAGCTTGGCGACGCCTACGTCGATGCGATGTTCAGGGTGTGGGACGGCCGTGTCCGCCGCGAAGCCGACCTCTGCTGCTATTGGCACGAGAAGGCGCGGGCGGCTATCGCATCCCGCCGCACGAAGCGGGCGGGTCTGCTTGCGACGCAGGCTATCCGCGGTGGCGCCAACCGCACGACGCTAGAGCGCATCAAAGAGACTGGCGACATCTTCTTCGCCGAGTCCGACCGCAAGTGGTATCTCGATGGGGCGGCGGTGCAGGTCTCGATGGTCGGCTTCGACGACGGCTCGGAGACGCAACGAATCCTCGATGGCTGTCCGGTCGAGGGTATTAACGCCAACTTGACAAGCGTCATCGACCTTACGACTGCGCGTCGGCTCATGGAGAACATCGGTATCTCGTTCATGGGAGACACCAAGGTTGGGCCCTTCGAGATCTCTGAAGCGCAAGCGCGCGCGTGGCTTTCTGTGCCCAACCCGCATGGCAAACCAAACAGCGACGTCGTTCGACCGTGGGTGAATGGGTTGGACGTTACACGCCGGGGGCGTGGCATGTGGATCGTCGATTTCCCGCCAGGGACGACCGAGGCAGAGGCTGCACTCTTTGAAATGCCGTTCGCCCACGTGTTGGCGCATGTCCGACCGGAGAGAGGGCAGAACAAAAGGTCTGCCTATGCCGAGCGCTGGTGGATTCATGGAGAGCCGCGGCCCGAGATGCGGCGCCAGCTTCGCCCCCTCGCTCGTTTCCTCGCGACCGTAAGCGTTTCGAAACACCGCCTCATGGTGTGGCTGCCCGCAGGGACGCTGCCCGATCACAAGCTCTTCGTCTTCGCGCGCGACGATGACTACTTCTTTGGCGTGCTGCACTCGAGAGGACACACAGTATGGGCGCTGGCGACTGGATCCATCCACGGTGACGGATCCGAGGGTGGGCGGCCGGTCTACAACAACACCACGTGCTTCGAGACGTTCCCGTTCCCGTGGCCGCCCGGCAGCGAGCCGAAGGACGCCCCCCTCGTAGGGGCCATCGCCGAGGCCGCACGCGAGCTCAACGCCCTGCGCGAGAGCTGGCTCAACCCACCGCCCGACAGCATCGGCGAATCCGAGCTAAAGAAGCGCACCCTCACCAACCTCTACAACCAACGCCCCACCTGGCTCGACATTGCCCACCGCAAGCTCGATGCTGCCGTCTTCGCCGCCTACGGCTGGCCGGAACTCCCCGCCGAGCTCTCCAATCAGGAGATCCTCGCGCGGCTGCTGGCGCTGAACCTTGAACGAGCTCAGGCCTCCGACCACTAACCACACATCGTGGTAATGGAGTCGCAGACAGTCACTGCCACTCACGAGCCCATAGGTAATTTCGTTAGATCCATGCAGCTGTAGCAATAACTGACGACATAGCTTATATTACGTAACTCAGAGCAAGAAGGCCGTCCTCCGCCATCGACCACGGCTCGACGTCCTCTTTCCCACTGCCGTGACTTCTGCTCTTCGCTGGAAGATCAAGGGAGGAGGCCATATGCAGCGTTCAAGTGGCACCGGCACACCGCGCGAACAGCTCGTCAACACTCACTTCCCCGACTACGTCACCGAGCCAGAGCAGATCCGCAACGGCTACCAGCAGGTCCTTGCCCGGGGCGTTGTCACAGACCTTCTGCTAACCAACCGCCGTTTGACGGAGTTTCAAGCCAAGATGAGCAGTTGGGTTTTCGGCGAGCTGCAGCCTGAACGTTACCGAACGCTTCGCCGCCCGTGGTGTGACCCGATGATTGGCAGGCGTGGATGGTGACGGCGGCGGGGATGATTAAACGTCTCTCCAGTCTTCGCGTCCAACTGGTGCTGCTCGTGGTGGTGGCGTTCGCTCCCGCAGCCGTACTGATCTTCATCTCGGCCCAGGCCCGCCGCTCCGATGGAGCCGACCACGTTCGCAGCCAGGCCCTCTCCCTGGCCAAACTGACCGCGGTGCAGTACGAGCAGGCAATCCAATCCACTCGTGCGTTTCTCCTGCCACTGGCGCAGGTGTTCGCCGCAGTGCCGGACCTCGGCAAGGTGTCCGAGACGGCTTGCCAGCCCTTCTTCGCGAAGCTGATCGCGAGCGACTCCCAGCTCGTCGTTGTCGCAGCGGCGCTGCCCGACGGGACGGTCCAGTGCAGCAACCAACCATCGACTGGAAGATCGGCGAGCGTGGCCGACGAGGCATTCTTCAAGACGGCGGTGGCGACGCGCGACTTCGCCCTGGGTTCCGTCACGACTGACGCCGTGACAGGAAAGACAGCGATCCTTGCCGGATACCCGATCGTTGCCGCCGATGGCTCAGTTCGCGGGGTCATCTACGCCGGCCTCAATGTCACCGCGCTCAGCGAGGCTGTCGTCCAGGCCGGGCTGCCGCAAGGCTCGTTCGCCTCAATTGTCGACCGCACCGGCACCGTTCTCGCGCGCTATCCCGAGCCCGCGCGCTGGGTTGGGCGGTCGATCGCCTCCCAGGCGGGTTTTGCTGAGCTCCAGTCTCACCCCGCTGGCGTAACCGTAGACGGGCGCAGCCTCGACGGGACTGCAGTGGTTGTCGGTTCAATAGGCTTATCGTCGCTAGGTGGGCCGGCAGGGGGACCGCCGCAGGCGTTCGTATCTGTTGGCATTCCGACGAGCACTGCCTATGCAAGCGCGGACCGGAGGCTGCGCACGGATTTGCTCTGGCTGCTGGCGGTTGCTCTCGTTGCGGCCGCCGCGGCTTGGTTCGGCAGCGGACTCGTGCTGGGCAGGCTGCGACGGTACGTGCGGGCCGCAGGAAGCATCGCCGCGGGCAATTTCTCCGCGCGCACCGGCCCGCCGTACCCGAGCAATGAGCTCGGCGACCTTGGCCGCGCGTTTGACGAAATGGCAGCCGGGGTAGAAGAGCGAGATCGCGAGATCCGGGTGCTAAACGAGGGGCTCGAACGACGCGTGACCGAACGGACGGCAGAAATCGAGGCGGTGAACCGGAACCTGGAGTCGTTCAGCTATTCCGTCTCGCACGACCTGCGGACCCCGCTGCGTGCTATCGACGGCTTCAGCCAGGCGCTCCTGGAGGATTACGCCAGCACGCTCGACGAACAGGGCAAGGACTTCTTGCAGCGGGTGCGCGCCGCCACCCAGCATATGGGGCACCTCATTGACGACCTGCTCGTCCTGTCACGCGTGACGCGCTCGGAGATGCGTCGTGAGCAGGCAAACTTGAGCGCCCTTGCCGAGTCGGTAATCGACGAACTTCAGCATGCCGAACCGCAGCGCCGGGTCGAAATCACCATCGAGCCTGACCTTCAGGCGGTGGGCGATCCCCAGCTGCTGCGCATCGTGCTGGCGAACCTCTTGTCCAACGCCTGGAAGTTCACCGGCCGCCAGCCGCAGCCACGCATCGAGTTCGGCGCGCTGCGCGATGCCGCCGGCGTGCCGACCTACTTCGTCCGTGACAACGGCGCAGGCTTCGACATGGCCTACGCTGACAAGCTGTTCGGCGCCTTCCAGCGCCTGCACTCCCCGAGCGAGTTCCCTGGGACCGGGATTGGGCTGGCCACCGTCCAGCGAATCGTGCAACGCCACGGCGGGCAGGTGCGTGCCGAAGGCCTGCCCGGCCAGGGCGCGACGTTCTTCTTCACACTTCCCGCTTGAGGCGGATTTGGAGGCTGTCCATGAATAACAAGCCGATCCTGCTCGTTGAAGACAATCCCGACGACGAGGCGCTGACCCTGCGCGCACTCAAGAAGAACGGCATCCTGAACGAGGTTGCAGTGGCGCACGACGGCCAACAAGCCATCGACTATTTCTTCGGTGAGGGTGCGTCCCCACACCCCCCGCCAGCCGTGGTACTGCTGGACTTAAAGTTGCCCAAGATCGACGGGTTGGAGGTGCTGCGCCGTCTCCGTGCCGACGAGCACACCAGACTGCAACCGGTCGTGATCCTCACCTCATCGAAGGAGGAACAGGACATCATCACCGGCTATCGCCTCGGCGCCAACAGCTACATTCGCAAGCCGGTGGACTTCAACCAGTTCATGGAGGCGGTCCGACAGCTTGGGCTCTACTGGCTGGTGCTCAACGAACCCATTCCCGGCCAGCACGGACAACCCTGATGAAGCCGCTACGCGCCATGATCGTCGAGGACTCGGAGGACGACACCGGCCTCCTGCTCCGGGAGCTGCGGCGCGGCAGCTACGACCCGGTCCACCTCCGCGTGGAGACGGCCGAGACGATGAGTTCTGCGCTGGCGGACCGCGCCTGGGACATCGTGTTCTCCGATTTCACCATGCCGCAGTTCAACGCCTTCGCTGCCCTCGCACAGCTGCACAAGTCTGGGCAGGACATACCATTCATCATTATTTCCGGCACCATCGGCGAGGATCGCGCAGTGACCGCCATGAAGGCTGGCGCGCACGACTACATCCTCAAGGGCAACCTGAAGCGGCTGCTCCCCGCCGTCGAGCGCGAACTCCGAGAGGCGCACATGCGCGCCTCTCGCAAGCAGGCCGAAGATGCCCTTCACCTGCAAAGCGCCGCCCTCAACGCTACCAGCAATGCGATTATCATCACCGACCGCAACGGGACAATTGAATGGGTCAACCCGGCCTTCACAGCGCTTACTGGCTACAGCGCTGTAGAAGCCATCGGTAAGAATCCACGGGAACTGGTCAAGTCGGGCGTCCATGCCCAGGTGTTTTACAAGGACCTGTGGGACACCATTCTTGCTGGGAACGTCTGGCACGGCGAAGTCACGAACCGCCGTAAGGATGGCAGTCTCTACAGCGAGGAGCAGTCCATCACACCAGTAAAGGACGCCCGTGGCGAGATAGCTCACTTCGTTGAGATCACGCGGGATCTCACGGAAAAGAAGCAACTTGAGGCTCAATTCCTGCAATCCCAGAAGATGGAGGTCGTTGGGCGGCTGGCCGCGGGCATTGCCCACGACTTCAACAACCTCCTCAACGTCATCAACGGCACGGCAGTCCTCGCCGCAGAGGAACTGAGAGAAGGCGACCCGTTGCGGGCGGATTTGGAAGACATCCGACGGGCGGGGGAGCTAGCCGCTTCGCTAACCCGTCAGCTCCTCTCCTTCAGTCGCCGCCAGATCATGAAGCCCGACGTCTTCGACCTGAGCACGCTCGTCACGGACCTGAGCAGCATGCTCCGGCGTGTGATCGGCGAGGACATCGCTTTGGTAGTCGTCCCGGCGAAGACCCCGTGTAGCGTCAGCGCAGATCCCGGGCAGATCGAGCAGGTGATCATGAACTTGGTCGTCAATGCGCGGGACGCCATCCCCGCCCACGGCACGTTGAGAGTCGAGACCCAGGCCATCGAGTTGGACGAGACTCACTCCGCAAGTCACCTGTCCGCAAAGCCCGGGCCGTACGTACGTCTGACAGTCAGCGATTCGGGCCTCGGGATGGACGAGGCCACCCGCGCGCGCATCTTCGAACCGTTCTTTACAACGAAGGAGGTCGGAAAGGGGACGGGACTCGGCCTGTCCACGGTGTACGGCATCGTCCAACAGAGCGGCGGCAGCATAGGCGTGTCCAGCGAACTCGGCCGGGGGACCACTTTCGCGGTCTACCTGCCCCACGTCGGGGAGGTGGCGCAGACGGAACCGCCCGCTCGAACACTCACGCCCGTGTCAGGCTCCGAAACGATCCTCGTCGTCGAGGACTACCTGGCGCTTGGCCATTTGGTCGCGCGCATTCTGCAGTCGGCCGGCTACACGGTGCTTGCCGCCAGCAACGGTGCCGACGCCCTGCTCTTGCTCGAGCGCCACGGTGGACCACTACACCTGCTGCTGACCGACGTGGTGCTGCCGGGGATGGGCGGCCGGGAGCTGGCGGCACGCATTGCCGCTGCCCGTCCGGAGATAAAGGTCATCTACGCTTCCGGCTATACCGACGAAGAGCTCCGTCGGCATGGGGTGGTTACGGATGCCACCCACTTCCTCATCAAGCCGTATACGAGCGAGGAACTGACGCGCACGGTCCGTGAGGTGTTGGACGCCCCGCTTGCCAGGCAATAGCACGCCCAGGGCCACGCCTGGCACCGCCCACGTCTGAAAAACCCTTCGGCAACAGCCCCATGTGATCGTGTGCGCCTCCTTAAGCGCTGGATTGCCCTACCTTGTGTCGTGGGAGTATTCCCGGATGCGCACGCTGCCGATACCTTCAATAGGAGCTGCCATGGATGATGCCGCGCAGGGTGCGCAAGAACTGCGGCTGCTGTTTGTCGAGGACTCGGACGACGATCGTGAGTTGTTGGTCCGCGAACTGGCTCGTAGCGGCTATCGCCTTGACTGGGAGCAGGTGCAGACCCGGGCGGAGATGCATCGGGCACTCGCGGCCCGTGAATGGGACGTGGTCATCGCTGACTACAGTCTTCCCGAATTCAACGCGCCGGCAGCACTCCGTCTCCTCCAAGGTGCCGGGGTCGACATCCCCTTCATCATCGTCTCAGGGACGGTCGGCGAAGAAGCGGTCGTAGCGGCGCTCAAAGCGGGTGCGCACGACTTCATCATGAAAGGCCGCTTCTCGCGCCTCGTACCGGCCATAGAGCGTGAACTGCGCGAGGCACGGGAGCGCCGTCTGCGGCGCCAGGCGGAGGCTTCGTGGAAAGAGAGCGAACTGCGGTTCACCACCGCCTTCGAGCGGAGCCCGAATGCCATGGCCCTCGTCGATGCCCAGGGGCGCTTTATGGAGGTCAATGAAGGATTCCTCGCCCTGGCAGGGATCGGCCGTGGCGATGTCCTGGGCCATACCGCCATCGAACTTGGGTTGTGGGCCGACGAGGACGAGGTGCTCCCAATCGCCGCCGCGCTCCGGGAAACCGGTCGCGTCGCCGGAGCAGAACTCCGCGTTCGGAGCCGCGAAGGCGAACTGAGGACCGGCCTCGTCTCGATCGAGACCGTGCAGATGAACGAGCAGCGCTGCCTGCTCATCTGCTTCCAGGACATCACCGAGCGGAAAGCGGGAGAACTCGCGCTCGAGGCATCGTACCGGGAGCTTTCGCGCGCCTACGACACGACGTTGACCGGGTGGGCGCATGCCCTCGAGCTGCGCGATGCCGAGACACAGGGCCACAGCCAGCGGGTCACCGGCCTGACTATGCAGATGGCGATCGCCGCCGGGCTGAGCGACGACGAACTCATCCACGTGCGGCGCGGCGCACTCCTCCACGACATCGGGAAGATGGGTGTCCCGGACCGCATCCTGCTTAAGCCCGGACCGCTCAACGACGCGGAGTGGGGCATCATGCGCATGCACCCGCTCTATGCCTACGAGATGCTTCACCCAATTGAGTTCCTCCGGCCGGCCCTGGAGATCCCGCTCCACCATCACGAACGCTGGGACGGCACGGGCTACCCCGCTGGCCTGCGCGCGGAGGAGATCCCGTTCGCAGCACGCCTGTTCGCGGTGGTTGACGTCTGGGATGCACTGTCATCCGCTCGGCCATACAAAGAGCCATGGCCCGCCGGCCGCGTCCTCGCACAAATTCGCGGTGCCGCGGGGACGCACTTCGATCCCCATGCAGTCAGTCTCTTCGAGCAGGCGTTGGCCGGCGCTCAACGGCTGGCTGCGTGACGGCGCGCGAGGCGGGACGGCGCGTCCTCTGGGTCGATGACGATAACGACCTGCTGTCGCTCATGAAGCGATTGCTGCGCGGGGTGGTCGCGGTCGACGCCTGCACGAGTGCCGAACAGGCCCTCGCCGCCATGGGCGAAGGGCGGGAATATGCCGTGATTGTCTCCGACATGTGTATGCCCGGGATGGACGGCAGAGAACTGCTCCGCCGTGTGAAGGAGTCCTGGCCCGAGACCGTGCGGGTGATGTTCACCGGCCTCGACGACCAGGCCACAGCCGTCCAGGCGATGGACGATGGGCGCGTCTTCCGCTTCCTCATCAAGGGTGTACCGGCCGCTGAGATCATGGATGCGATCGACGCCGCCCTTCACGAGCATGCCGTGCGCTGCGATGCGGGGGCGGTGCTGGAGGGCACGCCTGTTGGAGCAGTCGAGCCCTCATCGACGTGCATGCCCGCTCACAACCGAACACCTTCGGGCGCGGCGCACGCATTCGCAGGCTCACCGCGAACCTCTGCTGCGAGTTCGGGGTGAGGGCCTCAGAAATCGAACTCGCGGCGACCTTCCAGACGCCCCAGGCAGCAATCGTACGCCCCCGGGCGCCGTCGCCGCGCACGAAATAGACCTTGCCCCTCTCTGCAGTGGCCGAGCCGAAGCTGATCTGCGCCATGACGAGAGGATGCGCAGCTGCTCGACAAGATGACGTCGGGCAGATGAGGACGGGGCGTGCCCATGGACTGCAACCGAAGCCAGAGTCGAGTGGCGCAAAGTGCGCACGGCGCAATGTTCTCCCCCGTTGCCATGCGACCCGCGGTGCGAGTAGCACGTTCACGCTGCGTCGGTTCACAATCGGACAGGCATAATGACCACGAGGGCAATCTCTGCATGACACAACCGGCCGAACACGATTCCGTCCAGGCGCTGCCGCCTCCCGAACTCATCCAGGGCGGCATGGCAGTCGGTGTTTCGACGTGGCGGCTGGCCCGGGCGGTGGCAATGGCGGGTGAAAAGCTCGGCCGGCCCGTCCTGGGAGTCGTCTCTGGCACCGGGCTCTCCGACATGATGGTCCAACGCCTGCAGCAGGGAGACACCGAGACGCTCCGCGCGCTCACGGGCTACGACCCCGGGCTGGCCCGAGAGCTCCTTGAGGTCTATGGATCGTGTGTCGTGCGGCCGGGGGGAGGCCGCTACCGGTTCGCTCCCAAGCCCGAAGTGCTGGTCAACGGCACGAGCGCGATGAAGGCACACCTGACCCGCCTCAGCGTCGCGGCGGCCTTTGTCGAGGTGAGTCTTGCGAAGAGTGGTCACGGCCGTCCCGTGGGCATCAACCTCCTCGAAAAGCTGCAACTGATGCACCTGCCGATGATCCTCGGCGCCATGCTGGCCGGTGTCGACTATGTGCTCGTTGGTGCCGGCATTCCCAATCAGATCCCGGCGGTGCTCCGGAGCTTCGCGGCGCTCCAGCCCGCCTCGTACAAGATGGATGTCGCGGGTACGAACGAAAAGCACCTGATGACCCTCGATCCCCGCCCGTTCGTCTCGCCAGGCAGGGAGCTCACGAAGCCCCGCTTCCTCGCGATCGTCTCTCATCACGCGCTCGCCATGCGCCTCGCCAGCACCGTGGAAGTCGACGGCTTCATCATCGAAGGGCCGACTGCGGGCGGCCATAATGCGCCCGCTCGTGGGAAAGAGGTCGACGGGGCGGGTCAGCCCGTTTATGGCGACCGGGACCAGCCCGACCTGGCCAGGATGCGGAGCCTCGACCAGCCGTTTTGGCTCGCTGGTTCCTACGCCTGCAGGCTCCCGCAAGCACGGGCGCTCGGGGCGGCCGGCATCCAGGTCGGCTCTGCCTTCGCCCTCTGCGACGAGTCGGGACTGACTGCCGGCGTCAAGCGCGAGTTGCGAGGCCAAATAGCCGCGGGCACGCTCCAGGTGAGCACGAGCGCGACTGCCTCTCCGACCGGATTCCCCTTCCAGGTCGTGCAGCATGCGGAAACGCTCTCGGAGACGCAGGTCTACCAGTCGAGGCAGCGCCTTTGCAATATCGGCCAGCTCGTGGAGGCCTACAAGAAGCCCGGCGGCAGCGGCACCGGCGTCGGTTTCCGCTGCCCGGGCGAACCCGTCGGCGCCTACCTTCGGAAAGGTGGGCGCCAGGAGAAAACTGCTGGTGTCGTCTGCCTCTGCAACGGCCTCGCTTCGGCCGCCGGCTTCGGGCGCGTCGTCCGCAAAGGCCCCGAGCCGATGATCCTCACCCTCGGCAAGAACGTCGACTTCTACGATCAGATAGACACGTCCCCGGACGGCAGCTATCGCGCCGAGGACGTCGTGCGCTCCGTGTTCCGGTAAGCCAGCCGCCGTCGGCCCCTGACCTTCGCGACTACCAGGAAGGCGGTCTTGACCACACAGCGCCGGGCATCAGCCGATACATGTTTCGGCTATCATTCTAGATCAAGCCGGGAGGTGGATCATGCCCTACGTCCGCATAACGATCGCGCAGCCATTGGCCGGCGCTGAAGCACGGCTCGAAGCAGTGATGCGCGAACTCACCACGCTCCCGGAGGGGCAAGATGGCTACCTCTCCGGCTGGGTGCTCCGTCCGCACGATGGCAGTGGGGAGATCGCGCGTATTGCCATCTACACCGACGAGCACGCCGCTGAACGCGTCCTCGCGAGCGACCATCTGATGGCGCTCAGGTCGGAAGTGACCCGGCTCGCCGCCCCGGGCCATATCGAGCGTGCCTTCTTCACGATCTGATTCAGACCCGCCCCGCCGAACGTGTTCGTCTCTCGCGATCTCGTCGATCTGGTCCAGGGCAAGCCGTCTCTCCTCATCGGCCCCTCGGCCCATAAGGCGGTCGCTCTCGTTTCACTGGTTCAGCTCATCCTCGCTCCTGGCCATTCCGTTGAGGGCGTCAGTCCAGGTAGTCCTTGAGCTTGCGGCTGCGGCTCGGCTGGCGAAGCTTGCGGAGCGCTTTCGCCTCTATCTGCCTGATACGCTCACGCGTGACGCCGAACGAGCGCCCTACCTCTTCGAGCGTCCGGCTGCGGCCGTCTTCGAGACCGAAGCGCAGCTCCAGCACGCGCCGTTCACGGCTCGTGAGGCTGGCGAGCACGTCCTCGACCTGTTCACGCCGGTGCTGCTCCGAGGCTGCCTCAACCGGGGAGACGGCGTGCACGTCTTCGATCAAGTCGCCCAGGCGGCTGTCCCCTTCGTCGCCGATGGGGGTTTCGAGCGAGATAGGATTGAGGGACATCGTCTGGATCTCACGGATACGGGCAGCCGTGTAGACGTGGCCGTCGGGCCCGCCGCTGTCCGTCATGGCGCGGGCGATCTCCGCACTCGTCGGCTCGCGGCCGTACTCCTGCACCAGGCGCCGGCTGACGCGCTCGAGCTTGTTGATCGTCTCCGCCATGTGTACGGGGGTGCGGATCGTGCGTGCCTGGTCGGCGATCGCACGCGTGAGGGCCTGCCGGATCCACCAGGTGGCGTACGTCGAGAACTTGTAGCCCTTGCGGTAGTCGAACTTCTCAACCGCACGGATGAGGCCGATGTTGCCTTCCTGGATGAGGTCCAACAACGACAGGCCGCGGCCGATGGACTTCTTCGCAACCGAGACCACCAAGCGCAGGTTCGCCTCCGCCAGCCGTCGCTCAGCCCTGTCTCCCGCTTGCTTGAGGGCGTCGAAGTGGTGCCGCAGCTCGTCTTCGAGGGGCACTATCTCCTCGATCAGCCCGGCAACTGGAGGCACCAGCTCAGCTTCGTTGCCCACCGCTTCGCCCATCTGCGCCACCAGGTATGGGGTGAGGATGTGGGTGATCGTCGATACCTGGACAATCTCGCGGTGGACTTGCTCTTCGCTCCCCTCTAGATTCCCGGTTGCGTACCGGCGGAGGTCCACGTCCATCTCGCCATCGACCAGGCCGCGAAACTGGCCGTCGGCGATCACTTCGCTGAACGTCATATCTTCCAGTTGCGGCGCCTCCGGGCTGCGCCAGCGGGGCGGGAACACCGCTATCTCCTGGCCGTCCTCGTCCCGCTGCAAGATGCGCCCGGCGGTGAGCTCCTCGTAGCGGTCGATGAACGATTTCGCCGCTTCGTAGACGGGCAAGAGCACGGCCCACTGCTCCAGCAGCGAGACGGCCACACGCGCCGCCGTCGGCGGCGTTCCGTAGGCCGCGATGTACGCCGCTTCGATGGCATTGACGTGGTTACGCTCTTCCAGCTGGCGCGCCAGGTGCTTCTCATCGGCAGCGCTGAGGAGATAGACCCTCCCGATCTCGCGGAGATACATGCGCACCGGGTCGTCAGCGACCTCGGACTCCGCCGCCGCGAGGGAGATGGCATCGGTCTCTTCTTCGTGCCTCTCACCATCGTCCAGCGAGAGCCGGCCGAGGGCTCTCGCCAGCATCACATCGGCGCTTGTAACCGGCTGCTCACTCATCGTCTCGCATGCTACAGCGATCGTTGTGACCCGGGAGGAACTTGAGGCAGACGCTCCCTGCCGAAGCAGATAAGGCGGCGAACTCGACCATGGGATCATAGCTCCGCTCCCACCGCTGCAACGTTGCCGGACGTGTCCGGAGGTTCCTTCGGCCGCAGCCTTGCACGCCACAAAAACAGAACCCCCAACACCCGAGTCCGTGTTGCCGAAGCGAGTGCTCAGGAGCGCCTTGTGCATGCTGACCGACGCCCCCACGTCTGAGACACCTATACTGTGCCCGTCCAACATCTTGGAACGTCAAGGATGGCATCACCATGAGCAAGTTTGTCCGCATCCGATTCGCTGGCGTGGCGCTCGTTGCTATCGCCGCCGTCTTCCCCGTGCTCGCCCATCGCAGCGACGCGGGGCGGCCGGCGGCCAGGCAAAACACCGAAGCGCTCTCGGCGGTCGGCATGGCGACGGTGATCTCCCCCTCCGCCGTCTGGATGCGTCGTGGCCGCTAGCCATTGCGCGCGCCCCGCGCCTCCGCGGTGCGCGCGTAGCGCGCCCGCTAGAGGAACTGCTCGACCTCCTCGTCGATGGCCCGCTGCAGGACCAGCCGTGCCCCCAGTCGGCCAATCTCCGACAGCCGTTCGCCGTCGTCGATCCCGTGGCTCAGCACCTCCGCAATCTGCTCCTCCAACAGGACGCTGGGCGCTACCCTTGTGCCCATGGCGTAGTTCTCCTTCCCGGGCTTCTTCTTCAACCCCGGAGGCTACGCCATCTCTCTTTTCCAGCAGTTGGCGGACGTTACCAGCGCACGGCGACGCGACTGCAAGACGCCCCGGCACACGATTGTGTCACGGTGCTGGGCCCGCTCGACCTATCGGCGCGCGTCGTGATCAGCAAGGCGGTCGCAAAGAAGAGCGGTTGGTGAGATGCGGAGCGCATCGCCAGGGCCCCAGCCCTTTGGCGGGGACGCGGTGACGCCGTACGTCACCACTTGAGCGGCCCTCTTCGCTGCCCGCCGGCGAAAGAGGTGCCGGACCGCATTAAGCGCGTCGGCAGCCGGTGCGGAGGAACTCATCTTCTCGTTGTGCAACTGAGCCCGCAACTCCTTGATTACGCGCTGGAGCGCAGCGTCAGTCTCGCTGCTGAGGAAGCGTGCATGAATCATCCTCTGCGACCACAGGTCGCGGACCTCTCGCACCTCGCATTCAAGGCACAGATCGATCTTCCCTTCGGTGATCACGAGCGTGAACGTCTGGAGGTCTGTGACGTCTTCGTTGGTCTGGACTCCCGCACCCCCCATGGACAGGTCCGTAACCACTGCTGAAAGCACGCGGCCATCCGGAGTGATCAACGTGGCGTCCAGCGAGACGGGATACCGTGGGTGTGCTCTCATGTTTTTCCTCTTGCGCCAGTCGTTCGCCGACGGCGAGCCCTACTGCATAGTTCGGCCGTCGCGAAAGGGTCACCCTAGGGGAAATCCCCAATGTTCGCCTCCGGGACACCGGACGACCCTCACCGTCGGTAGCACTCGCGAGGGGGCCTCTGCGGTCGTATGCTGAGAGCGTTATTAGGACTATTCCCACTGTTCTCCGGTAACGCAGTGCCCGATACTCAATAAATAGGGGACTGCGCGTGAGCATCTTGTCGATTGAGAGCGGGATTGCACAGTCGCTGGAAGCCGCCTGCGCAGGCGTTGCCGCGGAGCTCCGCCTCGACCTCGTTTCCGTTGTCGCCGCCGACGGCGATCGGCGTTTTGTCCGCGAGTTGGCGGCCTACCCGCCCCGTCCTGCGGCTCGCGGGGGAGTACCGGGGAAAGCCAGCGAGGTCGGCATCGACCTGGTCGGGGCGTTTCCGGACGGCATCGCCTATCTTCCCGCCGCTGCGCCAACGGCTGCTGGTCAGGCCCTGGCTGCTGCCGGCTTCCAGCAGGGATGGGCGGCGCCACTCTGGTTCCAGAGCTTCAACCTGGGATTGGTGAGTGTCGCCACCATGCGGCCGGATGGCTTCGCCCCAGAGCAGTTGGAGCGGCTGCGGTCATTCCGGGCGGAAGTGGCGGCGTTGGTTGGCCACCGGGCCGTGGAGCGGCGGCGACAACTCAGTGACGCGCGTCGCGACGTCGTCGCGGCACTCGCCCGGCTGCCCGGGCCAACTGAGACAATTGGCAGCCTGTTCGACGGCGCACTGGAGTGTTTGGCGCAAGCCGTGCAAGCGCAGCACGTGCAACTGTCCGTCAAGGATGGTGAGACGATGCGGGTCGCTTCCGCAAGTTCGTCTATCTATCGGGGCGTCGGCGAGGCGTACCCTGCTGACAACTCCGCAACGGGGCTGCTGCTGGCCGCAGGTAGCGCTCTGCGGCAGTACCGCCCGGACCGCATGAAGGGCCCCTGGTCGCAGGCCTTTCGGGCGGCTGGGATCGGCCGGGTCGCGGTCGTTCCTTTGCGCGAGGGCGAGCGGCTCCTCGGGAGTGTCACCGTCGGGCGTCAGGAGCACATGCCCTTCAGTGACACGGAGATGGCATTCCTTGATATCGTTCGGGCGCTCACCCGGCAGGCACTGGGCACGGTCGGGCAGCTGCGCGAGGCAGAAAATCAGGCGCTACGCAACGGTACCGTCACCCAGCTCGCAATCCTCCTCCACAGTGTTGCCGACCCTGAAGCCCTCTTCTCCCACCTAGCGGCTCAGTTGCCCGCCGCCCTCGGAGCCTCATTCATCTCGCTGTTTATTCGGAAGCCGGGCGAGGAGGATCTGACCGTCGTCGGGGCCGCACCCGGTACCCTCTTCAGGCCCGGCGACCGCCTGCCGCTCGCGGCCTTACCCGTGCCGGCGATCGAAGGGCCGCGCGTTGTCCAGCAGTATCGGGTCGATGACCTCCCTTTCGGTCTAAACCGCTCACTCCTCGACGTGGGCATGGCCCAGGGGGCGACAGCACCACTGTTCGACGGGGACGATCTCATCGGCCTCTTGAACGTCGGCCGGGAGCGCACGGTGCCCTTCGCCGAAACGGAGTTAGACGTGCTTGAGGTGATCGGCACGCTGATCGCCCAGAGCCTCGGCAAGGCGCGGCGTGATGCCACCGCGGAGAGCCAACGCCTGCAGGCCGAGCAAACGGCGCGCCTGGCGGCCCTGGGAGAACTGGTTGCCGGCGTCGCCCACGAATTGAACAACCCTCTGACCGCCGTCATGGGATATACCGAGTTGGTCCTCCCCGCCGCCCGCGCCGCCGGCTTCGGTGACGATCTGGAGACCGTCTTTCAGGAGGCCTTGCGGGCACGGGACATTGTCCATGGACTGCTCTTTTTCGCGCGTCCCGACCGCTCCGAAAGAGTAAGCGTGAACGTCAACGACGTGGTCGCGCACGTCGAGCACCTGCGCCGGCCGGCCTGGCAGCAATCGGGCATCGAGGGCGTCGTCATCGCGGACAGCGGGCCCGTCTTTGTCGCCGGGAGCGCGGAACAACTCGCCCAGGTCCTCCTCAACCTGGTCATCAATGCCGAACACGCACTCAGCGGTGTCGCCGACCCGCGCATCCGGATTGCGACCTCCGTGGGACGGCAGGCCTGCCAGATTGTGATCACTGACAACGGCATCGGGATGGACGAGGCGACGCGGCTGAAAGTCTTTCAGCCGTTCTTTACGACCAAGACCAGGACCGGGACCGGACTCGGACTGAGCATCTCCCACTCCATCGTGACCGCCCACCACGGCAAAATTGGAGTCGACTCCCGCCCGGGCAAAGGCACCACCTTTCGCATCAGCTTGCCGCTGGCCGACCCGGCCCTGGACGAGCCCGAAGAGGCGCTGAAAACCCACACGCCAACCCTCAACGTGCTCATCATTGACGACGAGGAGTCCGTGCGCGCCGTGACGATGCGGATGGTGGAGAACCTCGGCCACCGCTCCAGGGCTGCCTGTGACAAACAGAGCGCCCTCGCCTGTCTGCAGCAAGCGCCCGCCGACGTGGTCGTCTGTGACTATCGCCTCGGCGAACAGACTGCTGATGGCCTGCTCGCTGAACTGCTGGCTCGCTAGCCGGGACTTGAACGCCGCGTCATCCTCTGCACCGGTGCCACCACCGACCGCGGCGTCGAGGAACTTGTCGAGCGCCAGCGACTGGGCCTGCTGGCCAAGCCGCATGGCAAGGCTGACCTCGCTCGCGCACTGAATGCTATCTTCGCCACTTAAAGGGACAACGCCGTAACCTTCGCGGGATGGCGATTACCGCCGAGATGGTGGCCCCGCCAGGTAGCGCTCGCGCCACGCCTCAGGCAGCGAGTTCATGCCGCCGTTGCCAACCTCAGCAGGCTGGCCGGACAGGCCGGGCCCCGGCTCATACGGGCTGGCGAACTGTACCGGTCCGGAAAGGTCGCGGTTCACCGTGTCCGTCCGCCGGGCGTCGAAGAGTGCTGGAGGCAGCGAGGCATCCTGGAGGGAGCGCACCACGTAATGGTCGACGGGCCGGCTCGGCAACAAGACCGTGCGCACCCAGTCCCACTGCACCGCCTCGTTCACTGCTGTCATCTCGGCCTTTTCCTCTTCCCCAAGCAGGCCATCCGCGATAAGCAGGGCAGCTTCCCAGGCCGACACAATGGCAGGGAAGAACCCTGCCTCCTCTCGCACTTCCCACAAAGTCTTCGTGGATCGCACCTGGACGATGAAACCAACTCCCAGGCTCTCGTCGAGCCGATGTGTGCCGAATCTCGCTCGGCCGCCAGTTAGATAGGCGGCCACATCACCCAGGCAGGGGCTGTTCTTGGATACGACCAGAAGGTCGCTGCGGTCGAACGGAGCACCGGCGAACGCCCTGTCGCCGAGCGCACGGAAAGCGTACGCAGCGCGCACAAGGCCGTCGCAGACATGGCCGTGGAACAAGGCGAGGTCTGCCACTGCTACGGTTTTTGGGCGGCCGTCCAGGCGACCCTGAGCAGAGCGGGTATCGATCACCTCAAAGCATGGCAGCGCCACAGCCTCATTCAGCCAGGACGGCATATACCAGGGATCCCTCGTCTCGGCCGTCCCTGTTCGGAGCGTTTCGGCAGGAGTGCCTCGGGACGCGTTCATCAGAAGCTGATCACCGTGGCGCCTTCGAGCCCAAAGCGGGCAAAGGCATCTCGGGCGAACTGAAGCCTTATCCCGCGCCCTTCAAGATTTTCAACCGTACCCGCCGACCTCGCATCATTTAGGCATGCACCCACCGGCACGCCCGCGGCGGCAAGCGCATTGATCTGGCTGCGATACTCGATGCGGGCAGGCTCCGTGTTCTCGTCGGTAAGCGCATCCTGGGCCGGCCCGAAACAGAACACCTCCAACTCAACCCCTCGTTCGGCCGCAACCTGACGGATTCGCTCAGCGACGTGCGAGCCAGTGCCAAGCGAGTAGTCGTCGCCGTGGAAGATGAAGATCACCGTTTTAGCCAAGAGAGTGCCTCCTTTTTGGTAGCGACTTCGGGACCCTTTGTCCTGGACACGATGACGGCGAATGAGCTCACTACGTCTGACTCGGAACCGTCGAACTGCCGCCGAAGTAACGCCGACGCGCCCAGAGCGAGACGTACACCAGCGTGACCAGTGCGGGCACTTCGATCAGCGGCCCGACGACCCCAGCGAGGGCCTGCCCTGAGGTAATCCCGAACGTCCCGATCGCCACAGCGATCGCGAGGTCGAAGTTGTTCCCGGCGGCCGTCAACGCCAGCGTCGCCGTCTTCTCGTACGAGAGCCCCTGTGCTCGACCCCAGGCGAACGATGACATCCACATGATTGCAAAATAGACGAGGAGCGGAACGGCAATACGGGCCACGTCGAGCGGCTGCGACGTGATCCGGTCCCCCTGGATGGCAAAGAGCACGACGATCGTGAAGAGGAGGCTGTAGAGCGCCCATGGCCCGATTCGGGGAAGGAACCTCTCTTCGTACCACCGGTCGCCTTTCTTCTTCCTGCCGAGCCAGCTTGTCAGGAACCCTCCGGCCAACGGGATGCCGAGGAAGATCAGGACGGACTTTGCGATGTCCCAAAAGGCAAAGTGTACTGACAGTTGATCGAGCCCCAGCCAGCCGGGGAGCACCTCGAGGTAGAAGTACCCGAGCAGCGCGTAGGCTGCCACCTGGAAGACGGAGTTCAGCACAACAAGCACGGCCGCGGCCTCGCTGTCTCCGCAGGCCAGCGTATTCCAGATCAGCACCATGGCGATGCAACGTGCGAGGCCGACAAGGATCAGGCCGGTACGGAACTCGGGAAGATCGGGCAAGAACAGCCATGCCAGCGTGAACATCAAGGCTGGGCCTACGACCCAGTTGAGCAGGAGCGATGAGACCACCAACGGGCGGTCGGCGGTGACCTTGTGCAGCCGGTCGTAGCGCACTTTCGCCAGTACCGGGTACATCATTCCGAGAAGGCCAATCGCGATAGGGAGAGATGTTGTGTCGATCTTGACCCGGTCGAGGTCCTCGTTCAGCCCTGGGATGAGCCGTCCGAGCAGCAGGCCAGCCGCCATCGCGAGCCCTATCCAGACAGGCAGGAACCGATCGAGCGTCGACAGCTTCTGGAGGACCGAGGCATCGAACTCGGGTTGTTTTGGAGCTACGTCAGCACGAGCCAAGGTCGAACCTCCTGGACGGTGCGATTGGACGGCAGGTATCTCACAGGCTAATACCGAGATCCTTGAGAAGAACTTCCACTCGTTCTCGGATCTGGTCCCGGATGGCGCGGACTTCGTCAAGGCCTTTGCCCGCCGGGTCAGGAACCTGCCAGTCTGTCACGAGTCGCCTGAGACTGATCCACCTGAGAGCCGCCAGTGTGATCCACCGC
>JADEYI010000963.1_pt1 | contig 27181 bp, 33 predicted proteins | sample 8542331 | NCBI WGS metagenome assembly JADEYI01 (sample SAMN16510988, study PRJNA670497) | mine drainage metagenome | isolation source: biofilm near Copperflume 1 | place: Germany: Marsberg coppermine Kilianstollen | collected 2018-02 | reverse complement strand
GTAAAGGGCCGCCTCTATCGAAGCACCTTGCCCAGCCATTATATATGTTGCCATGGTTGTCGAGGAGCCGGATCCCGAAGGACCCAGGCCCCACCGGAGAAAAGCCTGGGTTAAAGAAGCCAGCCGTTGAAATTTCAAGACTTCAGAAGAAAGTTCAGAGTCACGTATGATACGGTATACCTCGCATAGATGTATACCTCGCAGGATGCCAGCCTACCAGTGGTCCACGATTGTCTAGTCACACGGTGTGACACCATGGCCATGGTGTGTGACCGTCAAGTGATAGGGCCACTCTAGAGTACAGTTGGGACCACTGGACCGGCAATGAAGGTCTGCAACCTCCACATGGATTACACTCTGGACAGCACAACTGCACGCCAGACAGACTGGAGTCAGCTGTGCTGCTGCTGGCAGCAATATTCAAGTCCTACAGTACTCATGTCTGATCAAAAGGCATATTTTGCCTTCCTGTTCCTCAACACCACCATACATGATGTCTGAACACCCGTCATTGGACTGACCACGATTGACCTGTCCAATTTTCAGCTCACCCCAAATACCACCACAGCCACAGTCAGCCCCCAGACCGGCGTCAGATCATATACATCTGCAGTCACTTGTGTACAGCGCATGAGTCAGCCATGGTACAGTCAGCGGGCGGGGGGTATCAATTGCATCATGAGAGTCCTTTCTCCTTGCCTGCTGCCTCAACTCCATCATGAGTCATAGTGTCAACACACCGGACAGCACCTAAGAATCATCCAATTGGGGGACGAGCAGAATTGCCACGCAAAGACACGTACTCACATATCACCATTCTTTATGTCTCCTCAGACTTACGACGCGCAGTGCACCTTCCAACAACTCAACAAAAACCTGAAACATTGCAGGGAGGAACGACAGCTCCACTCAATGGTACAAAAAAGGAGCCCTCTTATAGCCCAGCGCATATTCAAGGGCTGGTACAGCGCTACGGCATGTGGCTGGTGATACACCCTGGGTGCAAATCGATGCTCCCCGTGGAAACAAAATGGGCCGCACACACGCATGGCCAAATGAACACCTAATACGGTACTTCTCGTGGCTGTACACAATCACAGAAGGCAGCAATGTTGCTTCGGCACCCTCACAAAGACACACAGATGTAAAGGCCACCCTCACCAGGCTGCCGCCCCGATTTGGTGCCTCCACCACCCTACAGTGATCTTTTCTTCTGTTACTCTTTTCATCCTTTACTGCTCTGTCCTACCTACGTTGCTTCAAAACCCGCAGGCTCGGCTCAGGCCACTAAGTCGCTCGCTACGCAGCTCCTCGGCAGCTCTCAGCTACTCTGTGGTCCATCTCCCCTCTCCACAAAACAGTACCGGAGTAATGGCCGCGCCACCGCACACGCCGGCGGGCTGCCGCCCCCGGGATGCGCCCAAAATCGGCAGAACGGCCGTCACCCTGGCTGCGCGCACTTATCCCCCCGCTCCATCAGCGAGCGCGTTGAAGCCCCCAGCTCCCTCAGCGCACGAAGAAGCCCATCTGGCAGGACAGGGGCGTTCCCACGCGCAGGTGCCCAGTGGAGGCCGCTGACGTGGCCTGGCATGACTCGCGGCTGGGAGGTACGTAGCAGACCGTGGTGCTAGTGGTGTCCTGCGAGTCATCGGCTGACAGAAGGCCGTAATCAGGGCTCTCCACCAGCAGCCGGCTGTCCCCTCCCTGGCTGGAACAACGCAGGAATGACACGCCGCGCGCATCAATCTCCCTCAATGCCTGCAGGTTGCTGTGTGAGCACCTGTGCGGCCAATCAGAGGGGCACTCAGCTCACCTGCTCAACGCAGTGGACACCGCTGCACCCTGGGATCCAAGTGAATTATACACTGCATTGTAGGGTGCCATCAAGACAGGCGATGTACACACCAAAACCAGCTTGCAAAAGTCCCCTGTGTCCCAGCCCATTTTCGGCCGGCAAGAACCTCCAACATTGGGGCACACCCTGGGCCAGCACTACTGCTAGCAAGCAGAGGTGTTGTATGAGCTCCCTGCTCTTCTTAAATATGCAAGAGGCGTGAAGGGTGCCAGTGAAGGTGTACCTGTAGGCATTCGAGCGCCAATTGAAGTCCTGCACCAGAGGGTTGGCTGCCCCAGTCGTACGCGTGGGAGGAGAGACTCCCAACCAAGAATTGTTGGCAGGGGATCCACAGTTGCCTCCATACTGCGCAGAGGAAAATAAGGTCAAAGCAGAAGACCAGGATGTGGCCTCAGTAAACGTGGAAAGACCGCCCTATGAACCTTGCACAGACCAGTGATTCAGAAGATAACATAAGGAAAGACCTTGCGGACTTGCGAGCACAACAGGAAAAATCGTCGCCCAAACACCTGAGCTGCCACCTGCTAGATATTCACCCCAGTCCTTTTGTCCCAGGTACGACACCACAGAACTCTGCTTGCAAATGCATTATCTTTCGAAAGCAAGTCTCTTTTTCTGTACAAAAAGCTTTCTTTCGGGACTTGGGGGAAAAGTCCACGTGACAAGAAGCATGAAAGGATGGCAGAGGCCCACACTGCACGGCACCTTCTAAAGCCCCGAACAAGATCTCACCTGCATGATGCGCCTGATCTCTGCGGCGCCAGGGTCCTCGGCGTCTGGCATTTTCCTGGGCAAGGCGAATATTCGTAAGTTCGACCTCTCTCGGGTGGAACGGCTCAGGCCCCAAGACAGGCGTGAAACAGCGTAGCAGGCGCGTCGAACCCTCACCTGGCTAATTGCCTCTCCGAAATGGCCGCAGTCGTCCTGTTCTCGGAGCGGCAGGCCTCCACCGGAGCGGCGCGAGAAGACAACTTCTGCACCCATCGTGGGAAGGGTCAAAACCCAGACGGCGGTATCTCAGGAAATTCCGGGCATCAAATAAGCCCACCAAGCACAGCCCCACGCACATTGACCCATTGCCACACCATCCTACCTGCTGAGACGTGACGAACACCGGCTCGGACGCAGCCCTGGGAATGGTGATAGTCCTGACCATCGGGTGGATTGACTCCCCAGACCTCCGCGCCGTCCACAGGCTGTTGCCGGCCCCCTTCGCCCGCGGCTGCCTCGCCTAACACATGCTTTGCATCCTCGAACGTCTCTGTCTTGGACAAACTGAGCAAAGCGCCGTCCGTGTTCCCCTCCAAAAGCTCTCAGCGCCCACCCATTTCCTGGCCGAAGCGCGTATCCTCTCTGGCCGCTGGAACGCCTCGGGAGAGCATTCCAGAGCATTCTCGGCAGGCTACAAACCTCGCAATCGCAAGCACAATGAGCTTGCGTTTCGCAGTCACTTTGCATAAGAAGAACACGGCATTGTCAGACGTGCGGCGTGGGATTAGATATTTGTGAAAGCTAGAGCCTGGTGAGTAGCAAGCATGGCAGAGCCCGAGACCTTCGCCTTCCAGGCTGAGATCAACCAGCTGCTCAGTCTGATCATTAACACGGTGAGTGCTGCCATAGTTTTAATGCAGCTTTTGATTTCTCCATTAATTTACTGATGTTTTTGTGAAGCGGAAACATGTTGACATTGTGTCGTGGGGCCGCAGTTCTACTCCAACAAGGAAATCTTCTTGAGGGAACTGATCAGCAATGCCTCGGACGCTATTGACAAAGTCCGTTTCCAATCCCTCACTGACAAGTCGGTGCTGGAGAGCAACCCAGAGCTTTACATCCACATCACGCCTGACAAGGCCAACAACACGCTCACGATCACAGACTCTGGTGTCGGTAAGTCTTTGGCTTTAATTGTGCCTGCCACAGCCTCGCAGATCGTTGCAGTACGGCCTCTTGACGCCCTGGTTGTGGATCGCAGGCATGACAAAGGCGGATCTGGTGAACAACTTGGGAACCATCGCACGCTCGGGGACCAAGGCAAGTCCGCCCTTCTAGAATCGTCTCTGGTTGCAAGTTGGCGATCAATTGTTGGATCTCAGTCAAGGCATGCTTGAAACATTTGATGTGTTATTTTGTTTGATCTTTAACTTTCGTGCGATGTCTCAGCGGCCTGTGTTCTCGGCTGTCGGTCTCGCCATGAGTGTTCTGGCGGCTAGTGTCTTGACTTTCTGCTGCACACTTGCTGGCCTCGCCGTAGGCATTATCCAAGCATGCAGAAATTGTCTGAAGGGCATCATTGGACTGCAAATCCACCCTCTTAGGCTCTCCCCCTTGCCAGCATTTGTATGCTGTGAGTAAGCCCTTGCAAGTGTCTTCTTTGTATCTCCCCTGGCACAGTATTTTCCTGCTACATTTAGCCTGAAGCATTCTGATGTATTTCTGCAGGCGTTCATGGAGGCTCTGAGCGCCGGCGCGGACATCAGCATGATTGGCCAGTTCGGCGTGGGTTTCTACTCCGCCTACCTGGTTGCAGACCGCGTGAGCGTCATCACAAAGCACAACGATGACGAGCAGTACATATGGGAGAGCCAGGCTGGCGGCTCTTTCACCATCGCGCGTGACACCGTCAACCCGTCGCTCGGCCGCGGCACGCAGATCACCCTCCACCTCAAGGAGGACCAGATGGAGTACCTCGAGGAGCGCCGCCTCAAGGTACTGCAGCCTGCTCCCTCCTCGCCTTGGCCGAGTATGTAGATGTCTTACTCATTTTGGAACGGATGGCCAGCTGTGTGAATGGCTGTATCTAGGTGTTGCATGCATGCATGCAGACCTCGCAAATGCACTGCATTCGCATTGGCCAGCAAGTACAGCGCTGCATCATGGCCAGCCTATCATTGCGCAGCAGGACTGCCTGTTGACCTGCGGACAAATTGCTCACCGTGCTTTCTGCTGTGATTAATTTTGGGGTTGTTCTGTCACCTGTGCACTTTCACCAGAATGTGCAATGGGAAAAGTTGTCTGCGTGCAACGGGCCTTTGTGCGGATTGGGGCATGTGTGCTGCTGTCTGCAAATGCTGCATTTCCTTGCTGGTTGTTGACCGCCGAGAATGCTGGGTGCAGGACTTGATCAAGAAGCACAGCGAGTTCATCTCGTACCCGATCAGCCTGTGGGTGGAGAAGACCACCGAGAAGGAGGTGGATGATGACGAGGAGGAGGAGCCCAAGGACGACGACGAGGAGGGCAAGGTTGAGGAGGTGCGAGATTTCTTCAACTTGCCGCTCAGCATAGAAACTTGGCAGATTTGCCGGAGGTGCTTGCATGAATAGTACCAGAGGAGGATCGCGCTCTCCTGCCCTCTGGCAATGCAGTTAGCTGCGTGTCCTTTGCATCTAATGTGATAGCCACAGCATTGGAAGTGACCATATTTTGCCGAACCTGGGCGCATATACCACGGCATTGTCAGTCTGCAGCTTTTTTGAGCTCATCCACATGCCTGTGCAAGAAGGAAGATCTTGACAGCACCTGTACATTGCTGTGCAAGTTTGAAGACCAATTATGCTTGCGCCTGGGTGTCCGTCCTGAATTTTCTGTGTTTTTTGTTTGCGACATGGGTATATCATGTCAGAGAGTATCCTGTATGAAGAAAGTATCTGAGGTGCTGGTGGCAGCTGTGCAGATCAAGGATGAGGAGGAGGAGGAGAAGAAGGAGAAGAAGAAGAAGAAGGTGAAGGAGGTGTCGCACGAGTGGCAGCTGGTGAACAAGCAGAAGCCCATCTGGATGCGCAACCCGGAGGAGATCTCCAAGGAGGAGTACGAGGCCTTCTACAAGTCCCTCACCAATGACTGGGAGGAGCCCCTGGCGCAGAAGCACTTTGCTGTGGAGGGCCAGCTAGAGTTCAAGTCCATCCTCTTCGTGCCCAAGCGCGCCCCATTCGACCTCTTCGACACCAGGTGGGGCCTTTTAGACTCCTGCTTCTCACCAAACCCCATATCTCCATCCACATTTTCGATGTCTCCACTGCCCTGGCCTCTGCATCAGCATTGCACATCCCTGCCTGGTGCACCCCTAAATGTTTTGCTCCTGTTCGTTTCATGCAATTTTAGAATCTATATCGTCTACTGGCTGAGCATTTGCATCTAGTGGTGCTTAGAACTTGAGGTTTCTGCTGGCTGAGCATATGCGGAGAGTCCATTGAGGTTTCAGCTGCTGTACTGACCAGAGTTATGTTTTCTGCATCGTAGGAAGAAGTCGAACAACATCAAGCTGTATGTGAGGCGGGTGTTTATCATGGACAACTGCGAGGAGCTCATCCCCGAGTGGCTCGGCTTCATGAAGGGCATCGTGGACAGCGAGGACCTGCCCCTCAACATCTCCCGCGAGATGCTCCAGCAGAACAAGATCCTCAAGGTCATCAAGAAGAACCTCATCAAGAAGAGCATCGAGCTCTTCAATGAGATTGCCGAGAACAAGGATGACTACAACAAGTTCTACGAGGTGAGCCTTCCATGCCACTTGCACTCTGTCCTACCGGAGCCTGGTGGAGTGCAAATCGGCCTTCTCATGGCACATGCGCATTTCTCTATTGGAGCCTGGCAATGATGATTATTGCAAGCAAGTGCAAGGCAGCAATTGCATGCTGGCTGGCTGCATGAAGCCCATGTCAGGCTGGCTGGCTGGCTCGCAGAAAGTCATCAACAATTGTTTCTCGAGGTGGGCATGGTTGAAAATTGTATTGGTTGTGTGCAGTCCTTCGGCAAGAACCTGAAGCTGGGAGTGCACGAGGACAGCGCCAACCGCTCCAAGCTGGCAGAGCTGCTCCGCTACCACTCCACCAAGTCTGGTGAGCCCTCACACCCTTTCAGAAGTCACTTGTAATATTTGGCCTTTAGTAGTTAGATGACCTCTAGATGGGGCACCCTAGTACAGCAGTCACTTTTTGGACCTTTAGTAGTTAGATGACCTCTAAATGGGGCACCCTAGTACAGCATGCATAGCAGGAATACGTAAAAGGCAGGGCCGGTTCAGGCAAAGGGGCGCTAAAGACACTCGAGCATTGAGAAACATGCACTGGCAATGCCGCATGCGCAAGGCTGTCCCCTCACATTTCAAATGGCTGAATAATCTGGATGGTATATGCAATATTGAAACAGCAATGTGAGGACATTGCGAACAGTCAAGCTTGATATCCTGATCCAAGTGCGGTGGTGTGCAGGTGAGGAGCTGACGAGCCTGAAGGACTATGTGACCCGGATGAAGGAGAGCCAGAAGGACATCTACTACATCACTGGCGAGTCGCGCAAGGCCGTCGAGAACTCCCCCTTCATCGAGCGCCTCAAGAAGAAGAACCTCGAGGTGCGCTCCTGACCAGCCTCGATGTGCTTTGGCCCAATTGTTCAGTACCCCTTTGGCTGTGCTGACCGCATCCTGTTGCACTGCAAAGCTGGTGGCTGCCTTTGCAGCTGTGTGAAGGCAGTGCAACTCTTGAGCGCATGGCAAAGCGACAAAGATAGCATGCGTGATCTCTTCCTGTTACGCCGGAAGGTGGATTGGCTGCCTTTGGAACGCCTTGATTGCAGTGCAGCGCTTAGAGGTCGGTGAGGCAAAGACGTTGCAAGATAGGGGATGTGTAAGGGAGGGTGGCATGTGCGCGCAGGTGCTGTTCCTGGTGGACCCCATCGACGAGTACGCGGTGCAGCAGCTGAAGGAGTACGACGGCAAGAAGCTGGTGAGCGTGACCAAGGAGGGCCTGACTATCGACGAGACCGAGGAGGACAAGAAGCGGCTGGAGGAGCTTAAGGCCTCCTACGAGCCCCTCTGCGGCCTCATTAAGGACATCCTCTCCGACAAGGTCGAGAAGGTGGGCGCTACGCTTGGCTGAACTGCACCCGCACTTGCATGCTGTGTTGATGTGCTGTCTAGTTGGGTTCCTTATCGATCAGGATGGAGTGCGGGATCACAAAGTTGCTGGAGGACGTGAAGTCCACCGTGTTCTCAGTGGCCTGGCAAATGAACACCTAATTTATGAAAGGGACAATGGGAGAATTAAAATATTGAGTCTGTAGCATGCTTGTGTTTCCTCACAACCTCAGTACACCAGCGATCATTTTTTTTGCCTGGCTGTCACATTCATAGGTCACAGCCTTGCTTGGGAGCCCTTGAAGGGCTTGGGGTCTACCGTTGCAGTGCGAGCTGCTTGGTAAGGTTACTGTGGATGACTAAGCGGCGGCACATGCGCGCAGGTGGTGGTGGGCGAGCGCGCGGTGGACTCGCCATGCGTGCTGGTGACGGGCGAATACGGCTGGAGCGCCAACATGGAGCGCATCATGAAGGCGCAGGCGCTGCGCGACTCCTCCATGTCCTCCTACATGACCTCCAAGAAGACCCTGGAGATCAACCCTGAAAACGCCATCGTCTCGGTGCGTGGCCCCTGCTGACTATGCCTGCTCCTGTTTGGTCCCGCCTGTCCTGTGTGATATTCGTGTGATTATTTGGTCCTCAGCTTCAATCATCAGAATTTGGGGATTTGCAACATGCTGCAGGCATATCTGTGCACAGACATTTCCGTTGCTATCGAGGGGAGATCCTTACTATCAGATCTTCCCCTTGGGAGATGTCTTGCATCAGCTATCCTTGCGTGCTTCTTGCACATCCGCTTCACGGTGGGGGTGGGATTTACATTAAGTTTGAATATGACGAAGAGGATTTTCCCTAACATTAAATGCACATACGTGTACTGCAGGAGCTGAAGAAGCGCGCTGACGTGGACAAGAGCGACAAGACGGTGAAGGACCTGGTGCTGCTGCTGTTTGAGACTGCGCTGCTGACCAGCGGCTTCTCCCTGGACGAGCCCAACACCTTTGGCACGCGCATCCACCGCATGATCAAGCTCGGCCTCTCCATCGACGAGGACGACCTGCCCGTGGTCAGTCACCGCCCACCTCACCGATCAGTCATTGTTTGTGCAAGCCATTTACCTCGTGCATTGGTGCTTGCTTGTTTGCAGTGTGCGTTGTAGCACAAGCATCTGCTGCTGTCCTCCATTGCCCTGGGGGTGAGCAGCAACCCTGTGCTTAGTGAGGGGTGGATGGCATGCCCTGGCTTTCTGTCTTCATAGAAAGCGAGAGGGAAAGTTTCTGTTGGGAATCGGTCCAAAATGTTGAGAGTGCTTGTGTGCTAATAACAGGAGGGTGATGACGAGGACCTGCCACCCCTTGAGGAGGATGTGGATGAGGGCTCCCGCATGGAGGTGTGCTCCCTGACCCCCACCGCCATTGCACTCTGGAAAAGAAATTAGAGAAAGAAATATGCAGGTATCAGGGCCGAGCGTGCGCTAGGAAGGTGAAAGGGCTGCCTCGCTGTGTAAACGCAGTGCGCGCAGCATACAAGGGAATGAATTTCTTGTGCCGGGGCACACAAAATGGTTTGCAGTGCCAGCTGTGCAAGTCAAACATTACTGGCCCAGGCTTGCTGAACATTGGCTGTCATGTTTTTGTCCTGCAGGAGGTTGACTAAGTGCAGAGCAGACAACGAAGACAGCAGCCGGTGGGGAGCAGTCAGTGCGGCTGTTCCTTCCCAAGCGCATGCCTGGATGCTTCGAGCCGCAGAAGAGACGGGCAAAGTGCCAAGATTGCTGTGCATTTAACAAGAGGCTGCAGTGTGCCCCAGAAAGGGGGAGGCTTGGCTGGCTTGGTGCCAATCGCACACTGGAAGTGTAGCAATATAAGGAGTTGTCCTATAGCAGAGGGGTTGTCCTTGAACATCCTGCCCGTGTGAGAATGTCGATTCGTGTGTGATGGGTTTCCTCACAGAATATTCTTCACTTTTCCACAGAACAATCCATGCTGTCATAGGAAGGAATCCAGTAACGGAACAAGTACATCATTTTGTTCTAAATCCTTGCCAATGAGATATCGATATAGAGGCGGAGCCAAACGTGATACGTGCTGTGGTTGAATTATAAGCCTCGCGTAAGGTGCAGTGCCCTTTGGCTATGTAATACGGCATTCAGCAAAGTCACAGACGTGCATAAAGATACTGTTTGGGAGCTGTATTACTTACAGTACCACTTGCAACTTGCCTGAGATCATTTCGCCACAATCATGCAACCCTTCAAGGCAGTGTCCATTCTGAGCCATCATCATGATACACACCAGTTCCAGATTGGAGGTCAAGACCATAGACATTCTCTCCTAGAAAACCCAGTACAATTGTCACAATTTCGCTCTTCCCAACCATTGCGAGCAGAAGCTTCAAGTCCAAAGCTTAATTCTGCTTGCTGATCTGTCAATAGTGCATGCCACAGACTCCTTGCCACTGCTGTCCATGCGAAGAACCTCACAATGGCAGCAAAGGCTCTTCCAGAGCATGTGCTCCTCCATCAAAATAATATACAATAGCATTGAGGCACGCGTGAGCATGGCGACTTCATTCTCCTGTCCATCCGTCGTCCAGACCTTACGCCATGACAGGGATGTTGAAGACGACAACACCGTGGCCCAGGTTGATGAGCTTGTCTGGTCTTTTGTACACCACAAAATTATAAAACAATTGATGGTGGAACCTGGGTCAGACACACAGAGCCTCAGTAAATTTGCTGATGGCGTTTGGCCAAAGACATATACTAAAATACAATGGTGACTGCTCACTTGTACAACGCCCTCCAAGTCAAGCCCTTCTTTCCAGAAAGGTCTGCGTGGCGGGACATACGGAACTTGCTGCAGCACAGCTCCTGCCATAAAGAATCGTCACTCAGGACAGCTTCCCTGCAGATCAACCGAAACTCCATTCAAGAATAATTATCAGAATAACTTATAGGACAGCATTCACACAACCTTTACCAACGAGACACAATGAAGTCTGCAGAATTTCAGTCGTGTTGACACACATGCCGATACAATAAAAGAACAAGGTGTGATAGTACCAAGCTGGTGAAGAGAAGGAGCTGTGCAGAGAAGGTTAAGCCCGGCAATGGGACACACAGTGCGATGAACAAAGCAGAGTTCGAGAGGACATCACCTTGAGAACTTGCACACTCGTTCAAAGGTGCACAAGTCTCTCGCGTTGTCAAACTTACACGCCACCAAGTGCACAATGTGCAATGGAAGGTTCTCTAATTTCACGGGACCCTTCAGCGGTGTCTGCTCAGGCAGAGTGTGCAGAAACTGCGGGTGCACTATTAGAGCTTTCTTACCCATCGTCCTGAATGACCATATAAAACAGGATGCTGCTTCTCAATGCCAAGCTAGCTCGCGAGAACCAATAGTTTTACATCCTGACCGTTTTTGACAGGCCCCGATTGTCCCGATGCTGTGAACTGTTTTCACAACGGCCATTTTGTGCGATGGTCCCTGGAAGCCCTACAATTCCCCTGACTTGCTGGCGTGTCAGGGATTCACATTAGACTGCATCGCCCTTCAAACCAAGCGCGGGATGCACCGTGGAACAGCTCGCCCCACGATCAGACAGTGGCAAACCTGAATGTGACCTGATTGCAGATAACTTCAAATCATGCAGTGTACGACTGGGTTCAGCTGGGTTGATCACCCTTAATGCTCGATCCTGCTCTTCCCGAGTTGAGGCGAGTGACAGTACAGGAGCGATATGACGATCCTCAGGCATTTCCAAGTCACGGTCTGGAGTGCTCTACTACTATTATCTGTCATTTCCTTACAATGTGCGGCACAGCAGCCGGAGCTGGAGTGCGAGAACATGTACTGCAGAGCAAGCGGCACAGTGGGCCTCCAGAACATGACCTACCCTTACCCAGTAATTAGCAACGCAGACTTCCACCTCGTTGTGACGCTGACATCTCGCCAGGGAGACGTCGATCTGTGAGTGCTCCGATCATGCCTCAACTTTGGGCAGTGCACACATCTGGCTGACTGGACTCCACTGCCCTTGCCGCTCATGTAGCCTCTCCTTTGCAACAACTTTATGGCACACCGAGATACACGATTTGTGCTTGAGTTTTAAATTGGATGTTGTCTTCCATTGAATCATTCTTTGAAACCCAATTTGTTGACAAAGCAGACTATTCTTTGCTACCTGCACATGCCTTACCCGATCAGCTATCGGTCACCAAGTGACCAGCACATGTCGATAATGAGCCTTTGAACAACTTCTCAAGATCACATATTGGAGGAGCGAGCTGCCGCAAAGCCCTTTTCCCAAGCAATCTGTTCAACGCCACACAAATTTCTTTACACAGCAGCGCTAAAACGAGATCTTTCCCTATGCAGGCTGGTGACGCCGCCAGGGCGTGAGCAGGAGCGCTGGAGCCGCATGAGGGCGGGGGACTCGCGGCAGGATTCGGTGGTGATCCAGCGGGGGGACCTCCAACGCTCCCCAGGCACCTACCTCATCACCGTCGTCAGCGCCGCGCAGGTGCATTTTTTAGTTTTGTGAACATGTCTGAGCATCTACAGGTTGATTTAGCCTTTATACGGCAGCCCCAGCCTGCCCCTGCAAGTTGTCTGCAGAGGCGCCTTGCCTATGCCAGGAAAGAGTGTGATAAGAATGTTTATAGATCGTCGCCCAGGCTGGCGGGGGCCAACAAAGTACTGAGCACTGTTCCCACTGTTGATTGGGTCATGCTTGGATCTGGCGGGTTTGACAAGGGCTAGGTTACGTGGCAGCCTCTAACTGCTCGTCTGCAGACGCACCTTGCCGCTGGCCAGGAAAGCATCTAATACTAAAGAGTTAGATTATAGGTTCATGTGGTACTCCTGGTCGAATAGCTGTGCAACATCTAATCAGCACTGAGTGTACTGGAAAAATGGAATATCCCTCTCTCTTTGCAGGTGGTGTCGGACTTCAGCCTGGCCGTGCAGCGCGCCACCGCCGGGGGGTCCCCGGACCTCGCCGCCGAGGACCGGGAGGTCCTGCAGGAGGTGAGACAACCCACGGCCTGTATCACATTACTCAACTATGGACACACAAAGTCTGTCCTCGCACTGCACGTTTCTCCAATACGCTATTCCTGCGCTGTCCTGACCTGTATGCTCACAAGTATCATTCTCAGCTGGGGAGTTGCCAGCGCTCTTCTGCAATGTTGCTCGGCCAGTTTGGTCAAGGGGAGGGGTGCTCCACTTTGGTAGAAACTTGGCAGAGCTTGAAGGCCTTAAGTGCTCTGCCAGATGGGCTGGAAGCTTAGGGCAGCCAACGACCAGCCCAGCAACTACTCATGAGAATGCCTCATCTAGTTCACACAAGTGGAACCATGCTGCACCATACTGGAAGAAGTAAAGAGAGGTTCCTAAAGTGCGCGAGGTCAATCAAACTGCGCCCGGCATGCAGGTGATGGATCAGTGCTGCGCGGCGGACGGCACATGCCTGCAGCTGCGAGCGGCGGCGGCCGACGGCCGATTCGCGCGGTTTTGCGACGCGGTGCCGAATCAGTGCGACGGCCGGGGGCGGCTGACTCACCTTTCGCTGGCCTCTGAGGGGCTGGCCTGCCCCTTCCCCCGCGCCCTCAACCGCCTCGCAGCCCTCACCCGCCTCGACCTCACCTTCAACAAGCTGGACGGCAGGTGCGCGCCCCACCAGGGAATGGAATACTAATTCAAAAATGCAATCCAGAACAGCGCGTGAACAACAGTCCAAGTGCTATGTCAGAATGGGCCTCAAGGGGCAGCAGCATCACTTTTATAGGATGAATCGGAAAAAGCGAGAGCATGGGGAGCTGGGTACAGGACAGCTCAGATTTCTTTGGCAGCCTGCTCGTCTGATATTTGGGCATGTGCCATGTAGGAGCAGTAGTATTGCAAAACCAAAGTTCATCTCCACATCTGACAATCCAGCTTGGCGCCCAGCGGCACACATGCTGACCCATGTGCTGAAGGAGAGGTGTATACTAAGCCTGAGCTGAGCTAGCAAACCATGCTGATATCCCTTGGCTTGGCTGCAGCCTGGAGAGGGATGTGGCGCCGGTGGTGGAAGTTCTGCCGGACCTGGAGCATTTGAATCTGGGATACAATGCGCTGACAGGGACGCTGAGTTGTCGCCTGCTGCTGGCCGACCGCCAGCTGGCAGAACTCGACCTCGCCGACAACCAGGTCACCACCCCGCGGATCCCGGCATTATCATTACTCGACTTTACTGTTGATATTTATTTAGCGTTCTCCATGGCTGGGCCAGCGCAGCAAGCACATATGCAAGAAGGCAAAGGACACTTTGACTTCTGCAAGCAAATTCTGTCTTCTATGCACACAGACCTAATGTGCGTATGCACCCGTGATCAACCAAGCACAAGGATAGCATTGGCATATTAACCTTGTGTATCAGCCAGAATGGACTCTGCTATTCTCAACAAAAAGCTTGCCAGGAATGGATGAGTAAGATAATGAATGTAATTCAAGCCAGCACTTGTGCTGTCCCTGTGACTGGCTCAAATAATGTCCACATTTAGGGCTCTCAAAAGGACGCCAATATGCTGAAGTATTCAGTGTGCGTCTCGTTGCAGATCAGTGGGAGCATTCCAGGCTGCCTGCTGGAGGCGCCCTGGCTGAGGGAGATCTATCTGGCAGGCAATTCTCTGAGCGGCTCATTCCCCTCGGTCCCCAAGGCCAGCCCCCTGACAACCATCTCCGCCTCAGATCAGGCAAGTCACCCTTTCCCCACCAGCCTTTCTCTGTACTATCTTACTTTCTTCATAGATGATGCAGTTGCAGCGACACAGAGCTCCCAAAATGGCTAGCACCGTACTATTATCACTGCAGGCCGCCGAGCATTACTTTTCCTTTGCTGAGAACCGCCAGCATGGCAGTGCCATGAAGCTACCGGTCTAGCAGAACAGGACTACGGTGTTTACATGTACAGCAGCCCCTCAGGCATACTCAAAAGGTGCTCCTGATAACACAGGCCCACCAGTCCATGACACAGGACGAGCAACAGATGACATCTTGCTTTCTGCCGCGCAGAAGGGCGGGGGTCTGTCGGGCGAGCTGCCGTCCTTTGCGAACGCGGCGGCGCTGCGAGTGCTGCGGCTGGGAGGCAACGCGCTGACTGGACCCCTGCCGGACCTCCCAGTCAACGTCCAGGAGGTTCGCCTGCAGCACAACAGGTGCTGCGCTTACCTTGTCACCAGATTCTCACAATGTTCCTGCCGGATTCATGGAGATGCCTCAGTGTGAGAACAACATCTCAGTTCACAGTGACCCGTGAGCTCACACCATGCTCATGAGCTCACACCTTGCCCCGTGAGCTCACACCTTGCGCCGTGGCTCACATCACAGCCTCGTGGGCTCAAAACCACTGCTTGTGAGCTGACACCTTGCCCTGTGAGCTCACGTGAGGTCACTTCCTATTGGCTATGAGCTCACACCTTGCCTCGTGAGCTCGCATCATAGCATCGTGAACTCACGTGAGATCACACCCTATCGGATGTGAGCTCACACTGTGAACATATAGATTTGATGGTTATACGTCAACTGAGCAGGGTGAAGTACTTTACTGATGTTGAGTAAATTTGCCAAGCCTCTCATCTATGCAGCGGTGGATCGCCTCTGGTAGCTGGGAAAGGACGCGGCATGATTGATTCGATAAAGTGGAATGCAAACATCAAGGCAGTGCGAGCACCAGGGAGTCAGGAGAAAGGGCTGATTGAATTACTAATGATTGGCAGGCTGGAGGGAGGCATTCCTGACAGCTACAGCGACCTGGTGAACCTGCACACCCTCAAGCTGGAGCACAACCGGCTCAGCGGGCCCCTCATGGCAGGTCAGGCCTTAACCTCCATATGCGCGAAATGGCATTTTTGCCCATCAAGCGGGTAGCTCGTGGACAGATACTCAGATTTTGAATGAGAAAGTTGGAGTGCAGTGCATGTTGTGATGATGATAAGAACCTCTTTACTGCACGATGGGCCCTCAAACTTGCTTCAACAAAAGAGCTACACCCCAATGCGGCGCTAACAGATTTATCTCCCTGCATATTAGAGGGGCAATGACTGCACATTCACACCACACTCACCCTCTGCAGGGCACCAAAGGGATGACAAATCATGCGCAGATTGGTGACCTTGCAACTGCCAACTCAGGTGTGGCGGCGCTGCCGATGCTGGAGGTCTTTGATGTGAGCGAGAACCGGCTGACTGGACTTCTGCCCGCCAGCTGGACGGCCGCAAAATTAGTAGAGCTGGATGCGCATGACAACGCGCTGACTGGACCCCTGCCCGCCAGCCTGGCGCAGCTGCCACGGCTGGCCTACCTCCAGCTGCAGGTGGCTTCCACCCAGCTCCTCTCACTTTGCTCCTTACAGAGCATTTGTGGTGCTGATTACCTCAGCTCTGTGGTTATCATTGAGTTAGGACACGCTTTTCTAGCAATTCACGCCATACTTGCACAGTACGTCTGAAAATATTTAAAATACGCGTCCTGGACGTCATGGGGACGTATTGGCGTTCCAGACGGCCTAGGACGGCTAGATTAGTCATACCTTCCCAAAAGGATGACACATCACCTGTCTGGTGGCCTAGATTGGCTAGAAGAGCACCAATTCGCATTAGAAATGCTTCGAAAGGTCCAGAATGTTTAAGGAAGAGGGTTGTGCACACTTCCCAAGGCTTCCAATGAATGCATATTGCCCAAAACATGCTTGCATGCATATTGCCTACATAGTCGCACGTGCCGTATTCTAGACGTAGTGGGTGCCCAAATTTTGTGGGACGCGTCCCGGACGTGCAAGTACACGTATCCGTCCTGATACACGTATCCGTACTGTGCAACTATGATTCACGCTCTGTGAGTAATTCATTGGCAGCGTCAGTACCTGCAGCACCGGCTGAGCATCATCAGCTAGCTGTGCATGATCTGCCTCAGGGCAATGATAGCATGTCAGAGGGCAAGCAGTCGGAATGCATAACTCTTTACTCTGACAGATGCAGAGGTTTTGAATAGGGGCAGGCGCTATTGCCGTGAGGACAAACGGAGTCTATGCCTGCTGTGAGTTGGTCTGAGAATTCAAAAATCTGCACCCTGGATTCCAAACGAGCTCTATATTTTGTAGCGTTTCTTAGAGATTGTGTGCAAATGCAGGACAACCAGCTGACAGGCACGCTAAACGCCTATGTGGACGCCCTGTCAGCGGCTGAGTCACCCTCGGCCACGCGCTTTATCAGCCTGGGGGGCAACCGGCTGTCGGGGGGCGTTCCTGACGGCCTCCAGAACCTGGCGGCCTTCCAGCCGGGGGCCTGGAACATCCTGGATGGCTGGATGTTTGAGAAGACGCTCAATGTTTCTGGGAATGACCTCAGTGGGCCGCTGCCTGTCTGGGCGCTCCAGCGATTTACCGCAGATGAGGGGCTCACCGTCAAGCTTGCGGTGCGGCGGCCCTCTGGAGCTTGAAAGTGTACCACGATGTTGTTGGCGGTGCACAAGTAGCGTGTGGGCAGACACTAGCGTCCGACCAGAAAGGCACCGGGTTTGTCGTCCATGTGCTGAGCTGTCCTACCCAATTTTGACACACCATTTGGGGCATACCAAGAAGAGGCTGGATGCAAAACTCACGTCCGGCAGAGAAGGCCCCGAACATTGAGTTCGGTGGTTCCCTCTCAACTTTGATGCCATTTGGGATGCATGGCGAGACTTCGGATCTGCCTCAAAAAGAAAGATGTGTTAAATTGAGACGAGGTCTCAAATGTCTTCACGGCGCGGCCCAGGGAATAAAGGGACGTGCCATTGATTGAGCATAACACAGTGTATCCCGGGCTCATTGGTCTGTGCGGCAAATGTGCAGGGTAATAAGTGGACCTGCCCCGAAGGGCGCATTGGAGTGGCGGCCAGCGTGGATGAGGTAAACACCCCCTTCATGTTGATTGCGGTCTGGCTTTAGATTTCAAGGGGTCTATTTAGGGGTACATTTCATCAGATTACATTTACCCATTCATCAACAGCTAATTGCATGCATTCCTCTAGACCAGATGATTGCATGGTTTGGTGCATTAGACATTTTCATGAAGGGACAAACAAATGAAACAAAAGAAGTGAATGAGCTGTATTGGAATAACAGGTGGCGCTGGGGGACCTGTACTGCAGCGACACCAAGGGCCCCTCCGGTGCCACGAGCAGGCACGCCGTCGTGGACATGCTCACCATCGATCACTCCCTCGATCCCTCCTCGTTGACAACACCCGACCAGGCACCGCTCTTCACCTAATGCGCAACAGCTATCAATAAGTGAGACATGACAGGGACATGGCATGGATGATGCTGGTTGATAATCAAGCGAGACCCAGGGCAAATGTGGGCTCTTTAAGTCTTGTAGCTCACGTAGTGGTTGCTCCTGGTGAAAGGCCAAATTTAGCCATTGCCATTTTCAATTCCGCCCTCACGCATTGCCTTTTGGGACTGTAGCACTGCCCGTTGCATGATGCTTCACTCCCGTCACTGGGGCCTGTACTTTTGAGCTATCCTCAGCAGAAGATGTGAAGTGGGTTGGCTGTCATGGGTACTGGACACAAGTCATCGTGGGGCTGAGAATGGCGCTGTGCCTGCGCTGCAGGTGAAGCAGCATCAGCAGTCGGCCAGCGATGTGGAAACCCACACAAGTAAGACACACCTTCATCATAATTCTTTTGATTATGTATTCCTCCATTTCAATCTGGTGAGCAGCCACGCCTGCATTGCACTTGCACTTGTGCACATGCACGTGCCCACCATAGCGAAGATTGAGCAAGATCAGCATCTGATATCTTCCCAGAAAGGCATCAAGAATGACTCAGCATAGTATGCTGCTCGCAGGTGAGTTGTAGGCAATCGCAAATATTACATTACTTTTTCTTTGCAAAATTTTTTACATTATGAAATTATTTCTTCTTCATGGGCCAGGTGGTAGCGAGCAGCCTGGCCAGCTGAAGCTGCCGTTCCAGGACTTGAGCGAGCAGCAGATCTGGGATGCGGCATGGGATGACGAGGATGTGGACAGCGCTCCAGCAACGCTCTCGGAGCCAGACCCCTTCCTGCACCTCCCAGAGGAGACCGAGCTTGAGCGCCTCGAAAATGCCCACAAGGTGACTTTCTCAGTACTTGATAACCTTATTTTGCATCCACATCGGATGGAGTTCAATGCAGGCTTGGACAATTTGATCCCTCTCTTGTGAAGAGAACTGGTATGCTAGAATAGTGTTCTGCCTGTGATTCAGCAAGCCTGGGCATTTCCGCCGTCTTGCATGCAGACGAGCGAGACGCTACAGGAGCATGCCTGCTTGTAATTTGACATACCTGGAGTATTTTCTGGTCTCGCATGCAGACAAGGAAGAAGCTGGAACAGCATGCCTGCTTGAGATCCTGCAGGCCTGGATGTTTATTCTTCTCTCTCGCATGCAGAATAGTGACATTTCACAGCAGCATTCCCGATCAACATCCAGCGAGCAAGCCTGTGGCGGTGTGTATTATGATCACCACCCTTTCTATTCTCAATTTCTAAAGTGCAACCAATTATTATGTCACAGGCACACAGCCCACCGGTGTTGCCTGATTGGGCGCCAGGCCACCACGTGAATACACCCAGCCGTGATGCTGATGTGGACCGCCACATCAGCACAGAGGACACCTGGACCGACCAGGACAGGGGGGCTGATCGAGGCTTCGACCACGTGCTGACTCTACCGGATTACCCGATCAATGACGTCTGGGAGGAGCATTATGAGGGCGATTACTCGTACACGGATGAGTCACCCGCCACTGAGTCAAGTAGTGAGTCACATTGCACCGCTTCCAGGCAACTCAGCTGTGATCTGACCATCATGATCATCTAAACACTCCAAAACAAATCTCGCAACACCATCCTGCCAGAGGAACCGCATCATATGAGGACGATGGAACAGAGAAGCGCACCTTTCCCTGTTATACTGCAGTACCCAATAGGCTGCACACTTTTGTAGGCCCCGCAGATGTGGCTGCAGATGCCCTGTATGTATGCCCTACTGCCTCCGGCTTTATATGTTCTCTGCTGAGCACCTTGCCCAATGTTGATCGGGCCTTGCTTGGATCTGGCAAGTCCACGAAGGGGTACGATTTTGGCAGCCTTCACCTGCCGACCGTCTGCAGACACACCTTGCCTCTTGGCAGGAAAATTGTGTAATGATAGTAATATTTTTATAACTGCAGGTGAGTCATCCGTGCCGGGGGTCGCCGAGGCGCGCCAAGGGGACACCGGCGGAGACGAGCCCCAGCGGAAGGCAACACCCCAGGACGCAGTGGACAGCATCCATACAGCGGCATTGTCAGGCAGCAGCGGGGAGGGCATAAATACTGCTCAGGCGCAGGTGATGGTATTTCTGCCCTTGTCCTGTCTCTCAAAGCTCAAGTTTCTGAGTGCCCCTTTGCCCCTAGCCCTCTCATATGCATCCCTGCTGTGCATGCTGTAGCAGGGTGCCCGCTCCTAGAGGTCATCTGATTACTAATGACCTGAGGAATACATGACTGCATTGCAGGAGGGGACATATCAAGGGGAGGAAGGGCGAGAAGACATGAGTATCAGCTCTGTGGTGTTGGGATTCTTGGTGGCTCTGTTGGGTGTACTTTTGGCGGGAGGCCTCGTGTACACTGGGTGGAGGGAATGCCAGCGGCGGCAGGTGCAGTCCAAATTTTAAACTCTTTTTTAATCTGAACCAATGTGTCGATTTGTGACATTGTCGACCAACCTGACACCAAAATGGATGAGTTAGAGAAAGAGGAATGCAGACATCAAGGCAAAGTAAGCGCCAGAGATAATGAATTGTTAGATATTGTCCGATAATGTGGGCCATGAAACAACAGCTTGGACATGCAGCCACTACATTGTAATTCGCCTAGTAGACAGCTCAAAGGGCATCTCCATTGAAGAAACACCCGTTGAGTTGTAAATTTTTTTGTCAGTCTCAAGAGGCCGGGCCAGAATGCGTTGGACTTCCCTCAGACATTTTCCTTGGTGCGCAGGGGAGGAGGTACACAGATCTGGAGAGCTGTGAGGAGGGGTTGGGCCAGGTGGAGATGCAGCATGCGGATCTGACGCCCTCATTGGGTGATGGTGAAGGGGGGGGCCGAGGGCCACTGCTGGGGGGTGCAGGCCCCCCGGCTAAGGCCCCCGTGTACCACATGCAGGCCTTTGCGGGGGGCTCGCTGCATGCAGACATCAAGGCTTATAGACCCCCAGAGCTGAAGGAAGCTGCTGAGAGTGACAATAGCGCCAAGACACCCTCGCAATAACCCTCTCGGCATTTGTACATGGCACTGGTTGCTGGGCGTTGCCATAAGCAGTGGATCTGAAGAGGGAAAGCCTGTTTGCAAACAAGGAACTGTACAGTATTAGCATAGGATGTGAGGCGAAGCCTGCATAAGGTACCAAGATAAATAGTAGGCCGGACGATTGCAATGGGCAAGTTGTGTGGTGGATTGGAGCTGCAAGCGGTTGGGGGTAGTTGCACATTGGGTTCAAGCTTCAATGGTATATCTGCATTGGCGTGCTTCAAATTCTGTTCTGCTGGGGTGTGTCTATTGATAGAATCTAGAATGTGGCCAAAGCTGGTTGATCTCATGCCCAAGCACACACATCTAATTGCTTTGCGCAAAGCTGCTTCTGGAAAGGACAGAACAGCAATTATTTGATAAACATGCGGAGTGAACCCATTCACTGGGGCCAGCTATGTCTCTTAGACATATGCTTGCGCATGCTCGTGTTGGAAAAGAAAGAGAAGAGGATGATGACCTCCCGAATAGCCAATCACAGGGCCTGCAAAGCTATCACTGTCTATGCAGGTCCAATTCTGCAGCCTTATCTTGAGGTCCAGAGTGTGTCTGCTTCTCAAGCAGGAAACAGGTGAGATAAATAACTGCAGCAATAAAAACCAGCGATGGTGCTCCAGCAACTACAGTTGATCTGAAACATCTAAAGATTCAGAATTGGCATGTTCATGAAACAGGAATGATTTTTATTCCAAACTTATAAACTGCAACTTGTGCAATGTCAACGAACTGGCCCTTGCAGAGCTCATTGTGATATGGCTTCGTTCCGTGATCACGGCTATCTGATATTACAATGATACAACTGTCTAATTGCCTAAAAGAGCTTGCAATCGCATTCTCTGCCTCTCCAGCTTGGCTGACTGGACCTGCAGACTTTTGGAAAGCCCCTTGAGCGAGAGCCTGTGGTCCTTTATGCCCATGTCAAGCTCCCTGGACCTCCACTCACTCTGCACCGCACAAACCAAAAAGTCACAACAGGGCACAAGGTCCAGATGTCCTGATCAATCCCAGTCACAGTGAGTGCACGCATCAGTGAGAAGGCAGCACCTTCTGCCATTGCACATTCAATTATCCGTTGAAAAGATTCATTGTTTTGTTGAACGGGTGTGCAGTTCCAACCCATCTCGTAAGGGTTCACATGCATGACATGTGCAGGCGGAGGTATGTGTGCAAACGTACTGTGGTTGCCGTCTGTGCCAGGAGGGCCTCGTGGTGATTTCTGACAACATCGGGCTGCCAACACTGCAGAGCCGATCCCAACTGCCTGCACACCGAAACATGCACCTTCAGATATTGTGTGAAACTGGAGTGCATGCTGACCAGCCAACTGTGCCTTGCAATGATGCGCTGAGAGAGGTATCTGTTGCTTGTGAGCATCACCTGGCCTGCTCCAAGCGCTGCTTCTCAGACATAAGAGAGTCAAGTCTCAGCCGCTCTGCATCTATCTCCCGGCGGCACCTGTGCACCTCCCTCTCCAGCATCTGCATCTCGCTCCTCACCACCATTACGCGAGCCCTCCGCCGCAGCTGCCTCTTGCGCCGGTCTCCTGCGGCCCTGATCAGTGTGACAGGGTTTTTAAAAGCGGAACTGTCTATGCCCAGCCATCAGCGTCCTTTCTGGCAATTGTGCTGTCAGCAACATGTTAGAGGGGACAAGGATAGGCACCTATCCCTGAATTGCACCCTCCAGCTTGAAGCTGCACTGCTATTTACACTCCCAAAGGTCTGGAAGTAGAGACCCTTCCAGACGTCATCGGCCTCGTTTGCAAAGGCATGAAAGCGACTGCTGACGCGACCCAGATTGCATAGATCCTCCAGATCTAGTAGGGCAGCAATTAGCTGTAAAAGCTCGTCATTCAAGGTGCTTATTGGACAGGAACTTGCTGGCATCACCTCGGCTTTCAAATTACTGAGGTACTTGCCCAATAGGGAATTCCGATAAGTATTCTAAAAATTTTATCCCATGTATCCTGAGCAGCTGGGGTACCGTGTGCGTGTCTCTAGCTTTATGTAGTCTGCAGGATGTACTTTTCACACAGTCCTTTGCAGAGTGTCGATCTGGGGCCCAAGCTTGTCAGTGTGTTATAACACACCTGATCATTCCAATGTGACCACAGTACAACTAAAATGCTTGCAAATCACCACATGCTCTTGCTGTAAGAAATTTAGTAACTGCTTAGTTGTCTTGTCTGGCGCCAGCGTGGCAGCGGCGCTTTCGTCGTTTGGCTGCATTTCTCTCCACTATACCGTTGTCACACTCTCTTTGGCACCAGTTATACACATTGTCTGCATCCTCAAGGTGATCGGGCGCATTTTCAAGAAGTGCAGTAGGAAAATATTGGAAGATGGCTGACAAAGCATGGTCTCTCTCGTATGAACAGCGGGCTGAGACTGTCTCCAGGGTGGCACAAAATATCGAATCTTTGGCATTCAGCCGTGGTATCGAGATCAACGATGCGGAAGCGCACTCAATCGCCACTAACGTTGAGAAGAAGGCTTACACAACTGCATCCGTGGAGGCCACCACCACAACAGGCTTCAGGCCGCATGATGAAGTCCTCAAATCATACGCAAGGTGTGGCAATATACTGCTATCCAGACAACTTATCAATCGCAATCTGTATGGGGCGTCATCTGACCTGCCCTTATTTATTGTGTGCATTAATGTGCCCCTAAGCTGAGTCATGCCAATCAAAGAAATGATGCTTTGCATCTAGTGATAAGAACGTTATTTGGCACAGAAAATTGGCCGAACTGGTCCTTGACAAGGTGAAGGCCAGCGGTGGCAAGGCAGAAAAGGCCGAAGGTACAAATGACAGCTCGGAGCTGGACCTGGCGGGAGATCGCGAGTTCCTGACTGCTGAATCGGCCTCTGAAGCCCTGGCTCCCCTGCTCGCCGAGGGATCCACCATCACTAAGGTGCCTTCCCTTTTCCGCAAATGGAGACTCACCTTTTCCCCCACCGATTTGCCCACTGATGTTCCCCCTTTCCATGTTTATCGTCAGTGCAATGTGCTCCGCGGTACACTGCATTGTGCACTTGACGCTATCAAGACTTCATAAGACTTCTTGGTTGTGCTGTCAACTGATACATAGTGTGCCATCACTTCAGCAAAGGGGCAGCGTTCATGCTCATGGGTGCATTTTTATTGCCATGTGTCTTGTCTGGTGAAGATATCGTTGTGCTTCCAGATAAGGCTGAGCACGAAGAGCTTCGGGAGGGACGCTGCGGAGACGGCGGCAAAGGCGATCGCCAACGTGGCGGCCAGCCTTGAGCATGCTGACCTCAGCGACATCATCGCTGGCCGGCCAGAGGCGGAGGCGCTCGAAGCGATGCGCATAATCTCCGGAGCGCTCGCGCAGGTGCAGCTCAGGTGAGGCTCACTGGTCATACTTATCACTCGTCAGAAGTCATGTGGAAGTCATGTGCACTGAAGCCTGCGCATTGGAATGTGACTCTGGCCTGGCCACTACTCCTGGCGTGGCGGCTTTGAATTGTCGTAGAGGTGCCGAGCATGCAAGGCACATGCAAAGATGCACATGCAAAGAAAGTCGGGGTCTTGAAAGTGCCTGGGCAGAAACGTGGAGTGAGCATTGCAGGGATGATCTGTCCTTGGTGTTGTGTGTCATGGGTATCCTGGATGATAGCTGGCTGCTGAGTGTTGACTGGGCTTGCGTGCGTGCTGGCAGGTCCCTGAACCTGAGTGACAATGCGCTGGGAGAGAAGGGAGTGCGCGCCTTTGCAACCGCCATCTCTGAACAGGCATGTCTCACACATTGTTTTAACTGCTCTGCGCATAGAAAGGCATTTGTTGCAGTCCTGTCGTCCAGGGGTCTGGCAGCAGATCCATGTTGCCTAGTGAGCCATTTGGAGACGCTTCTGTTGGAACTCAGGAGTTGATTGCCCGGGATCTGTTGAAGGGCTCTTAGTGAGCACGTCATCTGCTGCCCGGCCACAATCCTGCTGTGAACTCATAATTATCACGTGCTCTCATCAATTCAGCTTGGTCCCCGACCAGGGCCTCCCTATTCTCGTCTCGCAAGGACCCCAGTTGCAAATTACCAAGCGCTCACACCACAGGATCTTGTGTGTGGCTATAGGCGGGGCTGCAGCGGCTGGCGTTCCAGAATGTGGGCTGCTCCATCCACGCCTGCCAGGCTGTGGCCGAGCTGGTGCAGCACAGCGGCGATCTGCGCGCGCTGCACCTCTACAACAACATGTCCGACGACGAGGGCGCCATTGCCATCGCACAGGTGCCAATCAATGCCCACCAGCATGCAGCTGAGGAAGTGTAACACTCAAACCCGTTGACTCGGAAGGGAGTGCCTTCTTGCCGAATGGGCCGTGCATTGCTTGCATTGGCTGGACAGGGCTGTGGTGTCTTTGAGGGGCGTCATCTCCAGGAAGTCATGGATTGGAAGGACTTTGTGAAATCAATCCAATGGTATTTTGGAGGGTGTCTCTTGGCAATCCTTCATCTTCTGAAATGTGCGGATGTTCCATCTTAAAGAAAACTGGTGTGCGCATGTGCGGTTGTGTGCTGCGCAGATTCTGTCGCGGGCGCCGGTGATGGAGGACTTCCGCATGGCTTCCTCTCGCGTGGGCGCCGAGGGAGGCATCGCCCTCGCACAGGGCCTCTCCGCCGGTGGGAGCCCCTCTTGCAATGGGCACCGCTGTGCCTCGCCAATTCTCCCCATGCAGCTGATATTTTTTAGCAACAACTGCTTTTTCCTAGAAATGATGATCCGTGGACCCCCTTTGTGACTCTCTCTGGTGCAATTTTGCCATGGGTGCTCTTATTCTCGCCATGGAGAGCCTGTGCATGATCACTTTGAATGAGTCTGATTGGCAACGCTCTGTTTACAGGTAGCAGCCTACTGAAGCTGGACCTGAGCGACAACCCTATGACGGCTGAGGTGGCGCCCGCGCTGGCAGATGCAGTGCGCGGCCAGGAGAGCCTGCAAGTGCTCAACCTCAACGACGTGGCGCTCGGGGACGAGGGCATCCAGGGCATCGCTGAGGTGCGCTGAATTTGTGTGTCCCCATTTTTAGGCAGACTGCACAGACGCCAACACAGCCGATTATGCTTTTGATATAAGTGTCATCACTTGGGGTGTATGCAAGCCTATCGTGTCACTCTGCTCGATGCGCTCCGTGCGGCGCCATTGCAGCAAGAACTTTTGGGTTTTTTACCGTATATGGTTTTTAGGGCCACATTGCGCATGACACAGTCAAGGCCGCTCATTCTCTGTGGGAACAGCAGTGCTAAAAGTGCTGCACGAATCCCTTTATATTTGCATCTGGCGCGTCCATGCAGGCGTTGCCTGCGAACCTGGTGGAGCTGCACCTGGCGCTGAATGAAGTGACACCAGAGGGAGCCTCTGCGCTGGCGACCTCGCTTGGGCGGCTGGGCCGAATACAGGTTTGTAAAGTTTTTGATCCTTCATCAACCCTGGATCAGCTGCCCACCATAGCGTTCCGGCCTGTTTGGTGTCGCCTATATCCTTGCCTACATCTCCAGGGTTCAGAGGCGCTGACAGTAGGTTTATGCAGATCTCCTTACCGCTGCTTGTGCTCTAGGCGGGCTGTCACCAATTATACAGGAGTTTCTTCTATATACAGTATACCCCTCTTACCCTCAAGCCCTCACCGACGTACATGATTCCTCAAGGTCCTAGATACAAGCGACGAGAAGAATCTTATCGTGGGTTGCAGGTGCTGGGCCTGCGCGAGAACGAGCTTGAGAACGACGGCGCGGCGGCCATCGCTGCGGCGGTGGCCCGGCTGCCGCATCTGCGCACGCTTGACCTCGCACAGAACCAGGCAGAGCTCTCCACCCCTGTTGCATTTCCCTGAACAGAGGGGATTGAGCTTGGAAATTAGGATTGTTAATGTATCATTGCGCTTGGTCATCTTCAGCATCAGCCTCTGTGATCGCTGTTTTGCCCATGCAATGCTTTATGAGGTTGTCAGGACAATCCCATATCTACTCGCATGCATACATTTGGCCCTGGCTGGCGGGGGCCGGTACAAATACTGAGCACTGTGCCCACGATTAATTGGGTCTTGCTTGGATCTGGCGAGTCCAACAAGGGGTAGGAATTTGGCAG
>JADEYI010000962.1_pt1 | contig 27190 bp, 21 predicted proteins | sample 8542331 | NCBI WGS metagenome assembly JADEYI01 (sample SAMN16510988, study PRJNA670497) | mine drainage metagenome | isolation source: biofilm near Copperflume 1 | place: Germany: Marsberg coppermine Kilianstollen | collected 2018-02 | reverse complement strand
CACTATTGAATCTGCTTTTGCACCAGGCGGTAACGTGATATAATCACCCCCGGCGTAGATTACGTGTTACGAGCTAGCTGTGAGCTAACAGCTGAGAATCCTAACTCGTATAATCAAGAGATGTTAGAGATAAGAGGATCAGCCCTATGGCAGCTATTTATTCGGGAACCGAAGCCACACTCAAGACGCTGGCTTACCAGCATATTCTGTCAGTAGAGCAGTTTACTCCTGACGTTCTGGAAGCGCTCTTTGGCCTTGCGCAGAAGATGGACCGACAGGTAGCTCTTGGACGGAGTGACAGTATACTTACGCACCGCATCGTCGCTAATGTATTCTATGAGCCTTCAACGCGCACCGACCTCTCTTTTCAGGCAGCCACGCAGCGGCTGGGCGGGCGGGTGATCACCACCGCTGGCGGCGTTCACTACTCCTCCGTAACTAAGGGCGAGAGCCTGCACGACACGGTAAAGACAATCGCCTGCTATTCAGACGCGATTGTCCTCCGGCACCCCAATCGCGGCGCGGCGCGTGAAGCGGCGGCGGCTTCTGACGCTCTGACGCGGGCTATGCACAGGCCAACGCCGATCATCAATGCGGGCGACGGCACAGGCGAGCACCCAACCCAGGCTCTGCTCGATCTCTACACGATCAAGGACCGCTTCGGGGCCGACATAGATGGCCTCACTGTCGGCTTTCTGGGCGATCTACGCAACGGGCGTACAGTTCATTCTCTTTTGAAGCTGCTGGCGATAGACCGCTGCCACGTGAAAGTTATCTGCATTGCGCCTGAAAGTCTCTCTATGCCGCCGGAGTATGTGGAGTTTGCACGCTCACGGGAGATGCCCGTCAGCCAGACGCAGGACTTACAGGGGGTGATGCAGCAGGTTGACGTGCTCTATGTCACCCGCGTGCAGCGCGAGCGGTTCGTGGCCCAAAAACTTGACGATCTGGCCGCGCAGGTGTACGGTCTCCCCTACGAGAATCTGGATGGCCAACGTAAAGAGGCGTTGCGTCCTGTGGCCGAACTGAATGCGGCACAAGAGTACCTGGCGGCCCGCGACGCCTATGTGGTTGATCCTATGATGCTCAGCCAGGCACGACAGGAAATGATCGTCATGCACCCCCTCCCGCGGGTCAACGAAATACCGGAAGAGGTAGACAGCGATGATCGCGCATACTACTTCCGCCAGGTACAAAACGGCCTCTACATCAGGATGGCGCTCCTGGCAGCCGTGTTGGACTGTCTGGGGTAAAGTGGCGCAGCGCGACTACGCCTTATCAGTCACCCGTACCACCTGTACGCCACGCCCTTACGGGTATTTTGTTATAGTGGGTAAAGACAAATATCTAACTGGGAGGAGACAATATTGCAAACTAACCATAGTGCTCAAGAGGTGAAGGGGCGCAAGGTAGAAGTGAACGATCTCTATAGCTTCAGACTTCTATCGGACGTGCAACTATCCCCTGATGGGCGAGTAGCGGCCTTTGTGCAAACAAGGATGCGTAAGAAGAAGAACGACTATGCCTCTAACATCTGGCTACTGCCACTCATGGGGAGCGGCGTGGCGACCAAGTTTACGGGCAGCAATGCGCGCGATATGTCGCCCAGGTGGTCAGCGGATAGTGAGAAGATCGCTTTTGTCTCTACCCGTTCAGGCAAACCTCAGGTATGGGTGATCCCCGTCAAAGGTGGGGAAGCACGCCAACTAACTCGGCTGAAACGCGGCGTGGGAGAGCTGGCATGGTCGCCCGACGGCAAGTGGATTGCTTTTACGGCAACGGTTGACAACGAAGCTGACAAAAAGGCGGCAGCCGAAGCTAAAGAGAAAGAGGGAAGCAAAGAGGGCAAAGATAGCTCTGCTGATGAGATAAACAGGGAGCCGGGCGCAGGCAGCGCCGAGGGACTTGCCTTGCCGAGGGTCACGGCGGGCGAGTGGGAGGAGGACGAGGAAGACGAGAAGGAGCCAGAGGAGAAGGGAGATCACGCTAAGAGCATCACTCGACTCTACTTCAAGGCAGATGGCACAGGGCTTGTCGAGCGGCGTACCCACCTTTTTCTTATCCCCAGTGATGGCGGCAAGCCGGAGCAGCTAACAGAGGGGGAGTGGGATGTACAAAGCCCCAGGTGGTCACCCGACGGCAAGGAGATCGCTTACCTGTCGAACAAAGAAGCGGACGCGGACTATATATCTGTCAACGATCTTTTTGTCCTCTCGCTCGAAAATGGCAAGGCCGGCGATACACGGCAGGTGACAGCGCATGATAGCTCTATTTTCAATGCGGAATGGCTGCCGGGCGGCAGTGGCTTCGCCCTCTTTGCCCACAGCCGTATTCGCGAAGGCGCCCTTGGCACCAACGTCCAGGTGTGGACCGTGTCGGAGGATGGAGAGATACGCAAGCTGACAGAAGGCTTTGATCGGGCAGCCGGTTCATGGGTTGGCTCGGACCTGCGCTCAGGTGGCGGAGAGTTTCGCCCGCGCTTCTCGCCTGACGGCAAAACTATCTTCTTCCAGGTGACAAATGGCGGGGCTGTGCAAATCTATTCGGTGCCGGTGAGTGGCGGTGAAGTGAAGCAAGTAGTTAGCGGCCAGCGGCAGATATACAGCTTCGACGTAGCCGGTAACGCGGTTTGCTTCATCGCAACCACGCCTACCAACCCCAATGATCTTTATCGAGCTGACTTGGACGGCGGCAATGAGCGCAAGCTTACTGATGTAAATGGCGATCTGCTTGGCAACGTTGAGCTGAGCGAGCCACAGGAGTTCTGGCTCGACAGACCCGGCGGGGAGCGCGTTCAGGGCTGGATCATGATGCCGCCGCAACTGGCGGAGGGCCGCAACTACCCGATGATCCTGGAGATACATGGCGGGCCGCATACAGCTTACGGAGGCGCATACTTCCACGAGTTTCAACTACTGGCGGCACACGGCAATATCGTGCTATATACAAACCCGCGAGGCAGCCAGGGCTACGGCCAGCGCTTCTCGGACTCTATCACCAACGATTGGGGCGGGGTAGACTACGACGACCTGGTGGCGTGTGTTGATTACGCAATGAGCCAAGTGCCCGTAGACGCTGAGCGTCTCGGCGTGGCGGGAGGCTCATACGGCGGCTACATGACAGCCTGGATCATCGGGCACACACAAAGGTTCAAGGCTGCGGTGGCAATGCGAGCGGTAATCAACCTCTATAGCGCATGGGGTTCGGGCGACGGAACATGGATGCTCTGGAACTGGGAGTTCGAGGGAACGCCTCAGGAGCGGCTCGCGCTCTACATGGAGCGCTCCCCTATCACTTACGTCTCAGATATGCGCACGCCCTTGTTGATCACCCATGCTGAGGACGACTACCGCGTGAATATAGAGCAAGCCGACGAACTATTCACCGCGCTCAAGTACCTCAAGCGCGACGTTGAGATGCTGCGCTTCCCGGTTGGTGCGGGCGGGCACGATCTCTCCAGAAGTGGCAAACCATCGCTACGGATCGAACGCCTTGAAGGAATACTCTCCTGGTTCGACAAGTACCTGGGGGAAGGAGCAATGAGCAACGAGTGCTGAGGCCTGGCCGCTAATTCATGGCCGAGCTGCTTGCAAGCGTACTTTTTGCTCGGAACGACCCGCGCCCTTGCGCTAAGGCACCTGCAGGGTGAAGCCGTATTGCGCGCTCTCTTTGGAGCCTGACGCGCCAGGCCAGCCAACGCTCACTGCCAGAACGTATCTCCCTGATTGTAGGCCCTGTGGGAGCGCAATGCTGAAAGGTCTGCCAGGTAGGTCACCCGTGGCGTGAGCTGGTTGTGATGCGGGGGGAAAGTAGAGCTGGCCGCCAACGACTGTGCTCTGCGCGCTATCTGGATAGGGGTAGAGCACAGCGGAAAAGGTGAGGGGTGTGAGGCCCGCTTGTGGGTCAGCACCGTAGATAGAGCGGAGGCCAAGAACCTCGCCTGCCGTAGCGCTCAAAGCCATCCCCGGCAGCGGAATCCCTATGGTGTCGCGGCACCTGCTGAGCCAGCAATAACTGCCTACGCCCCCCAGCTGCTCACCCGAACGGGTAAGCAACGCTAGCTGCGGAGGAGGAGCAGGAGTAGGGCCAACCGGCACGGTAATTTGAGCGAGCAAAACGCCCTGGTCGCTACTTGCGGCTGCCAGCCACATGGCTTGAGCGGCGGGTAGAGAGGGCGGCATCTGCACAACAGCGTAGATATTGCCGCGACTGTCGGCTGCGGCGGTGCCACTGGCAGGCGTGTTGCCATTAGCAGGCCCGATACTGAACGTCACGGGTTTCTCGGCGGGCCAGCCGGTACCGCTCACTCGTAAAGCTTTGTTGTTGGGCTGCCACTCATAGCCGAGTCGCGCAGATGTACGTGACACTGAGAGCAGGCGGAGTGTACTCACATCTACAACCGCGCCCAGGGCAGCACCCTCAACGCTGACGGAGATGCCGACCTGTAACACGCTTGCAGGCGCTGAGGCCCCTTCACTATATGTGATTAGAGTGTTGTTACTCAAAGCCAAAGACCACTCGACCCCACTCTGATCGCGCATCAACAGCTGCTCAGAGCTCGCCGGCCTTGCTGGGAGTTGAGTGAGCACGCCGGTGATCTGCACCTTGCCAGCCGCAGCCTTGTAAGCTAGAGGCAAAGCCACGCTGTACGACTGGCCCTGAGCGGTGATGCGCACGTTAGCCCCCGAAGCAAGCGCGCTTTGCATCTGCGCGTTGATCGGAATCGACGCCGCGAAGCTACCGACGGTATCCGGGGTGGCGCTTTGCGGCCCCAGGAGAGGTGTTGCGTCTCCTGCCAGATCAACGGAGAGTTGCACAGCCGCGCTTGCAGGCCAGTTCCAGCCGTGAACTGTCAGGCCGCTTTGCATTACCTCGGCGGCGATAGCAGGCTCGACAGGCGAGTCCTTATACCGCCAATTATAATAAGCGCGCCCAACGTTTGCCATCTCAACACGCCACTCCGGGGCATTCAACGGGTTGTAGGTAAGAGCGCGCCGCTCGTATAGCTGTATCAGCACCCGCGCGGGCTTGCCCCCAACCAGCACGTCTGCCCAGTACGGCTCGGTTATCGGGCGGCCAAGCAGGTACAAAGGGTCCATCAGCGGAGCCTGCACCAACTGCCCACCATCCAGCATGGTTGAGCGCTGACGCATCCAGGTATCAAAGACCACAGGGATGTTGTGCCTGCTCACGGGATCGAAAGCCGCCATGCTAAAGAGGGCGGTATCGGTAGGCACATCGCTCTTCGCCAGCGTGGTTACCGCGCCATCTTTGTTTATGCGCTCTTTGACAGTGCCTTGCGCGGGCTGTCCGTCAGGCGGGCTGGGACCAGCACCGAGATGAGTTGCGAAGGCTGCGTACGTGGGCGCATCAGGGCTGGTGGGGTCGCCCGCGACGAGTAAGGTAGCAGGCGAGCGCGCATCGAAACGGCTGTTGCCCGTCTGAATCTGGCCTGTGACCATCTCACGCACCAGGAGGCCACTCGTCACGAACCAGGGTGACGTGCGATCAGCCGAGGGGTCGTTGACCTCCATCCGCGCTTTGTCAAGATATTCTACAAGGCGGCGACCGGTGGGCGACTCGTTATATGGCTCGTCCACCACCGCGTACGGCAACGGCCCCCACAGCCAGGAACGCGCCGCCAATCCTGTAGCTACAGGCCCATCTGCCCGTGACCAAAGGTTGTAGAAAGCGCTGTCAGCCTGCCATTCGCCCGGCCAGATCAGCCCCTCAGCCCTACCCATCGCGGGTAGATTAAAAGATACAGCAACCTGCAAGCCCAGCACGGTGACACATAAGCCAACCACCCGCCTGAGCTGTCTCTTAGAAAGCGTCATTGCGATAAATATATCATGCCCGTCAAGGCCTCCTCCAATAAGTGACGCGCTGCGAGCTACATTAGCATCGAGGCGTGTGAGCAAATAAGAGTGTCATCTGCTTCGTTAGCTTACCGCTAAATCGTAACTTGTACTTCGTAATCAGTAACACGCCAGTAAGTGTTCAGAATTGGGGTGCGGCAGGTGAAGGTGCACAGATACATCTTGAACTTTGTTACACCTCAACTCTGAACGCTTACCATTCGCCGCCCTTTTTGCACCCCAGGCACCCCTGTGCTATAATTTGCAGGGCCACGCGCAGCTAAGGATATTTTAGTCATGCACCTCATTGAGCGGTGACGGGAGCAAGAAGATGTTGAACTACACCGGAACCGGACGCGCAGATTACGAGGAAGTACTCCGCGCCATAGGCTATTTCATTGACCAGAACAACATGAAAGAGGTGTGCATAATCGAGCTAAAAGAAGGACTTCTTGTGCGGGGGCTTATCTATACATCGGAGCGCAGTGGATACCAGACGATCTCCGAGTCCTTCCTGTTCACCAATGAAGACATCGAGAAGATTGTGAACAGCGCCTACGAGCGTCGCAACACGGAGCATGGCAAGACGGGTGGTCTCGGCGGCAAGTAGACGTATAGGAGCGCATGTACAAAGGCCTATCAGTCTCTGTGGTCATTCCTTGCTTTAATGAAGAGCAAGGAATCGCATCAGTCCTTCGCTCGATGCCTGATTATATAGATCAGGTAGTTGTGGTGGATAATAACTCCACTGACGAGACGGGGCGCATCGCGCAAGAGTTGGGCGCTGAGGTGGTCTTCGAGACAAAAAAGGGCTACGGCAATGCATACAAGGCAGGGCTTCCGGTGGCGCGATGCGACATAATCGCCACAGCCGACGGCGACGGCACCTACCCCACCGGCTCGATAGGCCCAATTGTTGACAGCTTGCTTGCGAAGAGATACGACTTTATCTCGGCCAGCCGCTTTCCGTTGCGAAATCCCAAAGCTATGCGCTTCCGTAATGTGCTGGGCAATAAAATACTTACCTACACCACGCGGGTCCTATGGCTGCGCTGGATTGCAGATTCGCAGTCGGGGATGTGGGTCTTCCGCCGGGAGGTACTGAAGCAGATAAGGCTGGAGAGTCGGGGCATGCCCTTCTCCGAAGAGATCAAACTGAGAGTGATAAGTAACCCACGGCTGCGCTTCGGGGAATACCACGTCAACTACAGTGAGCGAATCGGCGAGACCAAACTCTTCCCCATGAGAGATGGCGTTGAGAACCTTGTTTTCCTCTTCAAGCTGCGCTTCGAGGGGACAAAGCTGGAATGGCTCGTCAAAAAAGGGCTGCGAGCAGGGGCAAAGGACCGCCCACCTGTCAGCTGATCAAAAGTTTCAATATTGACACCTCTCATCATCTCTGTAATCGTACAATTACAGTTATAATGGGTACACTGATAATCTAAAGTGCCATACCAGGAGATTGAACAGCGTCCCGCCAGTAGTCCCTCCCACATGGGGCGCACACTTTAACCCTGACAATTTCCTGCACTCGCCGGAGGTGCTGCCGCTATTTATGAGCTTAGCCAGCTTTTACTTTCTTACAAATCTACAAAAAGACATGAAAGTGGAGGGTACTATGTCAAAGAAACAGCTTATTCTAGGCACACTCTTGGCGGTAGGCACGATGGCGGGGAGCGTGCAGGGCACAGCGTTGGCCGCGCCTGCACGCCAAGCTGCCGCGACGGATTGGACGGTTCTCGCGGGCGGGGATAGCCCCGATATGGCTTTCAGCGCGATGCAGTTCTATCCGGCTAACCTGACGATCAACGTCGGCGACACCGTAACGTGGCAGCACAACAGCGCCGATGTACATGACGTTTTCTTTCCTGCGCTGGGTCAGGATCCGCCTGCGCTTACTCTGCCTCCGGATGCCAACGGGATGGTACAGGAGAATCCCCAGTTGGACTTCCCGCAAGGCGGAGCCACTTATGATGGCAGCGCGATGGCAGGCTCAGGGACTATGGGCGTTGGCGCGCAGCCTGTCAAGACATACAAGCTCACCTTCACCAAAGCCGGCACGTACACTTACTTCTGCATCTACCATATGCCGGTGATGAAGGGGACGATCACGGTGCAGGCCGCTGGAAGCACCCTACCGATGACGCCTGATGCTGTGTTGGCGGCGGGGCGTGCTCAGCTTGCCAAAGACCTGGTGGACGCGCAGGATGCGGTCTCCAAGATACCCGCACCACAAAAGCAGCCGGGAACAAACACCTACAACATCAACATAAGCGCGCCCCTGCCAACAGTGGATTACATGCGCTTCAGCACCGATAACCTGACCATTAATCAGGGCGACTCTGTTGCCTGGACCGAAACATCTCTCGGCACGCCGCATACCGTCACGCTCGCGTCAGGCGGCGCAGAGCCGGACCTGAACACCATCGTGCCTCAGCAAAACGGCCCGCCAAAGATATACTTCAACCCCGTAGCCCTTACCAAACAGGGTGGAGATAGTTATAATGGGCAAGGGCTGTTCAACTCAGGTTTCCTCTGGGGCACTATGGTGCCCATACCAGGGTCGCGCAGCTACTCTCTGACTTTCTCAAAGCCCGGCACCTATGAGTACTATTGCATCTTGCACGACACCATGTCGATGAAGGGTTACATAACGGTGCTTGCTGCCAATGGTGGTAATGTACCGGGTATGCCGACCACAGGGGGCGGAGAGAGTCTGTGGCTGGGGCTTGCGGCTATAGGCGCTGCAATGCTGCTCGGCGGCGCACAGCTTCGCAGAGTGAAGGCTTCACGCTAATTCACAACTGCGGCTGAGTAAATAGGTGGGGGGGTCGTAGGGACGCGGCTGTGACCTGTTCCTGCGACCTTACAAATCAAGATGATCATTAGCTTTTTCCCGTGCGTCACAGTTACGATGTCTGATTGCAAATGCTGAGTGGATCGATCAACCCCCTGAAAATCTTCCGCGTGGGCGAGCTTGCCTCCTATCTGCGTGAGTTGTTGGAGAGCAACGATGCGCTCTACGACTGCTGGATCGCGGGCGAAGTGTCAAATCTGTCACAATCAGGCTCAGGGCACTATTTCTTCACCATAAAGGACCTCGACGCGCAGATGCGCTGCGTGTTGTTCAGGCAGCAGGCGATATGGCAAACTGTGCTGCCCATTAATGGCGCGGCGGTGGTAGCGCACGGCAATGTCTCTCTCTATGAGGCGACGGGCAACCTGCAATTCTACGTAGACATGCTCCAGGAGGAAGGCCAGGGTGCGCTCTACATGGCCTTCGAGCAGTTGAAGGCAACACTTGAGCAGCAGGGCCTCTTCGCCACTGATCGCAAGCGCCCACTGCCTCTTCTGCCGAGGCGAATCGGTATCGTAACCTCGCCACAGGCGGCAGCTTTGAAAGATATACTGAACGTATTGGGCAGGCGATATCCTCTCGGTGAAGTGGTGCTCTCGCCAACCCAGGTGCAGGGAGAAGGCGCTTCCCGCCAGATTGCCCGCGCAATCACCGCCCTCAACGCGATGGAAGGTGATGAAGCGGTAGACTTGATGATTGTGGCCCGCGGCGGCGGCTCTATAGAGGAGCTGTGGGCCTTCAATGAAGAGGTGGTGGCCCGCGCGGTCTATGCCTCCAGAGTGCCGGTGATTAGCGGCGTGGGACATGAGAAAGATTTTACTATAATAGACTATGTAGCCGATCTGCGAGCGCCCACTCCATCAGCAGCAGCCGAGCTCGCCACGCCCGACATCGCAGAGATAAGGGCCACTGTGGCGTCGTGGCAGCGCCTTCTGACAGGCGATATGCGCGGCAGGCTGGCAATTGCGTGGGACGAGCTTGCCTCGGAAAGGGCGCAATTGGAGCGACTATCGCCGGTGTGGCAGGTAAGCAACGACAGGCAGCGCGTTCAGGCATTGTCTGCGGCGCTCACTACGTATATGGCGCACAGCATGGCCCTCAAGAGGGAGCGCGTTACGGGCATGAGCGATAGGCTCGACGCCCTCTCTCCGTTGCAAATACTGAAGCGCGGCTACGCCATAGTACGCGACCTGGAGACGGGTAAGGTAGTGAGCAGCATCAAAGACGCCAAGAACGGCCACCGCATAGAGGTGCGAGTAGCCGATGGAGCGGTCGAAGGAATTATGAAGTATGAATCGCGCAGCAGTCGTAGCTCGTAATTCCACAGAAGGTAGGAACTATGGCACAGAACAACAGAAATGGCGCACATGGCGATAAGAATGAAAGCTTTGAGCAGAGCTACATCAGCTTGCAGGAGGTTGTGCAGAAGCTCAGCGAGGGAAACCTGACGTTGCAGGAGGCGCTCTCAGCCTTCGAGGAAGGGATGGCTCTGGCTGATAGTTGCACAGCAATGCTCGATGAGGCAGAGCTGCGTGTAAAGCAAGTTAGCGAGCGGGCACTGAGGTCAGCGGCTGTGGGCGCAGGCAGCTTTGAGGCGAGGACTCCTGAAACGGGTGAAGCCGAAGCGCTGTCGTTTGAGGTGGAGACCTTCGAGAGCAGCATCCTTTTCGGCACACCCGCGAGTGAAAAGGAAAAGAGAGGGGGCAACTCGACGCAGAGTAACGAGGCAGCACCGCCCACTGATGGGGCACGTCAGGGCACGAGCAGGGCTTCTACATACACCTTCAGCAAAGGTCAACTCGCCGCCGATGAGTTAGAGCCGCTCTTCGATGAGGACGACTGAGAGTTGTTATTCGACATTTTGAGCCTCTTTCCAGAGATGTTTCCCGGTGTGCTGGGGGCGAGCATCTTCAAGAGGGCAATTGAGGCGGGGCAGATAGCTGTACGCCTGCACAATATACGCGACTACACCACTGACAAGCACCACACAGCCGATGACTACCCTTACGGCGGCGGGGCAGGCATGGTGATGAAGCCTGAGCCTCTATTCAGGGCAACGGAGTGGGTCTACAGGCTCCCCGAAGCAACCGAAGGCGTCACCTTCTATACACCGCCCGCAGAAGCCTTGCTGGAGGCGCAGCCTCCGATCCCTGATCCGCCGCAAGCCCCCATAATCCTGATGAGTGCACAGGGGAAGCGCTTCACTCATGGTGTGGCTGAGGAGCTTGCGCGCTATCCTCGGCTGATTATCATCTGTGGGCACTACGAAGGGGTAGATGAGCGGGTGATAGAGCATCTGATCACCGATCAGATAAGCATCGGCGACTACGTGCTCACCGGAGGAGAAGTGGCCGCGATGGTGGTGGCGGACGCGGTGGCAAGGCTGGTGCCAGGTGTACTGGCGGAAGGCTCGGCAGAGGACGAATCACACGCCCAGGGGATGCTGGAATACCCACAATACACACGTCCCGCCAGCTTTAGAGGCTGGGGAGTGCCTCCGGTGCTGGTAAGCGGGCACCACGCCCAGGTCGAGGCGTGGCGCAGGCGGGAGGCCGTCGCACGGACGTTGAAAGTGCGGCCCGACCTGCTTGAAAGAGCCAAGCTCAACAAACAAGAGCAAAAGTGGCTAGATGAGATGAGAGCGCAAGGTGAGGAATAGCTGTCGCCCAGCAGAGAGCGCCGCTATTGCAGCGTGAAGCCTATTACTCCATCAAGCCCCGACCGAAGCCCTCTTAGCTCAAAGAGCCATACGCCCGTGGGAGCGGCGGGGAATGCCTGCGCGGGCACCAGAGAAAAGATGACGTTGCCTGCGCCATCGGCTGTGTAGAGGCCGTTGTTGGAGCCCGCGGGATAGACCACCGCGCCCGTTGGATCGGTGAACTGCACCTGTGCTTGCTCACCGGCGTTCAAGCCGCTCGCGCTAAAAGTAAACTGACCGGAGGGGGAGCCGTAGCCAGGGCTTACGGCCAGGACAAAGCCCGATGGTGGCTCCGTGGGCACGTTGGGCATCGTGGGGGTTGGCGTTGGGCTGCCCTGCGCCGCATGCGTCGGCACTCGGGTGGAGGTGGCGACGGCTGTCGCTCCGGCGGGCTCTGTAGAAGTGGGCTGCTGGGCCGCATCTGTGGGTGTCGCTGTGGCTGACGATGGTGTGAGGGTGAAGTAGGCTACCGACTCGTGGTTGCTGGCCCTGCCATGAAAGGTGATGGCCCACACGCCCGCGCCGAGGCCCGCAGTGGGTATCGAAACATCGCCCACCGTGCCATCCTCAGCGGCTTTGAGGTTGATACGGGCGTCGCTGGCGTCGCCACCTGGCCCTGTGAACCAGGATGCTATAGCTTCACCGGGACGAAAGCCGGAGAGCGATGCTGTGAGGGTCGCCCCGCTCGCGGCTGTGGCTGGGTTTATGGTGGCATCTATGTTAGCGGGAGGCTGAGGAGGGGGAGCGGGCGCGCCCAGTGGCACAACGGGGCTGGGGAGCGGGCCTCCATAGAGCCAGCGGTAGTAATCGCGGCCAACATTGCCCATCTGCACCTGCCAGCCTTTAGGGAAAGAAGGTATATAGGCAAGCGAGCGCCGCTCGTACATCTGGAACATCACATCATAGTAGATGCCGCCGATCTTCATTCGCGCCCAGTAAGGCTCGGTAATCGGGTAGCCCATCGTAAAGACCCAGTTGGCGAGCGTTTGCCCGCTCTGCGTAGCGCCATTTTGCTCAACCACCCCTTTGAGGTTGAGGAAATCCCACATGGCTTGCGGGATGTTATGGCCCAGCACGTCGCTATAGGCGGCTATTTTGGTGCCGGGGTAGAGGGCGAGTGACGGATTGTCGCCCACCTGCCCGGCGCGGTTGATAGTGGCTGTGACAGGCTGGCCTGTGCGTTGTGGAGCGCGGTTGGCACCCGGCCCGGTCAGGGAGGCCATGGGCCGGAAAGAGGTGTAGGTAGGGGCATCAGGGTCGGCGAGGAGGCCGTCGCCGCCGACCGCTATCTCGGCGGGCTGCCTGGGAACGAACGACTTATCGCCCACTTGCTCCTTGCCGGAGACCATCTCAGCAACGAGCAGCCCGGTAGTGACGAACCACTGGCTGCTACGGTCTCCTGCCGGGTTGTTTATCTCCATGCGGGCTTTGTCGAAGTACTGGACGAGGCGGGTGCCGCTTTTACTGCCGGAGTACGGCTCGTTGCGGGTGATGCCGGGCTGAGGACCCCAATACCAGCTGCGCTGTGTCTGGCCGGAGAGGACGGGGGCGTCGGTGCGCTCCCAGATACGCTGAAAGGCATTGTCGGCGAACGCCACGGGCGCAGCACTGCTTGGGGAGGGCTGGGCCGCCAGCAAAGGAAGCAGGCTTATGAGCGCCGAGGCGAGAAGCCAGGAAGAAAAGCGTCGGGATGTTTTGGAGCGATGCCCTGTCACGCGACCAGTCTAGCACGGGTGGGGTGCGGTGTCAACGGGTTGAACGGAGTAAAGGTTCAGATTAGGGGTGGGGCAAAAAGTTCAAGAGGTAACTGTGCGCCCTCACCCCTCGTGGGGTGAGGGCGGGTGACGCACCCCTATTCTGGAACATTTGCATAGAGTGAAGATCAGGGGCGCGGCTACAAACAGCCTCTCATTTGTGAGTGTTTAGATCGGCAGCGACCGTCAGTTATGTGGAAACTTCGAGAGGTAAATACCATGTACAAATCAGGAAGAGTAGCCGTCAGATATGGTAGACTGATTAACTGTGAACATCGAGTGTAACCTCGAGTGTAACCTCAGCAGGCGGGCACTCGTATAACGTCTGCTTTGAAAGTAGGGGGTGCAGGGGTCTCGCCTGGCGGGGTTGGAGTATCCACAAACTTACCCCTATTTTCATTGTCGGTGGTGGCCCACAGGGGCATGATTACTCGGAATGCATTAGTGATTCTCTAGTAGAGGGCAAAAACATCTGTGATAAGTGACAACGGAACAGGCTTTCAGTACAGCAGCGCCGGTAATGTGCCCGCTATAAGCGCGCAGGGGCTAAGAAAGAGCTACGGAGCGCATGAAGCGGTAAAGGGGGTGGACATCCTTATTCGCCCAGGCGAGATCGTCGGCTTTCTTGGCCCTAATGGTGCAGGCAAGACTACAACGATAAAGATGCTAACCGGGCTATTGAAGCCGACGGCAGGCAAGGCAGCCATCATGGGCCACGATATCGAGGCAGACCCTATCGCGGCCAAAGCCCAATTCGGCTATGTGCCGGATACTCCCAATCTATACGGCAAGCTCAATGCGTGGGAGTTCCTGCGCTTTATGAGCCGTCTTTATCGGGTGCCCATTGATCAGGCAGAGCGGCGAGCTAATGAGCTACTACGCATCTTCGATCTCACCGATGCCGCGACGGATATGATCGAAGGCTACAGTCATGGTATGCAGCAGAAGATGGCATTAGCCGGGGCATTAATACACAATCCGAACGTTCTTTTCCTTGACGAGCCGACGGTCGGCCTCGATCCACGTTCCGCGCGGCTCATCAAAGACATGCTCGGTCAGCTTCGCGAGCGTGGCGCAGCTGTCTTCTTCTCAACGCACATAGTTGAGATCGCCGAGCGTATGTGCGACCGGGTGATCATCATTAACAACGGCGCGATAGTGGCTACAGGCACAATAGCTGAGTTGCGCGGCACGCAGGGGCAAAGTTCACTGGAGGATATTTTCCTCAAGCTCACGGGCGGCGCGGAATATGCGGAGATGGCCGAGGTGCTCGCATGATTGCCGATACCTGGCTTCTGTTGATGCTGCGTTTGCAGATAGGCTGGAACAACTTCAAGAGCCGCAAACTCTTACCTAAAGTGCTTACCGTAATCGGCGCTTTGTGGGTGGGTGGTGTTTTGGTCGCCACGTCAGGAGTAATAGGAACCTTCGCCGGTGTGCTGGTAAGCGACAATCCAGATCAGCATCTGGAGGCGCTGTTGCCCGGGGTGATATTGACTGCCGTTACGCTGCTGGTGCTTCTTACCAGCTTTGGCACCGCACTCGGCTCGCTCTTCTTGTCGAGCGACCTGGAACTGCTGATGAGCGCGCCGGTAAACCGCCGGGCAGTATTCGCCAGCAAATTGCTGGATGGGATGGTCTGGAACTACGCATTGCTGGCGGCCACGGCGTTGCCCGCTTTGATCAGCTATGGCATCGCGGCTCAATACGGGCCGCTCTATTATGTCGCGGCTCTGCTGGCAGTCACGGGCACGCCTCTACTGCCCGTGGGCCTCTCGGCAATCCTCGTCATGCTTGTAGCGCGCTTTGCACCCGCGCGCCGGGTGCGTGAGGTCCTCGGATTGTTTGGTGCCCTCTTCGGGATAAGTTGTGGTTTGATAAGCCAGACATCGCGCCTCTGGGGTCGCCAGATATTCAACAGCAACGGGCCAGCCACGCTGGAGAGTTTCCTTGACGGTCTACGGGGAGTTGCCAATCTGCCGATACCCTCGATGGTGGCGGGACATGGCCTCGCTGCGGCAGGGGTTGGCGATCTACTCGGAGCGGGGGCAGGGCTGGCAGGCTTTTTTGTGCTAACTTTCGGGCTTTTCGGCGGCTGTCTTTTACTTGCAGAGAACCTTTATGCCAGCGGTTGGGTGCGTATGCAAAGCAGCGGCAGCGCAAAGCGAAGCAAAGAGCGCGCAGTACGAGCCGCAAGCCACAGCGGGCTGTTAGGTAAGGCCTCCGCTTCGATGGCGATTGTTTTCAAGGACTGGCGAGTGCTGCCACGCGATCTACGCAATTTTGCGCAGTTATTCGCACCTCTTGTCTTTATCCCTATAGTCTACTTGAACGTTCTGGGTGGCGGAAGGGGCAGTAGGAACCCTTTTTCTTCATTGACTGAGCATAATGGCATAGACCCCACGGGCATATATGTATCGGCAGGCGTGCTGGCGATCACAGTCCTTTTCTTCGCCCGCATAGCGGCGACGAGCATAAGTATGGAAGGGCGCTCCTGGTGGATTCTCAAAATTGCCCCTATCACAGGCTTGGAGTTGTTGCGCGGCAAGCTGCTCGCTTCACTTATCCCTTTTATGGCGTTGAGTACAATACTGATGATAGCGGCTGAGCTATGGAAGGGGTTTAATCTTTTGTGGTTCTTTTACGGCTGGTTGGCGGTTGAGGTGCTTGGGGCCGGGCTGCTGGCTATAGAAATTGGTTTCGCGGTGCCCTGGGCACGCCTCAACTGGGACGATCCGCGCCGCATGACCTCAGGCTGGGGAAGCGTCTTTGCATGGATAGCGTGGATAATCCTCGGACTAATTGCAGGGACGCTATTCTTGCTGCCACTCCTCGCGCAACTTTTCCAACCGAGCCTGGTTGCGCCTGCATTCCTCGTTGGTGCGCTTGCTGCTACAGCCGTTACCGTAGGCATAAGCTGGCTGGTGCTTGCCTTTGGATTGAGCCGCCTTTCCTCGGTCGGTGAGAGTTCTTAGCCACCGGTGCCGGTAACACTGACCTTCGGGGATATGTAGTCCACATGTCGGGGCCGTTGGGGGAAGAAGGAAAAGAGGCCGTTGTATCCCGGCCTCTTTTTCCTGTTGTTTTGCACCCTGCTTGCTAAAGTGGGTGCTGGCTAAGTAGAAAGAGCTAGCGGCAGGTGCAGCCTGTGCCGGTTGCGCAGCCCTGGCAGCAATATGTTTCACTGCCAAGCTGGACACCTTGTCCGTTGTTGCCCTGCCACTCTTCCTTTGGCATGCCGCACTTGGGGCATGTCTGCTCATTGGTCTGGTTGTTGTTCACTGTAAAGCCTCCTTGATCTAGCTTTTTCAATAGTTGAAGTCAACTTCGTTAAGCGCCTTCTAGCTCTTCTTCGCCTTCTTGGCTTTGCCTTCCTCCCGCTTCTCTTTGTTTACGGTACGGGCGGCTATCTCTTCAGCGCGATCTTCGGAGCTACCTCTCTCCTCATACGAATCCTTGATGTGCTCGTACTGGCGGTCGAGTTTGCTTCCATCTTTGATGCCCCTTGGTGACATTTATGCCCTCCTTTCGGTTCTCGCGGCTCTAAAACGCAACCACAGATATTCAGAGCAAAAACCGGACCAAGCGGCAAAAGGCCTTGGAGCGAGCTACGATGTGCGCTTGTCGCGTCTGCGGTCAGGGGCTGAGTCGCCGCTTGCGTGGCTTGTTGTAGTGTCGTTCACGTCACCCCCGCCCTGCACTTTGGGGGTCATGGCGTTTTCCTTGCCTGTGGGCGCAACCGCCCCCAGGGTGGATTCACCGCTGTCACTGGCAGAGCTGGTGTGAAGCTCGCCCGTCTTGGGGTCGTAGGCGGGCCTGCTATAGCTGAAGGTGCCGGTGATAAATCGCTGTGCCCTGCCCCCTGCGGTGAATTCAAGATTTCGCCTGATCCCCACCTGTGCCCCAATATCAATTTGCGCCCCACCACCTGCTCTTGTGCCACGTAATGGCAGAACACCCAGCGACTCGGCGGGAAGGCCCGATGCATCAGCTGTCGTGGAACGCTCGCCTGGGTTGGGGTCTGTCGCAGGGCCTCGGTCCGGCGTTATCACTGCCCGTTGTGGGGGCACCAGCTTCTCATTTGCCATGACGTTTCCTTTCGTTGGGCCGATAGAGAGATAAGCCTGGACGCGACAATCCACACGCCTTAGCGCTCAAGCTTCCCTTCGCTCTCTTTCTCTTTGAGGTCAGCGCTTATCGTGTCGCGATCACCCTCGGCCTGGCTTGGCTTTGCCGTAGGCTCAGGCTCAGCGCCACGGGGCTGCTCTATCGTAGATGCGCCATCCTCCGGTCTTTGGGTTCCCTCTTCATCTTGAGCGGCCAACAGCGTCCTCCTTCCTCATTTGGAAGAACAAGAATTGTAGGCTAAAGTGACAGCAATGTTTATACCACCACGAAGCGAGAAAACCACTCGACAGCAAGCCGGGAGACCTGCTCCAACGCGCCAAGCTCTTCAAAGAGGTGGGTTGCCCCTGGGACAATCGCCATCTCCTTTACTGCGGGGAGTTCGGCAAACGCCTGCTTATTCAGTTCTATCACCTGCGTGTCCTCGCCCCCGACAATAAGTAGCGTAGGAGCAGCCACTTGCGAGAGATGCTTCCCGGCAAGATCGGGCCGCCCACCACGCGACACAATGGCTTTCACATCATCGGGCCGGGCAGCCGCAGCTACAAGCGCTGCGGCTGCCCCTGTGCTTGCGCCAAAGAGACCAATAGGCAGGGCAGCAGTTGATTCTTCGCTTCGCAGCCAGCTCATAGCATAGACGAGCCTCTCGGCAAGAAGGCTAATATCGAAGCGGAGGTGACGGGTCTGCGCCTCAGCTATCTCTTCTTCAGCGGTGAGAAGATCGATGAGTAGAGTGGCGAATCCAGCATTCTGAAGCTCACGAGCTACCGCACGGTTGCGCGAGCTGAAGCGGCTGCTTCCACTTCCATGCGCGAAGAGCACAACCGCGCTAGCAGAGCTGGGTATCGTCAAATCGCCGTCAATAGAAATATCGCCTACCGGCACCTGTACAGCGCGTTGCACAGGTGTTGCTCCTTCTGAAGCAGTCAAGGTCCACTTCAGAGAGGACGACTCCTGTGCACCTTGTGTTACGGTGCGCCCCTGACGGGAGGGCTGTGAACGCTCAAGCAAGTCAACAACTTCCTCGTCCGTAGTCTGCTCGAAGTTGGCGTACCAGAGACCGACAGCGGCGAAATGCTGCGGCGTCTCTACACAAATCAGGTCATCAACTTGCGCTCTCAACGCGGCGACCGTTGCGCTCGCGCAGACCGGCACCGCCAGCACAATACGAGCAGGCTCCTGCTTTCGTAGCGCTATAATCGCGGCAGAAGCGGTAACGCCCGTTGCAAGGCCGTCGTCTACGAGTATAACCGTCTTGCCATGTACATCAGGAGGTGGAAGAGCACCCCGAAACGCGAGCGTGCGCCGCTCCATCTCCGCGCGCTCTGCCCCGATGACTTCTTCGATCTGCTCGCGAGTAATACCAAGCGCGGCAATGGCGTTATTATCCAGGATAATCACGCCGCCTGGAGCTATAGCGCCAACTCCAAGCTCCGGCTGGTCAGGAGCGCCCAGCTTACGCACCACGTAGAGGTCGAGCGGTAGACGCAGGGCGCGCGCCACCTGGTAGCCCACCGGCACTCCTCCACGTGGAAGGGCCAGCACCACACCGTTCGCACCTTTGTACTTCTCTAACTTTGCAGCCAGTTGCCGCCCTGCATCTTCCCTGTTGGCAAAGATTGCCCCACGTGGAAGGAACAGCCCGCCCCCAGCAGGCTCCTCTTCAGGCGACTCGCCAGCAGCATGCGCGTCTGCCATCCCGTTTGCCTCTCAGTAGCCTTTAACTTATGGGCAAACCACAGTTGTTCAGGACACCAGCATAAACTATACCTATGTATTATCTAACTGAGACCTGAAGCGTCCAAACGGAAGTAGGCCAGCTATGAACAAGATCAACAACGCGAGCGATCCGGCGCTCAGGATGCCGCCAGGCAGAAGAGTTGTCGGCGCGAAAGTAAAGGTGATTCGGTGCCTGCCGGGGGCGAGGGGTACAGAGCGCAGCAGGTAATCAGCCGTGTATATCTGTTGTTCGTGGCCGTCCACAGTGGCGCGCCAACCCGGGTAGTTAGCGTCTGCCAGCACAAGCCATGCGTTGGTGTTCACCTGCGCCTCCACAACGACGCTGTTGCACTTATAGTCGGTTATTTGCACGCTGCCTGGGGCTGAGGTTGTGGGTGCGGCCACTTGGGGCGGCTGCTCGTCAGCCTCAAGGAGCAACACCTTACTGGGGTCGAACTGTGGAGAAGCTAACTCGGCCCTGACTTGCACGGTGGAGAGTACTTTTGCCTCCGTCAGCAGGAAGGCGCGCGGCAATGCGTTGCCGTTCTTGTAGATGTATATTTCTCCGTTGTAGGAAGGGGTGTAGCTTGTTGGTATGCTGATCGGAGTGGAGGAAGCAATATAGCTGACGTTTAGAAGGTCTGCCAGCGTTGAAGTATAAGCTTGAGGGCGAACAGAAACGTTCGAGTAGGGGTTGCCCCGGGCAACAGGCCGCACCTGCGCGTCAACCGCGCCCCAAAACTCCTCATAACGGCGCGTGTGCAACGAATCGTATCCCTCAACTGATGAGAAGCCGTAGAGCATCTGCGTATTAGGGTTGAAGGTAACACCTCCTGCGTCTAGCCCAAGCAGTCGCCCATTGCCCGGCTGGGCACGAAGCCAGATGAGCGCCGGAGTAACGGGCACCAGCGCATCAGGCGAAACAAAGGAGTTATAGCCGGGCACTGAGGTTAGCAGGTCTGCCGCGACCAACAGCGCCAGCAGTAGAGGGAGTGCGGCCCTGAGAGAAGGCGCACTTCGCGGGGCAAGGGTTCGCTTCAAGGAGAGAAGCGGCCAGAGCGCAAGAGCCGCCAAGCTTATCAGAGATATGACCGCGCCGCGCCACAGCTGCTCCCCCATCAGTTGCTGAAGCGCGGTATCCGTTTCCGCGTTTCGGAGCAATAGGCCGGCCAGCAACGCCCCGGCCAGCGCTAGCGCCAGCGCGCCAAGCCACAGAAAGGCGCGCCGCGGCTTCTCGTCTGCAATACGCAGCCACGCGCCGAAGCCAAGAGCGGCCAGCACCGAAAGCGAGGTGATGAGCAAATAGCCGATGCGCGAGGGAAGGAGCGCGCTCAGCCCCGGCAGCCGGCGTATGTAGAGGAAAGGCCCGATGCCGAAGGCCACCAAAATTGCGAAGGTAGCCAGGGCGAGCCAGAAGCCCACCGAGCGATGCGCTCGGCGCACCACTGCCACAGATGCCAAGAGCAGCGCAGGTATGCCAACGTACCAGAGGTCGTTGAAGACCATAGGCGTACCTACCCCGGGCGCAGCTGTGCCGAAGAACTGCGGCATGAGAAGCCTCAGCAGAGTAGATAATGGAGGCGAATGAGATGAGACCTGGCCTCCGGTGCGGCCCGCGAGCGACGAGAGTTCCAGGAAAGGCGCGAGATGGATCGTTGACAGCACCAGCGCCGCTGTGAGTATCAGCGCCCCGCGCAAGAGGGTCTGCCATGTGGAGCGCCAGCTCGATGCAAGGAGAATTCTCCTATGCCCGGTAACTTCTAATCTATAATTCATAACCGGTAAGGCGCGCCACGCGATCCAGCAGCCCACTGCGAAATAGCTGTAAAGTACCCACTGCAAGTTGCCGGCGACTGTCTGGAGCGCGCAAACCAGGATTGCCACAGCTGTCCAGCGCGCGCTCTTTCGAGTCAGCGCCATCTCGGTCGCAAAGAGCATCCACGGCAGCCAACCATAGACGGAGGCTACTCCGGGAGCTTCCAAAGCCAGCTGCATCATCCCGCTTCCCGCGAATACAAGGCCACCAATCAAGCTGCCGAGTTGTGTGGCTCCAAGCAAGCGGCAGAATGCGTACATTCCCCAGCCTGCTAAAGATAGATTGAAGAGGGCGAGGAGTTGAATAGAGCCACTCAACGGCAGCAACCACAGAAGCCAGGTCAGAGGGTAATAGAGTTGGTTCTGAGAGTTGGCGGCGAAAGAAGCGCCTGCGAAGGAGTATGGGTCCCACTGCGGCCACTCCCCTGAAGCCAGCGACGCACGCTCAAATGCTACCCAGGGGAGATACAGGAGGGAGGAATCCGCCAGCGCGGAGTTTTGCACAGGCGCATGCGGCAGCTTGCTCCAAGGCGCCCACAGGTACAAGGTGTCGGCAGCTACAGGCACTTTTCCCAGGAGCACAGGCCAGCACAACGCGAGGGCGAACAGAGCTAGCGCTGCGAGGGCAGCAAAGTCAGCTCGTTTGCGGCTGCCCTTCAGAGACATCATTCATCGCCCGGCGCCGGCAGAGGTCTGTAAGGGCCGGTTATATGCTCGAAGTTAGGGCGGCAACGTTCGGCGTTGTAGTGGGCGGGGTCAACTCGCCTTGCAGGGTGGCTCTTGTCAGGCAAATCGGTAAAGACAAAGCCGCCCTCCCGATATGCGGACATGGCGCCCCCTGTGCCTTGCTCTACAAGGCTCATAATCAGATTGGCATAGTATATTGCCATATGCTTATCGTAAACATCGGGTTCGCCGCTTCTCAGGATATAAGTGAGATCAACGGGCAAGAAGCGCACGTTGGGCATAAGCTTCGCAAGCTCCTCTGCCAGAAAGTCGGCCACATTGCCCTTCTTGCGATGCCCGTATGCGTCTGCTTCACCCACTTCCGGCACAGCGATGCCGAAGTTGGCCCCTTCGGAAAGGACAACTGTCGAGTAAGAGTAAGGGTTTCGCCTGTCGCCTTCAATCAGCGCCGCCAGAGTGTCTAAACCGACGGCGACTTCGGGGATCAGCACACGGTCAGCCCAGGTGACAATAGCAGTTTCGAGAGCCGTAAAGCCCGCGTCGCGCCCAAACATGCGAAAGAGCACTGTCTCACTGTGCGACGCCGCAGTGGAGCGCATCCGCTCTATGAACTCCCCGGCACGGTGAAGAGCAGTCTGAAAGCCGAGGCAGTATTCGGTGCCTGGCACATCGTTGTCCATCGTCTTTGGAATCCCCCAGACAGGCACTCCCTTGGCCGACAGCTTTGCCCCATAGCTGAGTGTGTCGTCCCCGCCAATCACAACCAGACCATCGAGGCCGAGCGCCTCAATATTAGCCACAACTTGAGGTGTCAGGTCAACCTTGTCGCCTGGAGAGTGGCCCTGGGCGAATGATGCCAGATGTGGCGGCAGGGCGCTAACCTGAACGGCTGCGGGGTTGGTTCGGGTAGATTGCAGTATCGTCCCACCTGCACGCTCGATGTCGCGTGTGTTGAGGCGATTGAGCACCAGGAGGTAACCGTCACGCCAGGTGCGCTCATCGCTCGGCTTGAACTGAAGCTCTTCACGCGGGCGGCTGGCGTCAATGTAAGCTATGCCTTCCCACCCCAGGCGCAAGCCGAGCACCTCGATACCGGTATGGCTCCCCCTGTAAACCAACGCTTTGATGGCGGCATTCAAGCCGGGCACGTCACCGCCACCTGTGAGCACTCCGATGCGCCGTATTCGCCCACCACTCTGTTGCGCCATAGACCCTCCTGCCCACCTCGCGAAATTACTTTCCGCCTTTAGCGGAATCATGAATTGGAGCACGAAATTATAATTCCTAATTCATAATTCCTAATTCATAATTTATAATTCATAATTTATAATTGCGCACGCCGATGGCATAGAGTGTGCAAAGTGTGTATGCACCTTCTAAATAGGAGAAAGAAACTGTGGCATCTGAAGAGAAATGTCGCAACCCTGCCCCTGGTGGGCCTGGTATCCAGCCCCACTGGACGAGCAGCGCCAAACAAGCAGTAGGCACAGCATATTCTACCGCAAGCTCTGTCTGGTACACCCTCACTCTCGGCATCCTGAGTGAACTTTACTATCCCACCGTAGATAGACCGCAGATACGCGACCTGCAATACCTCATAACTGACGGCAAGACCTTCTTTCACGATGAGCGGCGCAACCTGGCCTCGGAGGTAGAGGCTCTATCAGAGCATGGCCTCGGCTTTCGTATCACCAACCGTGACCCCGAAGGGAGATACAAAATTGTCAAAGAGGTAATAGCCGACCCGCACTTGTCGTGCATACTGATTCGCACGCGGTTCGACCCAGGCCCAGGCTTCGAAGGCAAGTTGCGCCTCTTCGTCCTCTGCGCGCCCCACCTCGAAGTGGGCGGCTGGAACAACAACGGCGAGGTAGTCGAGGTACAGGACCGTAAGGTTCTGCTGGCCTACAAGGGTGAGGTCTACCTGGCAATTGGTGCAAGCGCGCCTTTCCTGCGTTGCTCATGCGGTTACGTGGGCGTCAGCGATGGCTGGACCGACCTAAACGATAACTTTGAGATGGACTGGCAGTACGAGTGCGTGCGCGATGGGAATATCGCCCTCACAGGCGAAATCGACCTCTCACAAGGCAACGAGTTCACATTGTCGCTGGCCTTTCAAGACTGCCGCCAGGGTGCAATAACCCTCCTGCGTCAGAGCCTCTCAACGCCCTTCTCCGAGCGGCTGGAGAGGTTTTTGGAGCAGTGGCAGCGAGTCGCCAATCACCAACGCGAGCTTGAGGAGGCGTCGGGCGACGCGGGTGGTCTCTACCATAGGAGCCAGGCGCTGCTCCTCGCCCACGAAGACAAAAGCTACCCAGGCGCTATGATCGCCTCCCTGAGTATACCCTGGGGCGAAGCCAAGAGCGACCAAGACGGGCTTGGGGGCTACCATCTCGTCTGGACCCGCGACATGGTGCAAAGCACAACAGCGCTCCTCGCCACCGGCAACACAACCACGCCTCTGCGCTCGCTCGTATATCTCACCTGTGCCCAGCTCGAGGACGGAGGCTTCTACCAGAACTTCTGGATCAGCGGGGAGCCGTACTGGCGCGGTGTGCAGCTCGACGAAGTGGCCTTCCCGATTATTCTCGTCTGGCGGCTCTACTCGTTGAACGCCCTTGAGGAGAGCTATCCAATCACACTGATACGCCGGGCGGCAGCGTACCTTATCGAGAATGGTCCGGCTACCCCACAGGAGCGATGGGAGGAAGACAGCGGTTATTCACCCTCGACCCTTGCCTCCAACATTGCCGCGCTAACATGCGCTGCCCTCTTTTTGCGCAAATCAGGCGACGATCAGACCGCTGCCTTTGTTCAGGAATATGCAGACTTTCTGGAGAGCCACATCGAAAGCTGGACCGTGACTACGGAGGGCACTCTTGTGCCTGGGATCACTACACACTACATCAGGATCACACCCGCCACCGCCGGCGACCCCCACCCACACGAGGACCCGAACACAGGTACGCTGCACATCGCCAACAGGCCCCCAGGCCAGCGTGCTGATTTCCCCGCCAAGGAGATTGTGGATGGGGGTTTTCTAGAACTGGTGCGCTACGGGATACGCAAGCCTGACGATCCCATTATCGTAGATTCGGTAAAGGTGATTGATGCTCTGCTCAAAGTGGATACCCCCTTTGGCCCTTGCTGGCATCGCTATAACCACGACGGATACGGCCAGCGGCCGGATGGCGGCCCATTTGAGAGTTGGGGCAAGGGCCGCGCGTGGCCGCTCCTCACCGGGGAGCGCGGGCATTATGAGCTTGCTGCGGGCCGCCCCGCAGAGCCTTATATCAAAGCGATGGAGGCCTTCGGCTTCGGTATAGGGCTTCTTGCCGAACAGGTGTGGGACGAGGAGGACCGCCCGGATCTGCATCTTTACTGCGGCAGGCCAACGGGGTCAGCCATGCCGTTGATGTGGGCGCACGCCGAGTATGTAAAGCTGTTGCGCTCCGCTGCCGACGGTAAGGTCTTCGACCTGATACCGGAGGTTGCACAGCGTTACCTGGGCGATACAAAGCGCCCCAAACTGGAGGTGTGGAAGCACAACCGTCAGGTAGGCACCGTGCGAGCAGGCTGGACCCTTCGCATCCAGGCGGATGCGCCATTCGTCCTACGCTCAACAACTGACGGGTGGCAAGAGAACGCCGACACGCAGTCCACCTCGACAAAGTTAGGCATAGACTATGTGGATATTCAGGTCGCGCCGGAGCAAACCGCACCGGTCGAGTTTACCTTTCACTGGCTGGATGGCCGGTGGGAAGGGCAAAATTATAAGGTGGCTGTGGCAGGACAGGGGGCAGCAGACGCACGCTAGTCTCTAATCCGTGTCGCGGCCAGCATCGCACTCAGCACCAGCAAAACAGACAAAAGAAAGAGGACGCTGAAGCCCAGCGTGTCGGCCACCACACCACCGAGAACCGGAAAGAATGTAACAAGGCCCAGAGCGGTATTCAGGAAGCCGATGTAGGTGGCGCGATCAGCAGGGGGAGCAATCGAGAGGACAACATGGTTATTTACTACCCCGCCTGAGCCGGCGGCCAACCCCACAAAGACGAAGACGAGCGCGAAGGCTGTGAAGAGTAGATCAGGGGCCACCGAGCCTTTGAGGAGCGACAAGAGGAGAGCGGTAAGAGGTACAAGGGCTACGGCAGAGACAGTGGCTATCATCAAAGTTCGCCTGCCCGCACGGTCAGCAAGAGGGCTCCAGATAAAGTTTGAAAGAAGTGACGCGCTGGTGGAGGCGGCGAGATAAACCCCGATTGTCGAGGCGGGTGCGCCGAGATTGCTGCGGGCGTAGACAGCATAGAAAGGGTCCGACATGGTGGCAAGAGCCATCAGAATACGCACCGCCATGAAAGCTCTAAAGTCGCGGTCAACACCAAGAGCGCGCCAGCCGCGCTTCACAAGATGGCCTACGCTCACCGGGGTGTGTACCGAGTTGGCTACAGGCTCCCGAACAGCGGTCCAGGCCCAGATGCCGATGGCTATGGCGAGCGTCGCCAGGCCGAACAAGAGAGCAAAGTTGTTGGGGAAGGCGAGGCCGGGGAGCTGTTCCGCCAGCAATGTCCCTATCAAGCCGGCGGCGAGCAGGCCCAGCAAGCCGCCGAAGAAACTCCGCATCCCGAAGAAGGCCCCCCTCCGCCGCAGTGGAATGGTTTTGCTGACCATCTCAAGCCAGGGCACAGTGCTTAGTCCTCCCGCGAGGCCATAGAGGGAATAGAGAACAAAAAAGGCAATGAGGAGCGCCAGAGGCTGGCCCGCCAACGCCACCGTAAGCGCCGTCAGCAAGGCAATCGTGAGAATACGCAATATGCCTGCGCGCCGGTACAGCTGCATTACAAGTGGCCGCCCCTGCATACGGCTGGCAACGAAGATCTGTGGAAGGAAACCGCCGCTGGCCGCTATGGCGGGAAGGGCGCCCACCATCACATTGGGCGCGCCAAGCCTGTTGATGAACCAGGCGAGCACCAGGGCGGGCGACATCAGGGAGTCGACCAGCGTGAATACAACGCCGTTGAGCACACCGAAGCGGAAGTTGTGGCGGGCATGGAGCGCCGCCTCCGGGCTGATCCCCTCAACGCTCTGAATGCTCCGTCTGCCGATTACCTTCTGAACAATGGGAATGTGTGGTACGCGAACGCGCCGCCGCGCCTGGCGCAAATGCGCAACTCCACTGCTCAGGGTCGCTCGCCCGCGCACGACTTGCTGAACGGCACGTGCTCTCACCTTTGCTCCGGAGAAGCTATCCAAGCGGGTGCGGCGTGGCCTGCGGGCCCGCATCAGGAACCCGCTTGGACAGGCTGCATCTCTCCCCAGTTCTTCCCCACCTTGATCTCAACGCGAAGCGGCACGTCAATAACAATAGCCCCTTCCATTGTGCCGCAAACAAGCGCACTTATCTCACCAAGCTCAGAGCGTGGCACCTCGAAGACGAGTTCATCATGAACCTGGAGGAGCATCTTGCTCTTAAGATCGCGCCGCTTCATTTCAGCAGAAAGGCGGTTCATCGCGATCTTGATTATGTCGGCGGCGGTGCCCTGAACAGGGGCGTTGATTGCCATCCGCTCTGCCTGTTGGCGGATACCACCGTTGCGCGACAGTAGCTCAGGCGCGTTGCGGCGGCGGCCAAGCATCGTGGACACATAGCCGCGCTCGCGTCCTTCCTGCAACGTCT
>JADEYI010000961.1_pt1 | contig 27215 bp, 34 predicted proteins | sample 8542331 | NCBI WGS metagenome assembly JADEYI01 (sample SAMN16510988, study PRJNA670497) | mine drainage metagenome | isolation source: biofilm near Copperflume 1 | place: Germany: Marsberg coppermine Kilianstollen | collected 2018-02 | reverse complement strand
AGGCTTCGTCACAAACCACGTTGAAGACCACATTCAACTTGACAGGATTGCTCTTGACTGCCACTTCCTCATGCGACGAGAATTTTGGCGCTGCACAAAACATGCGTGTCTGTCCTTTTCTAAATCGATGACTGCCAGGCAGACTGTAATGAGAACAGGCCAGTGAAAGAAGCCACACCTGGTTGCCGGCCTCGCGCTCCTTGTTGGAGAGGTCGAGGTCAATGTAGGCCTTCACCTGGTCCCCCTTCAGCTTCTTCTCAGCCTCCTGCAGCCGCTTCAGCGTGTCCGCATTCCTGCACAGTGCATGCATGCCATCAGCAGCTGAATAAGTTTCCATGCAGGACTTCAGCCTGGTAGAGCAGTCAAGCTATTGCATTGCAGGTCCGACCTCCAAGAAATTGGGAGATAACTATGCCAGCCACTTCACGTCAGCGCCTCAGAACCTCGTGCAGCCAGCAGGATATGTGCGCATCAATTCGAGAACTGACAGATCCACAAGTGTCTTCCAGACAGCGGAAAAGGGGCCTCTGCATAAGTGTGGTAGTAGGACTGTACGCATCGTACCACAGTGAACAGGCAGCGCACAGAGCGAGATAAGGCGCACACAATACTGCTGCCAGACCTTCAGCCCATGTTTTCTGACTGACATACCATGCTAACTTCTTCCCATCCTCCATGCGCTTGGCTGAGCAACCTCGCACCTCCTAGACAACTCTCAGGGCGCACACCGCAACTATTTTCCTGGTGTGGCACCAGACCTATGTGCACACTCAAATTGTACATGCAGCATGCACAAGTAGAGGCGCACAACTTGGTCTGGTGCCACAGCAGCCGCTAAAAATCTTACAGTGAACGACTTGCAACTCGCACCTGTGTTCAGTGAGGGACTTCTGGTAGACCTGGATGGCCTCCTCCGTGCGTTCCTGGCGCATGAGCGCGTTCCCTTTCCGGGTCAGCGCCCGTGCTATAATCTTGTAATCCGCGCGCGCCTCGCGCCCCTTTTCGACGGCCGTGTCGCAGTCGGCCGCGCACTTTTCGTACTCGCCCATCTCGAAGTACACCGCCGCCCTGCGCGCCAGCTCAGCCGCTTAGTGGCCAATTTAGTGACTTCATGGGTCCTGAAACATATTTGCTAAAACACCACCGTCCTGTGACTGAACCGCTGAGATATATTTGAGGTGCATGTAGAGACACAGTGGCGCCCTTGAGGAACCATGGAGTGCATGCCTCATGGGTGCTGCTGTAAGAAGAAGCGGTAACCAACAGGCAAATGCCCTGGGTCTCAAGGTGTGTCACTGTCATAAGCTCAGGACAGTGGCCCTTCAACTTCCGTGAACAGCCCTTGCCAATCTGCGGTAAGGAAAGGCGGCATTAAGTGCTGCTGCACACACAAGGGGCGCCCAAGAGCCACACTTCTCCACCTCTCATGTGCATTATGCAGCTACATCAGCGCTCAGGCAATTTATCCCAGAACCCCATATGCCGAAACACCGCTATGTCCAAAGACTGAAACCCGGCAATAAAGTACTCTCTGCCTGGCCCAATCTGGCCCCTCCTTGCTCCCAAAGAGGGGTCCAAATCCACGGTGATCAAGGAAATAAAAAATGACACCTGTAGCAAACCACACCTGTTGGTGAGGAAGGAAATGTCGGTCTCGTCCAGCTCAATGGCCTTGTCATAATGCGCGACGGCCTCCTCGAATTTCCGCGCCTTGTACGCGGCGTTCCCGGCCTCCTTCTCTTTTTGTGCTGCCGCCTTGCGCTCGCGCGCTGCCGCCTCCTCTTCATCCATCGGCTCATCTTCTGGTTCCGGCTCCGGCTCCGGCTGCAGATCACAGGGCATTGTGAGAGATCCCTTGGCTGAATTTTGCGCATGTCTGTCTGTGCCTAGTAGTGCGGGACTCGACATTGAATACTTCAAGTTAGAGCCTGCCTGTGATGGCTACAGGTGCAAGTAAGGTGCAGAACTCTGGAGCTCTGGCTCCGGCCCCGGCTGCAGATAGTGGGACAGGATATTTCAGAATGCCTCTTGGCTGCAGTACGTGCTACAGAACTCCATCTACATTAAGATATGCTCTGGATAAAAGTAAGGAAGGTCTCATTGGAGAGCCACAGAACAACAATGCTGCATCCTGAACTGGGCAGAGATTGTCCCTTGATTTGCCACCACGCTATAAACAGGGGCTGACCATGCAGGACGCCATACGCGAACTGACGAGATTGTCCCTTGCATCAAGACAGGTACATCGTCAAGCCCCTTGGGTGCCCTGCATGCACGCCAGCATGCATCCACTCCAGAAACAGCAAGAATCAGGCTGCCAGTTACCTCTTTTGGCTTCTCGGGCTGCGCAGGAGAGGACTTGGGCTCGGACGCCGAGGCGCCGCCGGCACCGTTGCTCTGCTGCTGCTGCCTGAACTGGTCGCCGCCCATTATATTCATGCCCAGCCCCACCGACAGCGCCGTCTGGAAGCGCTCATCGCCCAAATACCTGCGCAGCAGCAGACACCGTCAGTAAACGAACACATCTCGAATTTCAGGGAGATCACCTAAAAACTCACCACACCTGTATTCAGATAGACGTCAGTGCAGCACCGCCTGAAGAGGCTACTACCCTTCCGACGAGTCACAACATAGTACTGCACCACCTAATATACGGACACCTAGGTAATGAACTCTCATGACATCTAATGCTACACTGTTCGAGTCCAGATGTCCGGGCAAATGTTACACCACGGCAGGTTGCCAGAGGGTATTCTAGCAGGCTAGGCTGGAAGGCACAAGGCAGGGCACGCCAGGGAACTGGACAGCTTGTGTTAAAAGCTGCATTTGCAAGCAACACATGAGCATCGCAGACAGACCAACGACAAAAAACACTTGTAATGCTCGTCCGTCTGCAGCGACCATGTCGTGCTTGGGCGTCAGGTGAACGCCCAGGGAGCAGCATCTCTTACCGTTCGCCAAAGGGCTACAGAATTTCCGGGAATTTGTCTTGGTAATGCTGCAACATACGAGACAATCACACAATCTGTTAGTTTTGACCTAACAAGGCGGCGCACTTGTTCATGTTGTTGGGGTTGCGCCCCAGGTCCTGCAGCATCTGCAGGAAGTCCGGCTCGTTCAGCAGGTGCCGAGTCTGCGGCGAGGTCGCCAGCCGGCCCAGGAACTCCGGCCCAAAGAGACCCCCCGGTCCCCCCGGTGCCCCGCCCTCCTTCCCATCCCTCGCGTCCTCCAGCCCCTGCTTGAACTGCTCGTTCGAGGGGTCCACCTCCAAGCCTGCAAGGGAGATTGATATCATCAGAAGATTACCAGAACCACTTCGGAATTCCTTTGAAGACCTGTGAAGCCTGTACTTCAGATGGTCCTTAAAACTGTCACACGTCGAGAATGACAGGGATGCTGAGAGAAGCCTGGCTCGGCCCATGGAAGCGATCAACGCTGCCTCCCAATTCCCTAGATCAATGGTCTGAAGATTGACAGTAAGCAGTATGCAGGAGAAACAGGCAGCTTGATGGAGTCATGCGCAACGCACCCTTCTCATATGCTGCAATGGCTGTGTCATATTCCCGGGCACCCAATGCCGCTGCCCCCACACGTGAGTATCCCTTTGGCCAGTCTGGTTTGAGCTCCACAACCTGCATGCAGGCAGGCAATGATGAGCATGCATGCATTTCAGCGGAAGTGATTGTTTTTTAAAGATCTCTGCGTATGCTTTTGGAAGTTCAAAGTTGACTTGGGCAGTGAAACTGAAACATTGTCCAGCACCACAAGATAGCTAGAGTGGGTAGCAGCGTTCACCTTGTTCGCATCTTCTAGCGCTTCCTTGTACCGGCGTAAGCTTGCCTGCGTCACAGTCACGCCAGAAGGATACATCAACGCAAATATTGCTATTGAAAGTAAAAGTAGCAATTTTCTATAAGAGTCTAGTCACCATGATTCATAGGTAGAACAGTGGTGTCAACTTGAGCTCACCAATGATGCAGATCTATTACTGTAGAGCACGTGATTGCCCGGATCCACTCTGATGCCTTCGGTAAAGTGCTCGATCGCCTCCTCATGTTTGCCAGCAGAGAACGCCGCATTGCCTTTTGCCTGCAGCAATTTAATGCCTCAACATAAAGATGTGTAATGTGAAACTTGAGAAATTTGTGACATGAAGGTATCGCAAACATGCTTTAGTTGCTCATACCTTGAAAGCGTCTGATGCGCTCATGGTGTTCTAGATCCTTGTGCGGGCAGTCTACTATCGAGGCTATATCTAGAAAGATTGTCAATGCGCGTGTTGCGACACGATCAAAACCATCCCTTTCTCTTCAAGTGGGAGCCGATCATCCATCCCTTTCCACAAACAACCTGCCTCTGGAAACTTCTACATGGCTCCGCCTACGAAACTGAACAAACTGTCTAGCTAGGATACGCACCTGCCACATGCAGGACGGGCAAATATTCCTCACATCAGGAAAGAATCTCCATTCTGTCTTAGAGTATCCAATTTTTGTGAAATGGCAAATAAATGGAGGTACACAGTGTCCGTTCCTTCATGGTCACTGACGCAACTCCGAGACGATGATCCAGTTGTCTTTTACAGCGTCGAGGTCGAGTTCTTGCCTCCAGAGGGAAATTTACAGGCATCACGCAAGCACACTATTCTCAGAAGGTTCTCTCACTTCCAGAAGCTGTACTTGCGGATGAAGGAGCTGCATGGTGCATCAGTGCTGAGCAGCATGAAGCTGCCTCCTAAACTTGTCCTCACGAAGGTTTCAAAGCACCCCGACCTCATAGATCGACGACGTGCAGACCTGGAACAATGGTGAGCTTCTTGGCCTGAAAGAGTCTCCCCCAGACAGGGTTCCTTTCTGCTCATTGGATCCTCGATCACTTCTGTCATTTCCTTGCTTCACTAGGGATCTCTTCCTTGCGGTGCAGGTTGTGGCGCGTCGTGGCAAATGCAGATCTAGCACAATCACCGCTCGTGATGTCCTTTCTGGACTTGTCAGAGGCAGCGAGGGTGATCCCCCACGCAGCCCCTGCAGCAGCTTCCCCTGAGAAGCCTGCAGCTGCCAGCCACTCCTCCACAGAAGAGGAGCCACCAGCATCAGCGTTGCAGCAGCAGGCACACATCATTGCGCAGCAGAATCACGCATTAGCAAGCACTCAGCAGCAGAAAATGAGACTGGGTTTTAGGATAGAGCAGCGCACCCTTCTCAAGAAGTACATCCGGCAGCTCAGGAGGCACTTGGACGAAATTGAAAGCGACCTCAGAGCAACAGCAGCAGCTCAGTGACTGCCGTGCAGTAGAGCAAGGTGGCTGCTCCTTCTCGCTCCCTTAAATTCTGTGCAGATTCTTCTGCTTCTGCAGCACTGATATGTTGAGCGATGTGGATTTTGTTTGTGCAGGCTTGCAAGAAAGCTTTTCTCACCCTATTTCCTGCTATTTGCTCAATGACATATGCAGCATCATTGGTCGATGATGCGGTGACTCTTCCTTTCCTGCGATCAATAGGTGAGTTGTGTGGCTTGAGCACTTTTGATTGGCAGTGTGGGCAAAGTCTGCAGACGCCTTCCAATATCGCTTGTGTGCGGCAGAGACAGGCAGGCAGCGGTTGGGACTTGGGTCCTCTAAAGCTACTGACATCAGCTCGCCTGAGCAGGTCAAGCATTCAAGGCCCGAATGTCATGCTGGAGTAGAATGGTTCTGAAGTGTTGGGGGATTTGGAGCTCGCAAGGATTGCGAAGTGGAAGCAAGGAGGGAAAGGCTTAAGCCTATGTCATCTTGGAGTGTAATGAATTCTCTACGACAGTACTGTACTATGGATGTTTGGATCTTCTTAACAGCTGGGTGATGGTGTTGCAACTGGAAGGTACCGGCACAATGTGGGATGCTTCACACTGTCATATCTACTTGTACGTTCAAACTTGCAACATCGATGTTAATCAAACTTGCAACATTGATGCATCATGCATGTCTTGGGTGTTCAATTTCTGCAGCACACGGTAATGGGGGAGGTATTCTCAGCTTGGCATGCAGTGATTAATCATCGATCATATATTAGTAATATTGTTTCAGATCCAGCTGAACTGTGGGTCAAGTAATGGAGGGCATATGTAACGTCAAAAATTCGTGCTCTTACATTGACTGCATTATGGCTGCACATCCCAGATAACGTTTGACATAATAGGACCGAGTGTTTTCAAGGCACAATTGCAATATGAACATCACAACCCTGCTGGCAACTGGCAACTTGCAACCGCAGGGCGCTGCAGCTTGGGCACCCCTCTCAAAGCCCACATTTACCATGACATGAATACTCGAGTGCTGTACTTCTTCCAGTCGGACTTCTCCTGTCAGATCACAACATGTCTGAAAGTGCAGCTCTTTCGAAATAGCTACGCAGAGCATGCTGTAGAGGAAATCAGATGGTTATGCTCTCTGCATATGATCTCAATGTAAACATCAATCAATACCAGGACCAGAGATCTTTCACCTGGGCTATCCCGGCGGGGGGCGGTAAAAAATACTGAGCACCATGCCCACGGTTAATTTTGGGTCTTGCTTGGATCTGGCGATTCCAGAAAGGGGTAGGATTGTGGCAGCCTTTAACTGCAGCTTGTCTGCAGGGCGTACCTTGCCTTCTGGCAGGGAAAGCGTATTGTTGTTGTAATCCCGGCGGCAACTCTTGACCAGCAAGACCTCAAAACTAGACAATCTGCTCGCATGTCTGCGCGTCCAGGTTACTCCGGCACTGACAGTAGGTGTATGAAAGAATATATTCTGTTGATGTATATAATGTGTTGTGCTCATCCCTCTCTACTGTGTCCTTGGCAGGCTATCACATGTTCTTGTTCAAGTCTCAAGTGTCTGGAGCGACAGGGACTGGCTGAAAGGCTCTTGTGATGACCAAAGGCCTCTGTGCATTGTCCAGAGCGTATTTTGCAACATTTCCCAAAGAGCCATCCTCTGCACTGACCTGCAAAGAGCAGTCTTTTGTCAATGCCTCTTCTCCGAGTATTAACTGGCAAGTTGATGATTGCGGCAGTAAGGACATAATCTATGTTTGCTCATATTTTTCCTGAGCACAAATCAAATCTTTTTGTAGCAGTGCTGTGCACACAGCTAATTGTCACGCCTGAGCAGGATTTCCCAACACATACTCTTCCATGCATTTCCCTGGTGTGCTCTTTGCGTTGCATTTGGAACCAATGTTGAGTGCAAATGGGAATGTGAATCTGCATGGTTACACACCGGCTTCCTGTTGGCGCCCAGAACCACCAGATCTGCGCCAACGCTGTCGGCTGCGCTGAAAATAATCTGTGCCACAGCGCTCGGGGGCGCCTCTATGGTCTCCACAGAAAGATGGGTCTGGTGCTGGATACCCCTTGCATCCAGAACCGGCATCACACTGCACCCATGAATAACAAGGCATCGTTCTACTGTGATATGCGAGGAATCATATAGGCGTGATCAATCTCTGAATGCAAGGGCTTCTGTATGTGCAATGGGTTAATGGGGCAAGCATGTTGGCAGGGAACACAGGCATGCGTTGTAGAGTCAAGGAGGCTGGATGGTGCTGCAGGCCAAGTACTGACCTCTCTGCAAGGAAGCTTTTGGCGTGTGCAAGGTCTTCATTCTCATGATGGATGCCGCCGGGTTCCTCAAAGGAATAGGAGGTGCCAGGGACCCCTGCATAAGCAGAAAGGGTTCTGTATATAACCAGAGATAAGTCGAATCTCTCTGATTGCTGGAATTTGTGGGTCAATAAGTCAGCATGTGTACCCACCATGGTAAACTTCCAGCTTCTGAACCATGCACTTTACCACGTGAACCACATGCACGACATCTCCTGGTCTCAAAGCCTGGTCGATCACCCATCTCAAGGCCCCGAGTGTGATCTCTGGGTCTTCTCTGAGCGGCATGGGCACGGCCACAACCTGGTCGTGCGCAACATATTGTCGACTAAACATCAGATGATGCAGGCAATGTAAGAAAGAAGAGGTTGCCATGAAGATGAAAGCTCAGGCAAGATCGCCTCAAGCCAAATAAGAGAAAGGTGAATTTGTTAATCCCAATATTGTTCAGGTCCACACCAGATTTCGACTCGAAGAAGTGTCCTCCATATATTGAAGATTGGGAATTCTGGATACACCCCCTCTTCCCAGGAATGTATATAGAATCAAAAAGAAAGCGCTGTGATGCCACTGGAGTTGCTTTATCAAAGAGCCAGGGTGTGAGGGCTACATCTCACAATGTCAATCGCAAATGCTTCGTGTGCCCCAGAAATGCCTTGAATGTCAATTCAGGGGCAACCTGGGCGAGTTGTGCAGCGCAAAGCTTCATTCTGCTTTTAGATGGCCTATTTTGGCAACCAATTCACATGCAAACCTATCCTTGGACTCGTAAATGTTCGCTATTTTCTATGTGTTCAAACGTAAGATAACGTTCATCTCGCCCTCTTTGGTAATGCAGACACATCAGCGCATGCCAAGCTTGAGAATGTTCGTGTCATTATGCCCAGTATTCTACAAGGTCATGACCATGATCATGATCACTATCACTGGCAGCACCGTGCTGGAATTACTTCGAAATTACTGTTAAATTCCAGAGGAGCAAATAATGTTTTGTAAGTCAGTCAATTTACAGCAATTTTGTGGCAGGGCTGGCTTCGGTCCTGCGCTGGTCAGGAGTCTGACACAAGGCAGATGTTCAACAGGCTTGCCTCACATGTACAGCACTTATTGCTGCCAGATCTGAGTCGTCCTCCTATGAGAAAGAGTCATTTTCAAGCGTATCACACAGACGATCCCACTGCATACATCTATGCACACCCTCTGCTGTGGCTACCACGTGCAGTCACGAGTCTGCTCTAGGCTGGTGATGAGGACAGCTGCCAGAGAGCGGGTGCGGCCAACAAGGTCAGGCAGTGCTTGCGCCACATCCGCTGTGCACGCTTTGTGCGCTGTCAACACGTCCTGAGTGGCCTGTAATGCACAGTATCACACTCAGCCTTTGCAGTGATCTTTTTTGACACGGAGTAATGTTGAGGTGCTTCAAGCACACCCCACAACAATAGCGGTTCGCATGGTGATTGCCAGATGCGGGACTGGTGAAGACGGTAGGTGTCTGAGTCACTCAGTTGAAAGACATCGTTCCCAGTCAACTTAGGGCTGGTCTGATAACTGACTCCGAGCCTTAGATACATTAATACTCAGCGGCGAAACTGGGATCCAAACACTGGGGAAGAAATTTGGCGACACGAGCAAGATTATCATGCCAGTTAAAACCCGCATCATAGTTGGACCATAAGGAGAGATCAGTGCTTCACCTGGGCCACATCAGCGCTGGCGCTGATGTCATCGTGCAGCACATGCATCCAGCCTGGCAGCAGGCCCATGCAGTCCTCCAGCAGCAGGAACAGCAGCAAGGCCTGCCTCTCAAGCCTCCCATCAGTCACCCCGCCCTCGCCTCCTTTGCTGCTGTTCTTTCTGCGCCTGCAAGTCTCACAATCGTCGTATTTAAATTCTTCCAGCCCTCTCCTTTGTATCAGGCAGGGAGGAGGCCTGCATCCACCCCTTCATTGCTGTTTTATATTTGGCTTATACTGTGTGCTCAGATACGTCTGATGCACTCAAACAAAATGCTGCACTTTGCATAGTTGACCTTCAACTTGCATGTTCTCCTGCGCCTTCGCCAAAGCTGCAATATGTCAACCCTTCAGATTGCTCACTTGGGGAGGATGACTGTCTGATGACTGTCATCCCTGCAAGACTCATGGGAATGTCCAGCAGCTCACCTGGTGCTTTCAGCCAAGCTCTCTACGGTGGCGCGAAGCTCTGCAGCGGTCGCAGAGAATACCACGATCCCAGCTAGAGGCAGCTGCAGCAGGTCTGCCAGCAGTCCAGACGCCAGATCTGGCGCTCCAGATGACTCATTCTCCACTCCAGCGTTGCTACCTGGGCCATGCTCTGCAGACATAGCCGCCCACAAGAGCCCTGCAATGCACGAAAATTGCCCAGCACTATTTTGTTGCTATTTTGTGACCTGCAAGCAACGACAGTGAGCAGCGCATTGTACTACATGCGCAGAGCACATGTGTTTTTGCTTGTACAAAACCAAAGGCGGGAAGCTTGCACACAGAAAGACTTGCAGTGCATGCGTGCCGGCAACAACAATATGCTCAGAAACAAAACATGCAAGTAATGACTCTCACCTACTGACAATGCGCGCAAGGCCGCCCTTTCTTCTGGCCCTGCACCGTCGTGCAGCTGCAGGATGAAGGCCAGGACGTCAGAGGCATATGCGCTCTGGAGGACACCTGGCGGCATGGCAAGAACAGGGCCCAACAGGAACCATGCAACTGCCTGCAATGGGCTGCTCTCCTTTGTGAGCTGCCGCACCTGTTGTGACAAGTCCAAGGAAACCCCTGCAATGCAGGCAAGTATTAAAGAGGAAGTCACACGTAGAGCCAATCTTGGTGCACGTCTTGTGTACTGTCGAAGAACATTCATTCGATTGGAGAATGCCTTGCTGCACTATTTCAAGCGTGCAGCCAGCTAAGTAACATGCTTTCACAAGCATGATCCAGATTGTGGGGAACAGCAAAGTGCAGCGCACCAGCATTGGCATGACTGCCAGCTCTTTGCTGCCTTAAATTGTCCAGACAGGTGCCTGGTGATGAGACAAAGTGTGCTTCGTCTCCATGCAGCTTTTCTGGTTGGCCAGGAGGTGTATCCACCTACACACAACAGGGCATTCCTGCATATGATCTCAAGATGAGCCTTTGAAGCCTTCAAAGATCTCATCCTGTCTCAATATAGGCCAAAGAATTTTTTGCGCAATCACGCTGGCCAGCAGGACTAGAAATTATTGGAATATGAGGCACCTCAGACGCTTGCGTGACCGCTGCTGATGGAGCCTGCCTTACACTCTGTGCTGCTAGCTGCATGCTGCGCACTTCCATAAGGAACCTGCAGGCTTCCTCTGTCATGCCAGCATCCATCGTCCTCTCACATTCTGCTGCTAGATCCCCAAGCTGCGCTGCACGATGCTCTCCAACAGCTGGCCCGATCTCGTGTGGAAGGCCCGGTGCACCCTCTTCTGGTGCGCGCTTGCTGCAGAGGGATCCTGTCTCCAGCCTGCATGGCTCTGGGGGATTTCCTTCTGCTGCGCGGTAGTCCATCATCTCTGTAAGGGACCTTCTCGTACAATTTTGTGGCCGCCTTTCCGCTGAGTGATCCTTTCGTTGCCGCTCAAGCTGCTGGAGAGTGGTGTTTTCCTGCCTGAGCTGCTCGATCTGAGCTTCCAAGCTGCTGGCCAGGGTCTTCCATTTCTGGGTTCGCATACATAAATTGGTAAATATGTATTTGTGATGAATGCAAATGTCATGAATATTTGCAATCTAATAAATAGCACCCCAAGATGTTTGACGGGAGATCAGTAGTGTGGGCGTTGCCCTGGCATCACACCTGCACCTCTGCAGACTGGTCCTTCCGTCTCTTGACTATGGCTATTGCCAGCGTTCTTTTCAATGTGACATCCCCATCGTAGTGGGGATGGGCGGAGGTATCCACTGCTCCTCTGTTGGACTCACGTGTCATGTAAGAACTCGTTTCTTGCCCACAACTACGGATTGACTGTGAGAACCGTCACTCGTGTATTCAATGGTTCCATTCGCCAATTTGGGTCGTAAAGGAGCTTATCGACGGGTCCTGTTCGAGGGATTCCTTCCGAGGTTGGCAATCGCGCCGTAAGCCTAATCTGGCGCGTGCATGCACCATTTCACGCAGCATCAAAGCGAGGCAAACCATCAGAACGGACTCCTGAATCTGTGTTACCAATTTCTACACCAATATTGAATCAAATAGTACAGACGATGACATCTTGCGCAGGACAGAAGGATACAATCCAGGCGTCTTCCAGCAGCAAGGAGAATGCACTTTTCCAGGTAAGGCTTTGGGTCTTTGTGAGATATCTGTACCATTTGAGAGAGATCACAACTATGGTATCATTTGCTGCAATTTTGACTACCAAGTGTTTGAGAGGAGTCTTCCCTAGGGCAGTCTTAAGCTAAGATCCTTGCACACACGATCACAGTCAATGGGTGGCCACTTTTTTTCGCCATAGCATGAGCCCACACTCGCAAACATTGTTACACTTCTCAAAGTGTTTGAATCATGCAACACCAACGAAATTGGGGAAGTTTAAGCCCTGGTGGTCAAGGTTCCAGCTGCTCGTGAACCTACCTTTCTATACCACCGGGTGTCCTTCCTCTGCTTTGGATCGGGCGCCATCGAGGCTCCTTGCCCTCAATTCAAGTGTCAGGGCTGGTCTGGAATCATGTTCTTGCAGGATTCTTGCTAAGAGCCTCTGATGCCGAAACAGGCACGGAAACTGGGGATTAGCTCGCGACGCTGAAAAGGACCTCAAGTGAAAAGGAATCGTAAATGAAAGAGAATAAAGGAATCATGCCCCAAGAACGACGCAGCAAGATCATCAGCTGCTCAGATAACATTGGCAGCGTCCAGCGGGGTTCTCAGTCATCTGTCAAACGGAGACGTCCTAAGTGTGGGACTTCTCTCAACAAGTGCAGTCCAAGTCCTGTGGCCTGCGCTAAGCATGACAAAGATGAATGCGCAGAGAAGCTACTGCAGGTGTGCCTTCCTTTCCCAAACATCGTTGTGTTGTCTCCTGCGCACTGCAGCTGAACGTGCAAACAGTGGTTGCAAGGAGGTGTCATGGCGATCCTTGGTACACGATCGCCCACAGTCATGCTCTGGCAATTTAGACAACATGCAAGCTTTGTCATGCTTGCAAATGCCAGTAACACAGGGCTTTGACAAGCCCTCTTTGCACCGCAAATCCTGCAAGACCTGAAGCATGCACATTGCTCTAGTCAATTGTGAGCACGTCACACCGGCATGTGTACCAACAGGAAGTGGACGAGCTGAGGAGGGCAGGCAACTTGAAGTGCGCGGATGATGCATATGCCGAGGCAAAGCAGCTGTTTTCTGAGGCGCTCAAACTCAAGCCGGACGCTGCGCAGCTGCTCATCAATCGCGCGTTCTGCCTCATCATGACAGGAGACCCTGCACGCGCGGTGCGGGCCCTGGCCTCCTTATACCTTGCGGTTGCCGGATCAAGCCTTCCCTTCCTGCTGCAATTGCTCATGGCAGAGCATTTGGCAGTTGCTGGCGCGAGTCATCATCAGCGTTTATTTGATGCATGCATGTGCCATACATTCTGGCCCTTCACGTGTTGATGTAGAGCGTGTCATGATGTGTGCATGCATGATATCAGCTGGTGGAACCGGCATGCGATGCACATTACCTGCGAGATGTGTTTCAAGGTCGAATTGCACCTGTACTGCTCGTGTAGTATGTGTCCAAGGCTTTCCTACAGGAGAGCATTGTAGCGAGACATTGGCGCCGCAGCATCGGTGCTATCTTGATCTCTTCATTCTCCTTTTCTCGGAAGACAAATCCCTGCGGCGCCAGATATCCAGCATCCAATCTTTCGCATGTGCTTCTGCAGGACGAGGATTGCTGCGTGGCAATTGCGCTAGACCGGCGGCTGCCGAGCGCATACCGGTGGCGGGCCGCGGCTCGGCGCGACTGCGGCTGGATAGTTGGAGCGCTGGAGGACATGCGCATGGCCGCCCGCATGGCGCTCACCCCGGACAAGCATGAAGCTGCGCTGCAGGTGCGCGCCAGGTCATCTAAAAGGAGTAACGGAGAGGGTTTCAAGGGGCAGGGGGTGATTCATACTGAAAGAGGAGCTGTCCTTTCCCTGTGGTGTTCAGGGATGCGAGCATGACAGGAAGGGAGATTGCTAGACATGTCATCTGCTGTGCTGCTTGCATTGCTTCCTGACAGGTACCAGGAGCAGTGATAGCAGGTCAGCTGCGGATCCACCCTTGCTGCATATGATTAGGCAGGTGATCTTTTGTTTATACAGGTCCTTGCAAGCCCCCTTTACACAGAGCAGCAGTGCGGTGTGAACCCCTCAGAAGCGGGTTAAGCAATCTCGGAGAACTTGCTCACATCTGTGGCTGAGCCAGAACATTCTGGGCCTCGGCAATTCGTGTCCATGGTGGCGGGCGTTGACCAATGTGGCAAGATGAATGACAGTTCTCTGCGCAATCTCACAACCATGCTGCATCGTGTCCGTGATACACAAGCTGCCTGAATCCCGCAGGGCCACAGTTCCTGAGGACCTAAGAATGCAGAATGCCCACCTTGAACCCACTGCTATCAGAATCCTTGAAGAGGGGCGCCACGTTTCTTCAGAAGTCTCCTGGATTTTAGCGGTGCCTCACAGATAGTGTGATGCTCTGCAGGAAGTCAACAGGCTGAAGAAGTGGCGGGATGGGCCGCTGGACGCGGCAAAGCAGGAGAAGGCTGCAGAGGAGTGCCGCGCTCGTGAGGCCCAGGCGGAGACACTGGCTCAGGAGGCGCGTGCGGCTGCTGACAGCATCCTGCAGCAACGACAGGCAGACCTCGCACAGTGCGTTTCTTGCCCCTCTTCCTGCCGCTGTGCAGCCGCACCTCTGGTCGAACCCCTCAAAAGTGCCTGTGATGGACATGAAGGCAGTGCACCTGCAGATGTTCTGGAGGGAACTGCGGGCCATGCCTTTTGCTAAATGCTGCCACCCATGTGCAAGCTTGAGTCCAGATAATACTCTGCACAAATGGCTTGCATATGTCAGGCTGCTGCCTCTCTGGACTTAAGGTGCCCGCAAGACGTGCATGACTCATATATTTACTAATGACGCAAGCAACGGCGCGCGACAGGAAGCGGGCAGCGGAGGAGAATTGCCGCATGCAGATCTTCGAGGAGGCAGAGCTGCTGCTGGCGCTGCAGGAGAAAGAGGAGAGGAAGGCCAAGCTGCTGGGTGAGCTGGATGATGCAATGCGGCGTGGCAAGAACATGCAGTTTGACTTGCAACGGGGCCGTGTCTCGAGCACCAAAGGCACCTTCATCACCTTCGACGACCGCCGGGATCTCCTTGAGTTCTTCAGTAAACCGAAGTCATCGGGCGCCCAGTCAGCGTCCCAGTCAGCGTCCACCTCAGCCAAGGAGCCTCTCAGCAAGAACTTTCCCATGTCAGCGCCCGGGGAAACGCGCAGCGGAATCCGCACTCCCTGGGCCAGCGGGCTCTCACCCAGGCGATCACCGGTACCGGCCGCCTCCGAATCTGCGCGCGGCCCGCGCCGCGGATCGTCCCTTGGCCCGGCGGCTGGGTCGGCCCGGCCGGAGACGGCGCGCACCCCCGGGTACTGGGCTCCAGTGATGGACGTTGTGGAAGACAGCGATGACGAGGCGGCCAGCACGGAGGGGGAGGCCATCGGCATCGAGCTCGCCAAGCTGTCGGCCCTGAGTGTAGACAGTCTGCTCGACTCAGAGCAGCATGTCGGCGACTTCCGCGCAGCTGGCATCGGCGCGGATGCTCAGTGCCGGATCTTCCCTCAGCAGAAGCTGACAGCAGCCCGCAAGGACACTGCACAAGCACAGAGCATTATCCCGGCGGCAGCAGCTGCAGTGAGCGTGCATGTGGCAACCAACATGTATGACTGTGAGACAGACAGCAGCGCGTCAGAGAATGAGGCGGATGAGCGGCCGCCTGCGGCCAGTGCAGCAACGAAGGCGGGCCGGGCTGCACTGCAGGAAGAGGATGGGGAGTCAGGCAAGGAGGCTCGGCATGGCGAGGGGAAGGGGGCCGGTCGGGAGGCTGCTGCAGCAGAGAGCAAGGCTGAGGCTGTGTCTGGATCTGCGGATCAGCTGCCAGCACCTGAAGAAGACCAGCTGAGTGCAGAGGCGCAGGCAGGCAGCCGCTCATCTGATGATGGGCCCTCCAAGAATATGTCAATGCAAGCTGCTGCGCATGCTGCAGCAGCAGCAGCGGCTGGCGGGGATGGCACATCAGGCGGCGCCTCTCTGTCTGAGGGCAGTAGGGCCCCAATCCTGTCGAAGGGGGAAGCAGCGTCTGAGAGCACAGGGGATGCCCAGCAGGACAATACAAAGCAGTCAGGCACAGCGCATGAGGCGGCCGCCATCACAGAGGGGGAGGTAACCCCATCGGAAGCATTGTCTTTGGCAGCTGGAGGCTCCAGCAGAACAAGGAAGAAGAAGGAGAAGCGCAAGCTGAAGACGGCAGCTGCCAAGGCAGCTGCGCAGGAAGACCAGCACAACCCGGGCTCCCCCTCCGAACCCAGCAGCATTGCCTCCCAGGACAGCTGTCCGACAGAGTCCAGTCAGCCAGCCAGGCGCCTTGGCGGGAAGCGCTACAGGGAAGACGTGCGGGGGATAACAGGTCACGCCATCTCTGCTGAGGACGCCGTGCGCGAGGCGAACAGCGAGCGGGGCTCAGGGAGCAGTGCAGCAGGGAGCTCTGCCAGCCCGGCACAGACAGTCAAGGCAGATGAGTTTGATGAGGCCTGCATCCAGGAGCCACACAGGGGTGGCTCCAAGGTGGAGGCAACTCTTCAGAGGGCGGCCAGTGTGCTGGAGGCCCACACGGAGCAAGAGTCGGCACGGGAGGAGGCAGGGGCCAAGCATGGCGGCAGCCTGCTGGGCAGCATGACCAAGTTCGTGGGCAGCTGGCTGGGCATGGGCAAGAGGGGGGCGGCCTCCCAGTCAGGGGCCTCTTCCAGTGGCGTCTCCACCGTGCCAGAGACCCCGAGTGGCGGCTCGACAACCCCTGACAGCAACGAGCTGCACGTCACGGGCCTGGTAAGCATCGTGCTTAGCTTTGCAAGCTTGCGTCCTTGTGTCCACCAGCCTCTTTGTCTCTCCTGCACTGCCCTTGGGTAGATGTTCCTTCGGAGTGAGGAGAGTGAAGGAGATCTTTCTCTGGTGGCCATCCTGCATGGTATAGAACCCAGAACTCAAAAACGGGGAAGATCGAGATTGTGCCATTCACCTAGCATGTGGTGGGGTCTTCATCAGACACCGTTGCTTTTTGCAATATCTGCTGTGCATGTTTTACATGCGATTGACCCAAACCTTGAATGTTGGCTGATCCTCAAATGCTGATCCGCGGTGAGGTTGCCTGCAGGCGGGTGACTGCACCGCAGAGCTTCTAAGGGAGGTGGCGCGCAGGACCTTCCGGGAAGCAGTCGAGGCAGAGGCTTACGCAGAGGCCCATCCAGTGGATGCCAAGGCTCCCAAGAGGTGGGGGGAGGCCGAGGATAAGTTTCCTTTAGCACTCAAGATGTGCGACAGGATTCTGGTCAAAGACCCGGGCAGCAGTTGGGCCCTCCTGACTAGGGCGGCCTGCTTCCTGCACATGGGCGAGTTCAAACGGGGAGCTGAGGCCTACGCGCGGGCTTTGGCGGACAGGCGAAAGTTTGAGGGGCCTGCTGCGTACGTCCCCTGTGATGTTCTGCTGTAGAATCCTGATTGCGCTTCCAATTTGAGAGTTCTTAGAGGTTGTTGGTGTTCTTCTTCGTGGGGTATAAGGAGTAATTGGCAATCAAGAAGGGGACTGCATTGAAGGAGGCACACCTGCCTGCTTAAATGTGTGAACTCTATATTGCTGCGGTTACTGGCATAAGCCATGATGAGGGTTTCATGCATGTCATGTGTTTGACAGTCCTCCAAAGTGGGCACCACCTTAACCATTTCCCCCTCCATGCAAGTTTCTTCCAAGGTTCATGGCAGGCACAGGCTTGTAGGTTGAGATGAGAGACCAACATCAATGCCAGTGCGCATGAGATCTGAGCAGCTTGCTTTGATGAGCGCAGGCATGCGCACATAGAGAGGATCCAGGCGGCAGTGGAGTGGGAGATAGGACTACCAGCTCCCAGCAAGGAACACGTCCTCAGCATGCTTGGATCCGCTCTCAAACTCAGCTCTTCTCCCCAGAGAGAGATTCAGGTCTGTAAAAAAACTGCTAGTTTTGTGCGCATTCACCTGCACACACTGTCCGATCACACAGGTTCCATGGTGCTTCTAAGAGGGTACCTGCCCAGTGGGCTAGTATGTGCGGAGGCTGGTCTTTCAATCCCAATATGTCCTGGCAGGCTGTATCTGAGGGATATTGGTAAATATGGATCTATTGCTTGCGACTTCAAAACTGTGTCCCGTACCCCCGCAGTCCCTCCTGAACATTGCAGAAGCGCACCTGCTGTTCAAGGACCTCAAGGATGGGTGTGGGATTGTGAAGCACATTCTCTCCGACCCGAGGCTTTCGGATGACTTCAAGGCGCACATCTCCAATTGTCAGAGGTGTGTGACCGTCTTGCGCAGCTGCCAATTCCTACTGAGGCTCACAAGAAATTGGCTTTCCGGGGTGTATCCCAGTAATGTCTGCGAGCTCAGTGGAGAGACTGGTTGTTTGCATTGAGCAATGTGCAATCTGTGCCCATATTGTTGGTGCATGGGGTGTTTGTGGAAGCTCAGTGTGATGTGCATGCATGCGCCCTCGGCTGTGATGACCAATCTGAGGGAGCAGACATGCAAGAAGGACATAATTTTGAGATGTCTGCGTGACCTTTGCTTGCAGGCAAAGGGTGTCGGAGAGGCTCAAGGCAGCAGGCAATGATCTGCAGAAGAACGAGGCCCTTTTGGATGCCAAGGTCCTTTACAGCCTGAGCTTGGACGTGGATCAAGACAATGTGAAGGCTCTCAGCAATCGAGCACTCATGAATCTGAAGGTGCCTCCCCCAAAATCCACCCCCTGGGGTACCCGTACATCTTGCAACCCTGCCCCTGCATTGCACTAGAGCACTTTGTCTCCTGTCTCAGAGTGACCAGGCTGTATGCATGCCTTTTGATTTTCATGTGTCAGTGCTGCTCGCCAGAAGTGCATTCCTCTCTGCTCGTCAAATAAATTGATGAATGCTGCTATTGTGGTCCTTGCTAGTGGGTGGCAGTGTAAGTTCTCAGCACCAGGCCCACCGTTTATTGATTCTTGCTTGAATCTGGCAAGTCCGACAAGGGTGGAATTTGGCAGCCTCCAAATGCAGCTCGTCTGCAAATGCACCTCACCTCTTGGCATGAGCGCGTGCATTGATCGACATCAGTAGTGATTGATAGTCATTATATTAAATGGACATTTGTGGTGCTGCTGCAGCTGGGCTGTTTCAGAAAGGCGCTGGAAGATTGCACAGGTGTGATCAACAGCACAGCCGCGGACGAGGCATTGAAGGACAAGGCGCTCAGGAGGTAAGCAACCATGCACATATTGAACACGCATAGATTGTCCTTGCATGATCCAAACAGCGCTGCAAAAGCCCGTTTCTGGGAGAAGGGGAAAAAGGGCAAAGGGAAATTATTGTTCCCTCCTGTGATCCTGGGGAAGTATCGTTACACAATGCTCCTGCCAATCAATGCAAGGTGCATCTGCAGACGAGCTGCCGTAATTCCTGCCCCTTTGGAATTGCCAGATTCAAGCAAGATCCAATCAGCCGCGGGCACTGGGCAAGTCTACCATCGGCAAAGCTGCCAGGCACTGCAAAGCAGGTTGCATCTCACCGTGATACGTTTGCTCATGTTGCCGCTCAGGCTGCATTCTGCACTTGTGACTAAAGTGACACATGTCTGCCATGTGTTGACAGGCGTGCGGAGGCTCACTGGTTCCTAAACCAGCCTGAAAAGGCATATGCTGACCTGCACGATGTTGCGCACAAGACTCCAGAGGACAGACAAGTGCTGGATGGGATGCGGCTGCAGCTGGATAGAGGGTATGACTATGACCCTGAAGCAAGCGACGAGTACCGTGTGGAGAAGCAGCACTCGTTCAACCTCGTGAACCGCGACAGCGTGCCACTAGAGTACAGGTAATGACGATGCTGGTGGCTAACCACTTATTACCTATGTCTCATGCTGCAGAATATAAAGTGCAATCCAGCAGTGTGAGGAAAGGGCAGCAGAAGAGCATGGAGGCATGCATGCAAAGGCGCCCGTTGACTTTCCTTCCAATTGTACTGGGGCTTTCAAGGTTTCTGTATTGAGCCAGCCCACCAGCTTCTGCAGGTGCCCATTGTTGATGGATCCATCGTCTGTAGCTAAATGTGACACTTGTGCCCCACAGGTGGGTGGATGATCTGCCAAAGCAGCAGCCAGCCCTGGACAAATTGGGCAACCCCATGTCCGGCCGCTCGGAGCCATTCCTGGATGACGAGGCAGAAGACGGCTGCAGCTTGGAGGATATCCAGCAGCGCATAAATAATATCACAAATGACATTGCTGCCGAATGCGCGCCGGAGGCCGGGGGGTCCGGCGCCAAGTCAGGCAACGCCAGCCCCACACGCGTCGCCTCGGGCCTCTACTCGCCGTCCTCCGAGGACTGCTCAATATCCGCCGCGCAGCCGTTCTTTGATGCCTCCACATCACTCAATGCACCCGGCACCAGGCAAGTTCGCAGCTTCAACACATCATATGAGGCGTCTCATCGATGAGTTCACAATGACACCATTGAAGACAGCCTCCTGTTCCCACCCCAAGCTATGGTTTGTGCTTTGGCGTAGGCTCTGCTCTGCTCATGCTCATCAATAGCTCCCTCTTTTGCCATGAGCCCCTTGCAAATTTTCAAACTCTGGCACACCAGCAGAGGTGGGAAGACGGTTTCTGTGTAAAATGCATGCAAGTCGTGAAGCGGGTAAGAGTGTTTTGAGCATGAGAGGGTGGCTGCTGCAGGCGTGACTCAGCGGCCGACGGCGTTCTTGGGGACGGCGACGGCGACGGCGGCGTCGGCAGCCGCTGCAGCAGCGAAGCCTCTTACTGCACCGCAGAGCTTGACACCCCGGCATTATCGGAGTATTCAGCGGCGCCGTTTGGGAAGTGTGAAGAATCCGGAGAGCCAGATGCCGCAGCGTTGCCTACCGCCGACGGCAGCCGCCGCGCGTCAAGCGAGTGCGGCTCGGCGGCTTCGCGCGCGCAGCTGTCGCCCTTCGACAGCCCCAGCGAGATCAGCGCCGCCGAGGATGATGGCAGCGACTCGGACAACAAGCCAGCTACCCGGCGGACTTCCACCCCCTCCTTCAAGCAGGCCCCCGGCTTCTCCTCCCTTGAGCAGGACACCGAAGCCGCGGCCGACGGCAGCCAGCCTGACGGGAACCCCGGCGCATCAAAGCCGGGAACCCTGCCGAACTACCCCCGCGGCAAACCCCTGGCTTTCCGACACCCGGGAGTGGGACCGAAGCGCAGCGTGGACGCTGGGTCACCCGCCAATGACTCGCAGCACATGGCCACTCTGGCGGCCGCGGCTGCGGCGCTGGCCGCGCCGGGCCCCTCCTGCAGACGGGGGGTGGTAAGCTCGCGCCCTCAGCCGCGGAACACCGGCAGCCCGCCGCGGGGCTCTGCACCTCAGTTTGGTGGACCACAGCGCGGATTCCCAAAGCCTCCCTCCCCCGTCGGAGCCCGGCAGCCGGAGGCACGGCCGCAGCCACGGCGCGCGTCGGGGCTGCGCGGAAACTTCTTTGAGAATGACGGCCGGGGACTCTACTCCGACTACGGGCCGGTGCACAAGGTACATCGCCAAATTCAATGCACCATAGTCTAGAAAGAAAAAATCCACTGGACTTTTTGGTGCCAGCCTGACTTGCTACTGATGGAGGACTTGGTAGGGTAGGCAGGGATGCAATTCCCAGGTGTGGCTCAGTGGTGGGAATCTAAAAGTGGAAAATGATTTACCTCTTGCAAATGTGGTGCTATGTGGCGTCTTCTCTGGGGCATCCTTGATGTTTGCCTGATTTTAAAGATCTCAAAATGGAGCAGCCGTATTCTTGAAGGAGTCTGAGCTATCGGTTGGTTGTTCTGTGCAGGACCCAGTGCTCGACAAGTTCTCTCAGGGGATGGCAATGCGCTTCTTTGACCAGGGCATGAAAGCTTGCAAATATGGGAGACTTGAGGGTGAGCGCCTTTGATGCTTGCCATGCTGTGTTCCCTCTTGCTAGCTGCGGAACAGAACCACACACCTGAATGGAAAGATACTCTATTGTTTGGAAAGCCCGGAGGCATGCAGACTGTAGAGCGTCTATAGTTCTGGCCGGCATCCTGGCAAGTGTCTTTGGGCTAAGGGCGAATGGGACAAAGGATTATATATATCACTTTCTCCAGTCCCTGGCAGCCAGATGAGCCCTACATCTGTAGCACGCCGAAAGAGAAGCCTGGTCAATGTTTTGGGACTTGTTTGCGCTGTGCGGCGCAAAGCTTCCCCAAACAAATATTTGGGGCTATTCAAGGCTGTTCATGACCCTTCACCCCGAATTGAAAATATGTTGCATAAGCCCCTTGAAAATGAAAATGTATTTTTAGAGTGTATGTGTGGGTTCCCAGAGGCGAAGCAGGCTCTGACACACGCCGTCAAGATGCTGCATCCGGACCATGATCGCCTCCGACTTGCCTGCACAACGCTTGGCAAGTGCTGCCTGGATCTCCACGATACCGACGGTGAGCCCATTTGCCAGTACTTGGCATTGCCTTTTCCATATCACAAATGTGATTCCGCGCTTTTCCCGCCAGGGGCAAGGTGCGGTTGCAGACAAAACTGCATGTCAAGGCTGCCAGAAGCCTCCCCTTTGTTATATGCGCCAGACCTCAGAAGAAGATCCCAATCAGCCGTAGGCATGCTGCTCAGTATTTGTAAGCCGGCCGCCATTTGGGCCCGCCTTCTGCATGAAGGGCAGCAATCTATTGCAGCAGATTGGGATGACGAGATGTCCAAGGTGGCCTGGAATGTGCCGGATGGGTTTCCCGGCAGGGCATGTAGAGCGATAGGTGCTTTGCAAGTCCTGCGGACGCTTGAACCAGTTGTTTTGCATGGCAGCACCATGGCCCACCAAGGGGCGTGCTCTATCTCAGAAGTGTGAGGCCTCCAGCTGGAACGGCCATGACACCGCCTGCTGTTTCCAGAAGGACATGAGCGTACCTGCGGCAGTGTGCGCCGCAGGCATGCGCCGGCAAGCTCAACACAATAATGCTGATGAATGGTCCCGGTCGAGAGGAAAACAAAGTGCTCCTCTGGTCCTCAAGCATATGTAAGCAGATGACCTCAAGATTGGGCACCCTGTTACAGCAGGAATACCAGTGATGCGTAAAAGACAGGCCTGACTCGGGCAAAGGCGCACTGCAGACACTTGAGCATTGCGAGACAGGACATGGGCAAAAATACCTTCACCTGCACACGAGCTTTCTACTGCTCGGGTGAAAGCGCTCACGTGAAATTCAGATTCAAATCTGAGTTGACATTCAATTTCTGGGGCGCACAGGCGCGTTGTTGGCGCTCACAAGGGCGACGCGACTGTTCGAGCTGCAGGCGAGGACGCACCCGGCTAGGGAACATCCGATGTTTGTAGACAGCATCGATCAAGCATTCGCGTGCCACCACGAGGTCCTGCGCAGCGTCTGCCGCCACAAAGAAGCGGTGAGCGCCATGTTTGTGTCACGAATTCCTGTGGTCATTATTAATCATGACGACGCCTAGAGGGGGCCCCCTGTCAGAGCATGCATAGCAGGGATGCGAAAAAGACAGTCCTGTTGGGAGGAGAAGTTGCTGCAGATTCACTCAGAGTCAATGTGCAGAGCAGGGGCCCACGCCCTCGCTGATGCCACGAATGCTGATGCCCCAGTGTCGACCTGAGAAAGTACTTCACTTCACTGAAATATTTAAAGAAGTAAAAACAGGGTATCTTGTGTATCTTTGTTGATCCCCGTTCCGGCTGGCGGGGCGCGGTACAAGTACTGAACACTGTGCCCCCGGGGTATTGGGTATTGCTTGGATCTTGCGAGTCCAAAGGCTTTGTGGTAGCCTTTTGTCTGCAGACGCTTCTTGCCTCTTGTCAGGAAACGTGTGTAGTGGTGCCAAGGGCAAATGTCAGGGGTTATGTGATGTGCAGATGGAGACGTTGACAGCTGCCCTGAAGCTTCACAAGAACTGCCACATCTGCCGGGAGCTGCGCGCGCTGAGGCACTTGCAGAGGGGCAGTCCGGACGTCGCTGTTATGGTGAGCTGAGTCTGTGTCTTCTTGAGTGTTGCAGAATTTTTACATTCTTAATTAGTATTCCCTGGGTCAAAGAGGCGCTGTGAGCAGTCAGGAAAATGCAGCTGCGTGGGCACCATTTGCACAGTGCAGAGCTCAGAATGTGTGTGTGTGCTTGTTTCTCTGCACCTAGGTCCCGTGCATTACTGTACCTTACCCTAGGGGCTGATGAAGCCTGGCCAACCAGGGGTATAAGCGTGCCAGGGGAGATATGCAGACATTCAAATATTGCCGTCTTGCTGACTTGACCGCATCACCACTCTCACTTTAAAACAGTTTTCTATGTTGCGTCCCCATCCGGCAAGTGCACTGGGGCCATCTGTCGCTCAACCTGTTTGCATTCGGAATGTCCATCTTGGTGCATTTGGTTTGGGAGCCCAAGGGTGTATCCGATCAGCATTCCTAAGCTCACCGAGCGTCAAAAATACAAACGCTTGTTTCTTTGTGTGCTTTGCAGGATCTGGAGAAGCTATACACCATGTCGCCCTCTCACATGTGCCAGACGGAGGCCATCGGCGAGATCCTGGCGGTGACAAAATCCATCGCCGAGGAAAATGCGCGCAAGGCGCGCGTGTCCGCGCGGCGCGCCCAAGCCGCCGGCAGAAAAGCCGGCCCGGCCACCTCGCGGGAGCAGCCGCATCAGCACTCGGGGGATGGCGCGGCCCAAGACATGGCCCCCGCCGCCAAAGCCGGCCCAGCTGCCTTGCCCGCACACCCGCATCAGCACTCGGGGGACGGCGCCTGCAGCTGCAGCATGCGGCACATGCTGCAGCAAGCGATCAGGACTGTTGAGCAGAAAAACAGGCAGATGAGGGCGAAGGAGGAGGCCCGCGCAGCGCGCAGCACGCAACGGGAGCCGCCCTCTCGCGGCGGCGGCATCGGGTTCAGATGAGGGGAGCCATGGAGCAGTGGTGCTGCCACCTGTAATTGTCTCAGTCTGCATAGGTGGGTGTCATCTAATGTGCTCCACCCGGGAGGCCCAGAACAGAAAAGTGCCGATAGCGGTGGCGGGACCATCGGGTTCAGCTGAGGTCAGCCTTGGTGGGCACCTATAGAGCTAGCAAAGGCGCATAGAAGGTGCTGCATGGGGAGGCTTCAGGTTGAGGAGGTCAAGTTCGTTTGGAAGTGCCTCAATAGAGAAGAGCAGTGCTGCTACGGCGCTGTGTGTGTCTCAGCCTGCGGAGATGATTGTAGATTGCTGCGGCTCTTATTTCGGAATTATCCAGACATGCCACAGTGGATACTGCTGGCAGCAGGGTCTGGATTGAGAGGCAGAGATGCTGCCATTACTCAAAATCTCTGTCAGCTTCCACACATCTGTGTGCGATGATGACGTGGCACTCTGAGGAGAGCAAAGCGGCTGGCACTGCTCTCAGTAGAACTGGTGTCTAGAAAGTCGAAAGGGACAGCATTAGACAACGGTGAAATACAGCTGGGATATATCAAAATGATTTGTGGCGCACAGCGGTTGCTTGAATGGAAAATAAAGGCAGGACTCAGCTTGCGCAGGTATAGCATTTTTCAGGGCGCAACATAATATTTATAGGTAGGTCAGGTTGAATACGGCAGTTCCTTTGCATCGTCGGGCACTGCTCTGTATGCATTGAAGGCGCTGTGAGCAATATAGGAAGGCGTGCCAGACTGTTTGCATGCTTCATGTAGGTATAGGCAAAGCATGTATAGACTTAAGTATGCAGTGGCACATAAGGTTTCTGTGCCCACCTGCAATGTGTTTAATATGTGCCGTTAGCACGCCGAACCTGACTGCTTGTCACAGATCTGCTTCTAGAACGCAGACATCGAACATGACAAGTTGGAATCCCTAGGGTGAGCAAAATGAGTCAATTTGTGCATCCCTTTGAGGGTCTGTATCAGAGTCTAGATCAGCAATATGTCAGTGTGCATAGCTGTGTAGGGATGCAGCATCATTTATGAGTGCCCTATCCTGCATCCAAGGGGTAGGGTTATGGCAGCCTTCAACTGCAGCTTGTCTGCAGGACGCACCTTGCCTCTTGGCAGGAAAAGCTTGTATTAATAATAATAATAATAATAATAATTCTGCATGCAACCCCGTGAAGGGCAAGACTTCCCACGGTGAGTTGGGGCCTTGTGCATCTCACTCAATTTGATCAAGTGATGCATGCATGCGCATGTGTAATCGCCTGTTAATATAAAGGACGTGTGCAGAAGAGCAAGACTGTGAAACTGACCCCCTGAAGGGCAGATTCGCTTTCCTCCGGCAGGCTCTAATGAGGAGAGCAATGCAAATGTCTTCAGATGGCGGTGACTTGACCTTTGTCATTGGAGTACTCATGCTGAAAGGCCTTATGAATGAATGATACAAGTTCTCTAGATGTTCGCGCACAGGCTCTTGCAATGGATTAGAAACCGATTCATTTTTGACTGAACATTGGCGAAGGTCACGAGTTGCTTCATCCCAGGAGCAAGAACTTCTCAGTAAGGGCCTCTAATTCATTTTCAAGGGAACTTTCGTTATAGATTACGACCGGAACGTCAACAGGCATCTCGGAGACGTAAGGAAGTAGCTGTAGCTTCAGTGACCTTTATATTGTGCCTCGACACTCAACATTAATGTCAAGACGATTGCACTCTCACACCAATCAACATTGTTTTGCTTCGGGACGCCAGAGACTCTGGGAGCACGATAGAGACTGGCTACCAGGTTTCTATCCAACTCGGAGTGATATTTCATTGAAGGTGCCATCGTGAAAGGTGTGATCGATGAAATATCCTGATATATCAGAAATATTGGCTTGGTCGAAAACAATGGCATCGTCGAACAGTGTTGTTTCGACGTTTCTTTTTGCCGCCATCCTGTGCGTTCGGCGCATCGCAACAGTGCGATTGCCCTATTTCAGGAGAATAAATCAGGACATATCACAGTAGATGCATATAAACAATCTTTAATGTTACTTGCCTCCATATTACCGGTCAGATCTGCGTTAGAAGGTCCTCGGAACCCTACCATCGTGAGGCCGGTGGCCTGCACACCAGTTCGATCACCCAAGGCAAGGTCTTCCAAGGTGGCAAGGTGTACACTCATTTTCTCGTAGTACAATGTGTCAAGCTAATCGATTAGCTGCACATCGTTACGTCTCGGACGCTGACTAACACGTCCTTTCACCCCGTCACAGGCCCCGCGTTGGACTTGCCGGCTAGGCAGTTTCGAGACGTCAACGATCTGCGCATGCATCCCCGGACATTAGCTTCCTCCGCCCACT
>JADEYI010000960.1_pt1 | contig 27252 bp, 22 predicted proteins | sample 8542331 | NCBI WGS metagenome assembly JADEYI01 (sample SAMN16510988, study PRJNA670497) | mine drainage metagenome | isolation source: biofilm near Copperflume 1 | place: Germany: Marsberg coppermine Kilianstollen | collected 2018-02 | reverse complement strand
AGAGGCTTCTCTTTCCACAAGCTGTAACATTTCTCTCCCCTTGCGTAACGTGAGTATGCACTGTGCGGGCGACTGACAACGGACGGAGCGCAAAGAGCGCAAAGAGCAAGAAGGTTTCATCTATTCACGGCGTACAGCGTAGAAGGTACAGAAGTGGAGGCCGTCCGGCGTCTCACGTTTCACGTCACACCAACCCATAAACCCTGCACATCTCCCAAAGCTTCCGTCCCTATCCTTTGGTATTTTATTTCGTTATAATACTCAGCATGGGCCATCTGCTTCGCGGATGATACCTGTGCGGCCCGTTGGGCGCTGGGCCTGGTTCTTGAGGACTTTGAGAACTGGAGCAGACCGAGCCGATGTGGGACCGCACCTCTGGTAGTGACAGTGAGCACATGGCACAGCGCGCCATGTGTACTTCTTGTTGTAGTTCACTGAAATCGAGGAGTCGCGGTGGCGCAACCGGGCGACGAGCGTTCATGGGTCGAAAAAGCACGCGCAGGGAATGTCGAGGCCATCGGCATACTCTATGAGCGCTATTTTGAACGTATATATCGTTACGTCTATATCAAGGTGGGCGAGCCCGCAGAAGCCGAGGACATCACAGAGCAGGTGTTCCTCAAGATGATAGAGGCTATCAGCGGCTTTCAGTGGCAGGGATCGTCCTTTGCGTCATGGCTTTATCGGATAGCTCACAACCAGGTTGTGGATACTCTCCGCCAGCATTCCCGCCGGCCCCAGGTCCCCTTAGAGCCGTTAGGCGATATGTTGCCTTCGGAGGGCAAAGATCCGCACTTCTACGCCGAGCAGAGCGATTTTCGGGACCATTTACGTGATGCGATGACCGAGCTAACTGATCTGCAAGCTCAGGTGATCAATCTCAAGTTCGGAGCGGGCCTCAGCAACGCCGAAGTAGCAGATGTTTTAGAACGCTCAGAGGGCGCAGTAAAAGCATTACAGTACAGTGCCTTGCAGAACCTGCACAAGCTGATGATGTTGAGAGGATACACTTCTCAACGGGACTCGTGAAACGGACTCGTATTGCGTATTGTGCAATGGATAAATACACACTGTCCGTAATCTTATGCAATGAGCACTACGCAGTTGTGGGTAATACAGAAAATTAGGTAGAGTTAATAGTGGCAAGAGCAACAGTACAAGAAGCGCTTGATTACTGTCTGGCTAACCCGGATGGCCTCAGTGCGGAAGAACTGCTGAACAGGTTCCCCGAGTACCGGGACGAACTTCAGCCTCTGCTTGCCATCAGCGCCGACCTCGCGGGTATCACGCCCCCACCTGTTCCTGCTGACCGGCGCGCCTCAATGCGGCAGCGGCTGATGGCGGCTGCCTCGGCGCAGCAGGTTACACAGCCTGTGCCGGTAACTCTCGCTCGCTCGCAACCTGCAAAGTCAGGACAGTCGCCAACACCCCGGTTTGTTGCCTGGCTGCGCCGCCCGGCTTTTGCTATTGCTGTGGTTATAATATTGCTTCTCGGCTCCGCCTGGTCTGCCTCTGCCAACTCTCTGCCCGACAGCCCGTTCTATGGCGTCAAGCTCAACTCAGAAAATCTGCTGCTCAACTTCGCAAGTAGCGCGGCTGACAAGGTGAGAGAGCACATAGACCTTGCTAATGTTCGCCTCTCAGACCTGCAAACGATGCAGAACCGGAACAGGCTAGCCGAAGCAGGCCCCGCTTTCACTAACTACAACTACCACCTGAGCAACGGCATCTCCATCTGGAACAGCACAACGGGCGATACACGTACAGAGCTCGCCAGGATACTATATACATCAAGTGTCGCGGGCCAGTACACTTTTAGCGCCCTGAGAAGCTCTCTTGCCAACTCCTCTACGGAGCTACAGGCTAATTACGACCAGGCCACAAAAGCGCTGAACGATCTCAACACAAGTACCACGCAGGTACTCAAAACTGCTCGCATAGACCCTGCTACACTCTTGCAGTCGGGCGCACCTGAAGTTGCCGACGTGGCTGGCCGTGCTCACATTGACGCACAAAGTCTACTCACCCCTGTACCCGCGATTAGCCCCTTTGCGCTCAACCAGAGCGGCACCACAACCACTATCGTAGGGGAGAATGTTACCTCGACAGTGCAGGCAACACCCGAACAGACCTCCAGCGTGCCGGCGGCTGTGGCTACGTCACCGGCTGCGGCCTCCACAGCGCTACCAGGAACACCGACATCCCCCGCAACAAGCAGTGCAGGCCCTACTTCCACCTTGCCCCGGGTGAACGCCACTGCTATGCCTATCCCTACCATCGGCAAACCTACTCCGCAGGCAAGCCCTTCTCGCAGAGCCACGCCACCACGCCCCAGCGCTACAAACACACGGCCTGCCGCACCAAGCGCCACTGCGCGGCCACCATCACCTACACCTACGCTCCATCTCGTGCCTACAAACACTTCTCTACCGACGAGCACAAGCAATCCGGCAGCTACGCCCGCGCCTCCGCTCATCACAGCAACTGTGACGAGCGCAAATAGCTGTGGCCTCTCTGTACAGAGTGTGTTGACCTTTTGCAACGCTCAAAGCTGTTCCAACTGGACTGCTCTTGTCGAAAATACCGGCCCCGACCGGATCAAGGCGACGTGGATAGCCGAATTGCAGATCAAAGTTGGGAGTGGCAGCTTCCAAGCGGTAGCTTCCGATCAGAAGATAGGGAACGTCGCGCCGGGCGCTAACAATCTATCCGGCAGCTTTTGCTTCAGTTTCCCCTCAGGCACAACTAGCGTCAGGGTCAAGCTTACCGTTACGGCAGACGACAACTCTTGCTCTGTAGCTGCTACTTCCACTGCAACTGCACCATGCGTGACGGCAACAGCCACGCCCGTGCCGCGTCCTACGCACGAACCTACCCGCCAGCCGACTCCTCCACCAAACGCAACAGACGAACCTCGGCCCACCCGCGAGCCGCGCGCCACTCCTGAACTACGCAAAACGCAAGGTCCCGAAGAAACACGAAAGCCTGACGAGGAGCCTGATCCCTCTCCCCCTCCTCCAGAAACCAGGCAACCCAGGCCCACCCGCGAACCTGAGCCTTTTTCTGTCCCTGTAGGCTTATAGCCTCTAATCGCCCGGCGCGCCTTTTTATGTAGGCGTCTTATCGGAAAGGAAGAGCTTCAACCCCGCTTGAGGGCGCTTCTCAGACCGGCCTTTTCAGCCTGGGTGAATGGCTGCACTGCCAGGAGCACGCCCACGTACACCACCAGCAGCATAAAGCCTGCGACCATATAGAGTCCGAAGTTGCTCCACCCGCTGTTCCACTTTTCGGTGAGGGGCCACAGAAACCAGCCCACCAACCCGGCAGTAGCGCCCGCGATCAGAGGCTTTGTCGCCAATGCAGGCACAGGCACTCTGCCCAGTTCTCTGGTGGCCCAGAAGAGGAACGGCACAAGCAGCACAAGCTCGCTCAGGATAGTGGTGGCTGCCGCGCCGTAGATGCCAAACGGCGGTATCAGCAGCAAGTTGGCAACCATATTGAAGGCCACGGTAGCCGCGAACGGGCCTGTGATCAGCCGCTGGCGGTCCAGGGCTATGAGCACATACTGAGTTACGCCGTTGATGAAACTGAAAGGCAAGAAGAAGATCAGTATACGCAATGCTCCTGTTGAGTAAGGCACGTACGTCTGCCCAGCCACAACCCATATGAGCAAGGCGGCATACCAGACGGTCAGCGCGATAATAGGCACAGCCATAATCAGCATAACCTTCAGGGTGAAAGCATACTCATAAGCGAGGCGCGGCCTGTCAGTGGCGGCGTGGCGCGACATGCGTGGAAAGAGCGCCAGCGTCACAGCGGGAGTGATAAGTAGCACAAAGTTGAGGAAGCTGTAAGCTGCCTGGTATCGCGAAACGTCCACATCGCCTTTATCGGCCCGCAAAATAAAGATGTCAACCCTGAAGAATAAAGTGACCAGCAGGGCGTTCAGCATAAGAGGCCAACCTATCTTCAGGAGCGACAAGGCGGCATTTCGACTTACCCTCAGAACAGACAACCCTGGCAGGCTCATCTGCGGGAAGTCGCGCTGTAGGATATATCCAAAAGCGAGGGCAGTTACTACAGTCGAAGCAAAGGCGGCAAGCGCCAGGCCCACTATACCCCAGCCCAGCAGGATAACGCCCACGCCGAGAGCTACATTCAGCGCTGATGTAGCCACTCCAATCCCTGCGGGCAGCGACATCCTCTCCTGGGCATAAAGCAGAGCCGTAACCGACCCCGAGAACGCCCCCGGCAGCAGGCCCAGCGACAGAATGATCGTGACCCAAACCCCGTCCGCGCTTATCTGCGATATAGCCAGGTAAAGCGTTATAAAAAGCGCCACAGGCACAAAGAGCGCCAGGCTGATCATAGCTCGTAGAGCCAGCGTTTGCCGGAAGATATCTGCGATGTGTGCGCTCGCGGCTGGCCCGTCAACCGCTTTAGACACTTCTCTGGTGAGCAGCGTGCCTAGTCCCCATTCAGAGATTGTACCAGTGATACTAAAAAGAAGGGCAGCGGTGAAGTAATTGCCCAGAGATGCGCCGCCAATCTGGTGGTACTGCACGATGGCGTATCCAAGCATCAGCATTTTGGTGGCAATCTGCGCCGCGAAAGGGTTGAGCGTGTTTATCGCCACACGTCGCGCCGGGGGTGTTGCAGACGTCACGGGTGTTGTGGGATCGGCATCGAGCAGAGGCTCTGGTACGGGTAGCGGCTCTAAGCTCGCGCTCTGGCTTTCTTGCTCTAGCATGATTGGCCTGCGCCGGAAGCCATTATCCGTTCCACTTCAAGGCGATTATGAGGAGCACTGTAAGGGCCATCATGAGGATCGCCGCCATTCCCGCGCACCCGATAATGATTACGCTCGTCTGGCCTTTCGCTGCTTTCGCCTTGCGCGCTTGCCAGTACTGCTCCTGTGCTTGTACGATGGCGTTGTACCGCCCAAGCAGACCGCGCTCTCCCATGAGTCTCTTCATCGAGCCGCGATGCTCCTTTTCGTATGCGCGCAGTTCAGGCATCGTATGTATCGTCGCTGAAAAGTTAGGCGTGTAAGGTGGCATCTTACTCCAGAGGTCGTATGCGTCTGATCCCAGGCTCTCCGGTCCTGTAGCCTCCACATTTGCGTATCTACGTACCCTTTCCGGGTCCTGGCTTGATAGGAGGAAAAGCACAGTAAGGTCCCACCGCTCCCGCGAGGGTGGAGCGGGATTCTTATCGAGAGACAACTCGGCCCAGCGCTTGTACAGCCTATCAAAAGGGTCAGTGTCCGGCTCCGGGCCTGCCATCACGTCCCCACCTCTTCATACACTCCAAGCACGATGCGCGCTGCCGCTTCCCAGGTGAATTGTTTGACCTGCTTTGGCCCACACTCGGTTAGCCTTGCCCTCAAATGGCTATCTGTGAGCAATTCCGCCAGCCCACAGGCTATCTCCTCCACCGAATGAGCGTCTACAGAGAGCGCGCAATCGCCCGCCACTTCCCGCAGCGCGCTATCGTTCGACACGAGCGCAGGCACTCCGCAGGCGAGGCTCTCCGCCGCAGGCATTCCAAAGCCTTCGTACAGGCTCGGATAGGCAAAGACCACAGCCGAGTTGTACAGGAGAGGCAACTCTTTATCATGCACATAATCCACGAAGACCACTTTGCCTCTGCCCTTGTTTATCCGCCTGGCGGCCTCTAATATCGGCTCAAAAAGCCAGCCTTTGCGCCCCGCCAGCACAAGCGCCACTTCCCCAGTATTAGCGTTGTCCTTGACTAGCATTCCGTACGCCTCTATCAGCCGCTTGAGGTTCTTGCGCGGCTCCAGTGTGCCTACGTGCAGGATAAACCGCTCCGGTAGGCCTAATCTGCGCTTTAGCTCTTCCTTAGCCCGGTCGTTCTGTACAGGTCGAAACCTGCTCTCGACGCCATTATACGCCACAGTTATCTTAGAGGGTGGCACACCCAAAAGCTCTATAAGATCATGCTTCGTTTGCTCTGATACAGCGATTATGTGATCGGCCCGGCGCACGGCAGCAGGCACTGTCTTGCCGAGAAAAGCCGCCAGCTTAGGCTCGGCGCATTCAGGCGCCACAAGAAAAGAGAGGTCATGCACCGTAATAATATCCGCGCCCGTACGGTGGGGCGGCGAAACAAAATCGGGCGAGTGCACTAAATCGCATCGCCCTGTAAAGAGTTCCAGGGGCAGCGGTAGCCTGAGCCGCTGCCACACAGCAAACATCTGTCGCACAGATAGAGGTACAGGCACAGGTCTGAAGTTGCGGTGCGACCTGAAGAGCGCCCTTGCCTGGGTAGTTTCGTGAGTAGGTCTGGGCAGCCCACGTGCGGCATAGAAGAGAGAGTAGTGGTTTCTCTCATCAATCTGCGCCAGCGCCGCTACCAGCGACCGTGTATAGCGCGCTACCCCGGCCCCCGGGTAAATGCCCGTTGTGTAGTCAATCGCGATCTTCATAATATAGTGTGAAACATTGACATCTGATACAAGATCAGACCACGGGCGACAGGCGACGGAACCACAACGACGCAAAGAGCGCAGAGGAACGCAAAGGTTTCAGGAATTCACGGCGCCGTAGCAAGGCTTATCAGGCTTTACACGATCAGCCGTCGCCCGTGTATGGTTTGATCTTACCTGATCCCTAACGTCGTTTACTTATCGCATAAAGAATGATGCCGCCGACGATCAGGCTCCAGTAGTTTATTATGCGGTCCAGGATAGCGATAGAGGCGGCAAGATGCTCATCTTTCAAGAAAAGAAGGAGGGAAAGAGTGACCGCCCCTTCGACGAGGCCAGCGCCGCCAGGGGTAGCCGGGATAGTTGTGATGAGCGAGCTTAGGAGAGCGATAAAGATCACCGCCGAGATAGTTACCTCCTGCGCATCGAGCGAGCGAGTAACGAAGAACAAGCGCCCGGCTTCAAAGAACCATATCAGGATCGTGTAGCCCAGCAAAGAAGGCAGGCTCCGGCGCTTGAATGAATGAAGCATCCCATACTGGAAGCGGACAAACATTTCGCGGAAGCGATGCGGCACCAGTCGCAAGATGAGCCCGCCAAAAAAGCGCAGCCCCACAAGCCCAATGATCAAGGCAAGGACCATAAGCCCGCCGAAAAGTATGACCAGGTTAAGATCAAGCCCCTTGTTGCTTGAGAGCCTCTGCCCAACCAGCGCAAACGAGGCTACCAGCAGCCCGAAAAGTATAATCAGGTCCACTATCCTCTCGGCAAGGATGGTGCCTATTGTGCTGGAGAAGGAGACTCCATAGTTGCGCTTGAGCAGATAGCTACGATAAGCATCTCCCAGCTTGGCGGGCACAATGCAATTTACGAACCAGCTCAGATAGATTATCTCGACCAGCCCGTTTATACTGGGGAACTCTTTTACCTCATTTTCTTCGTAGCCAACGTTGTTGAGGAGGAGTTTCCAGCGTGCTCCTCTGACCCAGAAAGCCGCATAGTAAATGACAAAGCCCGCCAGCAGATAGAGAGGGTTGGCGGTGAGCATAATGCTCCACGTCTTTCCTATGTCAATATTGAGGCGGCTAAAGATAAATACTACTATGCCGAGGGCAAGGGCAAATGAGATAATTGTGCGCGGGTTGAGCAGCTTATGGCTGAGCCAGGAGTGGTCCTCGGAGATATCCTCGACCGGCTTCGCCATGGTAGGGGCTTCTGCCTCTATCTCAGCGCGCTCATCAAGGGGGATAGTGATACCGCCGGTATCTACATCTAACTCAGGTAGCTCTATCAACGAGTGGTGCTCGTGAAGTCGAGGCGATGTACGAGTGATGGACGGCATACTATTTGCGGAAAGGTCAACAGCTTCGCCGGTTTTACGATCTTGCTGGCTAACCTCTGTAACCTCTGTCTCTATGCCTGTGCGTCCTTCGGGGTCTACTATCGTGGGCCTCCGTAAATTCGGAGCGTGGTTTGCGCCTGCCGCTCAAGAGAGTCTCAAGTATATTACCACAAAAGCCCAAAGTAGAGGAAAACGGCAACGTGAAACGGGAGAGTAAGCGTAGCGAATGGCTATCAGTATTACACATTGCGTGGGACGTTAAGGATAAAGATATATTATGTATAATCCATCACGCTTCACGCTTTGGAGTTCGTGCAAAAGCCCACAACAGAGTGTATAATCATCAGTTAAGGAATAGATAGAAAAGCAAAGTAGTTCCACTCGCCCGAAAGGAATATGTGATGCAGCACGCAGAGATAGGCAATATAGATGCTCTAACCACCCCGAATGGAAGCCATAAGGCGGCCCAGCCTTCTTCGCATGATAGCAAGCCTATAATGGCCGATGAAGCTAAATTCGGCCTGGAAGGGCTAACCTTCGACGATGTGCTACTGGTGCCGTCATACTCGGAGGTCTTGCCCACGCCCAACTATATCTCGACAGCTACCTACTTCACCCCCACTATAGCTCTCAACATGCCTATAGTCTCGGCGGCGATGGATACCGTCACCGAAGGACGCATGGCAATAGCTATGGCTCGCGAAGGCGGCATCGGGGTAGTCCATCGCAACATGCCGGTCCAGGACCAGGCGCGCGAAGTAGATAAGGTCAAGCGGTCCGAAGCCGGCATAATAGTTGAGCCTATCACTCTTGGCCCCGACAATCCGTTGCGTGACGCTATAGACCTCATGTCGCACTACCATATCTCAGGTGTGCCTATTACGCAAGGCGAGCAGCTTGTCGGCATTCTAACCAACCGCGATATACGCTTCGCCGACACAGGCGACTATGACGAGCCTATCTCTACCTTTATGACCCGCGCACCGCTCGTTACAGCGCCCCTCGGCACTACCCTCGAGGAAGCCCAGACTACCCTTCGCCGCCATAAGATAGAAAAACTTCCCGTAGTGGACCAGAATGGCATACTCAAGGGGCTTATTACCGTCAAGGACATTCAGAAGAAGACACAATACCCCAACGCCACCAAGGATGAGAAAGGCCGTTTGAGAGTGGCCGCAGCCCTCGGCGTGGGACCCGATGCCGAAGAGCGTGCCGCCGCCCTGATTGAAGCAGGCGTTGACGCGATTGTCGTGGATACAGCGCACGGCCACACGCGAGGCGTCCTCAGCACAGTAGGCCGGGTCAAAGCGCGCTATAGCATACCCGTTGTGGCAGGCAATGTAGCCACAGCCGACGGGGCGCGCGCGCTTATTGATGCCGGGGCCGACGCTATAAAAGTCGGCATGGGGCCAGGCTCCATATGCACCACCCGCGTGGTGTCAGGTGCGGGTATGCCTCAGATAACCGCCGTGTGGGAGTGCTACAAAGTTTGCAAGCCACTCGGCGTGCCGGTAATCGCCGATGGTGGCATACAGTACAGCGGCGACATAGCCAAAGCAATCGCGGCAGGGGCAGATACCGTCATGCTAGGCGGTCTGCTGGCGGGTGTAGACGAAAGCCCGGGCGAGATTATTCTCTACCAGGGAGAGCGTTTCAAAGAGTATCGCGGCATGGGTTCTCTCGGCGCGATGAAGCAGCGCTCTTTCAGCAAAGACCGCTACGGCCAGCACGAAGTTGAAAGCCTGAACAAGCTCGTACCTGAAGGAATCGAGGCCAGAGTGCAATACAAAGGGCCTCTCGCCACCCTGCTGTATCAACTCGTTGGCGGCCTCAGGAGCGGCATGGGCTACCTGGGTTCTACCGATATATCTACTCTACAAGAGAACGCACGCTTCATACGCATCTCAAGCGCAGGTCTCCGCGAGAGCCACCCGCATGACGTCACTATCACAAAGGAAGCCCCCAACTACGGGCAAGGCCGCTAACGGTCCTTACAACAAAAGCCTCTCCCGGTGTACGGAGAGGCTGAGATGAGTAAGACCCCACTCTGGGTCCTGAGCTAATTTACGTCGTAGCGTCCTTGATGTCCTGGCCACGATGCTCGACCCATTCACCGGCTTCAGCACCTGCGTTGCGGTCGTGACCTTCGAGGTCCTGCTGCTTCCCGGATATTGTGTCTCCGAGGTTATTAACGCCCTGCTCGGCCTCGCCGGTTATCTTGCGGCCTGCCCCTGCAATCTTATCGCCTACGTTGGGGCTGTTCATCTCCTGCTCGCCCGTTTCTTCATTTTCCTTGCCACGAGTCCAGCTAGTCATTGTGTTACCCCCTTTTGTGAGTAAAATATATGTCAGCTTTTGTTTCCTATCGCCGACACTGCCGGTCGCCGCTAAAAGAGCAATTACCGTGCCACAGATAAAGCTCCAAGCAAATGGTTGAGGGGTGAAGGTTCCAACGCCAAAGCGAGGCTGGCCGCAACCTCTGATGACTGTTCTTCCCTTCGGCTTGCTTCTTGTTCGCTGGCATAATTATTGCACTTAAAAGCAGGCAATCTACTCCTTTTATACAGTAGCCCAGGTGATCTATATGTCCACCAACGACCCAAAGGAACGCTCTCACTCCGACGAGGAGCTTCCTTCGCCTGACCTCGATGCCTTCCTTGCATCACTATCCGTCGAGCCTTTCTCCCCACCGCAGAGCCAGGAAGAAGCTCAAATAACGGGCGAGTTGGCGGGAGATGGCGTACGCGAGCCGGAGCCTGCATACAGCTCCGAGAATGCCTACGCTGCGATTACAGAACCTTTAGATGCATCTCCACAGATGCAGGATGTACATTCTAAGGCTGTAGGTCCACTAGACACTCATTCCGCACCCGTTTCTGCTGCTACAGTGCTTGCCGCGCCTGCCGCACAAGGGGCCGCTATATCCGGCGTGGCGGGCTCATCTGCATCCAAAGCGCCTGTAGTAGAAGCTACGGTGCAAGCTACGCAGGCGGCGGTCAGCACGGCCAAGCAGGCTACCCAACAAGTGACCGCGGCTGTTCAGCAGCAAGCGCAGAAGATCACCGTCGCGCCGCGCAAAGCTATCTATCGTGGTAAGCGTTTCCTGATCGCGTATGGCACCCTGGTAGGCGCGGCAGGTGTACTGGCGGTGCTGGCGCGGCGCTATCGCTACTTCCCAGCAGATGTAGGGATAACCCGCCTTCTCCAGAAGCCCGACGCGAAGCTTTATGACGCGCTCATGCAGGCCGTCAGCGACCTCGGTTGGCGTTGGATCAGCGTAGGCACTCGCGCCTCCGTTGTCACCCTCATGTGGGCAGCAGGGTTCCGCATGGAGAGCGCCTTCACCCTCTCGACATGGAGCGGCGACCTCCTGACCGGGCTAATCAAGACTCCTGTGCAGCGCCCGCGCCCCACGCGAGACCTTGTGCGCGTTGTCAGCGACCTGAAAGAGGCCAGTTTCCCTTCAGGCCACGTTGTGCATTATGTAACTTTCTACGGCTTCCTCTTTTATCTAGTCTTCACACAGTTGAAACAGCGCTGGTTCCGCACCGCTGTGCTGACATTCCTGGCGGGAATAATCCTGCTTGTAGGGCCTTCCCGCATCTACATGGGCCAGCATTGGCCCTCCGACGTGGGCGGCGCTTATCTGGTAGGCATGCTCTGGCTGGGCCTTACCATAATCGCTTACCTCGAAACCAAGGCCAACTACACCCTGCACGTCCATCCGCCCTTCTTTGCAAAACGCCCACAACAGCTGGGATAGCAGCCTCCGGCCCAACCCAGCACATGGAGTAAAACAAAGTAGACGGTAGGCCAGGCTGTGCTTTGCTTACAACCTGGTGGGTATCACCTCACTTATCGCCAGCCTTTGTGCCGGCAACATGCGGTCGTGCCCCTCCAACCCTAGCCCATCCGTTAGCCCAAAACTACTACTTTTGTACGCCTATGCCCCATGTAAGCTATGCTTTATACTGTGAAGGCAAGCCACAAGATTGGAGAATTATCCTGATGGACAACAACCCACCCAATACAGAGCCTGAGCAGAGCCAGCCCGACGTGCAGCCTTTCACCCCTTATCTTGGCCCCTTTGCCCTCGCGCAAGCTCCCCCAAGCAATGCAAGCCACAGCAATGGCTCTGCACCCCACGATACACCTGGCACCCAGGGTGCGCAGGCGCCAGCGCCTCATCTTGAGCAACCTGGAATGCCCAATAGCAGTTACGCGCAAGCCCCATATAGTGGGCATGGCCCGGACGCAGTACAGGCCACATCGTCGCCAACTCCTTCGGAGCGGCGCAGTCTGCGGCCTTTAGGGCTGCTCGTTCTCGGCTTTTTCATTATTTCACTTGGGCTGTTTCTGGGCAGCGGAGCTAGCGAGGTCGAAAAGTTCGTTACCATAGGTGTCGAGTTTGTTCCACTCGCTGTGCTTGCTGCTCTGGCTTATGCGGGCGCGAAGAATCCTTCAGTCAGAGTATTTTGCTATATGTGGCTCGCTCTTGTTGCTCTTGTGGTGCTCCTTAACGCTTTCACTAACTTGATACTCGCCGAAGCCAACCTTTCAGCGCTCGCAGGGTGGGAAGCTAACCCTGTCGGCAATTCACTTTCCGGCGTTTTCCGCCCTGGGGCGGGCGCTGCGCTCTCGTGGGGAACTCTGCTATTCTTCCTGGTGACGCTCCTGGCAGCGGCTATGCTGCTACGTCCTGTGCGCGTCTTCATGTCGCGCCTTATGCCTGTTGATCCTGGCAGCTTCGTGCATAAAATCGCGCTCCCTATCCTGACGCTCATACTCTTTAGCTCGCTTGTGCCTCTTATAGTGCTTGGGGCTCCACCTCTATTGGTGATACTCACTAATGGCAGCCTGACGGGCTTATCTGGCGGGCTGGGGCAAAACTCCAGCCTCTCTATACGCCCTGTTGACCTTTTCTACCAGCTTGTCTGGACGATACCCGCCGCACTGGTGGTGGCGGGCTGGCCGGTTGTGCGTGGTTTTCGCGCCGTGATGGTGCGCCTCAGCCTGGTGCGCCCTTCTATCAGGCAGGCTCTCTTCGGAGTAGTCTTCGGGGTTGTGCTGGCGGCAGCCGCCAACTACGTAATAGATCCCGGCATAAACTGGCTCTGGAGTACAATGGGCTGGCCCGTCACTGACGCAGCCGCCTTCGGCCAATTACTCTCTGGCGTGACCAATCCGATTGGCGCTGTGTTGATTGGCGTAACTGCGGGCTTAGGTGAAGAGATGGCAGTACGCGGCCTGTTGCAGCCCCGTATTGGGCTTCTAGCCTCGAACCTTCTCTTCACCTCTCTACATGCTTTCCAGTACAATTTTGATGCTCTGCTCAGTGTTTTTATTGTCGGGTTGATACTCGGTATCGTTCGCTCTCGTTCAAATACAACTACGTCGGCTATAGTACACGGCGTCTACAACTTCACCCTAGTGCTGGGAAGTTTCTTTCTGGCAGGCCAATAAGCCAGAAGCAAGGCGTTGTGAGTGGCCTTGTACAGTAGCAAACAGAGCAGACGCTCGTCTTAAAACAAGCGCCTGCTCTGTTTCCATCACCAATCTTCTTACTTACCTTCTTCCGGAAGGAATAAGCGGTTGTTGACTTGCTAGGTCAAACTACGGGAAGATACCACGTAGACGGGTTACCTCAGCCACGCGGGAGATCGCCAGCATATATGCGCCTGTGCGTATATCTACCTTGTTATTCTCGGCGGTCTCGTACACATCCTGGAATGACCGTTTCATCACCCGCTCCAGCTTCACGTTCACTTCGTCTTCTGCCCAGTAGTAGCCCTGGATGTTCTGCGCCCACTCGAAGTACGAGACGGTAACACCACCGGCGTTAGCCAGAATGTCGGGGAGGATTATCACTCCTTTGTCATGGAGTATCAGGTCGGCCTCCGGTGTCGTGGGGCCATTAGCCGCCTCGACAATCAGCCTGGCCTTGACATGGTCAGCGTTCTCACGGGTCAAAACGCTCTCCAGGGCAGCGGGTATCAGTATATCGCAATCAACTTCGAGGAGTTCAGCATTGGTGATACTGTCAGTGCCGTCGAAGCCTGCTAGCCTGCCATGCTCCTGATTATAGCGAAGCGCACCTACCGTATCTATCCCGCTGGAGGAGTATATACCACCGTTCACGTCAGAAACCGCGATGATCTTAGCGCCATCCTCCTGTAACAGGCGAGCCGAATTACTCCCAACGTTTCCGTATCCCTGTACCGCAATACGCGCACCTTGTAGATTCATACCTATTGTCTTGACTGCCTCGCGTATCACATACACCAGGCCTCGCGCTGTGGCCTCATTGCGCCCCAGTGAGCCTTCAATAGCGATAGGCTTGCCTGTGATGAGGCCTGGGATGGGATAACCCTTGAGCATAGATATAGTATCCATGATCCAGGCCATTGTCTGGGCGTTGGTGTTTACATCGGGGGCGGGAATATCAATCTCAGGGCCGACAATAGGCGCGATCTCGACGGCGAACCGGCGCGTCAATCGCTCCATCTCAGCGAGGCTGCGCTCTCTTGGATCAACTATAACCCCACCCTTAGCACCCCCGTAGGGTATGCCGACGGTGGCGCATTTCCAGGTCATCCACATCGCAAGGGCTTTTACCTCGTCCAGACTGACATCTTGATGGTAGCGGATACCGCCTTTCGCGGGGCCACGCGTGAGCGAGTGCTGTACGCGGAAGCCGGTGAAAACCCTGTAGCTGCCGTCGTCGAGGCGCACAGGGAAATGCACTATAAGCTCGCGCTTGGGCTGGGACAATATTTGTTTCATGCCGTCGTCGAGGTTCAGCTTATCCGCAGCAATCATAAATTGCTCGACGGCCACAGCATACGGATTGGGCTTGCCCACCTGTAATTTTTCTGCCGACATTGCTAGTCCTCCTCATTGAGTCTGCTGATATTTATCTCCAATAATAGTGCCGGTCGTGGGGAGACGAGTTAAGGATGTAACGCTTTACCACGGGCCTCGACTCTTCATCCCCCCGCGATTTCACGCTGGGCCTCAAGCCTACGCTTCAGCAACTCGCGTGCCGCCTGCGCATCTGCTTGCCCACCTGTTGCCTTCATAATGGGACCCAGGAACGAGCCTATAGCGCTCTCTTTGCCGCTCAGGTAATCGGCCACTGCTTTTGGGTTAGCGGCTATGGCCTCATCTACAACCCTATCGAGGGCCGCATCGTCACGCATCACGCCTAACCCTCTCCTGGTAATAAGCTGGTTGGCGTCTACCCCCGATTCAAATAGCTCCGGCATGAGTTGGCGGGCGAGATTGCGGTTGATAGCGCCCCCGGTAATGAGGCGCACCAGTCCGCGCAGATTCTCAGCCGTCAGTAGGCTCTCTTCAATGCCGGTGCCGCTGTCGCTGAGAAGTTTCGCCAGGTCATTCACAATGAACCCTGCAATCATCCTGGCCTGTTCTTCAGTCGCCTCCATTGCTGCGCTCTCAAAGTAGTCGGCGACCGCCCGTGAGGAGGTCAACTGTGTGGCATCGTATCGCGACAGCCCATACTGCTCTATGAGCCTGTCGCGCCGCGCCTCAGGAAGCTCAGGAAGCGACTTTCGTATTTCATCCCGCTCGGCGTCTGAAAAGGTGAGCGGGGGCAAATCAGGCTCGGGGAAGTAACGGTAATCGTGCGCCTGCTCTTTAGAACGCTGTGATACGGTTACGCCACGAGCATCTAGCCAGCCGCGCGTCTCCTGGGCTATCCGGCCACCACTCTTTAGTATCCCCGTCTGGCGCACCACCTCGTATTCGAGAGCCGAGCGCACCGCCTTGAAGGAGTTCATATTCTTCACTTCGACTTTGGTGCCGAAAGCAGTCTGCCAGGTGGGGCGCACAGATACGTTAGCGTCCACCCGGAAGGACCCTTCTTCCATGTTGCCTGTGGACACTCCTATCCAACGCAGGAGGTGGCGCAATTGCATGAGATATTGTTGCGCTTCTTCAGGAGAGGTAATATCAGGCTCGGAGACAATCTCGATAAGAGGTAGCCCTGAGCGATTGGCATCCATGAGGGTGTAAGGGCCATCAGCATCACTTCTGTGCAGGAGGCGGGCGGTGTCTTCTTCCAGGTGAACCCGTGTTATGCCGATACGGGTGGTGTGCGCTTTGTTGCCTCGTTTGTCGCTGATCTCCACATCGAAGTATCCATTCACGCAAAAGGGGAGGTCATACTGAGAGATCTGGTAGCCCTTCATCAGGTCGGGGTATGGGTAGTTCTTGCGGTCAAACTTGGAGAACTGAGGTAATGTGCAGTGAAGTGCGATGCCTGTGAGCAATGTTTTGCGTACAGCTTCGCCATTGGCTACGGGAAGGGTGCCGGGCATACCGGAACAGACGGGACAAACATGCGTATTAGGCGGGGCATACGCGATGTCGGCGCTACAGCCACAAAACATCTTACTTCTGGTAAGCAGCTGCGAGTGTACTTCCAGGCCTATCGTGGTGATGTATTCGCCTGTGCTTTGCATTGGGGCTGGTGCTGAGGCAGCGCTGCTATGAGCGGAAGGTGATTCTGCTGAGGCTTTATCTACACTAACCATGCGCGTTTCTTTCTCACACGCCGTAAGCAACGGCTTTTCATTATAGCACGACGCGCAACATGGCGCAACAAGGATGCGTGAATGCGCGTGAGGTTGAGTGAGTAGTGCTTAGCACGTATTGCGCACTGCGTAGTGCGTGAGGGGTTGCGGGTGGTCTATATTTATCTTCGAAGCCTTACGCAACACTCAGTAGGCAATTACGCTAAAGATACCAGCCCGATAGCTGTAGATAGCAGCGTTCTTCTATATCGGAGTCTTCTTGCCGCCACCAGCGCGCCAGCGATATGCGCACCAATGCCCCGGCGGGAATCCTGCTAATGGGGGGCGCAAAGCCTACGTACTTCAGCAGGCGCACTCCATCCCTTCTGGGGTACCTGTAATATACCTTAGCGCCCTCTACTTCCTGAGTGAGGGGCTGGCCCGGCAGCCAGTAGCCTGCGCTTACAGATGGTATGCCCATTATTTCATTGATATATCCATGCCCCATGTAAGTGGGTCGCACTAGCGCCTCAAAAGTCTGCTGCGGCGTTCCCTGCCAGGGCTTTATGCGCTTCAGGAGGAAGTTACGCAAGTCCGGCTGTTGCCCCACAAGCTCCGCACGGGCTACCAGTATATCTTCTACGTGAGGCACGATTATGTCGGGGCATTATACGCCGTTGCTACAATAATTTGCTATCTGAACGGTGACATACTATAATCCTATTGAGCATCTCCGGCACAGAGGATAAAAGATGCCTCCTGATTGTGATGTCCGAAGGCCAAACTTTCTGCGGCGGGTTAGATAAACACCTATGGCTAATACTGACGATATACCCCGAACAGAGGCTGACCCTCTTGCCTCTGTTCTGGAATGGGATTGCGGCACGGCATATGAGCTGCTGCTAAGCGTTCGCACTATCTTCTTGCCCAAAGAGCATGGAGTACCCGCTCCCTGGGCAGCAGGCGTGCGCAAGCGCCTTTCCGCACAGTCGCAGCGCGATATGAAGGCCTTCTTCGGGCAGCCTACAGGCTTTTTCGCCTACGCGCCCTTGCACCTCATTCTGGAGATGGAGCCGCCCAAAGATGCGCGGCCTTTCCTTGACTATGTAGAGACTATACCTGATGCTGATTTCTCGCGCCGTATGCTCCTCCCCACCTGGAATGAAGACGAGCTACAGCAGATAACAAACAGAGCATTGGAAGGTGACGAGATCAGCGACGCTGACATAGAAGAGTACCGCAAGAGTCTGGTGCGTACCAGACTACGCTCGGCCCCTTCGTTAGCTGAACTGCGGCGTCTTTTTACTGACCTGGCCGACTCGGCAGCAACGAAGAGGCGGTGGCTGCACGTCATGCGAGAATACTATTCGGTTTTTTTCGCTGAAGAGGAGAAGCGGGAAAAGCCGGTGCTACAGCGCACCCTCGCCGATGCCCAGGCCCTGGCAAGCACAACCACTGTGCCCGACCTGATTGAGCGCCTATCCAATGGATTTACGATCAGTGAAGATATTGACCTTATGCGCCTGGTACTTGTGCCCTCTATATGGGTTCACCCTTTCGTCATCAGCTTCAGCCCGGCTGATAGAGAGCTTTTCGTCGCCTGGGGCACGCACCCGCGTGGTTACAAGCTGGTGCCTGGCGAGTCCGTGCCCGATGAGGCGTTACTGGTGCTGCGTGCCCTGGGCGACCCGACCAGGCTTCGCCTGTTGCGCCTGATAGCTAGCGAGCCGCGCTCCCTGCAATCTCTCGCCCACGAGGTAAAGTTGAGCCTGCCGACGGTCTCACATCACATAAGAGAGCTGCGCGTGGCTGGTCTCATACGCCTGGAGGTAGCAGGCAGGGGACGCGACAGCAAATATACAGTGCGATGGCCCAGCGCCGAGAAAGCGTTTCGCCAGGTAGAAAACTTCGTCGGTGCGCGTGAAGTACATGAAACGTGATGAGTAAGCGCGTAGTGCTTAGTGCGTAAGGAACCGGGGATAGGCGTAACTTCTCATGTATAACGAGTTGCAGGTTGGCGGCAAAGCATCCGCCGCCATTCCGTCTGGTACGCACTTCTCATCACATCTCACGTTTCACATCTCACGAGTTCGCGCCCACTCCACAGCGCTTTCAGCCTTGCTGGCGCTTACTCTATTGTATGTCGTTGCGCTTGTGGCTATGCCGCCCGATGCGCTGACGCAACATGACACTGGAGCCAAGTATTTGCAGGTGCGTAATCTGCGCCTTACTCCTGTGGGCCTCGACTGGTCTATAAACTACCCTGCTCGGCCCCTTGATCCCAACTTGCAATTCGTGCCCTTCAACCCGAAGCAGTATTACACGGACGGCCAGGGGCGCATTTACCTACAGTGGCCTATTTTTCTGGGGCTTCTCACTCGCATCCCGTGGAAGGTAATGGGCTTCTGGGGGCTGTACGTAGTGCCTCTGCTCGCGGGGCTGGGGACAGCGTTCGCTTCATATCTGCTGGCCCTTACGGTGGGAGTGCCTCGACGCGTTGCATGGCTCGCGGTGCCTATAGTGGGGTTGGCTACCCCCGTATTTGTTTATTCGCTACTCTTCTTTGAGCATACGCTGGCCGCATTGCTTGTTACTCTCAGCTTGCTGGCTGCTGCCTCTGCGCTACAAAATGGCGGGCGCCTTACAGGGCGGATGGCGTTGAGCGCGGCTCTGCTGGCGTGGGCGATATACTTCCGCTCTGAGCTTTACATAACGGCTTTTGTGCTTGGGGCAAGCCTCGCGCTGCTAGCGTGGCGGCGATACCTACCACGCCGCTCTCTTGCGCTCTGGCTGGCAATTTTTCTGGCTGCGCTGGTGCCTCTCTGGGCCTTTTATGCAGTGAGCGAAGGCACTTTGCTCCCTTTACATGCTATGTGGTACTTCGCTGGAAGCGACGGCTCAGCGGCAGGGATTACCACTTCAGGCCGCATCGAGCTGCCCGCGTTGCGCTATATCGCTACAGCAGGCTGGCGCGTGGTGCCCGACTTCCTCTTCGGGCCATCAGCGCCACTATCGCCTGCGATGCCTCTCTGGGCAGAGATAACGGGTCTGGTGGGCGCCGGCCTTTGTGTGATGGGGGCTCTTGCGGGATTGATAAAAGGCCGCGCCATGCTCGCATGGCGTTTGGCTGCCTTTGCTCTTGGCCTTGCGCTCATCGTGCTTACAACAGGAGCTACTCTACTTTCAGGCACGTCGTATTACAACTTACACGGCTTCTTGCTTGCTGCTCCTTTTGTTGCGCTGGCGCTCTGGCCTGTAAAGGCTACCGGAGCAAAGCAGCCCCATGCTACGATCTTGCCTGCGCAACTGCTCTATGGGGTCATGCTGGCCTACGTAGCTTTGCATGCGCTAGTAATTAGCTCGTTCAGCGGGCTGGGGCCTATCAGCAGCCATGAGTGGGGCCAACGCTATCTTTTGCCTGCTTATCCACCTCTGGCGGCGCTGGCGTTGCTGGCGCTGTGGCGTATCTGGGCTGCCTATGGGCTGCAAGATATGCGCCTGCGCGCTTATGCCCGGGTATGCGTAGCATTGGGGTGTGCCACTCTGCTTGTTGCGCTTGGCTTTAGCGTGCGTGGATATGCTGTGTTGCACGAGGAGCGGGCGCAGGTGAATGCGTGGCAGGCGCTGGCGAAAGAGCTACCCGGCAGGGAGCCTATGGTGACAGATGTTTGGTGGCTACCTCTTAACCTGGCAGCAGACTTCTACACCCGCCCAATGATGCTGGCCGATAGCAACGACAGCCTGACGGCCTGGGCTAAACAGATGCAGGCCAAAGGTGTCACCTCGTTCGGCTTCATGACTAATAACCCTCTCATCTTCAGCCAAAGCTGGCAAGGGCAAATAGCGGGCCTGCATGCGGATGGCCCGCCGCAAGAGAGCCAGGGTATGTACCTCCAGAGGTACACAGTTGGCCCTGAATAGAGCCTTTCTGAATTGAAACCCTCTCTGGCTAGAGGCTTACAGGGGTAGGGGAGGGGGTGGGGTCTTGCCATAGCACAGTACCACCTGAGCAGAGACATGCTGCTGAAATGCCCAGGTGGTGCCGGGTGTGTTGGCAAATCAACACGTTGAGCTTGCCACAGGCTCCTATAGCTCCGGCATCGGGAGAAAGCTGCCGTCGAGGGTGCGGAGCGCGTGCTTCTGCTCTACTATGGCGTCGCGGTTTAGAGGGCCATAGATGTGCGGGTATATCTCGTTCGGGTCTTCGTATTTTATGGGGCTGCTTATCTTCTCCTTGTCGAGGTAGAGCACGTAGAAATCACGGGGGTCCTGCCGATAGTGAAGGTTAGCAACCTCGACCATGTTGGCAGCGCCATCCGTGCAGTGTATAAAGCCTTCCTGTTTATAGGCCGGCGGCATGTAATCTGCCGCCGGGTCCAGGCTATCGAAGAAGTCAACAGGTGTATAGTGGAATGTGTAGCGTGGTTTGTCTTTCACCATGCCCTCCGGCAGCGTGTGAGTGAGCTGGACTACTCAGCTTGGGCGGCTATCGTCCGCAAGGTCTTTTCCAGGATCGTCACAGCTACAACATCTGCCGCCAGGGTAGCATCCACGGTAATAACTTCCTCGCCCGACCGCCGCATCTCGTCAAGTAGCATTCTGTAGTTAGCATAGATTGGCCGCAACCGCTCTTCGCTTTCGTATAGCTCTACATACTGGCCACGGTGGGCTATGCGCGCCTGGCTAACTTCAGGAGGCACGTCCAAAAAGAAGGTGATGTCTGGGGCGATTGAGCGGCTATTGATTGTCTGCACCCACTCTTGCCCCAGAGTGCTACCCTGATAGGCATGAGAGGAGAGGCGATAGCGGTCGCATATCACATGGGTGCCCACTTCGAGGCGCGGCAAGATATCAGCCCGCAGGTGGTCGAGGCGGTCGGCGGCAAGTAGGAGCGCGAGCACATCGTCTCCCACAGGCTGAGAAGGAGGGTAAACAAGACGGTGCGACAGAGCCTGGCGTATCACCGCGCCTATCGGCCCGGTGGTCGGCTCTTTCGTTTCTATAGCCTTGATGCCCTGAGCAGCAAGGCCGGAGCGTAACATCGCTGTTTGTGTGCTGATTCCGGCTCCATCCGGCCCCTCAAGCACAATAAACAGCCCGCGTTTCACCGTCATGATAACCTCTCTCCAATGATAGCCTGATTATAGATGCGCCTGTGCAGGTAGTCAAGAAGGGGACTCGTGATGCGTCCATTTGCCCCTTACCGTGCGACTGTTATATACTGAATCGTGGCTGTGACCTATCGTGCTAGGAGCGAGGCGCTTTTGCGCAGGATAGCTGTGCTTGACGTCCGCGTTCATGATTGCGATGAAGCATGCGCGGCGCGGGCGGTAGAGGGCTTTCTCAAGGAGGAACCGGCGCGCCTGCACCAGGTATGCACTGTCAACCCTGAGTTCGTGATGGAGGCGCGGGGCAATGCTATCTTTCGTGGTTTGCTCAACAATGCTGACCTGGCAACGCCTGATGGCGCGGGTATAATTGCGGCGGGGCGCCTGCTGGGTACGCCTTTCAAGGGACGAGCTACAGGAGTTGCTCTGGTGGGGCACCTGGCGCAGCTCTCAGCAGAGAAGGGCTACAGGTTATTCCTCCTGGGCGCGGCTCCCGGTGTCGCTGAGGAAGCTGCCGCCGTGCTGACGCGCAATTATCCGGGCGTGAATGTGGCGGGCACATATGGCGGGTCGCCCAGGAGCGCCAATTGGGTCGCGATAAAGGACAAGCTAGATCGCGCCCAGCCCAACGTGCTCCTGGTGGCATACGGCGCGCCCAGGCAGGATATATGGATAGCCAAGCACCGCGAGGAGCTACCATCTTCTATCAGGGTGGCTATGGGCGTGGGAGGGGTCTTCGACTACCTGTCGGGGCGGGCACCGCTCGCGCCGCCTCTCTTGCGCCGCGTAGGATTGGAATGGCTGTACAGGCTGGCGAAGCAGCCCTGGCGCTGGCGGCGCATCCTGAGGGTCTTTGCCTTCGGGGTAGTAGTCCTAGAAAAAGCCGTTTGGCGAAAGGTTCGAGGAGTGAAACATGAAGCGTGAAACGTGATGGGTATTACTTACTGCGTATTGCGTAGGAGACAAAGATACTCTCCCCATAATCCCTCACGTTTTACGAGTCCACGTTAGTATAGAAAGCGAATTATGAGCGCTACTGATTACAATATAGAGGAGAGAGACGACCCGGAAGCGCCGATGCACTGCGTCAACCACCCGAATGTAGAGACCTACCTTCGATGCGGCAAGTGCGGTGATCCAATCTGCGCCAAGTGTCGCGTCAGCACACCAGCAGGCTTCCGATGCTTCAAGTGCGCCAACTTGCAGACCTTACCGACCTATGCGGTGAGCAGCGATTATTACCTGAGAGGAGCAGCAGCGGGCCTGGTAGTGGGTGGCGTGGTTGGCGTGCTCATGGGCTTTTTCCCCGCATTCGAGTTCTGGGCTGCTCTCCTTATGGGGATCGCTGTGCCGGAGGCCATATCCGCGGCCACCAACCAGAAGCGCAGTCCGGGCTTGCAGGCGATAGCTGTCAGCTCGGTCGTCTTCGGATTTATAGTCAGTCGTGTGGTCTTGAATGCCTTTCCATTCGCTATTTTGCTGGGTGGAGTGAACTTTCCAAGACCGGGCGACATACCCTTGCTTGACAGCTTGCCTTTCTATCTGACGCAATATTCGATTATGTGGCTCGCCCTCTCCGCCTTCTTCGCTTACCGCCGTTTACAATAACTTCATGACAGATGCCCATGCTCCTATTAGCGAGCGCGATCTTCAACACCTGGAGAAGATAATCGCGGGCTTCCAGGGCGTGCGCGTGCTGGTGCTTGGCGATCTCATCCTCGACAAATACACCATAGGCAAACCAACCCGCATCTCACGTGAAGCGCCTATAGCTGTGCTGGAGTTTACACGCGAGTACGGCGTGCCAGGAGGCGGCACAAACCCCGCCTGTACGGTGGCCGCGCTTGGCGGTCAGGCTTACCTTGCGGGGGTAGTCGGCGAGGATGAGCCTGGGCATGAGCTGAAAGATGAGCTTATAGCGCATGGTGTGAACATAAGCGGTGTAGTCTCCGACTCTTCGCGCCCTACCATAGCCAAGAGGCGGATCGTGGCACAGGTGACGCCCACTATGCTCCAGCAGGTGGCTCGCGTAGACCATATAGACCGCACACCTATTGGCGGTGTCGTAGAAGGCTCTCTCTTGCTTGCTGTTGAGAAAGTTATGCCAATGTGCGATGCGGTCTTACTGAGCAACTACAAGAGCGGCACCCTCACCCCGCGCCTGATCGGGCGCACACGCGAGCTGGCGGCCTCTCAGAACAAATTAACTACCGTAGACGCGCAGGGCGATCTGGCTCTCTTTCATGACTTCGGCATTGTAAAGTGCAACCAGCCTGAAGCTGAGGAGGCGCTGCGCAGGCCCCTCAACACCAAGCAAGATTTCCAAGAAGGGCTGGCGGCGCTGCTCGACGACCTCAACGCGGACGCGGTGATAGTAACACGCAGCGCGGAAGGGATGTCTGTCATGTCCCGCGACGGTGTGCATTGCCACATACCTGTGACCAACACCTCTGAGGTACTCGACGTGACGGGGGCCGGTGACACGGTGATTGCCCTGGTAACGATGGCGATGGCAGCGGGCGCAAATCTCTTCGATGCCGCACGCCTCGCCAACTACGGTGCAGGCGTAGTTGTTCGTAAGTGGGGCAATGCTGTCCTCAGCCCAGAGGAGCTACGCTCCGCCCTTCGAGGCTCAAGGAAGTTGTGAACTCATGTTACGTAAGGGGAGAGAAATGCTAAAGCTTGTGGAAAGGCAAGCCTCTTGGCTTTGTCATTCTGATACGCAGTGAAGGATCTAAGATGCTGGTCTGGCACAAAGGAAGGTGCTTTAGATTCTTCACTGCGCTCAGAATGACAAGGGTGAGAGGGTACGCCTACCCGGGCTTGTCCCTTTCTTCACCCCTTGCGTAAGGTGAGTTGGTAATTCATAATTCCGCCGAATGGAGGCGCTGTGCTAAGAGCACGCTTGCTGGCGATAATCCTTATATTGGTTGCGGCTGGTTTGCTGGCGTCTTGCGGTGCTCTGGGTTCAGGGGCGCTGCTGAGTGGGGTCACGGCTTCTACCGATAATGTTGTGCCTGGCTCGTTCGGCATCGGGCGACCTGCGGGAGCCATCGAGGTGCGCTATACCCTGGGCAGCGCCACCGATGTATCCGCACAGCTACAAGGTCCCGCGAGCAGTACGCTCCTGACTGCTCGTCAGGACGCTGGCAGCCATATACTTCGTTTCAGCGGCGTGATCTCCGCGACGAGCACCACTCAACCATCCGTAGACTACCGGGTGATAAGGCAGGTAGTGCCTTCCGGCAATTACACCATAACAGTGTCGGCGGGCGATAAACGCGAAAGCGTCCGCTTCAAAGTCAGTGGCTCGAACAACCAGCCCCCCAGCATCGGCAATCTAGTGGTACGTCCCCAAAGCATCTCGCCCAACAGCGATGCCATTGATGACGTAGCGCAGGTAACTTTCCGCACGAACGAGACAACCACCCTCTCTTTAGACCTCACATCGGCTGACGGCACAGTCACCCCTGTTCTTGCCCCTTTGCTGCACAGCGCAGGTGAGCAAAGCGTCGTGATAACAGGTCAGAACCTGCTGGGGGAGACGCTGCCAGACGGCACATATACTGTAACGGTATCTGCAAGAGATAAAACCGGCAACTTGATTGAAGCGCAGCGTCCACTAAAAATAGAGGGCGGAGGCAAACCGCAGATAGAGATAGTCAAAGTAGAGATAACCCCCCAGCAGATAATCCTCGGCAACTCCATAGCGGTGAGCATAACGGTCAAGAATACCGGCGATGTGCCGTTACGTACCCAGGGTCCAGACAAAGGTTACACCTATACGACGAACGACAGCTACTCCTCGGTAGAAGGCAACAAATGGGTAGACAAAGCAGGGTTGTGGCGCGTAGGGGTGGACTGGGACGGCAACAGCGGAGGCGGACCGTACCGCTATCCTTTCCGCTGGGGTTTCGGGCATACCCTCATGCCCGGTGAGACAGTCGTCACGGGTGGCAAGATAACCATCCTGAAGCAAGAGAGCACCATGTGGTTCTATGCAGGTGTGCTGCAAGAGGGCGTACGTATAGTTCTCGACCGCCTGGGTAGAACCGCAGTAAAGGTCAGCTTCTAGGGCGTTGTAAGCTCCATAGCTTACAAGAGCAGGTTTTATTCTGGCACTCAGCATTGTACTCAGGCAAGGCCCCACCCCAACCCCTTCCCACAAGGGAGGGGCTTTTTCTTTTGAAACCAAAGCAATAACTCTGCCTGGGGCAGAGTTATTGCTTTGGTTTCATCCTATTTATGCACCTTGCCACAGGGCTAGCGGCGAAGCCATCTAGCGTAGCTCATACAGCTTGTAATCGCCCACCTGGAAAAGGAGCGGGCCAAAGTATTTCTGGGCGAAGGCTTGCTCGGCGGGAGCATCGGGGTCAACGCCGAGAGGCTGGCCGGGAGCCAGCATATCGCGCCCGTGAACCAGCAAATGAGTGATCCCTAGCTCGCGCAGCCGCGCCCGCCAGAGCTCGGGCGCGGCTGCGAAGCCTGTATACAGAGGTACCAGCCGCGCATAGACATAAGGGCGGGGTATATAGTAGCCTCTTGGCTGCCCATCCCAGACATAAATCTTAGCGTCGGGCGGGGTGTGCCCTGCTATGTACTGCATCATCGGATAGTCTTCCATGTAAGCTGCCAAGTAGCTGCCTTCAGCGCTCTGGCTCAGACTAAGCACAGTGGGCAAATATATCCGTGCGCTCAAGCCGGCTACTATCACGATAGAGCCGAGGGCCACCGCCACTACAGCAGCCACGAGCGGCCGTGTTATTCTGACATGCTCGGCCAACGAGACAAGGCCGTAGGCTCCTAGCAGCGCCGCCAGCAAAAAGAAGGTAGAAAGGTAGCGGGCGCTGGTGTGTGAAAAGAAGAAGGCCCATAGGAGCCAGTAGGCCGCCACCACATAAACAACCAGGCGCAGCGCAGGCTTCCAGCGAGCGAATACCAATGCTGGAAGGGCGGTCAGGAGCAAAGGGCCAAGGCTCACCACATGGATTTGGTTATCAATAGCGAGGGGTAACCGGTTCATAGCGTCCCACATATATTGCAAGCCGCTCCACAGGTTGCCCAGGCTGAGCTCGGGCGCTCGCCCAAGCAGCGTTTCGGGCGAGGCTTGCGGCGACCAATAGAGCCCGCCAAAGGCCCCGCCGGCCAGCGGCCACACAGGATTGCCTGTGGAGATATAGTTGCGCAGCAGCCAGGGGGCAGCCAAAGCCAGAAACGGCGCGCCAAAAGCCAACAGTGGGCGGATAAATTGCACTTGCGACGCTCGCTCAGTACCCCGTGAGCGCAGCCTGCTGCCGACGGTTATCACCACTAACGCCACACCAAGCGATAAAGCCACCGCGAAGCCGTAGTACTTCACCGAGAAAGCAAGCCCACAGCAGATACCTGATAAGAGCAGATACCTGATTTTGTATCCCACACCCGGGCTTTCTCTCACCGCCAGCCAGAAGGCGTATATACCGAGAAGATCAAAGCTAGCCTGAGCGAGGTCTGTATTTGCGGCGCGAAGCATGTAACCGATGAGAGGTGTTGAAACAAAGATAGCGGCAGTCAGGAGTGGGAGCGCCCTCCACAACCTCTCCCTACCGTCTACAAGATAGCGTTTCGCAAAGAGAGCCGCAGCCGCCGGGCCAATCAGCCCCCCAACGAAGGCGAAAAGCACAGGTAGTCGGTCGCTGCCCAGCAGCAGGCCCCAGGTGTAGAGCATCTCCATAAGCTGCGGAAACAAACTGTAGCTGCTATCCGGGTAGAAGACTACGGCATGCTGCTCGATATAGCGGCGAGGCAGCGCCAGATGATACATGAGGTCGTCCTGTG
>JADEYI010000959.1_pt1 | contig 27302 bp, 25 predicted proteins | sample 8542331 | NCBI WGS metagenome assembly JADEYI01 (sample SAMN16510988, study PRJNA670497) | mine drainage metagenome | isolation source: biofilm near Copperflume 1 | place: Germany: Marsberg coppermine Kilianstollen | collected 2018-02 | reverse complement strand
CCTCGTACCCTCTTCTTTCCCTGACGCCCGTATTGTGCTAGGAGTTGGCATGAGTGTAAAAGAATTTTCAGAGGGGGTTTCGGGTTGTGTCAGGGCAAGAAAAGTTCTGGAGCACAGTCGGGCCCCCCCCCCCCCCCATTTTGCAACTGCACCACCTTACTGCGCAGGTCCTGCTTGCCATTGCTTGGCTCTCACCAGGCCCATTCCAAAAGTCTGGGGCTGAGAGGGGCTTCTTGAGTGTTGCTGGAGCCTTTTATGAGGCAGTCTTCGGCCCCATAGTGTTTCTTGAGGCCAATGGGAGCCAAAGAATTGCAGATTGTGGCAGAGCCGCACCTGTGGCCAGTCAGAGTGCTGAGGTTGCTTTTCTTTCTGGCGCGGCGCAGGCGAGGTGGGCAACGTGTGGTCGTTCAACTTCTTCTTCTACAACCGCAAGCTCAAGCGCATCCTCTACTTTGCCTGCCGCGGCCGATCGCGTGCGGCCGCCAACTCCAGCGCCAACGAGCAGAGCACCGGCGCCTACAACAGCGATGAGGAGGTGAGTCACCCGCTGACTCACCTGGTGACTCATTGTGAGTCATCAACACCTTGTATGCACTGGCAGGACGCAAACTTGCGCGAGTTTGTTGGCGTGTGTCTCTCATCTGCATATTGCTGGGGGCACACAGGATCATCCGTGGGGGCAAGTCCATGCTTTCCTGCTCTTGTGCTGCCAGCCGTGCAATGACAGTCTGATAGTTTCAGACTTTGTTCATCTACTGATTGGGGAGTGACATTTAAAAGGATTGGTTGCAGGCGGGGTTCAAGCAGGACGATGTGACTTCGCAGTATGGCGGCGTAGTTGGAACTCTGGAGCTGTAAGAAGCTGCCCGAACCCTCTAGCAGCGGGCAGGCGCGCAGCTTCCATGCATCTGCCGCAGTTCCTGGACACAGGACCACATAATATATGACAAGGCTCAGCTGAACACCTCTGGGCGCTGCAATTGTGAGTCTGCCAAATCTCACCGGCAGAAGGCTTGCTCTGCGGGAGTTGCATACGCTGCAATTGCGCACATGCTGCAACTGCGCGTATGCATCGAAGTGCTGTGCTCGAATACCGGATGATCCCTCCACAGAACGCATGTCTGCCAAGACAGCTCGTGCTCTGTTCATTGAAGGATGGGCTCTGTGTGTGCTGCACTTGCTTGTGCCAGATTGGATAATTTGAACCATTGGACGGTCCAATTTGGACCACATTGACTGAGGCTGTGAGCGTTGAGATTGGACTGCCTTCATGATTGTCAGGATGACATGCCATCAGAAGAATTGCCGGTGCAGCACAATCACTGAAGAGTGTCGTGACTGTGCGGTTCATTGCAAGTCCCCAGCAATTTGCAGTGTGGCGTGCGTTGTTGGTTTATTGCTATATGTGTTGTGAAAAGGTCTGCCTTTAGGCCACACCCGGCTGGTAGGCTTTGAGTTGTTGCTCTCAGGGCGATGTATCCGTGGTGGTCGCCAAAGCGGAGGTTGAAAATGCGGCTGCTTTGACTGATGGACTGATGGAAAATGTATCTTGCCGTTTGTTGACGTGTTGCACACTGCATCTCTAGGTTGGTAATTTTGACATGCCTCCACCTTGTTGTGTGGACTGCCAGACTCCACTTTTGTAGAGCGTTGTAATAATATCAAGTCTTACAAATGTTCCTGCACCGCGCCCCATGATGCTATATACATATAGTACTACATAGACTGCAATGCTGCATGTGCAGTCACTAAGGTTGCTTTCAACCACGGCTTCAGTATCAAAGTATACCCATGAACAGACCAATACCAGCCATCGTGCTGTGCCCAATAAGTCAACAAACTAACGCGTTAGAATTCCATTTCAAGCTTGATTTGCAACCCCAAAAAGCCAACTGATTTCCTGCAACCATGCAGCAGCTACACCCGATTGCATGGTGCTCGGCCGACTCCCCAAAATAATTCCCAGCTAGATATAAATTCCGCGTTCAAATTGTATAAGGAATTTTATATAATATATGCACTGATGCCAGTGGGCACAGCGCGGCAGCTGCAGCCCTTGTAAGCTGCCCTAATAATCTTGCGAAAGCATGCTGCGGTAAAGCAATTAAACCATGCACCAGTTCAAACGAGAACACAAGCTCGGTTTCTGCAGCAAATTTGGTCAGCCAACTGCAAGTTGATTGACCGCAAATCTCAGTCCCATATAAAATTGATGATCAGCAGAAACCAACCGGGATGAGAATGCACAGTGTACCAGGGTGTACGCTGCAATACGCTTGGGCAAAGCTGTGATTTGCCCAATCACAAACACCCACATGCATGTCAAAATAACTTGCTGCCGCTACGCAGGAACCCTAAACCTTAAACCCTAATTCCCAAACCCAAACCCCACCCTACCAATTAAATAGTACATGGCAAGCCGCTCCGGCGCGGCAGCCAAGAAATCATTTCCTTAGGAATGTGCTGGAAACTCCCAGCCTGGGATTGAATTTTTCATTCAAACCACGAGTTTGATACCAGAATGCAAAAATCACAATTTGCACTGATGAAATCCTTCAGCCCCGCCCTCAATATTCACCTCATTTTGAGGCATCGGTCAGGGCAGCAGCTTGCCAAGCGGGGGATCAAATGCTATGTTAAAAGTTGCCCAACTTAGTCCATCAATTGCACATCAAGGGGAATATCAAAAGCACCAAAGGGGTGAATACTTGTTTATGCAGCGGCCGGCACCGGCGTGGCTCCTACAATGCAGGGCATGGGCAATGTGCGCCCGAGCGCGAACCCTGCAGCGGCGAGGGCGGATCACCGGTGCAATCCCAGCTTGCAGATATTTCTTTTCTGATCCATTTTTTCTACACGTCGGCAGGCACCGGGGTGGCTTCCACGATGCAAGACATAGAAAGGTTCGGCACGACGCGGTCAAGCGCGAATCCAGCGCCCGGCATGCACGCGTCACCGGTTCAATGCCAGCTTGCAGACTGCATCTTTTTTGCTTTCTTTTCCTACACAGTCACTGGCACGGGGGTGGCCTCGACAATCGAGAACATGGAGCGGGTCGGGACAATGCGGCCGAGAGAGAAGCCGGCGGCGGCCAGCAGGGAACGCCACTGCTCGGCGTCGCGCTCGCGGGAGCCGAACATTAGCATCATGTGCAGGTCGCTGGCCGCCCGCGCGCGATTGTACGGGTCTGCCGTCGCCTGCTGCGTCGGCTTGATCACCGCCTGCGCAGCACACATGCCGATGATGTATGTCAGCACCAATGTGTAGGGGAAATTATTACAGGCGAGTTATGAAATGTACAGGAGGTGGCCTGCAGGGTCGCTTGATCACAGCCTGCTCGGCACACATACTAATGATGTGAGATCCCGGCTGCACAGGAATTATGTAGTCGACTTACAAAATATCCGGACGGTGGCCTGCCAGGCCGGCTTGATCACCAATTGCCGAGGGAAAAATCATGCACTTGTACACCTCAGCCGTATATTTTGTGCAATATCCTGGACTTTCACGAGAGATACGCCCCATGGACAGCCCTTAATTCCACCGAATTGGCTGGAGTTGATGTGTTATTGTCTTCCTTCCTTTCTTCCTTCTAGGAAATAAAACTTGTCGTTGAAGGTTCAGGCCCCTGGGCAGCTCGCATTGGCAAGGTCTGTAATGAAAGCACGCTGCAATGACTGGTGAGTGTCTAGTTGATGGGTTGCTCATTGACAGGAGGCCACTTGAGCAGCGTTGCATGCGCACACAGCGGACATAGGGGGGAAGTATGCGACAGGCCTGCGTCTCAGCATGCGCGCACAAGTTTGAGGGCTGCATTGAGACATGTTTTTGATGTGATGACCCCCAGTATGCATGGCCAGTAGCACCGCTAAGGACCCCAAGGGACGCACATCTGCCACCTGCATTCCTTGGTTCCATTTTTGAATGATAATTTGAATCTCACCTCAACGAGTGCCAGCGTGCACTGGTGTGATCCCATCGCGCTTCGTACGCTCCGCAGAATCGCCAGCGTGTCATTGTCGCTCCAGTCGTGGCAGACTTGGCGCAGCACGTACACATCCCCGGCGCCCTCCGCACGCGGCAGCGTCTCTGCATTCAAATTGAAACACCCGTCAAGGCTGGACGTTCATTGCTTTGCTGGCGCACCCTCAGAGCATGGTAAGAGACCAGACCACAGGTGACAGTGAGTTGAGATTGCAAGGAGCAGCACTGAAACCATGCAGGCTCTGCCAGTTTTTGAACACGCAGACGGAGAAGCTGGGCGCTCTAATGCAGCTTCTCAGACAGATATATGCAGCACATTCCAAGCAGCATCCCTCCACTTGTCTTTTGAGCCGCTCAGCACCGGGCTGCTTCGCGCTCAGAGTCACGTCTGCAGAGTGCAGACACCAATCCGCTGCGCTGATATGCAAAACATCAGCAGGGAAGGCTCACAATTAATTTCAGGAAAGGAAGAACTCCCACGCCCTTGAAAAATATACCCATTGCTCGGGGGCTTGCCGCAGAGCAAGCCCAAGTGTACTGTTGGGGCTCTCAAGTTTTAGCCAAGCCAGGCCATTAGCCAAGGGCTAACATGCCCTTGAAAAGTGTGTTGAGGAGAAGGGTCTGCAGCGGACCTGGCTTGAAGAAGTCCCCGCTGGTGAAGGCTGTCCTGTCTGCCAGCAGCTTCCGCTCTGGGTGACGCAGCCAATCGCCCTCTGCTCTTTCAACCACCTGTGCCAAACACATGCCAGCTACAGATATATTCATACACGAGATGACAATAGAACGCTGCAACAGCAAATTCAAGGTACCTTTGCTTGCCTAAGCCCCGCTGTTACATTTGTTTTCATGCAGGCTTCTTCGTGGCAAGTGCAGCACTGTGCAAGCATCGCGCCCTGTTGCATTACCGCAACACACCCACGGTCCAATAAAATTCGTTAGAAGCTGCCCGTTTAGATTGGCATACCTGCAGCTGGTCAAAGAGCACTCCCTTGGCCGCAGGGCGGCGGCTCAAGAGGCTCGCAAGGAATGACCCATATGCTCCCCCGATGTCAATGTACCGGTCAAATCGGCGCCATTCGTAGTCTTTCAGCACGGTGGTTGCACCTGCACAGGCCAGCACAGCATATGCATCATTAAATGTAGAATGAGTAATTCACCCTGGTCCCTCATTAGCGTCGCAATCTCTGTTTTGCAGCCCATACAGCCGCAGAAATTCTGGTCTACCAAGTGCCGGGTGCGGCATTGCTCAAAGCATCTTTTGAGGCCATAACAGGCCACCGGTGGTCTGTGCAGGCAGAACCCGCCGCCCATTGAAGAATTTCATAAAGATAGCATTTGGGTATTGTGGATTTTTTAGGTATTTGACTGAGGTGACACAGCCCTTTGTCCAGCTCTCCCAATCAAGAACCCATCAATTTCAAGTTTTGGATTTCAAGATTTCCAAATACAAGAGGTTGACGCACACGAGTGGTCCAGGGCAGGCATGGCACGCAAGATCAGGTTCCCAGGGCCATTGCCAAATTTCAAAAAGGATAACAAAGCCCACTTTTTTAAAAGATAGAGAAGGCAGCGCACAAGAATGGTCCAGATCGGCCATGGCGCGCGAAAAAAGATCCTCGAGGCCGTCGCTCTTCTCAAGATGCTCCCAGACTCCTCGCCCGTACGCGCGCTTCATTGCATTTCCGCCCTCTGTGCGCACCGCCCATTCCAGCTCGTCCCAGGCCGCCGCCAGCCTGTCCTTGCCCAGCAGGCACAGCACCTGCCGCATGTGATCGCAGGGTGTCACAAGACGTGGTCGTGTAACATACACAGGGAAGAGAATGAGCGGAAGGAGTTTGATCACATTGCGGCTGTCCTTGCCCAGCAGGCACAGCACCTGCAGCATGCGAGGGGAGAGTGTTGTTAGACGTAAGCATGTGCGAATATCACAGTAGGAAGACTGCTCAAAGATTGCTTTGAAGGTGCTTGCGGCTGTCCTTGCCCTGCAGGCACAGCACCTGCAGCCTGCGAGGGGAGAGAATCGGTATACAAATTCATAAAACTGAGCATCAATCAGAGCGCAATTTCAGGGCAGCTTGAGCAGAATTCTGGGCCTGCCGGTGCCTTCGTTGCCGAGCAGGCACAGCACCTGCAGGATGCTTTAAAGGGGAGACTCAGCTGGCGTCAACAGACATGTACCAGCAGGCAAAGGACCTGCAGGGAAGGGAGGAAGACAGAGTATCAGAAGACATGTACTCGGAGTGGAACCTCAGGAACAACACTGCTGTCAGAGGCTGTTCTGCCTACACAGCCTCTGGAGCGGAACATTGCGCATGTTAAATTAAGCCCTCAGCCCAAAAAGGCACGGTATATATATGATCACAGCACGGTGGGTGTGGTTGCAAGTGATGACTATCCGGGCCATCAAGGACACTGTGCAAGGAGGGTGCGCTTACTACAGATTTGTATTGAGTGCCGGACTTCACAGCTACTTCTCTGGGCGTATTGAAAGACTTGAGCAAGTAGCACCAAACGCAGGCCTTACTTCAGCGTCCATACAGGTGATATTCCCAATGGCGATGCATGTGCATGCATAAGTGGCAGGCCACAAATCTGCGCACCATGTGGCGCTGGCTCTGCGGGTGGTCGTCGCACAGCATGGAGCTGAGCGCGTTGTTCTTGAACAGCGTTCCCTCCGGCGTCCAAGAACCTTTACTCCCGCCCGCGCTGCGCATGGTTAGTAACCCATGCACCCCCGCGAATCGCAGCAGCCGGAACAGGCGGTCCGGGTCCGTGCCTGCGCATGCATGAAACTGGACATTGAATCTGAATTTACCCTCTGAGGCAGTCTCTCCTGAGCTTGCTAGACAGGTGGTCTCGCTTGCCGGTAGCAAGCACTTTTTCAGGTGGGAAGGTACTCGAAGCGTCACAGAAAGTAACTTCTTATAGTCAATACCTCTTCAAACACTGAAGCTAACTCAAACAGATTGTAAGCAGGTCTTTAATCTGTAATTGTGTGCCCATAGGAGTGCAGGTCAATTATGTCCATGCGGCATCATATTCTTTTCATGTGTGAAAGCAGTAAGGAGCTTAGTAAGGAACGGCAGCTGCGCAAGAAGTTGGGCTGGTCAAGCATATTTGCCCCCTATTATCAGTACTGTTGGGATTAAGGACCAGTAAGGCAACGGTCACGCACCCAACTTTTGGCTGAGGGCCAAGGCTGTCTGAGGCCCGGTGGCCAGGAAGTCTGGGATGCTCAGATGGCAGAGCGTCAGTAGGACATGGGAGGTCGTGAAGGACGTGAAGGCGAGGTCGGCGATCCGCAAAGGTGGCGGTATTATCGTGTCTTGCATCCAAAACGTGAATCTGTAAAGCTGCTTGCCAACGCCCACGAGCGCCCATGGTGGGGTGAGATTGTACGTCCTGCGAAAAGGCACCTTAAGCAACCCTAGGACGCACAAACTTGGCACAGGCGTTCCAGGACACCACTTTCACCACAAAACCAATATAAATCTAAGCATTGTGAGAATAAATGGGTCATTCATTACCTGAAATCTTTTGTGGTATCATGGACCGGCGCAGATAGGCAGCTCCCCATGCCCGCACTTCCTGCTTACTTCACAAACCAGCAACCGAATCAGAACGGAGGAAAGATAATTTGCTCGACATTTCTCAGAAAAGGCGATCTCTTTCAAAGTGCGCTGTGAGCTGCTGTCAGTGTAAACCGCGCCAAGGATCTGCTGAAGACAGTCCCACAAGATTCGAGGACTACAAGTTGGAAGAATTGATGGGGACACAACTCCTAGGTAATATCTTGAGTCTGAACATGTGTGACTAATGTTTTTTTAGCACGAGATGCACCTTCAGGGCCTCGTCGCTTTCTGGTCAGGCAGTGCCTCGTGCGCAGCCGTCCTCGCCAGGATAAGGAGCTCCTCAGATCAGAATTGATGAGAAAAACAGAATTCTTGTCTTTTGTCTTTGAAGCTGAGTTCTCGTGTCTCCGAGAGAAGCGCAGGTTGGGTTCCGGACACCCCAACTGCCACGTTGACTCCTGGTGACCAGATCCAAACTCTCAACCCTCCCAAACCCCAAATTCAAATTCCAAACATATCCACCAGAAGTTGCAGTCCACTGTCTGGGCTTTTGGTGTCTCTAAGCATCATTTCTTACCAATCCTCCCATTCGGTTGTACATGTCTTGCAGACAATCGAACACATCACTGCGTTCACGTTGTTAAAGCAGATCTTGAAATCTTTATAGTTTGTGACAAGCTCCGAGCTTGTTAGCTGAGTCAGCAAGGCTTCTTGAAAGACACTCTGCAAGATCGTTTATGACAGTGCAACAACTCACAGGCGGACCGGATAGGGCCCTCGACGGTCATAAGTCGTCAATGCTGTATTATTGCAACGCTTCTTCCTGAAATAGTCCTCGAGTATTTAGCCTTCAACCTCACTGCTGCCGCAGCATGCGGCATCATGAAAGCGTTCTTTACTATAGCAAAGTTTCAACAGAAGTAGATATCCAAGCCAGCTGTCAGTCTGGCTGTACATGCAAGATTGAGGGCAGCATGCATGCATATTCGTATGTTGCATGCACTCAGAATCCGTTACTAAGATAATAACAAGAGCTCTCTCTCTTCTTGCCAAGCGGAAGGGCTCCTCCCACGGTGGATGCAAATTTGACTCATCCCTTTGTTAACGAAAATCGCACTGCTTGCACAGATAGAGAAGCAGTTGAAAGGACCCACTTCACCCCTGGAGTACTTTTATATTAGCTATGGCGAGCCGCCAGTGCAATCAAAGTAAGCGCTGCCGACCCACGGCAGAGAATAGCGCAACTGAGGTTTGTCAACGATTGAGTTCAACGCTACAACAGAATTCTTCGACCTAGGCTTTGACCCAGCGAGCAATAAACTCCTTGCCCTGCCGGCCTTCATGGCTCTGCTCTTTGGGCACTGCCTCAAAGAAAGCCCTCTCAAAGCCTGCATGCATACCCACAACCCGTTGATCAATGACACAGCTTTACAGGTTGATTGGACAACTCAGCAACCTGAGATTTGAACTGGATGCGCCCGGCTACCGCATGCATGAAATCGGCACAAAGCGAAACACTGTATACACGCCTGGCAGACTGGCTACCGGTAAAGCCGCAGGTCAAGACATTTCCCTGCTGATGCAACCTGCTGCATGCATCTCATGCATCTCAGTCATGCATTTCAGGCAGGCATCAAGCTCTTGAAGAGCTATGATTGAAAATGAAGTACTCAATTTCATCCCACAAGGACTTTTGGAAGGGATCTAAACAAGTGCTGCTGAAGGTATCCGCATCCGGCCTTGGAAGGCTGGAGAAGCGCGCAGAGTAGCGATCACAACATTTAATCCTTACCGTGGGGAGACAGCAGCTCGGTGTAGAGCTCAGGGGTGAGAGGGAACGGCGGCCCCTCGTCGCGTGGCCTGGCAGGATCTACAGGGAACATGAGGGTTACTAATTCACCCCCGGGCCTGATCTGGCGCGCCCATGCCTCGGCCCACCGGCTCCTCATGTCCGGGTGCATAGCGCACAGAAACCTGCGAGGTGGCATGAGTCAAATTGTTGACTAAATACCACTTGCCTGTGCCGTCAAATGTGCGAGGGCGATGCCATGTGCAGGCAAGAGTAGGGTCAGCACGCCATCACAACTCCTCACCAAGAGCTCACTGTGTAATAAAAGTGCTGTTGCACTAACAGAAACTTGCATTGCTAAGCTTCGTCGGTGGCTGGAAAATTTGTAGGACATGTCCCGGTGACATCCGTCTTAGTGGCCAAAGACTGGCAGGACGGCATGTCAAGATGAAATCAGCCCTGATATTTGCCTCGAACTGTGTGCGCAGGAACAGCTTGCCATCTGTCCAGGAGTCTTGTGAAGGGGATACTCACGTGTAGTCATAGCCGATGTCGAACAGCCCATCCTCATACCGAAAGAAATCGCCTACAAGGTAAAATACTGCTCAGGAGAGCTTCTCAACGCAGTGCCATTGAGCAAAGCAGTGTTCTCTCCAATGGAGTTTACTAACATGCTGAAGCGTGGCTTGGTCAGTGCACAGATATCATGAGCTGAATTTGTGGTTGACACACTGCACAAAACCCTGTCAATGAACAAGCATGTGCACCTTGCTTGAAATGAGCTTTTGAGGCCAGTTCCTCCGCCAGCCCTGATTGGCTCCTATACTGCTCTGCTGCTTTCAACTACGCAACACGCATGATTTCAGGTTCCACATTCAATTTATGACTCTCACACAGGTGTAGGGCTCTTTGGTCTAATAAGGCATGCACAATGCTATGGCGAGATAACAGAGATGATCAAGGTTTTGTGCAGGATAGCTGCGCTCACAGCATCGCTGGAGAGCTCCAAGCCGATGGCTTCTTCTGCACCTTGCTCGGCGAAGAGCAGGACATCATAGCCCCTCCTGCAGTGCACAACTGGACATCGACTCACTGAATGCTCAATTCAACCCAGAACCCACTAAGTCCCCAATAGAAACACATCAACGATTTATGAGGTGGAATATTATTCGAGCATGATCATCTGCAGGAGAGACGATTACATACCCGCAACCAGGTACAAGCGCACGCTTTTCAAGCACACTTAGTTGTCCAGATGTCAGCATGTTCACCAAGGATGGCGCCGATCTTGACGCGTCGAAACCCTGCACAGTGGAAACTATTTCAAGAGGTACAGACAGGGAGGTAAGGAATTGCAAAAACGCCAAGAAGACTGGAACTGGTGCAAGCATTCCAGGAATACTACACCTGCCCAGCAGGAAGGCCGTCCGACCAGATCTGAATCCATCTGCTGTTATATTCCTCGTCGCTAGGCATTGCGTGGGATAAGAAACGCCTGGAAAAAGTACTACAGCGTCGATCAAAGCTCGTGAGCACTGGTCGACACGATGGATAACACAGAAGCATGGGCCATTGCCCCAGCGATGGACTCCTGCTGCTCTGGGAACGTGATGCGTAGCTCTTCAAACACCGATATGAAGTGAATGCTCTCTCAGAATTGATCAAGTTCATCAACATTACGATGGGTGGTCAATTTTAGCGTAAGGTTGTCGACATGACTGAACCTGTTCCTCATCCCCGGTCCTGATTTGGATGCCCACCAGTCAAAACGTCAATGCCCATGCACCAACAGTGAGACTGCAAACTCTCATATTGCTTCCAGTTCCACATTCATAGTATTTTACCGTAATCACTGAGCCATGAGCTTCAGCAAGCACTGGCACATGGCGCCAGACGGTGCCCTCGTGCACACAGCACTAGTGACTGGCTAGCTTGGGCGACGTTGACGCCCATGTCACGTGGAATGCCAGAACTGGCAGAATGCAAACAAGAAAGCCTCTGCGGCAGCTGCAGATGATCTCAACAAAAGGGCATGACATCCATGTAAGCAGTCCACCACTTCGTTCTAATAAAAGATCTTCTTCTTCTAGAACACACTCTGAGCGCTCCTTTCTGGACAAACTTGAGGGGATCCTATGCTCGTAATCTCTCTTCTCCTCCGCACAAGCTAACAGGCTGCAGCAGCCTCCACAAGCGTACATGTCCCACGAGTGCTCCGCTCAAGGTTTGAGCACACAAATGCTGCACTCTTGCTCCCCTTCAATCTCTCTTTGAAATTAGAGACTCTCTGATTACTGACTCTCTCTCTTAAACTGCCGCAGCGCTATTAATAGCGCGTTGTTGCCACATACCCTCACACTCGCCCATCAAAGCCGTCAAAGAATCCCTTCCACGCTCCATCGCCTGACCACCAACACCACAGAAGCCACTTATCAATTTCACCAGAAACATAAGGAATTTGGCGTGCCATGCTAGCCTGCCCTGCTGCTGTCTATTCCGTCCCAGGAGGTCTCATTTAAGATGAGCTGTTACGCTACAGAGCAAGCAATGAGGCCAGTCGGCTCCCAAATTGCCTGGCCCTGAGGGTCAGCAATGCTGGCAAAGACCAAAAGAACACCTTGTTTCCATTGCAGACCCTCTAGGGCAAAGAGGGCCGTGAATTTCAAATTGAAATCGATTTCAGGTCTGCGCTGAGGTTGCAGGCAGGTGCAGGCACATGCGCGCACCTTCCAGGGGCGCCAGCTGGGCGATGAGTCGCTGCCAGGGTGGCGGCCCCTGCCCGCTGCCGCGCACCCGGCCATCCAGTCGGAGGCTGATATAGAGACCCTTGTCCAGATTAGCATTCGCCAGCGCTGTCTGCTCGTCAAACCAGGCCTTCCACTCCTCCAGCCGCAGGGGTGTCGCCTTCCACCTGCAACAGATGTGGATATTAAGTTCAGCCGTTTTGCGCCACTCATGTACATTGGTAATTCATTTAAGGATTCAGAAAAGTACTGACTCCATGTCCTCCTCATCCACTTGATACTGCCTATATTGACCTCCGTAGCTGGGGACCTTTTCCTTTTTGGTAGAGCTGTATCCGTGTCACGAGAAATTCTCTGCTGATTGCCCAAGTGCCGCCAAAGTGACTGACAGCACTCAGTGTGGCGGCCACAGCAAGAGCGCAGCCCTTTCATCACAGTCACAACCCATTTTGTGCTCTTGGCAGTCACAAACAATGCTCAAGCGGACAGCCGCATCGAATGTGGATTTAGATGCAGAGAATGAGAGACCCACCTGAGGTCATCCGCGCTGCTGCTGCCGCTGCTCTCTGCCGGGGCCGCGCCGTTGGAGGAGGCCGGGTCCCCCGGAAAGATGGGGAGGGGCACCACCAGGACCCCACGCTCCTGCAGCTGCTCCCTCAGCGGCTCGGCCGCCTGCACCGCCGCTGCGACCTGCCCCGGAGACCCCGCCGCTATAACCTGCAGGGGAGTTGATAATATTTATAACTTGACATGCACTTGCGACGCAGCCCTTTCTCTATCTTCTGGCGCTCGCTCTGCCTTTATATCTGCATACCTCTTCCTCTAATCTGTGAAAAAATGAGTGAAGGAAGGCCTGCCCAGGGCACGTGCAGCAGGGGTGGATCAGCATTGAAGCTACCGTCATGTCAGTAGCCCTGGGATCTGTCAAGCTTGCATGCAAGCATAACAGCAGATGACATTGCTGCGTACTGCTCGTAATGCAGGTGAAGCATTATAATGTGATCCCGAACCAGCCTTGCCAAAATGCATCATGTCCATGTTTCATGCTTATGCAAACATACGGTGTAAAGGATCAGCCCTTCTAGGATACCACACTTGAAGACACCCCCTTCACTAATTAACACAGAATCCTGCGTGAACATAGGATTAGATGTTAAGCAGCGCATGAAGAGTCCTCAAGAGCTGGCCGAGACGAGAGGGGGTTGAAAGGGGGATACAAGGTTATACAGTGGCGCACCACTCGGGAGAAGGATCGCAGCTGCCCAACTTTCACGCGGCGGCCGTTGGCCAGGGAGAGAGGCAACGCCCCGAGCCGCTCCTCCCGCGTCAGCCGCGCTATCTGCTTGTCCCGCGCCTGAGCACACAACCCAAACACTCAATAACGCGCACATCTCGGATGTAAGTTCCTGACATTTTTTATGGAACCCTGAAAAGGTACAGTAAATCTGCAGTCATGTGCCTGCCGTCCCTTTGCAGCAGCAGCGACTGACAGAAAGCCACGTGAAGTGAGCTGACTCGTCATCTACTGTTTGTCTAGATGTCTCGTAGATGACATGCAGATGTCAAGCCATGACATCTACATGTTTGCATGACATGAAGTACATAGACCAGTGCTTGCGGGGACAGATCACGACCACGCCATGCCAGGGCATGCATGCACATGGCAGCACATGCACGCACCTGCAGATCGCGCCGCAGGAAGAAAGCAAAGGTTCCGGCAGCCGCCAGGTCAATGCCGAGGCTCTGCGCAACGTCAGCGAGAGGTAGCGCTCGCTGCGCGCCCCCGAGCGAGGCAATGACCTGCGTCGTGGCTATCAGCGCTCCCACTGATGCGCTGATCCCAAAGAAGCCGAACAGAACCAGACGCAGCGCCCTGCAAGCGGCATGCATTGCTCGCTCGTGACATAATCCAGAGCGTAATCCTAGGTAAGAGCTGAACTGCTTGGTATTTTTGCTGCATTTCCTTGCAGGACAAGTAAGAAGGTGTTTCTGGCCGGCTGCAAACATTGGCCATCTCTGGGAAGCATCAGAGGTGACCGCAGACTACCAGTCGATGACTACTTTTGGATGAGAGGATTGAAAGGACGGTGCCACGCCTCAACTTTGGAAACGCATGCAAAAGAGCAACGTGCACGCCAGCAAAGTTTTCATCTTCAAAGCGGTAGACCAGCTCTCCAAGGAAGCACCTGAAGGGGGCTTCCACCTCGCTGCGGATCCCAATATTGGCGGCCTCAGGCTTTCTGCACGAGAGGCAAGAGAATTGGATCCCATTTGTGTACGTTATTTGGATTGGGCTGCCATTAGAAGAGCACAGGAAAACAGCCCTTGCACACCTGTCAAGGCTAGGCGGTGGCGTTTTCGAGGCCATGACGGCACCTCTCTTCGATCTAAGGCATCCTTTACACCTCTTGGCATTTCTTACATTGCATATATCGGCGAGACGACGCTGGCAACCCAAGCGGGCAATGCAATGGCTAGGGGCAACTTGAGAAATTTTGAAATGATATTCCGAAAAGGATGTTGGACGATGTGGTGGTCTTGAAGGAATCCATGAATTACAACAACTTCTGGCGCTCGCCATCAGATCTATCTAATTGTTGAAAAGCAGATGCTAGTGTTGGGGTGCCACGTTCGCCTTGCTTACTTGCAGTCCTATCAAGGAACCTTGTCGAACGAAATAAACAACACCTTTCAGCCAATGTATCAGCGCAATAAGTCTTTGTAATTGCAGATATCTCCAACTTCTCAGCAGGCTAGTGTTTTCACAATCATCCACGTCGAGCCTTTCACAGGCCAACGCCTCCTGTTTTGGCCATTGTGCCATTTGAATTTTACTTGACAGCAGACAGCTCAGCAAAGTGCTCCTGCTAAAGCAGTGCTAATAGACCCTCTGCATTTTTGTGCATGTTTGTCCACCCAATGGGCATCAAGAGCAAGTTTGGAATCATGGAGCAGGAATAGTGCTTACGGGAGAGACACACTGTGGCAAGCAAGAACAGTGTGCCTTACAGCCAGTACTTCTGGCTCCACTGGACATTCTGAGTCTAAGCTCTCTCACTTGAAGTGCCAATACAAAAATAAATACCGACAATTCAATGATGAGGATAAGAGTGAGGTGCGTCAGTCTCCACAGCTTTCAATCTGCAGCACATGTGCAGCGCGAATCGTTGGACATTCCTGGCTACTGAAACCCACCTGTACGCTACTTGTACAGGCCAGACGTTGAATCCAGGAGACTCTATGAGGTCATATATGTGGCTTCAATTGTTCTGCCTATATTCTGCTGCTTTCAACGGCGTGCGTCGCGACGGCAGGTGGGTCGATCCTGACACCCCGCCTTGCTGTGTGAGTGGGTGTACCTAAGCATGCGTATTTGGATTACGCTTAGTCCTGTAATACTTCTGAATGACGAGGCCCTCGTTCATGGAGCACTGGCGGCCCTCTTGCCCCTGCGCATGCACCTGGTTTTGCCCCAGACCCTGAGCTGCTGGAGGGCTGGCTCGAGATAATGGACTGTAAACACTCCTGCCACTATCTTGCATGACCTCTAATCAGGCGCCGGCAGCACTTCTGCTGCCGTGCGCGCGTTTGGTCTTGTGCTTCACTGCAACTCCTGCGCTGCGCATGCGCCGAACCTCCTCGAGCGCTTTTTTGCGGCCGGCCGACCGCCGCTCCTGTTTCCGCATGCGCGCCTTGGCAGCCGCCTCCGGATCCACCAGCGCCTGTGTGCAGAGTGTAAAACCGCACAGTCAGAGCCTGTTTGTGCGCTCATTATGCAGCACTAGGAACGGAAAGACATGTCTTGGTAGAGCCACAACTACACTCGAAAGCTCAAGCTTTGAACATACGCCCTGGTCACACTGCATGCTCTCTTTTGCAGATCTTGCAAAGCTGGGAGCCCCTGTCCTTGTTTTGCCCAATGTGTCCGGCAAGCAGGGAGCAATCAGGAATCCAGAATCAGCGGCACACATTTACAGCAGCGGATCATCCCCTGTGTGCAAGGCTGACGAAGAATTGCAGAACAGGCCTTGACAGGATATTTCAGTGAAAGGTGTGCTGCGAGGTGAGTCACCTGCAGCGCCTTTTGCCGGCGGCGCTCGGAGCGCAGGTCGCTGACGTGCTGTCGCGCGCGATTGTACGCGGCCAGCAGCGCCTCTGGGCCAGCCACAGTGCGCAGGTGCGCCAAAACCTCCTCGGCAAGAGCCTTCACCTGCAGCAAGTTCATAGCAGCGATAATAAGAGATCTACTTGTGGGTCACAATTTGCTGGCGGGAACATGACAACCATTGTCTTGATGACTTCAGCGCTGGCAGCAATGCGGTGCCATATTAGAGGCTTGCAAACGAGCTGTTGAAGCGAACAGATCTGGAGATGCTGTTAGCTCAGCTGAGGACCTAACCCTCAGGTCTAAGAACGGCAGTCCCAAGCCCGCAGCACAGGTGTAATCAAGTACAAGGGAGTGCATCATGGTGGGAAAGGGAGGGATGCACTTGGCAGTGCAAGACCCTCTGAGGAAAAAAGCGCGCACCTCGTCGGAGTTTGTGGCGTTGCTCTCGGTGATGCGGTACAGCGGCAGCAGCATGGACGGCAGGTACGGCACTACGGACTCCTTCCCGAGCCGGCTGCCGAGCGCCGCCGCAAACCGCAGCGCCGCCAGACGCGCTGCCTGCCGCGGCCACGCGCGATCATCGGCGAGTCTTGCCATCCGCCTGACTAGCCCGTGCAGCGTCAGCGCTGACCTGCCTTCCCCTTCTGCCGCCTCCTCAATGTCATCGTCCAGGTCAGCGTCCAGGTCAGCGTCGTCGTCCGCCACATCAGCGCCGCCCGGTCCCCCTGCGGCTCCTGCGAACCCCAGCCGCACTCGGTCACTCCCACCGTACTTCTTGCAATCGTTGCTACTTTGACAGCTCCACAACATCCGGATCTTCTGCGTGATTCTTGGCACAATGAGGTAAATGAGCACAAACAGCAAGGGGAGTATATTGTGAAACACATTACAATCCCTTTGCAAACAGTGGCAAGGAAGAATTGTGGTACCCGATTTGGCGTCGGCCGCACCATTGGCTATTTTGGATGTGCCGGCTGCGGGGCCAGGAATGGCGCCGCTGCTCAAATTTACGGATTTTCCGGCGGCCGGCACGCGGCCGGCGGCGGCGTCGGTGGCGAGGAGACGGGGGGCGAGGAAAACGAGGTTCTTGGTCGCCTGTGACAGCAGAGCGTCGTCGGCCGCCTCCGCCTCCAGCTGTATGAAGAGCAGAAAGGCCAGCCTGCCTGGCGCTGCCTCTTCCTCTGCCAGTAATCCCTCCCCTGAACAAAGAACGCCCAATTTGCTCAGAACACTACATTTCCGCCAATTATCATGATTATAATTTCAATGCTGTTCCTGCCAGAGGCAAGGTGCGCCTGCAGACAATGAATAAAAAAAAGACAATGCAGACAATGCAGCTCGTACAAGCCATTGCAGCCACTATTCAGAGCAGAGGAATGTCAGGCTCCTTTGCGAATGCTGCAAGCCGGTCATTGACAAGCTGTCTGTGACTGTGACAAGGTCTCAAGGACACCATGGAAGGATGAACAAAGAGAGAGTTGATAAAGAGAGGAGTGTAGCCTCACCGATGGTGCTCTCGGCGAAGGCGAGGCCGAGCAGGCGGGAGGCGGCCTTGCGCACCCAGAGGTGGCGGTGAGTCAGCAGGGGCGGCAGCTGCAGCCAAATCTGGCGTACCTCCCTCCGACCAGCCGACCACTGCACCTGCACGCAACCACACAAGTCATGCTCGCCCTCAGCAACGGTAGTAAAAGACAGCGATTATGCACTTCACTTTCCACACTTTGCACAGGCACTTTTCACAAATTAGGCTCCTCGCCAACGCTTGGCTCCCTTCTATCTCATGCCATTTGATCATGCACGCAGACGAGTCAGGCCCCTCACTAGTACCCTGACGGCACAGAGCCTCTGCATGTTCCAAGCGCAAGTGCTGAATCTGCACATTTCAATATTCGGGAGTATTCCCAGGCATTTTGTATGGGCACACCAGATGAAGATGCCTGAATTGGCTCACTGCAATTTTGTGCCAGCGATGCTGAATGGGAAGGCGGTTGCAGTGGGGAGTCAGTTGGGAGTGTACCTGGGCAGGGGAGGAGCCCACAATCTTCTCCAGCAGCAGCAGGCACGCGTAGCAGACCTGCCACCCCTGCGCAATATTCTCCGCCTCCATGCTAAGAACAGCGCCACTCTCCTGCAGCCAAGGCCAGAGCGGATTATTATTATTATTATTATTACACGCCTTTTTAATCCATGAGGATCAGGTGCGTCGCAGCGGCGTTTCTATGACAGCCTTCCAACCTTCTCTATCTGCCTGATGGAGTGTTGTAAATGCCTGATTTTATCTCAGAGCAGATACAATCAGGCATTCACAGCACTCCCATGCTAATTAACCCGCCCTGTACCAAAGTGATGCCCATCGAAATTGTTCCATCGATTGTGGCCTGCCTGAACGTGAATTTTGGCACAACAGGGACAGCTCAGCAGAGACTGTGTTAAATTCAGATCAGGAGGCATCATGATGCTTGCTCCAGCAAAGCAAGCTTTGGCAAATTTGCTTGAAAGAGGGGTCACATTCATCGCATGGCCGGACATACACTTCAGCCCAGTCATCACCTGCATCAGCAGCTTCACAAGACCTGTCCAAGAGTGTAAAAAAACCACTTTTGTCTTCTCGACCTCCTTTTTCAGATGCTGCGCTTTCTCCTTGCTAAAATTGTGATTCAAATGCAGCCCCTACCGAGACAGATGAACAGAGGAGCCTGAACTCCTGCGAGTTTGCTTGAGCAGACACGCTCAAACTGCTGAGGGACAGAACCTCTCTCCGTTCTCACAGAACGTGGTGAGAATGACCGCTTGTATTGCACTCAAGACCAAATATGCCCCTAAATATGCATCAAACAGAGGAGCCGGACCTCCTGCAAGGGAGCCTGGGCAGACATATCCGAGCGGCTGAGCAAGAACTGCTTTCTTACCAGATCCACCTGAGGTGGTGCAACTCAGTTGCTTGTTGCTCATGAGTGAAGACCAGAAAGACACACACAATAAAGAGAACTTTACCTCCTGCGAGTGGGCTTGCAGCGTGGACAGCAGCTGCGGCAGAAGGACGGGCACTCGGTGCCCGAATCTGGCGCCCTCAGTCTCCGCCATGATTCCCAGCGTCTGCGCGCCGCTCCTGCCCAGGCGCGGGTCTGCGCCCTCCAGCCACTTCTGACACATGCTTGCAAACCGATCCAGCTGCACCGGATTGGCCCGCTGCACAAAGGTCCCCACAAAGTCTCCTCATGTGTATACAGCAGTCAGGGCGCACTTGACTCATTTCGGAAACCGATCCCGTTGCACCGGCGTCGCACGCTACAAAGAGATAACCGCGCAGCCTTTCAATATGCATGCGGGAGTCAGGCGCGTTTTGAATGTGGCAGAATGCATGCGGTATAGGCACATGTACAGACACTCAAAACCCATGTGTACCAACAATCAGGCCCGTAAGAGGCAGACTGACAAGCGCACACGTGGCATTGAGGATACTCGCATGTCCAGATGCCATGCTAGCAAGACGATCGAACAAAGCACCTTCGTGAGCAGCTCAAGTTTCGTTACCACATTGCGCTGAGGACTGAACCACCGTCAAATGCAGACGCTGTGATGCGGCACCCTAGCAGAGAAGAAGGGGGACAGAATAGGGTCACACACCGAGAGCAGTGCTTTGCTGAGCACCGGGCCAGTCGCTGTCATGCAGCACCCTTTTTTATAAGAAAGGGAAATAAAAGGGTGGCGCACCGACAGCAGGGCTTTGAGGGCGCGGCCGACGAGCGCACGGCACTTGGGGGAGGGATCGCAGACCAGACGCGCCACCAGCGGCAGGAAAAAAGCCGACGCGCGGTCCTTCTTCACCAGCACTTCCTCCGGAAACTTCTGGATCACCGCCTTCAAAACACAAAACACGTTCAATTGGATCCCCAAAATAAGATGTCGGATTTTCTTGTTTAAATGGCATTTCTTGTCCATTGGCTTCATTCTTGCAACACCTTGAGCAGATTACCACATCCTACAGCTCCTGAGTACAAATGAGATGATCTACCTTTTGCTCACATATGACAGCATGCAGGAGCCTACTCCTTGATATCATGACAACATGCAGCGGCATACGCCTTGAAATGCGCGACACGATGCAAAATGCCAAAAAGTGAGCTGTGCACCTCTGGGAAGATAATTGTCGCCCCTGGTGCATTCAGAGCTTGCACAAATTGCATTGCCATAATATCGGTGAACCAGCATCAGTAAGGGGTGACTCACGATCATGGCGTCGATGGCGGCCTCGCGGCCGGACTCGTGTTCAAATTCCAGGTTTGCCACGAGGAAGTCGAGGTGGTGCTCCAGCCGCTGCTCCCCCAGCGGATAGTCCAGCAGAAACATCAGCAGAATCGCGCTGCACTGCGCACGCACCGAAGCCGACTGCGCGACAAAAAAAAATAGTTTAGGAGACCCCGCATAGATTAAGTCATTGCGTTGCACTGTGCACGCACCGACGCTGACTGGCCCACAAAAATACACTAGGAGCCCCGCATATAATTACTCATTGCGTTGCACTGTGCACGCACCGACGCTAACTGTACAAGAAAAAAACTTGAGCCAGCAATGCAGGCAGCAAGCCCAGGAACGCAGCTCCCATTGTGAAGGGACCTTTTTATACCACAAGAACAGAAAGGAGAAACGGTACACAGGCAAATCTAATTGCGCTGCACTGTGCGCAAACCGACACTGACTGCGCCAAGATAAACCAAGTCAGCTATGCAGGCGGTTCGCCAAGACTTTTGAGTGTCCCTCGTGAAAGAGAAAAAAGGACAAAATCTGGGCATGGTAAGGGGGCATTCGACATCAAAAATGGCTCTGCTTCCACAACGGGGAGAGGCCCGTTCTGAGGTACCCCTCATGCATGCATGCATGCATGCACATAATGCAGCCTGCATGCATACTTGGGCCACACCGCCTGAAAATCACCCAATTGCATCCACTTGAAAGGAAAACAACGTTTTTTTCAGTATAGTCAGTCAGCGGCGCACGTGTGAGCTGATCATGAGCTCCTGCACGCGCTGCATGAGCTGGTAGACTTCCTCGAGCATCAGCCGGCGCGCCAGGATGGCCTTGAGCAGATTGAAGGCCGCCACTGTGTTCGCTGCAGCCTCCACATCCACAAACGCTGTGGCAAGCAGCGCTCGCAGCTGGCCCTGTGTCGGCTGCAGGCAGCACACAGGCACGCAACTCACTCTATCACATTTGAAGGTCACATTCTGTCCATCTGTTGAAGTGCTACTTTTTGGCGCACACATGCTGCAGGGTAGAAGTGAGACACGAGACGATCCCCTCCTTTTGGTGTGGCATGAGGTCGGGCAAGCAAACAGCACGTGGATCTTCCTATGACGATACTGGCATAAAAATCCTCATCTGGCAGGTAGGCCCGATCCAAGTAGTTCACACGGGAGCACCTTGCTGTGTGCTCACATCTGACAGACCTCATGTCACACCAGGTTTTTTTCCCACACACAGCACTCCTGAAAGCTGAAGAAGAACCAGCAGGCGAGAGGAATCACATACAGTAACTGAGAAACATTTCATTTGCCTTTGAATAGGGGGACCGTACCTTGTAGGACTCGCAGGAGCGCAGCAGAGCGGCAAGAAGCTTGAAGCCTTCTTGGGCAAGAGGAGCGTTTGAGTCTGGCGCACTTCGCAGCATCGCCATCACTGCCGCTCCTGCCTCCGGTGCAGCATCCGGCAGACCTGCGCCAGGAAACACATAAGATCAGATCAGGACTCCAGGAAATTCTGTGTGCGCTTCAACACTGGGGGACTTCTGTACTCTGCACAGGCTCGCTCTAAGTGGAATGCCAACAGAGGCAGAAGACAGAGACAAGCTTTGCTTGCCTTCTCTGCCTTGCAGAAGAAGGGGTGAGACCTTTTTCAGTGGGATCTACAAACCATCTGCTACGGCTGGAACTCTGACTGCTGCTATTGCCAGAGTGGGATCTCCATGACAAGACTTTACGTGTAGCCCTCCCAATACTTGGGAATTCAAGGGGTCTTAAGCATGTGGTCACCACCCCTCGCCACCCCCCAAGGGGGTTCGATGACCACCCCCGGCCCAGGAGGGGGGCAATGGGAGGCCCATGCGAAGAAAGAGAGAAGGCATTATGAACTTGACACCCGATTATCACGTTCATCAATAGGCGGTAATACAGCTCACACACTCCAGCAATGGATATGGGGCAACTTTCACTTTTATTGCTCAATTCTTTATTGTCCCTGCAGTCCATCCCCTTGAACACAGTATGCACATAGAGACATCAGGAGAACCGGCTTTGCAGCGCCTCCGATCAATTCTCACAAAGACTCCAAAGTGCATATCAGAATCACGAGCTGATGGTTATGTGGTGCTGACCTGGCAGCGGCAGCGGTGCCAGCAGGGCGAGGCAGCGCAGCGCCTTTTCGGCGACGGCCGCGTGGCGCGATTTGAGTGCGCGAGCCAGAACAGGCAGCAGCCCGTCCAGCATGCCCAGGTTCTGGGGGGACCTGTCTGACGTGGCGTTGCCTCTGCGCAGCGCGCGCAGCAGCAGCCGCAGCGCTGCGTCCACCATCAGGTGCTGGTGGCGGCTGCCGCCGTCTCCTGCCTCTTGCATTGCGCCTGCACAAAGCATACAAGGGCCTTTCAATATATCTCAGGACTTTCTTCTGAGGTTGCAATCTTTGCAAGCCTGGCCTTTGGCTGTGACATGCAAGACTGGACATGTGTGCTCAAAGCCTCTGCTAAGTAGACAAGTAAAATACAGATGGGCACCGGGAGTCTTCCAGGGGTAAGACAAGTAAGAGTGACACAACACTCAGAACCAAGGCATCGTGGAGGTCCCGGACAGGGCCAAACAACCTCTGATCCAGAAGACTCTATTATTTAAAGACTTAGAATTTAATCAGCTTGTGAGAAAAGACAAAATGAGGCGGCACCGTCAGCCGACGCCTGCCCGGCAGCTTCCGCGGCGGCCGCAGCAGCCGCGCGCGCAGCTTCCTCTGCGGCCAGCCCGGCGTCCATTGCGCCGTGCACAAAGATGAACAGGTCTTCTGTTGTGACCGTTGGGTTTACGGCAATTCCTTGCACCGCTGCTTGCAGCAGCGCCTGCAGCTTGGCGCGTACTGCTGGACTGCTTGCGCGGCCCAACCGCTCTGTGACCTGCAGCCGAGGAACCACAATGGCGTTTAGGAAAGGTTGTGTAAATCGTCGTTGAATCCTGACTACAGAGCAAAGCGACAGAACACACTCAGGTCCCATTCTCAAAGAACAAGCACCAAAAACGAATTCTGTTGCAATGCTCTGTTGCCAAGATTGCAGGCCTTGAAAGGTCCAATTCAGAGCAGGAACACTTGAACATTCCAATATTTGAGTACCTGACTTCAGAGCTGGTGAATGTATTATCCGCATGATCCTCCACAAAGCAAGACAGACAGATCAGTCTTTTTGCACCCGCAACGGCTGCAGCAGGGGTGCTTTGTGGATTCAGCGACCCCTGCTCAGCCTCTGGTAAGTGCCTAGTGGCTTTTGCACTATGATCGTGGAGAGCAGAATATTCATGAAAGGCAGGGAGTTGCTTCCACTGCTCACCGGCTGAGCAGGGCCACAATGTGCATTTAAAGGCGATGCCCACTAATCACCTCACCCTCAACTACATAACTCGAGGCTGCTCCAAAAGCCTATATGTACTCCTCGGGTCATAAGTAACCAGATGACCTACATCTGGCATGATTCAGAAGGAAGAAGAGCAACCGCATGGAAATAGGCTTCTTTGCGCACCGGCTGCAGCAGGGGCGCAATGTGAGTCCGGAAGGTGACGCCCTGCGCCAGAAGCTGGTAGCTGTCCACGCCACGCGCGCGCTTGGCTTCCTTGCAGCCGCCCGCGAACGCGCCGGCCTCCTTCTCCTCGCCGATCTCCCCCCACACCTCGGCCTCTATCACCTCTAACACGTCCTCCATCACCCCGTCCAGCGCACCCGGGGCAGCGTCCTGATGAATGCACAGAAACTGTCAGCAGATAGTGGACTTTTTTGGTGTACCTGTTCAAGAAAGATCGCACGGTTGCCAGTGCCGCACAGGAGGTCATGATCAACATAGCGGCGCCACGTCCTAATCGTATGCACAGAACTGTGAGCACAGAGGTGACTTGTGCAGTGCCACAAAAGAGAGTGCGCTTATAAATGCCGTGTAGCCGAGATTTTTAAGATTTGCAGGATTGCCATAATAGGTTCACTCCTCTATTATATATATATATATATATATGAATATATATATATGAATAAGGGCAACCTGTTGAGGTATCAATCAGGACGAAACAAAGCAATGACCCTGTGTACAGTCTGTATAGGATCATCCGTGTTTGAAGCCAGATGGCTGCAGCAAGGTCCAATTTCCTTGCAGCATGACAAGGACGCACCTACGACGCACCTAAGCCTAATCTGGCTTGGATAGGCGTGTAATAATAATAATGACAAGGAAACACTCAGAACATGACCAGCGACCATCAAATCCTCGATGGTCACTCATTGTTTTCCTGAGCTGTATTACAGCACTCGATACTCTCACCATCATTCCATTTGACACAAAATTGGCTGCACAGAAGGTCACACGCCTTGTTCAAACCAACTCACTGACAATCTCAGGGTGGAGGAGCAATGCCAGCAGCATCGAGTGCCAAGATCCTTCAGTCAAGATCTCAGCCATGCAGCCCAATCTTGAGCAGATCTTGCACGATGGCGCAGGATCAAACTGCTTGCTCACTAGTTCCCATGCTTGGTGTTAGAACTCAGTAGCTTCATTGTTCACTCACCTTGAGCAGGGCTTGCACGGTTGTTCAAAGAATGTGAAGCTTGGATGTGTTGCTTGTGAGGAGAGGCATTCAAACTTGAGGGCCAGACTTGCCGGGTGCGCAGGTTCAGACTGCTTGCTCACTAGTTCCTATGCTTGGTACTAAAACTCAGTAGCTTCATGTTCCCTCACCTTGAGCAGGGCTTGCACGATGGCATGCACGGTGTAGCACTGGACGTGGCCCATGTAGCCTCGCCGAGGCAGCGCCGATCGAAGCGTGTCGATGGCAAAGTGTGCGTAGTCAGCGCCCAACTCAGCCACCATCGCCACCAGCACCGTGCGCGCATCATCCCTGTGACATCATCGTTACTAAGCCCATGTATGGATGATCACGTCTTCGGTGTCTGTGTTTCATGGGCAGCACGTTTTTCTGCATGACCCACTACAGAAGCTGCAAGGGTGCATGCAAAGCTCTTGCAGATGGATGCGGCATTCACAACTTTGTTTGCATATTGATGCAGACTGCAGGTCCATCGCTTGGCAAACAGCAAGTTCCCAAAGAGCTGGCAATGGAAGGCAACAAATCCTGCTCCAAATTCCAATTCTCCCTGGCCCCTTGTGTCAATGCACTTCAAGAATCCCCATGCAAAGAGAAAAGAGTCCAGAGACAATCGGATGTGGAGATACGATTCCTTGACCTGGCAGTGCAGCTTTCTGTAGATCTTGCTCAGGGGCATGGCAAGATTACGTGCACTTCTCGTTTCATCCATATGCAAGCAATACAATCCCTCTTGTGCTCGATTGTTCCTTAGGTTTGCCGTACAAAGCAAGGCCATGCGCCATAAATGCACAAGAAAACGCGCAAAATTAACAGTCTAATTGTGGCTGACGATAAGGAAATAGTGCAACCCTATAATATAAAACCCCTGAATCCTGGGGGGTCACGCACCGGATGCGCTGCAGGCGCAGCTTGAGCAGGTTGGCAACTTTTTGGAGGGCGGCCGGCAGCGCCGCGCGCGCGGAAGCCGGCGGAAGGTGCTTCAGAAGCTTCACCACTGCCAGCGCCACCGGCGCTCGCACCGCCTCCCTCTCCTTGTTCACCTGCGCAGCACATGAACTCAATCAGAAAAGGAAAGTTAGACTTGTATACAGAATAGATTTTAGCATGATAGAAGTGATGAAATTACCGCTGACGTTCTTGAAAAAGCTGCTGAGCTGCAGCAAGCCCCTTTAGTGTGTCTGGAGATCTGCTAATACCAGAACTACATTAACAGTGACAGTGGCTCCGCTTTGCAAATCCGGAGGAGCAACTGTCTCAGCCAGCCGTTGAACAAGTGCCATCATAAGGTAATATTAGGTGCCTTGTTATTCTACTCCTATAATGACGGTGGCCAGAAGAAGTGGGAGACACCCACAGAGGGCCAGATTCTGGAGTCACTTCTAATAGGTTTCTTTCCCTTTCACCCGTCCACAGTCACCTCAAAAGAAAGGTCATGGCGCTCGCAACATACCAGGTGCATTTGCAGCGCAGGCAGCACACGCTTGGTGAGGGTGGTCTCAATCTCTGCCGAGTCAGCGCTGATGTCAGCGGTGATGTCCTCGCCGCCCTCCGCTGATGTCATCGCCGCGTCAGCCGCTGTCGGGAAGTGGAACGCATCGATGATCACGCACACCGCCCGAATCACCGCCTGGTCAAATGCACATGTATTCTCAGCCAGCCAACATTGCATAACATATAAGTCACCATCAAATGACTGACCGGTCATGCATGTCAGCAGGTGTTCTTCCATACCTGACAGAGATGCTCTTGAATTTACGTGTGACATGCGCAAAAAGGAAGACCTTAGCAAAGCTCGTTAAGTTCTTTGTGATTAGCGCATTGAGTGCTCGCTTCTAGAGCATGGAGACATCGACAAGACACAGCGCACACAGCAAGCTCATGGGCCAAGACAGCACCTGCCCAACATGATCTTTCAGATCACACATGCAAGAAGAAGAATGACTCGGTCAAGAAACCCACCTTGCCATCGTTCCGCTGCATGACGCGCATGAAGATGTTCAGCAGCTCGCGGTAGTGCGTCCAGTCGAGGCTACCGGCCACGGCTCCGAGCGCCTCCACCGCTGCAGCCGAGACATTCGCCTCACGGTCCCTGTCCTTCTCCTTGCGCTCGTGGCCTGCCCCCTCCCCTTCCTTGCCTGTGCGTTCCACAGATTTGCCCAGGTGAGACCGCCAGCTGTGATTCACCAATTACCGCAGTGTATATTTTTTTACGGCGGTACAAATACTGAGCACCGTGCCCACGGTTGATTGGGTCTTGCTTGGATC
>JADEYI010000958.1_pt1 | contig 27375 bp, 29 predicted proteins | sample 8542331 | NCBI WGS metagenome assembly JADEYI01 (sample SAMN16510988, study PRJNA670497) | mine drainage metagenome | isolation source: biofilm near Copperflume 1 | place: Germany: Marsberg coppermine Kilianstollen | collected 2018-02 | reverse complement strand
AACCCCCTCGCAGGCCTTGCTCCGCACGGGTTGTGTGGCTCTTGCCACATCCCATCGAACCCCCTCGCAGGCCGGGGGTGGCCATCGAACCCCCTCTTGCTCGGCTTGCTGCTGTCCCGCTTGCTGCAGCAAGCGGGACAGCAGCACGGGCACGGCCTTGCTCTGATGCGCAAACGCATCAAGGGGGTTCGATGGCCACCCCCGGCCTACGAGGGGGGTCCCGTTGCAAGGCCATCGAACCCCCTCTTCCCAAGCGCTCCGTTAGCCCTCGGGAAGAGAGCATGGGCATGGGCATGGGGATTGGGACCCACAGAACCCCTTATTAGGTGCAGTGCACCAGCACTGCACCTGATGCAGCATAGGAAAAGGGCAAGTAACTCAGCAGGTAAGAGTATGTGCCTGATAAGCGCAAAGTCAGGGGTTCAAATCCCTTCTTGCCCACTCCAGATGTCTACAAGAGAGCGGCCAGGTTAAGCACCAAGTCGGCTTGCTGCTGTCCCGCTTGCTGCAGCAAGCGGGACAGCAGCACGGGCACAGCCTTGCTCTGATGCGCTTGCGCATCAAGGGGGTTCGATGGCCACCCCCGGCCTACGAGGGGGGTCCACTTGCGAGGCCATGGAACCCCATCGTAGGTCTTGCTCCGCACGGGTTGTGTGGCTCTTGCCACATCCCATCGAACCCCTTGCACATAGTGCACGCATTGTAAGAGAATGCAACCCCTTGAAAGGGTTGCATTCTGTTTGCAAGATCCAAGATTCAAGCTCAGTGTTAGCCCCTTTCATCTGCTCGCAGGAGCTCTCTACAAGTTTGCGGGCTGTAGATTTGTGCACTGTGGAGCCCTTCTTCGCCCCTCTGGGGGTGGCCTGCTGTCTTGCGCCCAAGACTAAGTGGTGAACCATCATCAGGCGCCAAGCCTGGATTTGACCCGCGTGGCCAATGAACCCAGTCATCAAGATTGATGATTGGGTTCATTGGCCACGCGGCGGGGGGGTGGACCGCCCTACAGGTTCCCTTTGCAGGTTGAAAACAAAAAGATTTATCATTTATGGATTTAGTAAAGTATTTAACTGTGTCAATGATTCTCTTCTTACTAGGGATTTGGGGGATCTTCCTAAATCGAAAAAACATATTGATAATGTTGATGTCAATAGAACTCATGATCTTGGCAGTCAACCTCAACTTCCTCTTCTTCTCGGCTTATCTAGATGACCTCATTGGACAGCTGTTTGCCCTGCTTGTTCTCACAGTTGCAGCGGCCGAGTCGGCTATAGGCCTCGCGCTCCTTGTGGTGTACTACCGTGTTCGTGGGACCATCTCAGTAGAATTCATAAACCTCATCAAGGGGTAGTCATCAAGGGGGCAGTCAAGTAATTGCTTTCAAAGCTAGACTCCACACGTGTTGCATGCATCAACAATGGAAGTGATGGTCAGATCAACCAATGCCCGTGGCATCAAACTGCAACGCCCCCCCAAAATCCACAGATCTCCTTAGGGTTTGCACTCCCTTCGTGCTCACCGAGATTGGGCCTTGGGCAGGCCTGCCCTCCGCTGGCTATCTGCAGCAACAAAAGGGAGGGCTTGGTTCAAGAGGGGGGCGCTGCTCGGTGATTTCTTCTTGGGCGGGGCTCGAGGGCCTGGCATCACTTGCACAGCATGCGTCTACAAGAGGGGAGGCCCCTCCTGCGCTACCAGCGATGCAAAGCTTTGCAACGAAACCACTGCACAGCATGCAATCAACACGTCCGAGCTGAGCCCGACCATGGGCTTGAAGCGAAAAGAAGGGGAAGCTAATGACGTGGGCTTCCAGTTGTAAGACACAACGGTTGCCTTTTTAGAGATAATCAATAAATTGATGGGTTGACTGCCGGAATGGGAAGTAGCTTAGCGGCAAAGCACCGGGATTTGGATCCGGGGATCAAAGGTTCGACCCCTTTCTTCCCAGCAAAACTGGAGTCTGGATAGCTCAGCAGGTTAGAGCAAAGGATTGAAAATCCTTGTGTCGGTGGTTCGAATCCTCCTCTAGACAACCCAAAACGCGTTGAACAGGGTGCATAGCTCAGCTGGAAGAGCATTGAGCTTTTAACTCAATGGACGTAGGTTCGAGCCCTACTGCACCCAGTTGAGCGCTGTACAGAATACCGTTGAGAGGTTCCCTCGGTTGCATGCGCAAGTTGCGCTGCAATTGTGGTAGGCCCTCCTCTGGGAGAGATTGCGTTGCAACATCGCGGGCATTGCCTTGCAATGTTGCAATGTTGCAATGCTTTGCTTCCACCGAGAGGCCTTGGAGGCGTGGCCGAGAGGCTTAAGGTATTGGTTTGCTAAATCAGTGCGACAAGAAGATGCAAAACGGAATGTGGTGAGATTCCACGAGGCGTGCCTCATCGCCCCACTCTACCCAGACGTGCCACGAGAGCAATCTGTGGATGCGGAGCTCCGGGGAAAATGTAATCGGAAACGCGGCAAAGCCGCGCAAAGAGATGCTAGAGTAAGAGATCCTTTGTAGGATTGCTTTGTTCGGAGGAACAACAACCGTAAACTGTCGCAAAGGCTTCGTCACAAACCACGTTGAAGACCACATTCAACTTGACAGGATTGCTCTGCCAGCCCCCCCCCCTGCGGGGAGGGAGTTGACAAGGCGCTCCCGCTCAAAACGAGGAATGAGCTCCCTAGGCCATCATTCCTGATTCAGCCTAGAGGGTGTCTACACGCAGATAGATGGTAGCGATCACGCCCCTGGTTTTGGCGTGTCAATGAGGGGAGCCAAGCCATCGGAGTATAGACAGGTTTCCTACCGGCAAAAGAGGTTCGTTCTGCGTAACTTGCAAACCCCCGTATTATCCTGCGGAGTTTTGCCTTGATAGATGATGCGAAATAGAAAGAGCTAGACAGGCGTTGTTGACATATCTACCCCCTCTTGCATTGCTTTCCAATGCACGGGCCTTGCTCCGCACGGGTTGTGTGGCTCTTGCCACATCCCATCGAACCCCCTTTAAGAGGCAAAGGACCGAAAGAAAAGGGGAAGCAATGCACCAATCCCGTCCCCCCAGCTGGCTCAGGCAGAGGAGCTCTACAGAGACTGCAGCTCTGAAAGAGAGACAACCTCTCTCTGGAGTTATTGGGGAAGACTTGTCAAATCTGGGGTGCCATCTGGCAAAGCTGGTGAAAACATCGCTGAAGGGACCCCCAGAGGGGATCCACTTAGATTTGGAATCCCAGCATTGTCAAGTTTTGATTTCCCTATCTCCGCATCTTGCTTTCAATGCATTTAAGAGACTTCGTGCAGAGGTAGAGTTGTAAAAGTCTATAGCACAATGCGGGGGGAGGACTTTTCAAAAAGCGAAAGCCTTTGTGTAATGCAAAGGATACAGTCTTCAATGGGTCTAGTTTGCATCATTCACTGGTGCATAGAGACAAACAAGCTCCCTGCACCCTTTTTGGATAAGTCTATCCGAAACGGAGCCCCGCCAAGAAACGGGGCGAGCCCTGCTACATGGTTACCGCCCCTTCCATTGCCGCGCAATAAATCCCCTCATGCCCATGCTCATGCCCGTGCTGGGCAAGCGCAGCAAGGGGGGTGTCCCTCAAGGGCCAAAACCCTTCTCGCCGAGCGGTTCGTCCCTCAAGGCCAAAGGCCTTGAGTCCGCCTCGAGCCAAGGGAACTCGGAAAACCTTACGTGCGGTCCAGATAATGCAGCAGCAATGGAAGTCGGCTGGGAGCTCTGTTGCAAATGCAAGGAACAGGGAGGCATGTTCGAAGCACCTCACAGTCAAGGGGAAGAAACAACCAAAGAAGCTGCCTCAAAAGAGGGCCCACTTGAACAAGAGCATCTTTCCTACATCTTTGACTTGTCAGTCAACCAATCAAGGTGTTGCTTGAGCAGCTTTAGATGGCATCAGCTTGATGGCATCAGCTTGTAAGCCTGCTGCAAAACCACATGCCCCCTCGAGGGGGCAACCGGCTAAATGCTGTCATAGATGAAAGGGTCTGAAGTGCTTGAGCCGTGTGCGGTTAGAGCTGCATGCACGGTTCTCAGGGGGGGAAAGTTTGTAAAAACCGACCTATCCCAACACGTACAAAACACTTTGTACCAAGGGTTCGAATCCCTTCGCCTCCAAACTGCCCTCTATTCCACGGGGAGGTATCGGGATTCTTGGTCGTGCTGCTGTCCCGCTTGCTGCAGCAAGCGGGACAGCAGCAAGCGGGGCAAGGCCGTGCAGTGCACCCCTCGCACATAGTGCATGCATTGCAAGACAATGCAACCCTCTTGCTGCGCTTGGACGGAACGTCCAAGGGGGCCTGCTCCTGGAAAGGCTCTCCTCTCAAGGTAAAAGATTGAGCAAGCTTTTAGAGCTTTGCCTGAAGGCAATGGCCCCCTCGCTAGAAATGTGCACAGAGGTAAAGACATCAAACCCACTCTTGCACGGCAAGCCGCGCACGGCCTTGCTTTGATGCGCGCAAGCGCATCAAGGGGGTTCGATGGCCACCCCCGGCCTGCGAGGGGGGTGGCTATCGAACCCCCTCTTGCTCGGCTTGCTGCTGCTTACAGCAGAGCGCGCAACAGCAGCAGCAGGACGGCCTTGTTCTGATGCGCTTGCGCATCAAAGGCGGGTGACCATCGAACCCCCTGCGCGTCACGCAAGCAGGAGGGGGATGCAATCGATTTAGAGTGTAGAGGCGTTGGTGGTGCTGCTGTCCCGCTTGCTGCAGCAAGCGGGACAGCAGCAAGCTCAAGATTTGGAAGCAAACCTTTGATGACCTGATTTGTCATTGGCTTGGGGGTGTAGTTCAGGTGGTAGAATATATGCTTTGCACGCATCAGGTCATCGGTTCGAATCCGATCACCTCCAACAGGAAGGCCCCTGCATGGGTAGGCCCCCATAGGGTAGATGATCAACAAAGCAGATTGATGCTAGAGTTGCAGCCCTGCGAGATTGCAATCCCGCAGGACCTTGATGCAGAAACTGAGGAGTAAGAGCTAGCTTCACGCTAGCGAAGAGGTTTCTATTGGTTTCAGGTTTCTTGACCCTATGTGGAGAAGCTCACACCTTCTTTGCAAGGAAATGGGGCGTGCATTGCATTGCAAGGCAACGCAACCCCCTCTAGCTCGGCTTGCTGTAGCAAGCGGGACAGCAGCAGTAGGACGTCCTTGCTCTTGTGCGCAAGCGCATCAAGGGGGGGGGGTGGCCATCGAGCCCCCTCTTGTTCGTGCTGCGCTTGCAGCAGCAAGCGGAGAAAGAACGGTAAGTGGGTTCCGCGGAATGGATTCGTTCTGTACGCCCCGACATAAGTCCCATCCATTGGGCTGCAGACACCAAGCCCGTGGCAAGAACAGAAACAGACAACCAGCTGCTCATTTGCGAAAACAATGTTCAACATCGTGACACATTTCATAAACCGTTGGCTATTCTCGACAAATCACAAGGACATCGGTACTCTTTACTTGCTGTTCGGCGCATTCTCCGGGATATTGGGGACTTGCTTCTCTGCCCTTATACGTTTGGAGCTGTCCCAGCCAGGAGACCAGATCCTGGGTGGGAATTACCAGCTCTACAATGTCATCATAACGGCCCATGCCTTCTTGATGATCTTCTTCATGGTGATGCCAGCCATGATCGGGGGATTTGGGAATTGGTTCGTTCCTATCTTGATAGGGGCTCCAGACATGGCATTCCCGCGATTGAACAACATCAGCTTTTGGCTGCTCCCCCCCTCACTGTTCTTGCTCTTGAGCTCGGCACTCGTAGAGGTGGGTGCAGGGACTGGATGGACGGTGTACCCACCGCTTAGCAGCATAGCAAGCCACTCCGGTGGTGCAGTGGACCTGGCTATCTTCAGCCTGCACTTGTCCGGGATAAGCAGCATCTTAGGGGCAATCAACTTCATTACAACCATCTTCAACATGCGCGGTCCTGGCATGACTATGCACCGGCTCCCACTGTTTGTTTGGTCAGTGTTGATTACAGCATTCCTCTTGTTGCTCTCGCTCCCAGTTCTAGCTGGCGGGATTACCATGCTCCTCACAGATCGCAACTTCAACACCACCTTCTTCGACCCAGCTGGTGGAGGTGACCCTATCCTGTTCCAGCATCTCTTCTGGTTCTTTGGCCACCCAGAGGTCTACATCCTCATCTTGCCTGGATTTGGGATAATAAGCCATGTGGTGTCTACCTTCTCCAAGAAACCCATCTTTGGGTATTTGGGCATGGTGTATGCCATGTTGTCTATCGGTGTGCTTGGCTTCATTGTCTGGGCTCACCACATGTACACGGTTGGATTGGACATCGACACCCGAGCCTATTTCACGGCGGCTACGATGATCATCGCTGTGCCAACGGGCATCAAGATCTTCAGTTGGATTGCAACGATGTGGGGGGGCAGCATAGAATTCAAGGCCCCAATGCTCTTTGCGATTGGCTTCATATTCCTGTTTACACTTGGTGGGCTCACCGGCGTTGTCCTTGCCAACTCCGGGATTGACATTGCACTGCACGACACATACTACGTGGTAGCACACTTCCATTACGTGCTGTCAATGGGTGCCGTCTTTGCCCTCTTTGCAGGCTTCTACTATTGGATAGGAAAGATATCTGGACTGCAATATCCAGAGACATTGGGACAGATACACTTCTGGATCTTCTTCCTTGGGGTGAACATCACCTTCTTCCCAATGCACTTCTTGGGATTGGCAGGCATGCCCCGGCGCATCCCAGATTACCCCGATGCCTTTGCAGGATGGAACGCCGTAGCGTCCTACGGCAGCTACCTCTCTGTCCTGGGTGCAATCTTCTTCTTCTACGTAGTCTACAAGACCCTTACTGGTGGGCAACGATGCGGTCGAAACCCTTGGGAGACAGCTCCGGGCCTGTCACCAACATTGGAGTGGATGGTTGGCTCACCGCCTGCTTTCCACACCTTTGAGGAAATACCCGCAATCAAGGACTAGGGGCCTCATCTCAAATCACCCCCCCTTGCCCGTGCTGCTGTCCCGCTTCCTGCAAGAAGCGGGACAGCAGCAAGCCACGCATTGGAAATCAACGCTCCCACTCCCGTTCTGGTCGCTTGCTTGCCACCACATGCATGTGGTGGCAAACCTTGCAGCTTCGGGCTGCCAACTAGCCCTCAAGCAGAGATGGAGGGCTAGTTGGCAGCCCGAAGCTGGATAGCGTTGTTCGCACTCAAAGACCCGGACAGAGGAGAAGTTGAAAGAGTTTGCGTCTAAAACAGGGGGAATAACGCATTGAGCCATTGGGGGGAATCTGCCCACTCACACCATGTGTGGAATTTTGCGGTGGCTGTGTGGGGCTAGCAAACAACTGCTGGTGCATCGACCACCCGAGATGCTTGTTCTTTTTTCAATTGGCTTAAGGGAGCAAACAAACATCACCAATTAGCACAAATCCCAGACTTGAGGCCTGGTGAAAGCAGCTTTTGAAGCCTTGCCTGTAGTAGGGGGCCCCGCCCCCGTTTTGCCTCCCGTAGGCAAAACGCTACATGGGATTGTTGCCATTAAGGGCTGATGTTGCTTGCTGCTCTCCTTATGCCAGGTTTTGGTTTTAGACATCGATAAAACCCCACAGGTGCCGCTGACCTCCCATAGTCGTAGATTAGGCTTGGGCCCATATGGTGAGATAGAGAAACCCCCTTCGGGGATCACCACACGCATGTTGACCTCTTTCTTTGGGTACAGGGCCTGTAGTTTAAAGGTAAAACACGTTGCTCATAACAACGCTAATGTAGGTTCGACCCCTGCCGGGCCCAAGCACCCATACACAAGAGGCCAGGCCTCACAGTTTGTGATCGCTCGGGTCTTGGAGACTGTAATTGACGTTGCAGCGCCTCTGCTGCCTCAAGAAGGCGTTTGCTAACCGATAGTACAAGCGGGGAAGAGAAATGGTTGTCTCGTCAGGCTCATAATCTGAAGATTGTAGGTTCAATCCCTACCCCCGCTCTCTCAAGCTCGGTGTTGAACGCCCCCTCACGCTGCCCCCCAAGGACCCTGAATAGGAAGAAGGGGGATGAATTGCAAGATGCATCAATTCTTTGAAGGCAGCATTCTTTCGTTTAGAAAGTGAGATTGGTGCACAGGCGGGGTAGTTTAGTGGTCAGAACAGTGGAATCATAATCCACATGCCGTGGGTTCAAGTCCCACCCTCGCCCCCTAGCTCAAAGAGCAAGAGAGGGAAGCGTGGCAAAACAAGTGATCCATCTGGTAGAACCAAAACCCCTTTAAAGGGGGTTGAGGCCCCAGGAAGTGCGCCTTGTCAACTGCCTTCAAGCTCGAAGGTAGGGCTACCATGGCCCCCTGCCATCGCAACGCGTCAAGTAGACTGTGAGGCTGAAGGACCCAGGAGGGGGCCCTCCCTGGGCCAAAACTCCCCACCCCATTGGAGGACATCTGCAAGAGGCCGATACCTTGGTTCTTAGTTTAAGCAAGTGTGAACCACCCGATCCCTTCCCGAACTCGATTAGTGAAATCACTCACTGCCACATGTACTGCCTTCAGTGGGAGACGTGGCAAGGGCCAAGGTATCGTCCCCTTAGAGATTAGAGATGGGGGCAGTGCAAACTCAAGGGGGTTGGAGCTGCCATGCAATTGCAATTGCAATTGCAAGGCAATAGAGGATGATCAGGCCGCTAGGGGTGAGTGTCTGAGTGGTTGAAGGTACCGGTCTTGAAAGTGCGACCTGAGAGGAACAAGGCCCTTTACGCTAAAGGTGGAGGTCATTCTCCACAACAGCCTCCGACAAGGGAGGGGGCTCGCCGCAGCACCCACCCCTACTGCTCAATGAATGAGCCGTGGGAGCCCCCGCCCGAGACCAGGCAAAGAAGTATACTCGGCAGAGAGGTATACAAATCACCAGCTGACCTTGGCACGAGAGTGCTTATTGAAAGGGACAGCAGCATGCTGGGGTAGCCTTCGAAAGCAATGAGTCATAGCTTAGACCAAAGACCAAAGACCAAGGGATTTGGGATTTGTAGATCGGGCAAGCCCCCTAAAGAGAGGCGTCGCTTGCATCACTAGCAGAGGTCTGCAGTGATGCCGCCTCCCCAGCGTTGAGGGGTTGCCACTGGTCGCTGCTTTTGCAGGTTTGAGATCAAGGTATGGTGAAACGTGACCAATTCCCGCTCTTGGCGGTTCCCATCTAGCCGTCCCATCTCTGCATTGGGCTGGATCAACAGATCCAGCCCAATGCAGAGATGGGGCAGTCTTTCGGCCTCGGCCGCTTTAGCGGCTTCACGAGTAAGAAGAGCCGTAGAGGGGCTGCTTCCTTGCTGTTACGTTGTAGTTTTCAAGACAACTTAAAAGCCGCAGCAAGGAAGAGAACGGCCCAATCCCGTGCTCCAGGCACCTCTTTACACATAGATTGGGATCACGAGGCAGTGGGGTTGCATTGCCTTGCAATGCACGCCCGACGCTTGTGCCCCACTATCGTCGAATGATGCGCTAGGTGTGGCCAAAAGGGCACCAAATGGAACACCTACCCCTTGAAGAGGGCTTTGATTGAACCAGGGCAGTCGTTAAGAGGATTTGGGCTGGTGAGGCGTTGAGTCTTTCGAAAGAGGCGACCTACTCCTCGGGGGGGTTGCCCCCTCATGAGCAGTCACTGGCTTAGGCCTGCGGCGCCAGCACACGAATCCTGGCCAGGCCCCCAAACAATGGATGATACACAAGATTCCTTAAACGATGAGAGAGGTCCTAAGATGTTTATGTCCAAAACACCTCAAGCAACCTAAGCCCCAAGCCCCAAGCCGTAAGCTAAGCATCGCTGGACAACAGGGGATTGATTCCCCCAACCTATGGCGCCTTAGAACCGATGCAGTGGCGAGCAGTGGGAATTGGGTTACCTGAGAGCCGTATGCGTCGAAAGTTGCATGTACGGTTCGGGAAAAGATTTCAATGACATTGTCGTTTCCGTAGAGAGTTGACGACCATTGTCTTCTATTTTCATACCGGCATACCTGCAAGGGTATCGGGGGTTCGAATCCTCCCTCACCCGCAAGAGGTGCGTTTGATCGAGGTTGAAACAAACGCAAACATTAAACTGCAGAGCATTCCCAAACCCAGTGGTAATAATGCAAGCAATGCGTCGCCCCTGCTCCTGCGGGGCCTGACCCTGTGAGGCCTATGTGTCTTGAGGCTGACAAAGGCGAGAAGAAGCGTGCTGGGGAGACTCCTCAAGACAAGAAGCAAGGCCTTACTGGTGCTGGTGCAGCTGCTTGCTGGTGCAGCTGCTTGCTGGTGCAGCTGCTTGCAGCTGCAAGCGAAGCAAGAGAGGGCGCTTAGCTCAATTGGTAGAGCAGCTCGCTTACAACGAGAAGGCTAGTGGTTCGAGTCCACTACTGCCCATTAATCCTCGGCCCCAATTCAAGGTGCCGCTCATGCGCCAGAAGGGGGGAGGAGCTCGAGGAGCGAGGGCACGAGGATTTGATTGCCCGATGAGTGACCAAAGATTGCTGCGGACATGGTGGAATTGGTAGACACACTAGGTTTAGGCCCTAGGGGTTTAACGCCTTGCGGGTTCAAGTCCTGCTGTCCGTAACCGCTTGACACAGAGAGATGGCCAACCAGGCCTCCCACTGCATCGAGGATGTTGTGTAGAGTCCATAAAGATGGCGAATATAACTTAGTTGGTTAAAGTGCCAGACTGTGACGTGCGGCTCAAGAGGGTCGCAAGGCGTTGAAGCTCTTCTTCTGCATTCAATGCGAAATGTGCAAATCCGCAGCTCATCTTGAAATGAAAGTTTCACAGAGACAATAGCATGCTGACAAAAGGGGGTGTGCTCAATCCTAAGCCAAAAACCCCCTTGAGGCTGATTCAAGACGCAAGCCTTGAGGGGAGTCAAGTCTCTTGTCTATCTCTTGATAGAGAGGCGAAAACCAAGGATCTGCAACGACGATTGGGAAAGGCATAGCTGAGTGCACCTTCCCAGCAGGATAAGAAAGACAAGGCTATAGGCTGTCTGAGACTTACACGGGGAACGATGACAAACGTTCTCCAGAGAAGCCTGAAACCCAAAACGAGGTTCTTTGTGCAATGAACCCCGTGCCCGTACAGACTTGCGCCAGAGGAAGCTCAAGCCCTTGCTTGGAGTCTTCCCACTGCTACCCCCCGCACCCCCTTGCCTAGTAGAGTTGCATTGCATTGCAATGCACGACGCCCATTATGGCGCATCGGAGAACTAGACGCAACCTGTGGGATTCCTTAGCTTGTGCCAGCTGTAAGCCACAGGAGCTGGCAAGCATTGCGAGCAGAATGGAATTCGATTCTCAAGTTGCGCAAAAACCCTCCAAGGAGCCCCCCTGGCCCGCATGAACATGTTGTGGCCCTCTCAACAAAAGGGAGTGGCAAACAATCGAACGGGGAGGAGAGGATTGTGCAAATCTCTATTCGTGGTTGAGCAACAATCCACCCCTTATTCAAGGGGTTCGATGGCGCCCCGTGCTCGTGCTGCTACAAGCAGCAGCAAGCCGAGCAAGAGGGGGTTCGATGGGATGTGGCAAGAGCCACACAACGCGTGCGGAGCAAGGCCAACGAGGAGGCAGTGGAGCATCTGTCTTGCGAGCCGATCTACATGATTGTAGCTGCAATGTACAAAGCATAGAAATGGGGGCCTAACTCTTTGTTGTTGCAACCGCTGTGCTGCCGCAACACAACAAAACATAGCCAGCACCGTTTGTTTGACATAGCGCCTTGCGCCTAACTGGGACAGCTCGCTGTCAATGAAGATTGAGGCGAGAAGAAAGATCATGCAGCCTGCGCCGCTTGATTTGATAGGGAGGGATTCCTATCAAATCAAGCGGCGCAGAATAGGATTAGATCTTAGAAAGCTTTTGAGGTTTGAGTCCATCCCTTCTACCTATTGGAAGGGATGGAACTCCAAAGCTTTTAGAGAGCTCCCTGCAGGGAGACTTGCACGGGGAGTTCGGGAAGAGGATGCTTCCATCAGAAAACTCTCGGCAGAGAACCGTTGCTTGACGTGGCCACGTGCGCAACACTGCACGCCAAGCAATTGGCTCCATCTGCCATTTTATGGGTTGTGAGAGCCTACATTCTACTTTCATTCTGGAAACACGGGTTCAATCCCCGTTATTCGCCGGTCAACCCAAGATAGTGCCAGTTGGCAGTCCGTTGCCTACCACATCATCAGGACGGTAGGGGGAAATTGCTCTGTGATTGCAGGGAAACCGCCCAAAGACTTCGTCAGGCATCTTTGGGTTGAAACCTGCCATGCATCATCTGGCAATAGGTAGAGAAAAGGGTAAGGTCGAATGTGCGCCCTGTGAGTTGGACCAAAAGAGCGGGAGAGAGAGCCCCCATGAGAGTTGCATTGTCTTACAATGCGTGCACTATGTGCAAGGGGTTCGATGGCCAACCGCCCTTGATGCGCAAGCGCATCAGAGCAAGGCTGTGCTCGTGCTGCTGTCCCGCTTGCTGCAGCAAGCCGAGCAAGAGGGGGTTCGATAGCCGCCCGTGCGGAGCAAGGCCTACGAGTGGGTTCGATGGGATGTGGCAAGAGCCACACAACCCGTGCGGAGCAAGGCCTACGAGTGGGTTCGATGGTCTTGCAACGGGACCCCCCTCGTAGGCCGGGGGTGGCCATCGAACCCCCTTGGTGCGCGTCCGCATCAGAGCAAGGCCGTGCTCGTGCTGCTGCAAGCAGTAAGCCGAGCAATAGGGGCAAAAACCGCTGCTGAAGCGGATATGTATTAAAGGTAAATAATCTGCCTTCCAAGCAGAGGATATGGGTTCGATTCCCATTATCCGCTCAAGTCGGTTCATATGAAGAGAAGGGGGAAATCCCTTCTGCCCCTAGAGAATGAAGTGGGCCCCCCTAAGGTTCAGCTCACTAGGACTGGACACAGGTTGGAATCAGACCAGAACAGATAGGCAGCCTCTGCAATCGATTTGCAAAGCTCCCATCTTTCCCCCACCTCCTCAAGAACCAATTGCCTTCTCCCTCTCGTCTGTGAGGCCTTTCCCAGGTCGCTTCCCACAAGTAGAATCTGCGGCCTTGCACTGCAAACGAAGCACGCAATAAAACCGGTGAGTGGTGCTAAAACAAGCCACCCTCAGGGTGTAGCGCAGCCTGGCAGCGCACCTGTTTTGGGAACAGGAGGCCACAGGTTCGAATCCTGTCACCCTGACAACTGCAAGAGTAGGCATGTTTGCCGAAATCTGCCCTTGTGCAGGGCATGCCTCTCTTGCATGGGCTGGCCGTGGGCTCGGTCTCTAATTGGTCTAACCGAGCAAGACCGAAGCAATTCACTGCCCGTGGTGGTGATCCTTGGTGGCGGGCCCAACCCGCCTTGTGGCCCAAGCCGGAGCCCCCGTTCAGTGAGACAGGCCTGGTGTTGAAATGGTCAACAAACACCCGAGCCCCCTCCCTCCAATGGAGGGCAGTGCCATGAGTTCGGGGTTGCCAGCAACCAGCAACCCCCCTCTTTTTCGCAATCTTGGGCAGAAGGCGAGCAGGGCGATGCACGTGGCCCCGCTGGCTAGACCCATCCAGCCTCAAGCAAGGCAACGGGTTCCATCCAACTAAAGAGATATTAGATGCCAGAAGTCTATTTCAAGATATCAATAAAATCATTTGAGCACTCTGCTCTCCAGCCAGCAATAGAGAAGATTGAGGAGCTCTGCGTCCTCGTTGATTCAAGGGGGGCACCGACCCGATCCATGCAATTGACTGAAGCTGCCACAGATCTGCCCCCACGGGGGGGGTTGCATTCCGTCATCCCCCTTCCCTCATCTAAGAAGAGGTTCACCCTGCTACGATCACCGCACATCGACAAGAAATCTCGAGAGCAATTCCAGCTCCAAACCCACAAGGCTCAGGTAGAAGCGGCTCCCTGCAGCAGGGACAAGGCTTGTCTATTGCTGCTCCTTTTGAAGAACAGTGAAATGGTAGGGGTTGAAGTGAAACTAGCCATCAGTTATTCAACCCCGTTCTGTCCATAATCCGCTTGTCGAGTGTCACCAGCAATGGGAGTGATCCACCTCCAACAAGACCCTGCACCCCCTTGGGACGCATCCCCCTTGCTCCGTTTGCTGCTGTCCCGCTTGCTGCAGCAAGCGGGACAGCAGCACGAGCAAGACCCCCAGGGCGCCCCCCTGAAGGGTTGGGAGTGCGGTAGCAGTCAAGGCCAACATAAGCAAACATGATTCATTAAGATGATCTACATACTAAACACCAACCTAAGCGACAACAAGAAGATTGGCAATGCCCTCCCCAAGATCTATGGGATAGGGAACCAGCTATCCAAACAGATATGTGACGATTTGGGCATTAGCAGCGGCCTAAAGGTAGGGGACCTGTCTCCGTCGCACATCGACTTGCTAAGCCAAACCATTCCACAGACCTATGTCATTGGTGCAGAATTGCAGGGAGAGACAAGGAGAAGCAAAGAGCGCCTAGCCCTTGTATCTAGCTATCGAGGGATTCGCCACTCTCAAGGTCTCCCGAGCCGTGGGCAAAGGACCCATGGGAATGCCCAAACTGCCCGGAAGGGCAGATTCCATCTGTCACGAACCGTCAACAAGAAGCAAAAGAGAGGGTCTCCACTCAAGAGGGGGTAGTGTTGGCGGATCACATCCACTTGGCAGTGGGCAAGTTGACCCCTTGCAGACTAAGGCCCTACCACCTTGGCCCACCATCCTGCTTGAGCAGAGTTGCCCCCCTCCCATTGCTTTGCCAACGGGCTGGCATCACCTTGTGATGCAACTGCCATCACAGAGTAATGCCCTCTGGGGCCACGGCTACACAGTTGCCCATTTGCATTGCTGATGCGTGCGTGGGGTCCTTGATGCGCTTGCTTGATGCGCTTGCTTGATGCGCTTGCGCATCACAGCAAGGCCTTGCAAGGCAAACCCTGCTTGCTGCGTTTGCAGCGCTTGCGCAGCACGAGCAAGAGGGGCGTTAACTTGTAAGGGGTGGCACTTAGAGCCACCATAGATCGAGGAATTCCCTAAATGGGTGTGATGCAAGCGCACCAAGTCTAAAAACAGAATTCAATATGTTGAGTCCAAAACGCACCAAATATCGGAAACATCAAAAAGGATCAAAGACAGGAGTTCAACCCAATAGCACAGATCTGAGGTTTGGCCAATATGGGCTCAAGTCCTTGGAGAGCGGGCGCATCCAGGCAAAAACCATCGAAGCAGTTCGTCGGGCCATAACTCGCAAATTGAGAAGGAGTGGCCAGGTGTGGATAAGGGTCTTCCCTGATTTAGTGGTCACCCGTAAGCCGGCAGAGGTTCGAATGGGGAAGGGGAAGGGTTCTCCTTCCTTCTGGGTGTGCCGAGTGCAGCCCGGCCAAATCCTCTATGAAATGGACGGCATACCGGCTTCCTTAGCACGGCAAGCCGCCAATTTGGCTTACCAGAAGCTGCCCCTAAGAACCGCTTTTGTAGAGATGCAGTGACAGGAGGTGGGGCTTGCTCCACTCCGTGCGTGCGAACGCCCTAATGCAACAACACTCCACCCAGCGCAACCCCCCTTGATGCGCTTGCGCATCAGAGGAAGGCCGTCCTGCTGCTGCTGTTCTGCTTGCTGCAGCAAGCGGAACAGCAGCACGCCGAGCAAGAGGGGGTTCGATGGGATGTGGCAAGAGCCACACAACCCGTGCGGAGCAAGGCCCGTGCATTGGAAAGCAATGCAAGAGGGGGTTGTCCCCGGCATTGGCCTTGCACCGTTTGCACTGTTGCTGCAAGGCTCTGCCCGACCTAGGAAGCAGCAGCGCCGCCTTGCTCGACAAAACAAAGAAAGTCAAATAACAACGATGAAGAAGCGCTTCTTAGATAGATTTACATACCCCTATTTGCAAAAAAGATTGCCAGAGAACATTGTTCCAGGAAGAGGGTTGAGCGCCAAGCGCGCCAAGTCGCTCCACAAGGGGAAGCCTTTTAGGCCCTCGATAGCAGGTCTTCCCCCTGTTGGGGGAAAGACCCCGAACAGGTCTCCCGGCCTTTGTCTCCGACTGATGAAGGGGACATTGCGCCTACACAAAAGGAAGCTTTTTGGTGAAAAGCGCACATGGTCGGAAATCGACGCCTTGGAGCGAGGATCGTGGGGCTCAGCAGGCTGCCCCCCCTCCCCGTCAGCATTGGGGGGAAGCCTGCTGAGCCCCACGAAGGTGTGGGTCAAGGGCCTCCCCGATGGTCGATCCCTGTGGCCCCACTCGAAAGCTTTGCCCCGCAAGGGCCCGTTGCCAGGGGTTCGATGGCCACCCCCGGCCAACGAGGGGGCTCGAGCCCCCGAGCTGAGGGGTGGGGCACCAACACCTCAATTGGGAAGAGCAACCCTTTCTAAAGAAGGGCGTGACTCCATTCACCCATTCTTTCAGCTAGAGCAGGCTCTCACCAAGCAGCAGGAGAGACGGCCCTCTGCCCTTCTCCTCAAGCTGATGGAGAGGAACAAGCTCCGCATCATGTATGGCAACCTGGCCAATCGAGAGGTGGACAGGCTGATAGAGAGGGGGCTTTCTACCCGTGGGGTGTTGAGTGACAACCTTTTCAGGTTGTTGGAGAGCCGCATAGATGTTTTCCTTTGCAGGATTGGCTTCTTCGCCACCATACCCAATGCCCGCCAATGGATCCATCATGGCAAGATCTTGATAAACAGGAAGATTGTAACCACCGCAAGTCACATGTTAAAACCTGGAGATGTTGTTTCGATATCCGCAAGCAACATCACGCCCCTAAGAGAGAGCTTGGAAGAGAGATCTGGGGGGCTCCAAATCTTGAAGGGACAACAATCCTCAGCTTGGGGTTCGCTGACCACCCGTGCGGAGCAAGGCCAGCGAGGGGGTTCGCTGGCCACCCGTGCGGAGCAAGGCCAACGGGGGGGTTCGATGACCATCCGTGGGGAACACGGCTGGAGGGAGGGGCCCACTAGCAACGTGCCCCAGCTAAAAACAATAGGCAAGGGGAAGAAGGCAGAGCTGATCGGGGGGGCTGGGCGGGCTGCACCCCAGGTCAGTGAAGGGGGGAGAGGGGCTCAGTTCCCACCCAATTTCGCCAAATTGGTGAGGGGGCCACGTACAATGTCTGACAGGCCTGCTCGCAGTGCGAACGATGCACGAAGAGAGCGGCTGCGATGGTTCAATGGTAAGCCAACCAATGCAGAGATATCTTTCCGCAGCCTTACCGCCATTTATCTGTACACCCCTCAGCAGCTCATCCTTCCTGCCACAATAGATGTGGAAAGGATTAGGAGATCTTAACCCCAAGCCGGGGGGGGCAATAGAATCGCTCCCCTCTCAAAGGGGCGCAATGCGGGGCCTGCCCCCTGCCAAATCGTGATTTGGCAGGGGGCAGGCCTGGGCAAAACGCCAGCCTAGAAGCTGAGCAAACAACAGTCAACTAACAAACAGAAGACCAAGCAAAGAAACCAATATCTGTATGTCTCGGTCAGTATGGAAATTGCCCTTCTCTGAAATCTCTTCCCCCTCCTTAGCCTTGCTTCGCAAGGCTGGGCGGCGAGCACCCTCCCCCACATCCAACGATGGGAGAGGAGAACATAAAACAAAGATCTGGTCTCGCCGCTCTACGGTGTTGCCTCAATTCATAGGGGGGAGTTTCCTTGTTTACAATGGCAAGATATTTATTCCAGTAAAGGTCTCCGAAGAGATGACTGGTCACAAGTTCGGGGAGTTTGCCACTACCCGGAAAAGGCCTACTCACAAGCTCAGCAAGAGGAAACAGACCAGGAAGAAGTAATGTATAATGTAGAGCTAATGCCCCCTGCCTAGCCATCACCCTCGTTGCCGTTCCACCATTTCCACCTGGTGCCAAGCCACGGGACTCCTGGGGGAGGGATGTGTCCCTCTTGTCGAGTCTCTCATTCTGTGAGAAGGTGCCCACAGCTCCGCAATTGAAGGAGCGGCAGGGGGGAGCGGAAGGAGCGGAATTGCACCAGATCTACACCAGATCTACACCACACTGCCAGCCGCTGTGTTTATGCAGCAAGTGCAGAGACTCCCAAGGGTAAGACCCTTGAGAACCTATTCGGCAAAAAACGACGTTTCTATGACAAGAAGAAAAAAACTACTCCAACTACACCAAATCAATCAGCACATAAGCGGGAAAAAGATTGTGCTCTTCTACCAATACAACAACGTCAGCACGCGGGATTGGGGGCTGTTGAGGGGGGAATTGCTCAGCGAGGTGAGCCGTTGCAAGCCATTGCCCGTCCTCAATTCCATGATTGGTGAGCTAGATGGGACCTCATCGTTTGGGGGGAGATCCACAACGGACAAGAAGGAGTTCACCATTTCCACACTAGTGGTCAAAAGCAAAATTGGTCAATTGTGTCTTGCACAGGCATTGGCAAGCAATCTAGGTCCCGCTCTTGCCAGGCCTAGGCCCCCAATGGAGCCGGCGGGTGAGACAGAACACACAGCTCCGGATCCCACTGGCAAGCTCTCTCTCTGCCAAGACAACAACACCAAATGTGCTGAACTGTTCCAAGGCCCTACCTTCTTGTTCGCATGCAATTCTCATCGTGAGATGGCAATAGGGTGCAAGGTGATTGGCAACAAGAGAGACCGGTATAGCAACAATCATGCCATCTTGCTGGGTGGGATCTATTATGGCAAGGTGGTAACGCACCTTGACATTGCAAAGCTGTCTGTCCTTGATTCTTCAATCTATGGCTCGCTGCCAATGGCATTGGAAAACAAGGTCGTGTCGCTTCTAGTGGGTGGGCTTTCCTGCCAACAAGATGAGTTGTTGCGTTGCTTAGAGTGTCACAGGGACAACCTGCTGCGGAGCGCCCCCTCTTGACCCGCAAGCGGGTCAAGGCCTAACTCGTGCTTGGCCCGCTTGCGCCCCAGAGCAAGCGAAGCAAGAATCCCCCGAGCAGCCCCCCTAGAATGGGCAAAGGGGGCTGAGTTTGCTTACAAACCTGCTACATCCCCCCGCCTCCCCGTTGCTTGGCAAGTGGGCTCGTTCCCGCGCAAATTGTCCCCACCCTGCCCAACGCTGTGCCATAGCCGCCAACCCACTCCCCTTGGGCTGTAAAGCTTGGCCCTTGGCTAAGGGCCCTCTGCGGGGCAGCAATGCCCCCACCCCCTCTTGTTCGGCTTGCTGCTGTCCCGCTTGCCGCAGCAAGCGGGACAGCAGCACGGGCACGGCCTTGCTCTGATGCGCAAGCACATCATGGGGGTCCCGTTGCAAGGCCAGCGAACACCCCAATGGAAGAACCAAACAAAACAGGGGGGGGCCGAAGGCTACTCACCGCCAGTTGGGTAGATCCTGAGAACCCTTCGGCAGCTTGCACGCAGGCACAAGTGCTCGTAACTCAATTGGATAGAGTGTCAGATTACGGCTCTGGAAGTTGAAAGTTCAAATCTTTCCGGGCACGGAGGAGACAGTTCTGCTTCTTCATTTGTGTGACCGGTCAAACAGCATCGAGCACAAACTGCTCAATTGGGAAGGCCCTAACCCCAAAGACGTGTGCCAACAAGAGGTGCCTGCAAGACTTTTCATGGCACACTCATCACAAGCTACAACACAAGCCGGTATAACACATGTGTCTGCTTTGCCGCTGTTACCGGCAGTTCTGTTTTGTGCCAGCAGTGAGGACTGCCATGCAAGCCAAAAGCTGTTTTTTTCTGATGGCAGCGGTGGTTTCATCACATGTTTCCACGCTCGAGGGCGATGTCTTCGATGCCAATGCTTGTTTTTCATCTATATGCGGATGCTGAAGTGATGTCTGAAGAGGGATGCTTGGGATGTGCATGCAGGCGGGCATCAGGGGAGATGACGCGAACGCTCGCGCATGGGAGGGGCTGGGATCCGCATATCAGGCGCTCGACCGTCTCACTGCCGCAACCAAGGCATGACCCAGATTGGAAGTTCAAAATTTGAACTACATTGCGCTGTCTTGCATTGTGCCGGCATGCATGAGTGAGGACATCATGCGGGGGTTATTGCATGCAAAGGCTCAATCCCTCCGCTGCACGCTTGTTGGCGCAGTGTTCACTGTGTCTCTAAGAAGCAAATTGCTCATCTGCTGCCGGAGGATCCCATCAAAGATCTCTTGACATGACAAGTATGACAACTGCAGGCGTATGCAAAGGCGCTGGAGTTGGACCCAGCACGCCTGTACAGCCTGGTGCAGAGCAGCACAATTCATTTGGCGCTCGGAGCCTATTCAGACGCGCTGGCCTCCGCAGAAGCTGCTCTGAAGCTGGACCCCCGCCATGTGCCTGCGCGCACCTGCGCGGCAGCTGCCCTCCTCTGCTCCGCTCGGAGCCACGTTGCCATGGGCGCCCCAGGCAATCACCTTCGCACTTTGAAAGCCTCTATTCTCTGGAAGATCGCTCGCTTCTTTTCCCCAGACCAGTCAAGACCTAAGCTCCCACATAATGATTCTTACGTGAGGCAGCTATTTTGCTGAGCCACTATTGGTGAGAGAAATGTCCCAGCCACTGGCAACTGGCTTGCACCTTCGCTCACTTCGGTACACGGGACCAACCTGCTTCTGTGGTGTCTCAAATATAACAATCAGCATGCATAGTTCTGTCCTTCAATACAAAGCCGTACAGGCAGTGCAAGCGTTGCTGAATGAAGAACATCTTGATTGTTTGCAGGCATCGCAGCTGATGAGCTGGCGGCGGCTGAGCGCCACCTGGCGTCCTGCCTGGCAGGCGCGGGGAACCTGGAAGCGGCGCTGAAGCTTCTGGGTGATGTGCGCCTGTGCGCGTACTCCGCCCCTCCGCTCGATCCAATGCGTGCACTCGAGCAGCCTGTGACAGCCCGAGAGTACCTGGACGCTGCCGTCAAGAGGTAAAATAAACCTTGTCTGGCAGATATCTAGTTGTCCACAGTGTATGTTTGGACAATAGAGTGGCTGGGCGTCTCAGGCCACTGCCAGGTACCCATTGCTTTGCGCTGTGTTGTTAACATACAGCAATTTTCCCATGACTCGGTACCAGCCGGCACAGACATCCCAGGTGGATGCTAGTGTTTGTTCAAGCCCTCTGATGGATAAATGCAATCGAGAAAAACACAACTACAATGTTTCACGCACGACGTAAAATCTTGAGCACTGTGCCCATGATGAATGGCATTTGCTTGGATTTGGTGTTGAGGGATGGTGCTTGGGGCAGCTTTTTTAGGGCAATTTGTCTGCAGACACACCTTTTCTCTTTTTGATTTGGGAATCGTGCTGCAGTAATCATAAAGCAAAGATATATTGCGCGCAGGTGGCAGCGGCAGATTTCTTCGATGCAGGCGGCGAGGCGAGTGTACGCGAGGGCGCTGCATGCGGCGCCGCAGCGGGGGGCCCACTGGGGGGACCTGGCAGCCGCCCTGCAGCTGGAGGCGCAGCTTCGCCGCGCGCACTCGCGCATGGCGCCCGAACAGGCTCCCCGGCTGAGATCTCTCGCCGAACGCATGCTGAGAGGTGCGTCAAGATTCTGAGCAGGGGCTCACACCTTCGAAAGGGCTGCCATGGTTGTTGGTGAATTCATGACGGGGCGCTGCGTGGTAGATCCTGCTGTGGGCACGAGCAGCAGATCTTGTTGGGCTTTGCTTGGGGTGTAGGGATTAGGGTTTAGGGATCACAAAGCTTGGTACTGGGTAGTTGTTTCGCCCACACACCAATAATGAGTAAGAAGGAAGCTAAAGTACGAGTCGAGAGAAATCTTCGGACTGTCTCCTTCAAGTATCACAAGCACAAGAGGCTTCCATTTGCCCCAACAGTAAATTATCTGTGTCATCCGTGAAGTGAGTCAGTGTCTCGCTGCTTGCAAGCTCATCACCACCCCTGGGCGGCTTCATGAGTCATCACATGTTGAATCTGTTTGAGAATCAATTCTTGGAGTTGCATCAGGCGGCCTGCGGTTGGCGCCGGCTTCGGCGGATCTGTGGGCGTGTCTGGGTGCATGTGCGGGGTCGCCTGCCGCACGCGAATACGCCCTTTCGCGCGCCCTCACCCTCGACCCAAAACAGGCGCCCAACTGGGCAGCCCTGGGCAGGTGTGCCCGTTTGTGCTCTTGTAGCATTTGCTTGCGACAAATCGTACAGGTGATTCAATATACAAATACTGGTAGTTGTTTCGTCAAACATTCACTCCTATCTTGTGCCAAAATTGCATCGCACAGCAGTGGGTACAAGTTGCATTATTGCACAAGGAGAGCAGGTTGTGCAATGATACCATTGATTGAGAATTTATGATAACAAGCAACAGATGAAGGGCCTACAGCTCTTGTCATCCTTGCTTGGTTTCATTTGGGAGCAACTTTGGCCGACTTTCGTCCCTGCTCGACTTGTTGGTCTTGCAGTGAGGCAGACTTGTACCATTGCGCTCTTCCACTGGTTTCCGACCAGCTTGAGTCCCCTGACTTGTGGTGCTGCCCGTTTTGGGCAGGCTGTATGTGGAGGCTGGGCAGCCCCTGCTGGCGGAGCGCTGCCTGGCAGCTGCCCGCAGCCACGACCCGGGCAGCGCTGCAACTTGGGAAGCCATGGGATCCCTGGCAGCCCTCAGCCCCCAGGGTGAGCCCAACCTTCACAACCTTTCTGACAAACGTCACCATCTAAATCTAGAAGAAGAATTCCTTCAGGCATTTAAATACTAAATCAGAGAGCATGAGTCATCATCCTTCCATCAATTCAACCTTACACAAAGGCAATATTCAAGTTTTTCCATCATGTGTTCCTAGTCTCACTGAATTGATACAGGTCCACACCTTGCTCAAATTTGGACTGTTAGCGCCAGAAAGTGCATCTTGACTTCTTTGGGATTGTGCCTTCTTGCCCGAGTGCATCAGGTGCATGCACTGAAAATTGTCCCCAGACGTCTTGTAGGACAAGACACTTTTGCGCGCTTGTGTTGAGTGCATGCAATCAAAGTTGTCCCAGACATGTCGTCTGACAGGAGTCATTGCTGCCTGTGCAGGCTTGGAAGAGCGGGGGGACCTGTACTCTCAGGCTGTGAAGCTGGGCGGGGGGTCCGAAGCGCTGCCGGGCTTAGTAGAGGGAACGCTGCGCGTCGGACGACCCTGCCATGGCACCGTCTACGCAGCTGCACGCAGGTGCCTGAAAGACCCACCAAGAGCTTTTTTGCACTGACTGAACTTAGTGCGAACAGCATGAGACTGTGCCATGCATCGCAAGTGTATGAAGAAAATATAGATATTTTGTCTATTTTAAGGTCAGAATTGCAAACGTGCATGGGTAGGTATCTGGAAGACACTCATATTTTGTCAAACTTTTGTTTTGGGCTTGTTTCTAAAAAATATGAGTCATTTCTTGCCGCAATGGAAGGACAAGGCAGGTGGCGTGATTTTGGTTCGACCACCAGTAAAGCTGATAACCCGTACATTTGTGAAGTATTCAGTATTGAGAAATTTTCCCCGGTGTGAATCTGCAGATGTGCAGAGGCGCAGCCGCTTGATGCTGCGGCATGGAACGCCCTCGGACGCGTGGAGGAGCAGCGAGGAAGCTTCCCTGAAGCTGCGTCGGCCTATGAGCGCGCCGAGGCCCTTCTCGCTGATTCACCGGGAGGTGACTGGCTCTTTACTACTCTATGCAGGGTCTGCTGCGACCCTGCACAGAAGAACACAGGATCCAAAAGCTGTGTTGCGCGTGTCATTGTACAGACGCTGGCCAAACAATTCTCATTTGAACTGGCTTACTTTCGGCTCCTGGTTGTCCTGTCCGAGAGGTGTCCTTGCAGACACTGCCCAAGAGAACTGAGGTGTTGAAAACCAACCAGCTCGTACTGCAAATAGCTGTCTTGAAACATGGAATGTCCATGCAGTCACAACAAATGGGAATGCTTGCACCGAGGACTGCATCATGCAGTCACATCCCGCCTCGGACGATCTGCGTGACTTGCTTCCAGCCGTGCGGCTGAACCTGGCACGCGCACATGTCAGAGCCGGGCAGCTGGACCGGGCAGCCGGGCAGTACGGGCAGCTGGTCGCCGGGGGGCAGATGCCCGAGCGGGGGGACCTGCCCGAGCGGGCAGCCGACTGGGTCAGCTTTGGGCAGGCTCTGGCGGGCAGCGGGCAGTCCGGGCAGGCTGAGCCAGCCTTCCAGCGAGCCATGTCCCCGGCCGCCCCGATCAAGGTGCAGTTTTGATTTCCCCACCACTTCTGGAAGTGTGCTGAAGCTTGGCACTGACTGACAGAATCGGTTGGGCATTGGACCAGTCATGAGGTTGCTGGAAAAAAATGTGATGTGACTTGTTTGTCTTTTTGACGGGTGATCGGTCTTTTGCACGTACTGCATGTGTGTGATCTGCACATTCCCTGGAATCTGCAAGTATCTTCTTGTAATTTGACCTCTGCCAAGCCATGTGGGCTACTAAGATGTACTCCTGCAAATGATTCTCATCAGAGGACTCTGCGCTGCAGGTTCAGCTGGCGGCGCTGCAAGGAGTTTGCAAGCTCAGGATCCAGCAGGGCGATGTGCGCGGGCTGCTGCAGCGTCTGGACGATAGCTTCGAGCTGTTAGTCAGCGCTGAGTCAGCGCATGACTCAGCCGCGGCGCACTCGGTGTGGCAGACTGTGCTGGCGGCCGCGGCGCTGCCCGGCTATGCTTCTGCGCGGGCCGAGATCCACTCCCGAGTGCAGACCTGGAAGGTGGGGCAATCGGAGCATTTCGACTTGATCCTACTTTCCTGTCTACGCTGTTAAAGTTGTTATGCTATTCCTGCCAGAGGCAAGTTTTCTGCAGAGGCAAATCCGCCTGCACACGAACTGCAGAAAATTGGGTAATTGTCCAAGATGAGCAAGGACTCTTGTGTCTGCGAATAGTGATGCAGATGAGCATGTCATGACACGTGAAGCAAAAGCAATCAGGAATGCCCAGAAAATCACGGTGTGCACGCAAAGCTTCACACTTGTGTTGATCCTTCTTGACAAAGGAGGGAAGGGGATTTGCAGGCATTGGGATTTACAGCTGTAAAGTTAATTCGGTGCCAATAGCGCAAGGAGACCTGGCCAAATTTCGCTGTTTAATGCAGATGCTGGCTGGTGGCGGCAGCGCAGAATTCACAGCGCAGCAGCATCGAGTCACGGCGCTGGGTATGCAGGCAGCAGGGGATGATCTGGCGGCCTCCAGGGAATTAATGCGCGCGCTTCGCTTATGCCCCTGGCTGATTGAGGTGCGCATGCATAGCAGCCCTATTACTTTACGCCCCCAGGATTACTTCTGGTGGGAGCGGACTAGCCATGATTTTCGTGCATTCAGGCATCTTCCTGGTTGTTGAACTTCCCACATGCAGCATGCAGCCATGAGTTTACAGCCCCTAGGGGCAAAGTGTGTTTAGTAAACTGCGATGCTTTGATCCAGGCATTCTTCACGCATGTGCTCTTTGGGAATTGAGCCCCTTTAAGACTTTTGAGGGTACACCCGGGGGGTGAGGCTGGAATTTGTACCAACAACAATTTTGCATGCATTTGTGTTGTAGGTACGCGTGGCGCTGGCCTGCTGCGTTCTGCGCATCTCCCCTGAGCGCCACATCAGCGCCGGGCGCCTGATCAGGAGCGAATTGGTCGAGCGCTTCATCAGGCGACCACCAGGTGCGCTTGCTTTCTTTCACACACCCCGCCTATTTTGTTATATCCGGGGCCTTGAGCAGAAAGGAACGAATGAATGCAACCATCTGATCCTGGACTCAAGGTCACTATTCTTCCACCACATGCATGGGAACCGGGGATATGCAATGGCTCTGTCTTACAAGAGGACCCTAGAGCTAAGATGACCTCTGCTTCATGTAGTAATCTATCAAAACAGGGATGCAGAATGTTATCTGCAAGGTGTGAATCGTTGTAAGTGGGGGTTTGCAGGTGAAGGTGGCGAGTCAGACGCAGAGCTGATCGAGCAGGCGATGCTTGCTCGCACCACAGCCGCCCTTACAGCCATTACTGATGGATCGGCCCAGTCGGACGCGGCTGCATGCGCCAAGGTGAGCGCGGTCCCCTCTGCAGCAAGAACAGCTGCCATATACATGTTCTTAACAATTTGCACATCGCTGCTGCACTGGTTTTCGTGTCGTGTGCATGCCACTCGATTCGGCCTGCGTCAACAATTGTGGGCAGCTGCCTGCAGTAGGATAAATCCAGTCTGCTGCTCCTGTGTGTTGTCTCCACAAACGCTTGCATTCGAGGCTGCTGATTCGAGGCTGCTTGAATATTACAAATTCTTGCAGGTGCTGTTGGCGTGCATGCACATGCGCCCACACCGCGCCGCCTTCCCGGGTTTGGCCGCTCCGCTGCTCGCGCGCATCAACGACCCTTGCATGCGAATCGACGACCCTTCCACGCGCATCGACAACCCCGTCACGAGCATCGACGACCCTTGCGCGCACATCGACGACCCCGCTGGGGCCGGCCGCGCGGCGTCCGCCGTTTCCCGGGTCCGAGCCGATGCGCTGCGGAGGCGCGCGGCTGCGCTGCAGTCAGGGACAGGCTCAGGTGAGCGCCCCGCAATGACTCAACACATCGGTACTCATGGTTCCTCATCTAATCGACATCGTACAGATCCACATTGTTCACTTCTGCGAACGAAATTCTTTCTTGGGGACTAGGGTTTAGGTTGCACCCTAGGGAAAAAATAGGAAATAGAGGGATGTACTGTGGGTGGAAATTAGCGCGAGGCATGCACCGTCCAGGAAGAAGATGTTTTCTGCGCTTGCTTGGGACACACCGTGAATATTTGGGGCTTGATCGGGCGTCCAAATGGGGGCCGGATGGGACCCATTCAAGCCAAAAAATCCCACATCAGCAGCGGGAATTGTGATCCAAATAAGCTGGAAATGCCCCTGGTGTTGATAAGGACACCGTTTCTCAGCACAAGTGCTGCTGTGATAAGGATATTTGACTGAGGCAGCGGTTGCATGCAGGCATGATGGCCTCGGGGGAGAGCTTCCTGGACACAAGGCTCACCCCGCTGCTGTCGGCAGCCGGATGATTACTGGCTCATGCACATGTGGTCTAATCCAGGTTTTGAGAGGCATGCAAGGCACGGTCATAACCACAATTCCACATCCCAGGCAGCGGTCCCCTGGAAATGGCCTCATGAGGGGTCTTAGGGGTCTAGGAAAAGATTTTGGTCCACCAGAAGTTACTGCATATGAATTGGCAATTTTACCTGATCAGACCAGGATCCCTGGAATTGCGCGCAGACGCCAAGGATTGCTTCCTGGTTAGCCTTGGATTTCTGTGGAGGCCCTGTCAAACCCCGCTGCAATGACAATTGCCAATCTTGTGAGCACAGAAGAGTTCAATGCACAATAGAGTGTGCCTGCATGTGCCGGGCCCGGGGGCATGCAAACAAGCTTATACTATTACATAGTATGGCCCCTGGCGGGGGGCGGTATAAATACTGAGCACCGTGCCCACGGTTGATTGGGTCTTG
>JADEYI010000957.1_pt1 | contig 27420 bp, 31 predicted proteins | sample 8542331 | NCBI WGS metagenome assembly JADEYI01 (sample SAMN16510988, study PRJNA670497) | mine drainage metagenome | isolation source: biofilm near Copperflume 1 | place: Germany: Marsberg coppermine Kilianstollen | collected 2018-02 | reverse complement strand
TTGGGTAGGGGTGGCTTGACCAGGTTGGGTAGGGGTGGCTTGACCAGGTTGGGTAGGGGTGGCTTGACCAGGTTGGGTACTGCCCTGCTCAGGTTGGGCTGCTGGGGTTCCCGGTGCTTGCGGCTGTCCGGCGTTTTGCTCCTGCGGATTGGCGGACGGCGTGCTGGGGGTAGCGGGTGCTTGCGCCGGGGTGGCAGTCTGAGGTTGCCCTGGCTGGCCTTGAGGTTGAGAAGTCTGAGCTGGGGTTGGCCCCGGTTGAGCCGAGGTATTGCTTGGAGCTTGCGCGCTGGCAGCACCCTGTGGGGCGGTTTGAGAAGCCGGGGGCGCACCCACCTTACGGCCCCAGTTGTTGGCGATAGCCACCAGGTCGGAGAACTTGTACTTGCCCTCGCTGGCTACGCGGTCAATCTGGGGATTATTTGCCACCAGATTGCCGTTTTTATCGTAGAAAGCCAGCAGGGGGTTGCTGTTGTTGAAGGCTGGGCGCAGGCTCTTGTCGGGGGTAAGGGTCAGGCGCAGCATCTCCACGTCCTTTTTGGGAGTGGTAAAGGCCGCGTCTATATCCATCAGGCGGGTGTCGAGGTTGTAACGCATCACGTACAGCAGCCCATCGGCAACCTTGAGGGTATCCAGGGTGGGCTTGAGGTCTTTGAACGAGATCTGCATCTGGAACCCCTTGGTCTCGCGGTTGCGTACCCGCAACAAGTAGATAAACGGGTCGGCACTCTCGGCCAGCGGAAACACCTGCTCGAGCTGGGGCGGCGGGGTATCCCCCACGCTAAGGGTAGCCTTTTGTACCCGGCTGCTGAGGTTGCCATCTTCGACGGTAACGCTAAGGTCGAAGTTGCCTTTTTCCTGAGGGGTTCCGCTAATGCGCCCGTCGGCGTAGGTCAGACCTTTAGGCAAGATGCCGTCGAAGGTGTACTTGTAGGGGCGTATACCCCCATCGGCAGTGATGGTCGAGCTGTAGGGCTCTCCAATATAGGCCGGAGGCAGGTTGATGGTAATTCGCAGGGGCTGTTTGGTCTGGCTGCCCGCTGTATCGCTGCCACACGCAGCCAACCAACCCGCCAGAGACAAGAGCACCACCGGTGCAACCCTCGAGTACAGACGCATGCCCTCAGTTTAGGGGGCTTTATGAACAAGGTTTGTGAAAAACCCACGCCGATTGCTCATTTTCAGGTCGGTAACGGCAGCTTCACGCACCTGCTGGACAGGTATAGTTGTGGATATGAGCATTAAACCCGACTGGTGGATACGCGAGCAGGCCAAAGCAGGCATGATCGAGCCCTTCGAGGATGGGTTGGTGCGCCAGGGCGTGATTAGCTACGGCCTGACCAGCTTCGGCTACGACCTGCGGGCGGCCCCCGAATGGAAAATCTTTACCAACGTGTTCAACACCGTCGTAGACCCCAAAAACTTCGACCCCAAAAGCTTCGTGGAATACGAGGGAGAGGAAGTAATTATCCCGCCCAACTCCTTCGCGCTGGCAAGATCCTTGGAGTATGTGCGCATGCCCGACACGGTTTTGGCGATTGCGGTGGGGAAAAGTACCTATGCAAGATGCTTTAGCGGGGATACACGGGTTGCCTTGGTGGATGGGAGGTCGCTGACCATCGAGGAAATGGCCGAGCAAGCCGACGACGAGTTGTTTTTTGGCTACAGCATCGGAGCTTATGGACGGGTCATGGTCACGCTGCTCGAGGCTCCGCGCTTCATCGGGCGCGACAGCCTACTGGAAATTGCACTCGACAACGGACAGCGCATCCGGGCCACGCCGGATCACATTTTCTTGCTGCGAGACGGGCGCACCTTACCGGCTGCCGATTTGCAACCGGGAACCTCACTCATGCCACTGTACCGCTCCCTGCGGCGCGGCCACGAGATGGTGTATCAGTCTTCTAATGGCTTCATGTGGCCCACCCAGCGCCTAGCTGATGAATGGAATCTACGCCACGGGCTGTACGAAGGGGCAGCAGATACCCACTGTCATCACAAAGATTTTGACCGTCTGAATAACAATCCCTGGAACCTGGAGCGCGTGCCCGCCAGTAAGCATATTCGGATGCACAATGCTGAATACTACGGTGTGGGCTTTGACTCAAGCGAACATGGTCAGAGCGTGCGTGAGGCGCTCGAGCGGCTGTGCCAGGACGACGCTTGGTACAGCCAGTTCCGCCAACAGCAGAAGGCTAAAGCAACAGGATTCTGGCATGACCCGCAGTATGGGCAGACCAGGGCTGCGCTACTGGAAAAACACCGGGAGCGTTGGACAGAGGCCGAGCGACAAACCCAGCGCGAGCGGCAGGCAAACTTCTGGTCGGCCAACCCTGAGCGGCGTGAGCAAGTGGGAGAGCACTTGAGAGCTGCATGGGCTAGTGCAAGCCATGAGCGCAGAAATCGGCAGCGAGAAATCGCCCGCTCGATACGCCTTAGAGAAGACATCACCCCGCAAGTGGTGCGCCATGCCCTCGACACAACCGGTTCGATTCGTGGAGCAGCGCAATATTTAGGCGTAGACCGCAGCGTTTTCCGACGGTTCCCGGAGGTCATTCAAGCCTTCAAGGGGATTTCTTCAAGGAAAGTGGCAAACCATAAGGTGGTCTCGGTACGCTCGCTGGGAGGCGAGCATGACGTGTACTGTCTGACCGTACCGGAGGCGGGCAATTTTGCCCTCGAGGCAGGCGTTTTCGTCCACAATTGTGGCATCGTGGCCAACGTAACGCCCATCGAGCCCGGCTGGGAGGGACATATCACTTTAGAGTTCTCCAACACCACCCCCCTGCCCGCCAAGATGTACGCCAATGAGGGTGTGGTGCAACTGGTGTTCTTCCAGGGTGAGCGCCCCGAGACCACCTATGGTGACCGTAAGGGCAAATATCAGGGCCAGCGCGGGATTACCCTGCCAAAGATTTAGTTTTTCAGCTTGGGCAAGTTAGACTGTTCAGGCTATGCGTGTGGTTTTAGCTATGGTTGGTCTGGTCATCGTGGTGGCAGCGGCTTTTTTGCTGGTGCGCCCCAAAGGTTTGGGCGCAGCTACAGGCGATACCCCCAACCCTGGAGGCAACATGGAAGCTCTAGCCTATCAATCCGACAAGCCCGTCACCAAGTTTTCCAAGCCCGAGCAGGTGATAGACACCAAGCACGACTACGTGGCCGAACTCGAGACCACCAAAGGCACCCTGACCATCCAGCTCTACGCCGAGCAAGCTCCCAAAACCGTCAACTCCTTCGTGTTTTTGGCCCTGCACCACTACTACGACGGGGTAGTGTTCCACCGGGTGATTCCAGGCTTCGTAGCCCAGACCGGCGACCCCACCGGCACCGGCATGGGCGGCCCCGGCTATCAGTTTGGCCTCGAGGTCAACAAATCGCTGAACTACGACAAAAAAGGCGTGGTAGGCATGGCCCGCACCATGGATCCCAACTCCAACGGCAGCCAGTTCTATATCACCTTCGGCCCCACCCCCAACCTCAACCAGCAGTACACCGTCTTCGGGCAGGTCACGGCGGGCTTGGACGTACTGGACAAGATTTCTGCCACCGAAGGCCCCGGCGCGGTCTTGGGCGACAAGCGCGACAAGATTTTGTCGGTGAAGATTTTGGCAAAGCCAAAGTAAAGGTGAAAAGGTCAAAGGGTAAAAAGTAAAATCTAAGCCCTTACTTTTCACCTTTTCTACTTTTCACCTATAGTTCTGACCCATGATTCCCGAAGGCACCCGCTACTTCCTCCCACCCGAAGCTCGCCTGCGCCGCGAGCTTTTGGAGCGCTTGGCACGGCTTTTGTACTCCTGGGGCTACGAGCCGGTGGAGTTGCCCGCCTTAGAGTTCTACAACCCCCAGCACACCCTGTCCGATCTGGCCTTCAAGCTGGTGGACAAGAGCGGCGAGGTGCTGATGCTGCGCACCGAGTTCACCACGGCAGTCTCCGAACTCATCAAGGGACAGCGGCTCGAGGGGCCGGTGCGGGTGCAGTACTCGGGGCCACTGTGGTTCCGTGAGCGCGACGTGGAACTGGGGCGCAGCAGAGAGTTTACGCAGGTCGGGGCCGAGCTAATTGGGGTTTCGAGTCCCCAGGCCGATGCCGAAATCCTCGAGCTGGCCTGGGAAACTTTGCAGCTTCTGGGGTTCAAAGGGGCACAGCTCGAGGTGGGCTTGCCCGCACTGGTGCGGGATTTGCTGGAAGCGACCAGCCTGGGCGAAGGGCAAAAAGAAGCCCTGCGTCAGGCCATCCAGCGCAAAAATAGCCCCGAGCTGGAGGAGCTTTTGGCGGGCTACGGGGTTCACCCCAGCTTGCAGAGTGCGCTGCTGACACTGCCCGACCTCTACGGCGGGCGCGAGGTGCTGGCCGAAGCTCGCAAGCTGCCGCTCTCTAACCGCGCTCAGGCCGATTTGGACTGGCTCGAGGCCATCCTGGCGCTGCTGCCTGAGGTTCCGCTGCTGCTCGACCTGGGCCGTGCCCGGCGGCTGAGCTTCTACACCGGCATCAACTTTCAGGCCTACACCCCGGATTTCGGGCTGCCCTTGCTGGGCGGTGGGCGCTACGACGGGGCTTTGCTGCCCTACGCCGCCGGGTTCGCGGTGGGCCTCGAGCGGGTCATGGAAGCCCTGCGTCTGCCGGTCTCCGAGGCTGCACCCGAGGTGCTGGCCCTAGACCGGGCCATGGCTGCCAGGCTGCGGGCCCAGGGCCAGCGGGTCGAGCTGGCCTGGACGAACAATCTCCAGGATTTGCTCGAGTACGCCCGTTCACGCGGGATTGGCTGGCTGGCTCGAGAGGGGAGGCTCGAGGAAATCCACTGAATTCGAGGTGCTGTCCTGGACGGGGTTTTTCAATATAGCGAATTTCACCGTTCTAGACGCAAAAACCTTGCTAGTTAGCTCTCAGCCCATAATCTTATCCAAGCCCCTGATTAGCCCGATCTGATCCCTGACCTTACGAATCGCCAGCAGCGTGCCTTCGATATACGGCTCAGCTCCACTTCCAGCATCGTGACGGATGGTTAAGCGCTCATCCTTCGCGCCAAATATGGCCTCAACGCCGATAATGTAGCTGGGAAGGCGAATCGAATGAATCTGACTCCCCGCCAACGTCACTCCCCGACTTTGGCTCTCCCCAATGGTCTGGCTTATGGGGTGCGTGACTTCCGGTTTTCTGATTTGTGAAAGCCGAAACGCCAGCTCGCGGGTTGTACCGCTGGGTGCGTCTTTTTTAGCGTCTGAGGCATAATCTATAATCTCCCAGTGAGATAAATACTTCGCTGCTTCGCAGGCAAAGCGTTGCAGCAGTACCGCGGTAATAGCGAAATTGCCCGCAGCTATCACACCTACTCCATTATCCAAAGCGGCTTGGTTAATTTCAGAAAAATCTTGGTCGGTTAGCCCCGAAGAGCCAATAACCACACAAACCCCCTTGCCAATAGCCGTCATCACATTAGCTTTGACCACGTCTGCTTTGGTGTAATCAACCAAAACATCGGTTGGGGTCTCGAGCGCTTCCGCCACCGACTTGCTAACCGTCAAATCGAGGTTTGGGTCACCAAAAACATCTTTCAGGTTGTGGCCTTTATGAGTCCGAGAAACCGCACCCACCAGGCTCAAGTCATTGGCTTCAGACACTGCCTTACAAAGAGGCTTTCCGACCCATCCAGTCGCTCCAGCAACAGACACTTTCAGCTTCATAGGTTCAAACACTCTAACCTACGAACGTACTCAGCTACACAGTCTGGCAGTCGAATCTAAGATTGACCCCCTTCGTTCTCCCAACGTTCCATATCCTCGAGGCGGCTATACACAGCCTGACGATACTCGCCCAGCTCGAGCACATCCCTATCCCCGCCGCTCGAAACGTAGCGCATACAGGCCTCGAGCAGCTCGTTGAAGGTTTCGGTGCAAGGGTCGGGCGCGGGAGCCTCGTCCTCCATGCGCTTTACCTCGTCGTACTGCGGGCCATACTCGCGCTGCTCTAACTGCTGGCAGCCCCGGTAGACCTCCAGAGCCAAATCCACCTGTTGCTGAAGCCGTTCCAGGCTCATACGCTTGCTCACTTATGCGGGTTGACCTCCCCCGCTCTCCATAGCTCAATCGTCGCTGAAGCGCTCTTCCTTCCAGGGGTCGCCTCGGCGGTGGTAGCCGTTGACCTCCCAAAAACCCAGCTCTTCCTTATCCACAAACTGAAACCCCTTGAGCCATTTGGCGCTTTTCCAGGCATACAGGTGCGGCACAATCAGCCGCAGCGGCCCGCCGTGCTCGCGCGGGATAGGCTGGCCGAACAGCGTGTGGGCCAACATATTCTCGGGCAGTAAAAGGTCGTCTAGGAGCAGATTGGTGGTGTAGCCACCGTAGCAGTGCAGCAGCACCGCTTTGGCACTGGGCTTGAGCTTGATGCCCTGCATCAAGTCTAACACCCTGACCCCCGTCCACTGCACATCGAGCTTGCTCCAGCGCGTCACACAGTGAAAGTCGGCGGTGAGGTTGGACTGCGGCAGGGCCAAAAGCTCGGCCCAGGAGAAATCCTTGGCGGTCTCAACCTGACCCCAGACCTGGAACTTCACCTCCTCGGCTTTGACCGTTGGGACAGGGCCATAGGTCAGGACAGGGAATTTCTGGGTGAGGGTCTGGCCCGGTGGAACCCGCTCGTTTTGTTCTTTAGGTTTGAAGAAGTTACCAAACATGAGCAAAGTCTAGCCCCGACTTTCGCCAGGGCCGGTAAGGAAGCGCACACTCGCTAATCGCTGGAAGCGGATAGCGCGGCGGTTCCAGGCTTGGGAACCTCCAAAGTGGCGAAACAACCGATGTTGATGGTATCCCCGTTAGGCAAGCGCAAGGTCGCTCGAACCAGGCCGTCGTCGGTGGACAAAGCGGGCACATCCACTTGCAGAATGACCTCGGCAGCGTCCTGGAAATAGGTATAGCCACCCGAAATATCCACCACATCGCGCCGAGCATTCACGTTGGCCAGACTCACCTTCCAATCCTTGGGAGTCGTGAAGTCGGCTATGGTGTAACCTCCCAGTCCCTTGCGCAAAATATCACCCTTTTTCTGAGTCTAAGATGAATTGAAATGGGAGTTCATATCATCGCGGGAAATGCCCAGATAGGTGTTGTTATAGAGCCGCGATACGTACCAGGTGGCTCCGGGCTTGAGTTTGGTGGATTTGAGGATATCGCTGCTCATCTCGAGCGGAGCGGAAGGCCAAGCCCCGAGCTGGGTTGGCGCACAGGCCCCAAGGAAAACCAAGGCGACGCTGAGAAAACCGAGTTTGAGTCGCATATTTTCTATCCTTTCTGATTGGGGCCAACCACCTAACTAAAAGTTTAGAGCGATTACAGCCTCGAGCCCGATTTATTTATCACAAAACTCTTAGAATTATTTGCCGGTTTGACCCTGCGGCCCGCCCTGCTGGTGGCATACTGGAGTGGTGGACAACGCCAAGGGGCTCGAGCTCGAGGTGCAAGCAGCGCTCGCCCACTCCGACCAAAAAGACGCGCAGGCTTTTGCGGAGGAACTCTCTGGTCGTCTGCAACACCTGTTGCCCCAAGCAGTCAAGGTGACGCACAAAAAACTGCTCTTTATAGACCAGGGTTTCGAGTCGGTGAGCCTGCATCTGGGCGAGGTGGAATATCACCTGCGCATTCAGGACGGGCGGCTCGAGGCCGGGCGGGGACACCACGTAGCGGGCATCCGCCTCTCGCTGGAGCCCCTGCCTGTCGAGGTTTGGCTCGAGGAAGTTTCGGCAGCCATCGCCCAGGAAGCCCAGCGCAACGCCCGGGTACGCGAGGCGCTGCGGAGGTTCATTGCGTAAAGGAGGCAGCGTGTACGGAATCCCTCAGGATGCAGTCAAGCGGCTCCAGCGGCAAAAGGAAAAAGGGCTTTTCACCAGCGACCTCTCGGTCAACGAGTTTGCTCTGCTGGTCGAGGCGGGCTTTACCCCGCTGGGTCTGGTGATGGGCAGTTCGATTTACCACATCGGCCTGCAAACCGCGCGCTGGAACCAAAACCAAGAACTCGAGGTCATCACTCAGGCTATGTACACCGCCCGCCACCTGGCCCTCTCCCGTATGGAAAGCGAGGCCAACTTGCTGGGTGCGGACGGCATCGTGGGGGTGCGGCTGGAAGTCTCGCTGGCTGAGTGGGGCGAGAGCCTGGCCGAGTTTATCGCGGTGGGAACCGCCGTGCGTGCCCCTGAGGGCGAACCCCACCGGGTGGTCAAAGCGGGGCAGTCCGAAGACCGGCCCTTCACCTCCGACCTCTCCGGTCAGGAGCTCTGGACCCTGCGCCGTTCGGGCTACCGCCCCACCGGGCTGGTGATGGGCACCTGCGTCTACCATGTGGCCCACCAGGGCTTGATGCAAGCCCTCAAAACCCTAGGTAACAACACCGAGATGACCAACTTCACCCAGGCCCTCTACGATGCCCGCGAACTCGCCATGAGCCGCATGGAAGCCGAAGCCGAGCGGCTGGGAGCCAAGGGAATTGTGGGGGTGCGGGTAGAAGAAAAGAGCTTCAGTTGGGGCTCGCACGTCATCGAGTACAACGCTATCGGCACCGCAGTCGTCCCAATGGAGAACCAAAACCCTCTGGAAAAGCCAGTGCTGGTGATGGATATTTCGCAGTAGCGACAGGTCTCGAGCCTACCCTCGATCCCCGGCGGCGACTGGTGTCGTCGGGGATGGTGCTTGTTAGCATGCGGGGAGTTTGGGCGAACACAAGGTTGGCCCCTACGAGGTTTGTGTCCCTGTGGGCTTAATCGGGCTTCTAGAGAATCTCGTCCCCAAAGCGACTCAGCTCGAGCCTGCCTGGTAGCGGATTACCTCCACCTTTTCCAGTGTCACCAGACCTTCGCCCACCATGCCCTCGAGGGTGGGCAGGAAGGCCCGAATCTTCTCCTCGGTGTCCACCACCTCCAGCAGCACCGGCAAATCCTCGGAGAGTTGGAGGATTTTCGCGCTGTGGATGCGCGAATGGGCCCCGAAACCCATAAACCCCTTGAACACCGTAACCCCGGCCAGACCGGCCTTTTTAGCCTCGAGCACGATGGCCTCGGCCAGTGGTCGGCCCTGCCATTTATCCGACTCCCCGATAAAGATGCGCAGCAGCTTGGCTTCCCCCTCGAGTCTCACGCAAACCTCCCCGCCAAACGGTAGGCCAGCAGCACCGCCGCAAAGCCCAGAATTACACTGCCCACTGCGTAAGAAAACGCCTTGAGCCATTCGCCCTGCTGCACCAGGGTCAGGGTTTCGTAGCTGAAAGTGGAAAACGTGGTGTAGCCCCCCAGAATCCCCACCGCCAGAAGCAGCCGGGCCTCGGGCGAGAGCGAGCCTTCTAAGTTGAGGCGAATCACCAGGCCGATAAAAAAACTGCCGGTCACATTAATGAGAAAAGTGCTCCAGGGAAAGCCTGGCCCACTCACCGACTGAATCCAGGCTCCCAGGCCATAGCGCAGCCCTGCTCCAATCGCGCCGCCCAGCATCACCAGCACGTAGCGCTCCACACACCAAGTATAAGTTTTTCTTAATCCTAAACTCGAGGTCAGGCTCAGCAGGATTAGTAAACTCTTAGGACGATGCGATGGCTAAATGTGCTTTTACTGGTATCGGTTCTGGCGGCTTGTGCACCTAGCGCAACTTTGGGGATTAGCGACAACCAGCGGGCCGACTGGAAGTTGCAAAGCGTAATCCAGGGCTTCCAGCCCAACAAGGGGGCCAGCAGCACCTATCAAGTCGGGGAGTATGCCACCTTTGGCTTCACCACGAGCCAGCCTGGCTACGTGACTTTGGTGGGCCTCGACCCCGACGGCAGCCTGCAAGAACTCGAGCGCAATGTTTTGCTTCCAGCAGGTGCTCAAATCTTCCCGCTCAAGACCGACAAAAACGCTCAGGGCGCACAGGCCGCCTACGTCCTGACCGAGCCCACCGGCCCGGAGAAGATGTGGCTGATCTACACCAATGTGCCAGGCGCAGCCGAGGCCCGCTTCCGGGGCAAGCCCAGCCCCCAGGAGTTTGCTCAGCTCATGTACAAGTTCATCGCAGCGGCTAGCGTGCGGGATATCGCCGAAACCAAGTTCGAGGTGGTCAAATGAAACGTTTGGTTTTGCTGGGGCTGCCCGCGCTGCTGGCGGCCTGCTCGACGACTAGCGGAACCGGCTCGAGCCAGGTCTGCACCCCTGTCACCGACCAAGGCCTGGTGAGCGGCAGCTTTACCCCCGCCAGCAGCACCCAAGTGCTAAACCCCACCACCCTGGAAGTAGACCCCAATCAACTCGTCGTCACCGACAACACCTTCACTGCCAATACCGGCGACACCCTGGTCAGCAACTGCAACGACGGCCTGCTGCGCAAAGTTACCGGGATTTCGACCCAGTTTGTGCGCGGAAGCGGGGTCTCGGCCCAGGCCATTCGCAAAGTCTACGTCCAGACCACCAGTGCCGCCCTTGAGGATGCCATCGCTTCGGGCGATGCCTCTCTCGACTTCCAGACCCTGCAAATCGGTGATGCCAGCTTGGTGCAGTCGGTTCCCGGTGTCCATGCCGAGGCCATCACCGGCAAAATTGCCCTCAAAAACGTGACCTTTTCGCCTGCTCCGGGTGTAACCGTAACCCTCAATGGCAGCGTCACCCAGAGCATAGACCCCACTTTCCGCTTGCAATTCTCCGGCCAGAAAGTCAGCCTCTTCCAGACCGGAATCTCCGGTACGCTCTCCTCCCAGCTCAGCGCCACCATCACCACTACCGGCAAGGCCAGCCTGGCTGTAGCTCAAGAGCAGCAACTCGCCAGTTATTCCCTCAAGCGGGCCTTCCTGGTGGGAGCCGTGCCGGTGATTGTGATTATCGAACCCAAGCTAATCGCCGGAGCCTCGGCAGGGGCCGACAAGCCCATCACCATCAATGCCGGAGTAGCCCCCAGCCTTTCGGTCAACTTGGGCGTGAAGTACAACGGCAGCACCGGAACCTGGAGTTCCCTGAGCAGCAACCCGGCCTTCCAGGCCAGCCTGAACCCTAGCTTTAGCGCCACTACCCCTGGCGGCGGGCAGGGGCAGGTCTATGCCAAGCTGGTGCTGGACGTGAAGTTTTATGGCATCGCGGGGCCCAGCCTCGAGGCCAAGCCCTTCGCCAACCTGACCATCAACGCCAGCACCCCCACCCAGGCCACCATCGCGGGCGGTCTGGCCGGAACTGGCGCACTCAAGGCCGGGTTCAACATCTTGGGCAAAGGCATGGACACCGAGTATGCTCTGCCTTCGTATAGCACTAGCCAAAACTTTACCTGCACCAGCAGCAGTTGCACCCAGAACTGAGCGGTTGACGTTGGGCCTTAGAGGTTTGACAATACGCAGGTGTTCGAGTTCTCCCTTTCCGCCCAGTCGGGTCGTGCCCGCACTGGGCTTTTTCTCACGCCCCACGGCCCGGTGCAGACCCCACTCTTCATGCCGGTGGGCACCCTAGGCAGCGTGAAGGGCATCAGCCCCCAGGAGATTCGGGAAATCGGCTCGCAGATTATCTTGGGCAACACCTACCACCTGCTGCTGCGGCCCGGCCCCGAGCGGGTGCGGCGGCTCGGCGGGCTGCACGGCTTCGCCGCCTACGACGGCCCCTGGCTGACCGATTCAGGTGGCTTTCAGGTGATGAGCTTAGGGCATATGCGCCGCATCTCCGAGGAGGGGGTGGTCTTTCAGAGTCACCTCAACGGCGACCTGATCGAGCTTTCCCCCGAGAAAAGCCTAGGGGTACAAGAAGCACTGGGGGCCGATATCATCATGGCCTTCGACGAGTGTCCGCCCTACCCGGCAGATCGGAGCTACATGCAAGACTCCATCGAGCGCACCCTAAGGTGGCTCGAGCGCTGCCTACGGGCCAAAACCCGGCCCGACCAGGCACTTTTTGCCATCGCCCAGGGCGGGGTAGACTTAGGGCTGCGCCAAACCAGCACCCAGGCTACCGCCCAGTTTGATACCCCCGGATTCGCCATCGGCGGTTTGGCCGTCGGGGAGCCAAAAGAAGGGATGTATCCAGCCATTGAACTCTCCACCCGCATCCTGCCCGAAGCCAAGCCGCGCTATCTGATGGGCGTGGGCCATCCCGAGGATTTGGTGGCCTCGGTGGCGCTGGGCGTGGATATGTTCGACTGCGTGTATCCCACCCGCACTGGGCGCTTCGGCTACGCCCTGGTGGACGAGGGCCGCCTGAACCTCAAGCTGACCCGGCATTTAGACGACCCCCGCCCGATTGACCCAGAGTGCGACTGCTACGCCTGTCGGCACTTCAGCCGGGCCTATTTATCCCATCTGGTGCGGGCCGAGGAGATGCTGGCCTCGAGGATGCTTTCCCTACACAACCTGCGCTACCTGCACCGGTTGATGGAAGGGGCCAGAACTGCAATTGCCAGCAACTGCTACGGAGAGTTTGCCAAAGGGTTTGCCCAAAAGCGCTTCGGCAACGAGATTCCTGGGTGGTTCAAAAAAGCCCTCGAGGACGGTAGTCACTGGGCTTAGTTTTCGAGCAGAATGCCCTTCCTCTGAGCTTCGGTTTTCAAAGAACTTATTGCCGAACTCGACGCGGTACTGAACCCGAACTACCCGCCCGAAAGCCGCCACGGGTACAGCGTCGAAAAGCTCATCCGGCAGGGCATGGCGTTCTTCGTGGTCTACCAGGACGAGACCCCGGCGGGCTGCGGCGGTGTGCAGATTTTCGCCGATTATGCCGAGCTGAAGCGGATGTACGTGCGCCCGCAGTTTCGCGGGCATGGGCTGGGCAAGCTGATGGTCGCACATCTTTCCGATTATGCCGCCCAGCACGGCATCAAGGTTTTACGGTTGGAGACCGGGGTTTCCCAGCTCGAGGCTCTCGGCCTGTACGAGAGTTTCGGCTTTCGGCGCATCCCGCCCTTCGGCAACTACTTCGACGACCCTCTGAGCATCTGCATGGAGAAGCGGATTTGATCACGGAGATTCGGCGGCTGGATGCGAGCGGCCTCGAGCCCCTTCTCCCGCAGATGGTCGCACTGCTGCAAGACGTGGTGGACGGCGGAGCCTCGGTGGGGTTCTTGCCGCCCCTATCGGTGGAAGAGGCACAAGCGTATTGGCTCGAGGTTCACTCGGCAATTCAAGGCCCGTATAAGCTGCTGTGGGTGGCGCTCGAGGGGGAAGAGGTGACGGGAACCGTCCAGCTCAACTTAGAGTCCCGCGCCAACGGCATCCACCGCGCCGAGGTGGCCAAGCTGATGGTGGGGACGGCGCACCGCCGCAAGGGCATTCCCACGGTTTTGATGGAAGCAGCAGAGAATGAGGCGGAGCGATTAGGGCGAACGACGCTCGTACTGGACACGCTCGAGGGCCACGAGGCCGAGCGGCTTTATTTGAGTTTAGGTTGGCAGAAAGCGGGGGTGATTCCGCAGTACGCCCGCTGGCAGGACGGAAAGCTGTACGGCACGGTGGTGATGTACAAGATTATGTTAGGCTGACGTTAGGCGCTTAAGATCGCGGTTATGTACAACTATAAGTTTGTCCGGGTCGCGGTGAATTACCTCAGAGACGGCATAGACGCCCACACCTACCAGGCGGTGGTGGAGGAACATGCCCGTGAGGGCTGGCGGCTGGTGCAAATCTTCGTGGAGAACCCTGCGGCTATCCCCAGCGAGTACGTGGTAATCCTCGAGCGCCCCCGCGCGGCCTAGCCTTCTTTGTAAAACCTCGAGTTCAGGTAATAGTCGGTGTACATAATCTTCAGAAAAGCAATCACTGGCCCCGCCAGCAAGGCCCCAATAAAGCCAAACAGCGAGCCCGCAATCAGGATGGCCGAGATGCCAGTGACAGGGTGGATGCTGATGGCCCGGCGCATGATGAAGGGGCCATAGACATTGCCCTCGAGCTGATTTGCCAGCCACAGGGCCAGACCCGCCAGCAGAGCCGCCAGCCAACCCGAAGGCAGGGCCAGCAAGATGGCAGGTATCGAGGAGATAATCACTCCAACGTAGGGGATGAAGTTGAAGATGAAGGCCAGAAAACCCAGCGAGGCCGCCTGCGAAAAGCTCTGCGGGCCAAACCCCTGAAAGATGCCATACACGATAGAGAGCCCTATTGCTACCGTCAAACCCACCAGAGCTGCCACCGTGACTTGTCCCCGCACGTAATTGCCAAAGGCCCGGTCGGCCCGCTCGGCTACTGCCGCCACGCCTGGCTGATAGGGCTCGGGAAAAGCTTTGAAGAGGGTTTGTCCAATTTTGGGCAGGTCGTAGAGCAGATATAGCGAGATGGTCAGCGCGGTCAGAAGCTGGAAAATACCGCCCAGCAGGGCGGTGAAAAAGCCAATCAGGTTACCGCCTTGGGCCAGCAGGAGTTGAAAACCCCGTAGAAGGGTCTGGGTAAAGCCCTGGAGCAAGGTCTGGAGGCTGCTACTAGCTTGGTTAAGCGCATCGCGGATGGGCTGGGGCAGTTCTATGCGACCAATCTGCCCCGGCAACGACTGAATCCAGCCCAGAAGGGGGTTGAGCAGTTTGGGCAGGTTGTTGAGGAATCCGGTCAGTTGGCCCACCATGTTAGCCAGGAGTACCGAGGCCAGCGCTAAAAACAGCAACAGCCCCACGAATACCACCACCACCCCCAAAGCACGGGTCAGGCGGTGGCGCTCGAACCAACGCACGATGGGGCTGGTGATATACGAAAACCCAAAAGCAATGGCGATGGTCACGATAGCGGTTCTGGCTCCATGAAAAGCCCAGGAAAGCAGCCATCCCACCAGCAGCACCAACACCACATATGCTACTGCCCGCACCCACAGATACTGCCAGACTTGGCGAAAGGTCTCACGCATCGAAGCCTATGCTAACCGATGCAGCAGGTTGCGATGGGTGCAGGGTCAATTACCGAGCCCTGGTTTACGGCAGGCCGAACTCGAGCTTGGCTTTGGCCCGCAGGGCCTCTACGGGCACTCCTTGCCCGAAATATCTGTCCTTGTTAGGTTCCCCATCCCACAGCTCGAATAAGAGCCGGGCCCCGCTCTGCTGGCCCAATACGCCGTATTCGGTGCCGCTGTTACCTACCCGCCCAATCCATTGGCCCTTTTCCACTGCGCCGCCCACCTTGATGCCCGGTGCAATGGCAGAAAGATGGGCGTAGACACTGGTCAGGCCACCCGCGTGACGAATCCAGACCTGACGACCTTGTAAGCGGTTCATCTGCTCAGGGGAGGCCCCCTTGGCTACGGCCTTGAGCAAAGCCTGAAAATCTTTGCTAGAAAGCTCTTTATAGCTGGTATCGGCCTTGACCACGGTTCCGCTCGAGGCCGCCACCACCCCCGTTCCATATACCACCGGCACGCAGGCATCAGCGTTTAGAAAAACAAAACCGGGGTTTTTACCCTTGCGATATTCGCGGGGGGCATCGGGCAGGTTGGCTGCGGTTTTAGGCAGGCAGGCCCCCGGAAGGGGAAAAATAAAACTTTCTGGAGGCTTGGGGGGAGGCTGTCTCAGCTTGAGGATTTCCGCTCGAGCCACCCCAAGTTGCCGCCGTGCAGAAATTAGCTGGGCGGTCTGCCAGAAGGCAAATAACACCACCAGGGCCAGCACAACCCAGCCTGGCTTAATTGGCATAGCCCTATTCTATGCGGCAATATCCACAAATAAAACTATCGGGGACGGGTCTCGAATCCGCCCCCACCCAATCCCACCGCTTATAACAGGTTCAACAACCGGGTCTTGACCTGCTTGGCCGTGAGACCCGCCAACTTCATCCCCTTGGAGCGCTCGACCAACTCATAAACCTTGTGAGCATGGCTAACCGCTACCTTGAAGGTGATGTCGTGCTCGCCCACGTGCACCGTTACCTTACGCAGGTTGGGGGCTTGCCAGTGCTTGGAGTACCCGGTGATCTTCTTGCCTACGCCACCCTCACGCTTGGCCTTACCCCGGTAAGTGACGCTCATGGCTACTGTCGGGCGCTTGCCGCTAATTTCGCAAATCCTGGACATTACCGCTCTCCTTCTGCCCGCCGGGGATATATTCCCGCCTCGAGACAACGCTTGGAAGTATAGCATATGCTCACCAAAGCGTGCTAGACTCCCCCAGACATGCCCATTTCATTGTGGCTGGTTCCTTTGCTCTTGGTTGCCGACCAGGTTACGAAGCTCGAGGTCTTACGGGCAGTGGGTATAAAAGCTTTTGATGCCTATGCGGTGCCCATCCGCCAACTGTTCTGGATTTTTGATGCCACCTTTGTCAAGAACACCGGGGCCGCTTTTGGCCTTTTCCAGGATGGGGCCAAGTGGTTGGTCTGGATTAGCCTACTGGTGGGCTTCGGCCTGCTCGTCTACATGGGTCGCACCCGCTTGCCCCTGCTTAATCAAGTAGCGCTTTCCCTGATTGCTGCCGGAGCCCTGGGCAACGCCATAGACCGGCTGGGCCGGGGCTGGGTGGTAGATTACTTGGACATCAACCGCACCGGGCTTTCGTTTTTGGACAACTTCCCAATCTTTAATCTGGCCGATAGCTGTGTAGTAATCGGGGTTATACTGTTGCTCCTGCCGCAGCGCAAACGCCGGTTTTAGCTATATAGGCCCTACCCCTGCCTCGAGCAAACCTCTCTCGTTCGACAGGAGTTCGTGGGTGGGAGCTAGCGGGGAGAAGGCATTAACACCGCCCCTAAATGCCAAAAACCGCTCGGATGCATTTCTGGTCTCGAGCGGTTTTCGCCGTACTGCACTTACTTTTGCTTGGTCGGGGCGAGAGGATTTGAACCTCCGACCACACCCACCCCAAGGGTGTGCGCTATCCAAGCTGCGCTACGCCCCGAAAGTTTTGCGGGCAACTTCCGTCAACCACGCACAGACAAGTTTAGCCACCAAAGCCTCTCTCGTCAACTTCACAACTTGACCATTGCCTTTCCGTTCGCTATATTGATAACTCGCTGATATATGGGCGGTTAGCTCAGCTGGTTAGAGCACACGCCTGATAAGCGTGAGGTCCCGGGTTCGAGTCCCGGATCGCCCACCAGTTCTAGACGAGGACTTTATTCCTCGTCTTTTTCTTTTTCGGCAATGAACGTCGCAGTGGCTCGAGGGCGGCCTTGCAATCCCCGATGAGGTCTTGATAAAAGCCTGATAGCCGCCAATTGCTCCGACCTCGTGACCGTGACCTCACGCTTAGTGCTGGCCGAACAGTGCGACGTAGGATTGCGCTATGCCGCTCGTTTTGCTGGTATTCACTTTGGGGTCGGTAGCGCTGGCGGCTGGAGAAAACCCGGCTTTTTTTGCAGAAGTCGCACTGCTTTTGGTCAGTAGTGCCCTTATCGCGTTTGTCTCCTTTCGCATCGGCCTGGTGCCCATCGTCAGTTTTCTGCTGGCAGGCGTGCTGATTGGGCCAAATGCTTTGGGGCTGGTCAAGAATCCAGAAATCATAAATGCTGCCGCCGAAATTGGGGTGGTGCTGCTCCTCTTCACCATCGGTATCGAGTTCAGCTTAGACCGCTTGGCCCGGATTGGACGGCTGATTTTTGTGGGGGGTGGATTGCAGGTCGGGCTCACCATCGCAGCAGCTACAGGGACGATGACCCTGCTGGGCCGCGACTGGCACGACGGGATATTTACCGGCTGCTTAATTGCTCTATCCTCTACTGCCATCGTGATGAAGCTGCTCTCTGACCGGGGTCAGACCGGCTCGGCGGCAGGGCAGGCTTCTCTGGGCATCTTAATTTTTCAGGATTTGGCAGTGGTGGCGATGGTGCTGGTGGTACCGATGTTAGGAAAGGGAGGCGGCTCTGGGGCCGAGATTTTGTGGGCTTTTGCCAAGGCCGCAGTAATTATCACCCTGATTCTAACTTTGGCCCGGCAGGTAATGCCCAAGTTTCTCGAGGCCGTGGCCCGTACCTGTTCGCGTGAAGTGTTTTTGCTGGTAGTCATCGCCATCTGCTTCGGCACCGCCTACCTGACCAGTCTGGCTGGGCTTTCGCTGGCACTGGGAGCCTTCTTGGCTGGATTGCTGGTGAGTGAGAGCCGCTTCGGGCAGCAGGCTCTTTCGGAAATTTTACCGTTGCAAATCCTCTTTAGCGCGGCTTTTTTCATCTCGGTTGGGCTTTTGTTCGACCTGCGCTTTATGGTCTCGAGTCTGCCACTGGTGCTGGCCCTGATTCTCGGGGTGCTGCTGGTCAAGGTAGCAACCACCACTCTTAGCACCCGGATTTTGGGTTATCCCAGGGGAACCGCCCTCGAGGTCGGGCTGCTGATTGCTCAGGTGGGAGAGTTTTCCTTCGTCTTGGAGCGCACCGGGCGCGAGGCGGGGCTGAGCGCTTTTGGGCTAGGACAAGCGGGTTCGCAGGCTTTCGTGGCTTTGACCGTGCTGCTGATGGCCTCCACACCGTTCCTGGCGAACCTGGGAGCCAGAATGCGGGAGAAAACGGGCCTAAACACCCTTCCCGAACAGCCTCCGCTCGAGCAGGGCAGCTTCGATTATCTCAGTGGTCACGTGATTCTGGCAGGCTACGGCAACTACGCCCGGCGGCTGGCTTTCGCCCTCGAGCAAGCCGAGATTCCCTTTCTTATCCTCACCCTCTCCCCCGATGGAGCCAACGAGGCCGAGAGCAAGGGCTATGCAGTGCTGCGCGGCGACTATGCCAACACCCATATCTTAGGGCTAGCCGGGGCCGAGCGGGCCAAGCTATTTGTGGTTGCCGATGACAACCCCACCATGATTCACTGGGTGGCCTCGGTGGTGCGAGCCAACCAGCCTGACCTACCGATTGTGGCGCGAACGGCATCGGAATCTGACCGCGAGGAGCTGGAAAAAGCCGGGGCACAGGTCGTGACCGAGGAAGAACCCAGCACTAGAGAGTTGCTGCGACAGGTATTGGGGCCGTTTGACCGACTGGACGCAGTGGAAGTGTACCTGAACGTAGCCCTGCGCCAAGGGGCACAGGCCCGGCAGTCTCAAGGGGCCAGGGGCGCTGGAGTAGCCCGTAGTTTTATCCTCAGCGACGAGGAAATCCAAAGAGGACTGTGTTCTCACCTGGAGTGGGCTAACCCCGTCACGGTAACGACCGATGTCTGCGAGGACTGCGTGCGCTTAGGCGATACCTGGGTTCACCTGCGGGTTTGTCTGACCTGCGGCTATGTGGGCTGCTGCGACGACTCCAAAAACAAGCACGCCACCAGGCATTTCAACACCACCGGCCACCCACTGATCAAGAGCCTCGAGACGGGGGAGAGTTGGACGTGGTGTTACATTGACCAAAAAATGCTGTGAGGGTCCCCCCTTCAGCGCATCTCCTGGCCCCGGTCACGCTGATAGCCGTAAACTGCCAGCACCCCGAAAAGCATGAAGCCACCTAGCAGCCACAGCACGTGCCCAAGGGCATCTCCCGTAGGCTGAGCCGTGAAGCGGGCTACATCGCTGGCGGTGCCAATACTGCTCCAGACCAGTTGCCCGAAGTGGTAGGTGGGCAGATAGGGGGCCAGGTGTTGCACGAACTGTGGCAGTTGATTGAGGGGAAAAAAGAAGCCGGAGACGAAGGAAAGTGGTAAGAATACCAGATTGGCGATGGTGGAGGCGGCACGGGGGCGGGCCAGAAATCCTAGTGCGAAGCCAAGCGTGCTAAAGGAGAGTGAGCCCAGCAAAAGCGTGAAAAAAGCCTTGGCCCAGACCTCGAGCCCCAACCGCACCCCGCTCAGGAGGCCCGCCACAAACACCACCAGCAGGATGGCTGTACCAAACAGCGTGACCAGGGCAAACTTACCGATTAAGTAGACCCAGGGGGGTATGGGGGTGGCCCGCATCAGCCGCAGCCAGCCTTGCCCGCGCTCGGCGGCGATATCGCCCCCAAAAGTGAATATCGCCAGATTCACCACTCCATAGGCTGCGAAAGAGGCCATCATCAGGGCCTTGACCGAAGTGCCCTGTGGCAGCACCCCACCCACACTGGCTCCGAACATCAGAAAGAGGAGCACCGGGATGATTACTGTACCCACCAGAAACTCAGGAACCCGCCAGTAGGATGAGACCTCGGCCTTCATCTGCTCGAGCACCATTGCGGCTATATGGCCACTCTTCTGGGCGGTGGGGCTGAGGCGGCGCTCAGGAAGGTTGGAAATAACGATTTCAGGTTGCTGGATCATGACGTGCTCCATTAGGCGGTAAGACGGACAAAGGCGGCCTCGAGGTCGGTGTCCTTTACGGTTAGGTCGGCGACGGCATGACCCTCGCGGAAGAGGCGCTCGAGGAAGACCTCGGGGGTGTTGGAGTAGACAACCAGATGCCCATTCTCGCGCTCGGCTCGCTCCACACCGGGATACTGGCTTGCTGCGGTGACACTCAGTTCAGTTTTCAGGCGCACCGTCTTGGCGGCTACCAGGCTCTTGATTTCGGCGGGCGTACCGCTCTTCAGCACCTGGCCCTGGTGCAGTACCACCACGCGACTGGCGATGCTATCAACCTCTTCTAGGTAGTGGGTGCTGAACAGGATGGTCTTACCCAGCGCAGCAAAGCCTCGCACTTGCTCCCAGAAGGCTCTCCGGGCTTCCACGTCCATCGCCACAGTCGGCTCGTCAAGGAAGATCAGGTCGGGGTCACCAACAATCGAAAGCGCAAAGTACAGACGCTGGCGCTGCCCGCCCGAGAGTTGGCGCACGAAGGCCCGGCGCTTCTCGAGCAGGTCAGCCCGCCGCAGCACTTCTTCTACTGGCAAGGTATAGGGGTAGTAGCACCCGAACAGCCGCACCAACTCCTCGGTGGTGAGGCTTTCTGGCACGCCGGACTCTTGTAGCATCACGCCTACCCGGCCCCGCACCTGCGGGCTCTCGGGGTTTTGCCCAAACAGCCGAACCGTGCCACCAGATGGTGTTTTCAGACCCAGCATGATGCCGATAGCAGTGGTCTTGCCTGCCCCATTGGGCCCTAGAAAGGCCATCACTTCGCCGGGTTCGACACTCAAGCTCACGTCAGACAAAGCCTGCACCTCACCGTAGCGCTTGCTGACGTTGTGCAATTCGATCACCTTCATATGCGCCTCCTGCACCCAGGCTAGAGGTTCATTTCGGTAGCCACATCTGCCCTTGGTCATGGGTCAGACCTATGACTTTCGGCATATTTCTGCCCGCGAAGGCCGACTTATACTGACCTCATGCGGATCAACTGGACGCGGGATATGGGCTGGCTGGCCGGGCTCGTGACCTGGCTGGCAGTGGGGCTGCCCATTTTCGCCGACCTGCTTGCCCATCCGCTTCAAATATCGCCCTGGACAGGGCTGGGCCTGGTGGCCTATCTACTGTTCGGGGTATTTTTCTTGCTCATCGTCTCGGAGCTGCTCGAGCCCATCTACCAGCGCTACCCCAGCCAGATTTTGCTGATGCAAGTTGTGTTAGCTAGCATCGCTTTTCTAGTGAACCCTCGCTACGAGTTGGCGGCGATCCTGTTCATCATCACCGCTGCCCACGCGGCCAACATCTGGCCCTGGCGCTGGAGTGCCGCTCTGGTGCTGCTGCAAAGCGCGGTAGTAGCAGCAGGAATTTTCTCGCAAGGCCCGAGCTTTTTGAGCGGGATAGTGGATACCCTGATTTATAGCGGGTTCCAGTTTTTTGCCCTGGTTTCCAGCGAAATCGCCGTGCGTGAGATGCGGGCCAGGACACAACTGGCGAAGCTCAACGCCGAACTCAAAGCCACCCAGGTGCTGCTGGCGGAATCGAGCAAGATGGGTGAGCGAGTTCGCATCGCCCGCGAACTCCACGACCTAATCGGCCACCAGCTCACGGCCCTTAGCCTCAACCTCGAGGTGGCCGCCCACACCGAGGGCCAGAAATCCAAAACTCACGTCGGTAAAGCCCAAAAAATTGCCAAAGACCTGCTTTCCGACGTGCGTGGGGTAGTAAGCACCATGCGCGAGGGTAGCGTGAACTTAGAAGCGGCCCTATGCGCCCTGGTAGAAGGCGTGCCGAGGCCCGCTATTCACCTCTCGCTGGCCTTTGGCCTGGCCGTGGAGGAACCCCAGAAGGCCCAGGCGCTGGTGCGCTGTGTACAAGAAATCATCACCAACACTGTGCGCCACGCAGGAGCCAATAACCTCTGGATTACCATCGAAACCACCGCTTCGGGCATCGTGATTCATGCCCGTGACGATGGACGCGGCCACAAGGATTTGCGCTATGGAAACGGCCTGAGCGGGATGCGCGAGCGCTTGGAAGGTTTCGGCGGACAGCTCAGTATCCGCAGCAGACCTGGCGAAGGCTTCGCACTAGATGCGGTGCTGCCAGTATGATTACCGAAACACCATCACAAGTCTGGGGTCGCAGGTTACAGGCCAAAGGTAGGGGTTTGACTTACGATATGAGACCCGAGACACAGCCTGTGTAGTCAATGGTAAACCTCCTATGACTCGCGTAGCCCTTATAGATGACCAAACCCTGGTGCGCCAGGGAATCAAGAGCCTGCTCGAGCTTTCCCCCGAGATAGAGGTGGTGGCCGAGGCCTTCGACGGCGAAGAGGGTCTGCGGGTTATCGCCGAAACCCGCCCCGAGGTGGTTCTCCTCGATTTGAGGATGCCCCGCCTGGACGGGATTAGAACTTTAGAAGCCCTGGCCAAAACCGACTTCTTCCCGCCTACCCTGATCCTCACCACCTTCGACGACGACGCGTTGGTGCTAGGAGCTTTGCGGGCCGGGGCCAAAGGCTATTTGCTCAAAGACGTTTCCCTGGAGCAGCTCGTGGAGGCCATCCGAACCTTGAGAGCGGGTGGAACCCTAATTCAACCCGCCCTTACCGAGCGGGTGTTGCGCGGGCTAGGCGGGATCAGGCCACAGTTCGAGAGCTTCGATGCCCCCGACCAACTTACTGAGCGCGAGACCGAGATTCTACGGCTGCTGGCTGGGGGCTACAGCAACCGCGAGGTGTCGGGGGTGTTGGGCATCAGCGAAGGTACAGTGAAAAACCACGTCTCGAGTGTCCTCTCCAAGCTGGGGGTACGTGACCGCACCAGGGCCGTGCTGAAGGCCCTCGAGCTGGGCCTGGTTTAGAGCGGTTTTCAGAAAGAATAGGACAGTCCACTGAGTTAGAAGAACCGTACCCAGCTATTTTTGCCGCCATGAGTAGCGGCAAAAATAGCTGAAACCGCGATAGCGTCGCGTTTGTTCAAGCGCTTCTAAGGGCTGCCGAACTATAATGAATGCTGCGTTTTATCGCTCCAATAGGCTATGAATTACTGTGAATACCTCCCCCACCTCGAGCTGCGCCCCTACGTACGCTGCTACATTGCGATTGCAGAGCTGCACAACGAGGTGACGCAGGAGCACCGCTTTTTGCCCGAGCGCTCGCCCAAGCTGGGGTTTTACCATGGAACCTCATTTTTTGGCGAACTGCAAGGGCGGCTCGAGCCCATGCCCAACGGCTATCTGGCTGGGCTCAGCACCAAGCCACAACGGGCCATCTCGGTGGGCCTCACACGGGCCTTACAGGTGGACTTTTACCCCTGGGGCGCAGTGCATCTGCTCAGCCTAAAGAACGGTTTGTACAACACAGCTTATGGCGCGGACGACCTCGGCGTGGCAAAACTGGCTCGGGTCATAAAAGGACTGCTCTCCCTGGGGGATTTCGGCGGGGCTATTGCGGAACTCGAGGCCTGGCTGCTGCGGCGGGTGCGGCCCCTGGGGATGGAAATGACCCCAGCTATCGCGGCAGCGGTACAACTTTACCGCTATAACGGACAGGCTCGAGTCTCTGATATTGCTGATGAGGTCGGGCTTTCCCGAAGACAGCTCGAGCGCGGCTTCCAGAAAGACGTGGGCATCGCGCCCAAGCCGCTGGCGAAGCTCATCCGCTTCGAGGAGGCCCACAACCAGATTTGGCTCGCTCCCACTCGCAGCCTCACCGAACTGGCCTTCGACCTCGGTTACGCCGACCAAGCCCACTTCACGCGGGAGTTCAAATCACTGGCGCAGCTTAACCCCAGCGAGTTCGCCCGCTTTACCCGTGCTCGCATCAACTTTTCCTTCCCCGAGGTAGCCAAGTTAGAAACTCTCGAGGGGCTCGAACAGAAAATCGCCTGAACTGCGGTTAAGTGCTAAAAGTCAAGGGCGAACCCCTCCGGCGCATTCGCGCCACCTCCCCTGAGGTTTGCTACAAATAACGCCCTGGGCAAGAGCAGATAATTGCGTCCCCAAGGGAAGGCAGGGCACCTCTTTACGGATGGCATAACCCGCCCCCCTTACGAAGGGGGGCCGTCCGAGGTCGCCAGAGGTCAGGGGCTTCATCAAGATTGGGCGATGAACGGGGGGATTCTGCCACACCAATCCCTACGACTCAATAGGGAGAATTTCGCCTGTCGCGTTTATACAAGCACCCAGAGCATCGCACCCACTACACTCAACCGGTTATGGAAACTCCCAACCCTGCTGAACGTGGGGAACTCGGGTTCCGTCCCAGAGACCGCCGAGTCCTGAGCGAATCTGTAAAAGCCGAATCCACCAGCCGCCAGATGTCCAGGGCTTTGCTAGCACACGCGCTATAGCGCTAAGCTGCCGTGCGAGCGGCTATCGGCGGCCGACTCCGCCCCCTCCGGCAGAGTTATTTAAGCGTCCCTAACACAAAAACCTCGAGGATAATGGGCGCTTATTCATGAACACCACCCTAGTCCTACTTGTTTTTGGCCTCGGCCTCGGGGGTCTTACGCGAATGCAGGGAAGCATAGTCTGGGTAGATATAGCCCGTGCTCCAATAGGCTGGGTAGCCATAGTAGTCGTAAATTGAAGCGTAGTATTCGGGTTTTTCGACCAGATTGGGCTGGTAGGCCGGGCTAGCCCCGACGTGCTCTCGAGTCTGCTGGATGTAAGCCATATGGTCGGTGTAATCAACGCTTTCTATAGCATCCACCGGCAGCAGGCTATGTTCACGCCCCAAGCCCAAAAACCCCCCATGACCCACCTGTATGAAGCGCACCTTGTGGGCCTCGTTGTCTATAAACAGGCGGTCTATCTTGCCGATTTTCTCGCCTGTACTGTCTTGCACGGTATAGCCCCGGATATCGTCGTTGGGGTTTTCAAAGCTATAGTCGGATTCGCGGATGGTTTGCAGCTCGTGTAGAGTGTTGGTTTTAAGCATGGTTTTGCCTCCTTTGCGAGTTTTAGCCTAGCTGTAAGCCCTGTGGGGCATCTGACTGGAAGCTGAACTCGAGCTGAACAGGCCGGTGCTGGGTCTTTTGGTGGCGCAAATCGAGGACGAGAACAACCTGCGCCTACTTAACCATGTGGTTAGGGTATCTACTCGCCTGGCGCGGATGCTGTACCTGTACGCCACCCAAGAGGGCAAACCCACCCCTTCGGGCTTATTTTTGCGGATGCCCTTTTCCCAGTACGACTTGGCCTTGATGCTGGGTGCGCGCCGCGAGACGGTAAACGTGAGCCTGATGGAACTCGAGGGTGCCGGTCTGCTTCGCCGGTGTGGGCGAGAGGTCTGGTTAGACGAGCGAAAAATGCTAACCCACTTCGAGGCCGAGGGCGCTACCTATCGCGTTTTTCATCATGACTTGGCTAGAGCACTGGCCTAGGCGAGATTTCCAGCACAGCCGCTGTGCCGTTTCCCAAGGACGGAGTTCAAGCTTCATCCCAAATGCCGCTTGTTCAGGAAAACCGTCCTGTTGCTCATTGCTTTACAGCGACACTTCCCGGAGCGCCTCGGGCTTGAGCACCAGAATCCGCCGATAGCCCAGCTCGATGGTGTCCTGCATTGCCAGCTCCCCCAGCACTTTGGTGATGGTCTCGCGGGTGGAACCCGCCAGATGAGCCAAATCTTGATGCGAGAGGGTGACCTCGAGGCCCTCCTCGCTGGATTTCATGGCCGCCAGCAGAGCCTTGGCCAGGCGCGGCAACACCTCTTTGAAGCGCAGGTCGCGCAAGCGCTCCTCGGCCTTGCGCAAGCGCCGCGAGAGCAGCCATACAAAAGCCGACTGGGCCTCGGGAAACCTCGAGGTCAGGCGGGCCAGGTCTTCCCTCGAGGCCGAGAGCAACTCGGAGTCTACGAGCGGCTCGGCAAAGATTCCGTAGACTTCTTCGGGCAAGAGCGCGGCCTCGCCGAAAATCTCCCCGCTTCCTACGACGGTCAGGGTGATTTCCTCTTCTTCTGGCCCTAACTGAAATAGCCGCACCCAGCCCTCGGAGATGTAATACAGGGTCTTGGCCTGATCCTCGGGATAGCACACGTAGCTGCCTCGGCGGGCGGCGAAAGGACGGAACACCCGCTCGGTTTCGGTTCTAGCTTCTTTAGGCAGGGCAGCGATAAACTCTGGAACCATATCCCTTACTTTAGCCTGAGTGTCCTCAGTAGCGACTGGAGGTAGGCCTACAGATTGTGTTTATAACACCGAGTACAACCAACCCAAAGACCCGCGATTGACCCAAAACCCTCTCCCATTGGCCTAAAGCTGAATTGGGCAGATGCCACACAACCTTCCTACTCCAAGCTAAACGCCAAATGCTGAGGGCACAGAGCTAAACGCAAGACGCTAAACGCCGAAGCCTAAAGGCTAAAAGCAAAATACAAGGGGCCAGAAAGCTAAACCAGGACGGCATAATTGCTCTATCGAGAAACACCGTATGGGACGCAGTTGGTGTTTTTAGGTTTTTGACTTTAAGCCTTTAGCTTTCGGCGTTAGTCATTCGACAAGTTGTTAGCATCTTGCTCGGAGTCCGTTGCGACCCCTCTAGCCCCCCACCTTCTGAGCACTGGGCAAAAAGCTGGGCTGCGACGAGGCTGGAATCAATCCCCTGGCTTCGGCCCGCCTAAATAACTCCGCCACCGCCCGTTCGCCTTCTTGGCCTACGTCCAGCGAAAACTCGTTGACATAGGTATGAATATGCGCCCAGATCACCTCATCCCCCAGCTCGAGGGCGTGTTGTTTGATGTAGGCGGTGGTTTCCTCGGGATGGGCATAGGCGTACTCGAGGCTCTGCCGCACGGCTTGGTCTAAGGCTTGAATGATGCCTTGGCCCAGGTCGCGTCGAGCCAGAATTGCCCCCAGCGGTAGCGGCAAGCCGCTCACCCCCTCCCACCACTCGCCCAAATCCAACACCTTGACCAGCCCGTGCAGATGATAGGTGAAGCGCGACTCGTGGATGATCAGTCCAGCGTCTACCTCACCGCGTTCCACCGCAGGCATGATCTGGTCGTAGCGCAGCTCTACTGGGATAAAGCCCTCGGTGTGCAGGGTGAGCAGCATAAAAGCAGTGGTGTTGCGCCCTGGAATGGCAATGCGCTTGTTCACCAGGGAGTCTATGGGCTGCCGGGCCACCAACAGTGGCCCTACCCCACGCCCCAAAGCCCCACCCGAGCGTAGCGCCACGTACTGCTCGCGCAGCCGTCCGTAGGCCGCATAGCTGATTTTGGTCAAGGGCAGCTTGCCCTGGGCGGCCCAAAGGTTGAGGGTTTCCACGTCCTCGAGCACTTCCTTAACCTCCACAGGAG
>JADEYI010000956.1_pt1 | contig 27428 bp, 32 predicted proteins | sample 8542331 | NCBI WGS metagenome assembly JADEYI01 (sample SAMN16510988, study PRJNA670497) | mine drainage metagenome | isolation source: biofilm near Copperflume 1 | place: Germany: Marsberg coppermine Kilianstollen | collected 2018-02 | reverse complement strand
TCAAGGAGTACGGTGAGCTCCCAATCTATTTTGCTAAGAATGATTTGAATTCACAATACCTCTCCGAGACTTACCTAGTTAGGATGATCAAAGATCGATTTGGGTGTCTCTTCTGGAGCCAAGCACCATGACCTGTACACCTGCTGCTCAAGGAGTACGGTGAGCTCCCAATTGATTATGCTGAGATTGATTTTGGAGGCCTTACTCGTCAAGGATGGCTCAGTGTGCACCTGCTGCTCAAGGTGTCCAATGAGCTGCCTTTTCTTCTAATTTTGAAGTTGCTGAGTCAGCGGCGAGTTTCGGCGCCGGGGGACGCATTGCGGGGGTGCTGCATGCGAGCTTATCCATCAGCCTCCCATACAGCCTACTGATACTCCATACTAGCTAGACACAGGGTCTCAAGGAAGTTATGCATATTCGTGCCTTGATAAGCAATAAAATGTAGCATCAAACAGGACCCTTTATCTGATTGATATGGTCTTTGCCGATCTGACATTTACGGATTTGGTAAGTGCACAATGTGCGATTGTGCAAGATGTGCTCCGACGGCTGCAGTTGCTTACGGACAGGGGTGAGTGGTTCATCCCGTTTGCAAGCAGACCACAGAGGCGTGGTTTCTTGGGAAGGGTCAGGGGTAGCACGTTGAGCTTATGTACAGCACATCCAGTAGTATACTATCAAAGCAGAGTTGAAGTCTTATTGTGATACACCTGCTGCTGCTCGAGGACGACAGTGGGCTGCCGATCCCAGCCTTCAAACATCCACAACTTCCCGCCGATTTTCAGAGGAAAGCTTGCCGTTTTTCATGCCTCCGTCTGGCTAATGTGAGCAAATGCGGTTTTCTCCCGGGAGTTGAAGGCGCAACCCTTGACTGTTTGCAGGCGAGGCGGTGTCGCACACGGAGAAGGCTGTCCAGGTGGCAGGCTCCGTGCACGGGCGCGACCACCCAGTCATGGAATCCTACTGGCAGGCCGTGGCCGAAGCCAAGCTGGCGGTGAGCAACCACTTCTCACGCGTGTTCACAATGTTCTCTGGCTCATTGTCTGTGCTGACAAGCTTCCACACCTCGTATTTGGACTCCCACATATGTCATCTGCGTGTTCTGCATGTACTTTTGGAAGGCTACAGATCAATTCAACTTTCTCTGTAGAAATCACTTCACACACTTGCTTGTTCACCGCCATTCATCGGCACGATTTGCGCATGTCATGACTTGGTTACTTATGACGCGTTTTGCTTTCCGGGATGCCACGTTCTTATGAAAATCTCCTGCACCGTCGACTCAAATCCTCTCAAATCACTCCACAGGGACCAATGGCTGCCATTCTAAAAGTCAGTAGCTCGTGTGTACAACACGCTGATGCAGCCACTTGCTCTGCGGCACAGGCTGGGGACAAGGAGGGAGCTAGGGATGCGAACAGGCAGGCGCTGCGCGTGCGATCCCACTCCCAGCGCGGCGGCCACGGTGCCGCCGGCGGCGGGGGCGGCAGGGGGGCCCGCGGCGGCGGGGGTTCCGGCGGCCGGCGCGGCCGCGGCCGCGGCCGGCGCTGAGCGTTCCCTCCCTTGAAATCTGGGGGTCCCTGATAGTGGCGGTCGGGGAATCCGCTCGCAAGATTACGTCCTACAGCCTTTCAATGCAGACACTATAGATTGCGATCACTGCAAAGCAGACCAAACGTGTCAGGAAGCAATGAAGGCTTCCCCGCCCTGCAAGGGACTCTTCGCTGAAACAATCCTGTCAGCTACAGCCGGACGCGCCCCTAAGCGTATTTATATTATCCTGCCGCCCGGGAGAATAGTTTGGATTTGGGGGTGTAGTGCGCGGGCACCCGTCATTTTGCAACTGGGAGTCTCAAAAGCTCCTAGGCCCATATCTGGTGCAGAAATGCGCTCAGCAGGATGAGGACTTGTGTTACAAGCGAATTCTTTTGAAGGGTTTGAGGGCAGGTTGAAAGCCAAGAGTGTGCAAAGAGGGGGCAAGAGGCGGTGGCGCCGAATATCTTTTGCTGTGACCGTGAAGAAGACGTGCCTTTTGCTCAAGAGAGTAGCACCGTGCAATGCTGAAATGCCGTTTAAATTACAAAGACAGCGCAAATGCGAAGAGAGCTGTGAGTAAATAAATTGGCCTTTAAAGCCAAATTTGCCGGGCAAAATGACAACCCCCGGTGATTCTCCAAAATTGCTGATCCAGCATGTCGGACAAATGCAGGATTGGGGTGTTTCATTGTTTGCTGTACGCTGTGCATGCTTTGTACAACCTCCTTCATTGAGTGAGCCCCCAGTCTTTAACAGTGGATGCCGGTTTATCTGCACTTGCGCAGGCCGCATGATACCAAGTTCCACGTTCCGCATTGTAGTAGCTGATGCTGTGAAGGGTACATGTGCAGGCTTGCGTGTGCAGGTTGCTCGTGACCAGGGTTTGACAGGCCTCCTAGAAAATGTCAGATCCCTGAGGTATCAACGGGGAAAAGGTAGTACTTCCTTGATTCTGGCCTCCAAGTGGTTCATATTGCCTGAAACGTCAGGGGAGCCCCTCAGGCTGAGTCACAGCCACGTGGTCTCGGGGCATTGCCCTGATGCCATCTGGCCAAACCTGAATTTATCCCGGGGTTGCCCTGAAACCTTGCCCCTAGCCCTGGAGCAGGTAGGCCAATCCCTTGGGGGGCCCGGGGGCCCTGGGGGGTTGTCAAACCCTGCTTCTGACGTCAAGTCGCTGTCTCGAGATCTTCCCGATTGATTGCGGCAAATTGTCCATGACTTCTTTGTAAGCATTTGTGGAGCTTTAAAGGCATTGAAGGCAATTTTGAAGGCATGCATGCAACGCATGGCCACAGCTATGCAGGCCAAACATACATATCAATGGCTCCAGAGATCCGATATGGAGTCCAGGGAACGTTTGCCATGGCCGCCAATGCAGCGGCTGCTGTTAGATGCTAGCGCGTTCGACGCTTCTCTGTTATCGCTTGAAATTCTGCTACTGTTTCTGGTCACTGGCACCTGGAAAGGGTTCCAATACAGGACTCGAGTCCTCGCTGATAATCTTAGCGTGATGAAGTTCTCAGGAGTCCGAGGGGCATGCATCTCTGTGCGGGCAGCACCTGGCATCTCGTACTCTCTGCGTTCTGGAAGTTCAAGATCGAAGTTACGTACTTTCTCAAGTAATGGGAAGGTGGTCGGGCGTTAAGTACTGAATGCCAGCACGATCGAGACCCGTCTCGGAAGCTGCCGGCACCCTCCAAGCCATCACGACACATCTGTGTGCAAGGGTTCAGATCTGTACACCACTGCGATCACGGAGTAGCAACCATGGGTGCCTGCAAGCTTACGCTCTGTGTCTTGGCGACCGCACTGTGCCTGTCCTACCCCGTCAATGGAATGGACTACATCACAGGTGCGCCACTAGCGAATTTCCTCAGCAAGGCTAGGTAGCTTCAGGTTCAAGCAGGCGATCGAGATAGCTGGTCGTGGTATGCTTGTTAGAGGCAGGCAGATAGTGTCGAAGGACCTTTCTGAAACGTAATCCGCACATGCCCATGCTCCCGATCGACCTTTCGGACATCGGTTTCTGCTCTATTCGGCGTGTCTCTGTACACTTTGCATGTAAATGGATGATTAAAAGCTGTCAGAGGCAGCTTATGTCGACCAATCAAGTTTTTCGGTGAACCACTGGGTTCCGAAAGGAGTCCCGGTGACGTCAAGCGGCGGGATCCAAGCCTTTGGTTGTTTGACGGGTTTGCTGGGTACCAAGATGTTAAGTTATAGAGCATGCTTCGATCTAAAATGCTACGATCTAAAATCCAGTGCCTGCTCCAAGCAGGCACTGGTTCATGCTTCTTGGCAGCATATAGCCCCATCAGGATCACCATCGTGCAGCACAGTTTCCCTTAGTCATGCTCAAAGCTTTCTGGCACCATCCAGAAGTGCTTTTTTCTACCTCTTGAAAGGGTTACACCAGCATATGCCTTCGTACACCTTCTAGAAGGCAGCTTACACCACGATCCTGAAGCAGTGTGGATGTCTCCTTGCCTCACCGTCGTCTTGTCCTCACCTGAGCAGCTGACACACTGTAGAAAACAAAGACTACAACTTGGAGCGCACAGCGGTCGAGAGGGGGTTGTCACAGGGGCAATTAGTTGTAAGTGTGACACTTTCATTAAAACTTCTAGGGCCAGCAATCTCTAATGATTTTAATCCTGGAATGTGCTTGCAGGTCAGAGCCACAGGAGGAGCCTGCAGCAGGGGCCAGGCGGCATCACATGCCAGGGGCAGTATCAAAGCGCGCAGTACCGCTGCATGTCTTTGACCAGCCGACCCAACAACTACCAGTTCTGCGTGCGCTTGTGCGACACAAGCCTGGGCCGCAACAGGGACACCAGCGCTGACTCATCCCTGGTCGGCAGCGGTGAGTCCACCCCTTCCTAGAGTGCCCTGTCTACTGCAGGAAACTTTTATCTGTCCGCCAAAATCGGCACACGCAGGGCCATGCAGCCCACACTGCTGGTCATGCATGCCTGCCACATGGCTCTTTAAAAAAATTTAGGACACAAAAGAGCAACCCTCGGCAGTAGCGGCGCAGCGTGCAGGCTTTGTCAGAATGGCCAGAACACAGGACACTAGCAGGGAGTTAAATTGCGGAGTGACTCGCTGGGTCATATTCAGCTGATGTGAGGGTCTCAAAAGTATCAATTACAAAATGGGTGATGGCCTGCCTTGCACGGATTCAGCGAAAATCCGATTTAGCAGAAAAACTGCCAGCTGTGCTTCTCCAATTTGTCGGGCAGACTTGCAGCAAAAACTGCATATGGCATTCAATGGATTCGTCCCATGAGTAATGGCAAACACTGAGCAAGTCAACTCCGCCAACACCAACCAACTCAAATCCTTATTGGTGTGCAGGAGGCAGCGGAAATTCGACTTCTCCGACTCTCGGCGGCAGCGGCGGCTTGGGCGGTGCATCGCTCGGCGGAGCCGGTCTCGGCAGTGGCGGCGGCGGCGGCGCAGGCAGCTGCACCCCCTGCCAGGACACGCAGCAGCAGTGTCAGCAGGTGGGCAGCTCACCTGTAACATCACTGTTAATAGTGCTAATAATGCCTTATACTGCTTTTACTACACAGTACTTACAGGCCTTCCCTGCCAAGAGGGCAAGGAGGCAGCTGCACCCCATGATGTTGAGCAGCAATGCCAGCAGGTGGGCTCAATCACCTGCAACAGGTCAAGTCACTTTTTGTGATTCTTGACACCCTCATTGGACTGTTGCTCCCCAGTCTTTTCTCTACCTATTCAAATCTGGATATCTTTGGTTCACAGAGAAGAGAGGATCTGCGTGTTGATATCTGTCGAAGGTCCATTTTCCTTATTGTTTCCAATTTGCTCTGCCGAGCGCCCTTTAAGGGCGTCAGCCAGCACACCACCACCAGCCTCATGTTCCAAACCGTTTGAGGATGCAAGCCTATAGCTGTCTGTGCAGTCAACACAAGTGAGGCTAAGTTTAGTAATGCTGAGTTTCCTGATCAGCAGCAGATTATTTGCACATCTGAAGCTCTCGCTCGTGCGCACGCAGGGCTCTAGCGGGGGAGGCCTGAGTCAGCAGTACTACCGTCCTTACGTAAACCGTTACTACACCGGCCTCGGCTGCCAGGACACCGGCCCGTTTGTGCGCCCGGCCGGCTTCTCAGCTTCTCCCAGCTCCTCTCCCAGCAGTTCTCCCAGCGGCTCCCCTGGCAGCTCTCCCGGGGCGTCCCCTTCTCCCGCCTAGATGCGCCAAAGACCCCAGGCCGCGGAGGTGTAACTCCCCCTCCCGTTATCTGTGGACCCCTGGACGGGCGGCGTATCTCCCCAGACTCAAAGTCACGACGAGATCTGACCTGGCATTGCAAAGATGACAAGGAGAAAGGGGCCCACGGCTGGCTTGCTGATCGGGAGCATGGGGCAGTTGGGGTTAATGCTGGGTTAGGATCGGAGGTATGTCTATCTGGAGAAAAACAGCTGTGGCAGCCCCTGGCGGCTGTGTGACTCACAGCTCAAGCGCCAAAAGAGGCTCCTGCCAAAATGCTGACATGCCAGGTATTGTGGCAGAATCTGCTGCTTCCCCGCAGATGCAGCTGTTGTGAGAGGAGAAGCTCATGCTTGCCCTCCCATTACTGAGGTCAGCAGCGGAGGTGGCAGATCTGCTACAAGCCTGTGTGGCAGGAAACTAATCTTTTGACATATTTATTTGGCTTGTTCAGCACCAATCGACCTGCATTGCTTTACAGTGCTGGAATGAACACCCTGAGCATTTTAGAGGGCTTAAGCTCGCTGGGATTTGATCTGCTGCGTGTGGACCCAGCATAAGGACAATCTTGCACAATATGCAAGGCACACAAAATTGCAATAATGGAGTGGTCTAGGGAATTGCCTGGAGAAAAAGGTTTTGAAATAAGTCTGCTTGAAGGTGGTGAACTTTGCATGGCAGCATGAGCGTGCAAACTTCACATCTTTGTGCATCATGCAAGGTTTGTGTCGGCACACCCGATTTTATGCATGTCACATAAAGCACTGTCGCGCTCTTTTAATAGTTGGGTCAATTTAACGTTGGTCAACTGATAATGCATTTGCCCTTGGAAAGCAGATGGGATCAAGGAAGGTGCATATGGGTGTGCCTTAATAAACGATTGCTGAAAGGATTCATGTTTGTCTAAGGTATGGCGCAGCAATTTCTTGAGCCTGTGTTGGATCATGCTTTAAGCAAGGCTGGACTTTGTCACGCCGTGATCTCTGAAGGTACATTGCAATTGACAATAACAACAAACTTGTAACATTATTGGGAGTCTAACATCACAACAAACGTGAATTGGCGCCTACCGCTAAATTATGCTTAAACTTTGAATATCCTAGTACCCTTGCGCTGTCAGAAGCCTTTCACAGAAATAGGAGCAAACTGGTTTTTCAGTGCAGCACAGGATTTACAAGCAGATACACACGTCCATGCATGCCTTCGCTGTAATTTGATACAGGAAGTGCTCCTCCAATGTCTTGCAAAAGGCCACACCACTTGCTGCTCGTTTATCTGGCTGATGTACACTGGGCACAGGTGCAAACTATATTTGTCTTGTTTATGCTGCAGCCCTACCTCTTTAGTTTTCTATGGGCTCGCACTTTTCAAAGTCTGCATATTTCTTTCGCAGATTTTTTCCCTGGCTATCGCAGCTGGCCATGGCATGTGACCACAACCCGTCGGGATGATGCCCTGTCCCGGTGCTCACACAGCCATATCCCCTGAAAGCCACACCCACGTACAGCCCATTCAGCCATTGCAGTGCTCAAAGCAAGGGCAGGTCTCATGACGATTGCTGCCCTCAAAATTGCTAACCCTCCCCCGTGATTAGTCACGCGTGATGTGATGTACTGGGAGTGCCCTATGGGAAGACTGCAGGCAAGAGTTTGTGCAAGGTCTGCCAGAAAATTTTCACTCGGCATAAAGTGATTGCATGGCCAAGGATAGAGCTGTTCGGGGTTTCTTTTAGTGGTGTCCTGAAGCCAATGTAGCTCTTAAAAATTAACAGGGCATTTTTGTGGCGCATAAACTACCTGAGGGTGTCCTTCTTTGAAGCCACCGATTGGGTTCTAGAAATCAACTCAGCCTAGGAAGCCACATCTCATGCCTTTTCGGCAGATGTACGCCCAAAATCTCCGGCTTCAGGAGAAATTTTCTAAAAACTCCAGCTTTTAGCCACTTTTGTGGTTTCTAAAATTGTAACGTGGCATATGTTTGTAGCCATATTGGCTTCCACTCAAATGCTCTCCCTCAGACCTCAAAGGACTTCGTGCTCTTGGCTGCAGTCTCTGTCAGACAGCCGCATAACTGTACAGCAATGACAGAGTCATATCCTTATAAGAAACACTGGAGCGTTTGGGTGTTCTGAGAGCACCTGCCATGTGCCGAGGTTGAGGCGTCCTTGGGTGATGGGGATGTCCAGTGAGCAGCCCAGCATGGAGGACTTGGCGTGCGCTGCAAGCAAAAGTAAAGCATATTCACTCCATCATGAGTCTCTGCACTGAAGCCTGCCTGCTGAAACAGCACCTCTGCAGGTGCTACTGCAGGACAGAGGGAGCAGGCAATGGCTACCAAGCACTCCAGAAGTATGCTGGGTGTACAGCTCACAGGCTGGATGTGAAGAAGACAGCCAGATTAGAATCTTGGGGCAGGCTTTCAAGACAAGTGGAAAGGTGCATTGCCGAAAATTATGTTGATGCCTATTGCAATGTCCAGGTCACAATATAATACACCCCCCTTGGGGTGTGTCCCTGGCTTAGGCCACCCACCTGGCATGTCATCATCGCCTTCTGCAGTGTGCACCCAGGGCGCCTTGGGGCCCTGCATACACCACTTGATGATTGTGCCAGATTAAAGTGAGCCTGGGACATCGATTGGCGGGCAATAAGACACGACAGCGCTCGTCAGACAATGGCTTTCCTGCCACATTTTGTAGCAAGCACATGCAGGGGGGCTCTGAAGAGTATCGCATGTTGAAGATCTAGATGCTGTCCCAGCATTACATCAGTGCTGAAGATTAAGGTGGGTATTGCTTGGCAAGCAAACTCACCTCGGGGACAGCATGGTTCAGAAAGGTCTCCATGTCTGTGCGCACGTCCGGGTCTGCGTTCTGCGAGTTGAGAGGCGTTCAACATACCGGCTTCATTGAGGCAGACAACTTGTCTTGAAGCTGTTTTGACTGTTCTTGTTGACAGCATATGGATCCATTGCAATGGCATGCGGTATTTAGGAACGAGCGTATCATCCAGACCAGTTGATAATCGATGGAAGGCTCAAAGGAGCCAAAGGTTGCAAAGACGCAACTTGTGCACACCTCGTTGATCGTCAGCCCAGCCGAGGTGTGCTGCACTGCAAAAAGCACATCCCGATCTTAAAGCACCATTGTGCAGGTGAAGTCGACAATGCTGCACTGGTACTTGATGGCCGCACAAATTTTCTGTGCAGGGGTGTGCCCTGCAGGTGCTTGTGGCAATCTGAACACTAGCAGCTTTTGGGGCTCACGAAATATGTTGCACATGCCGATGCTGTAGGAGCTCAGCATGGAACTGATCTGCTGCGTCACCTGCGGTATATTTCACGATCATTATATATACATTAAATGGATTAGATTTTTCCAAACCGTTAAGGTGCTCGTCACAAAACAAGGCTATAGTACTGCACTAGGAACGGCTGGGAACTAACCTCTCTGGAAACGAGGTGACACCCCCTCTTGCAGGCTTTCAGCGTGATCTCACGCTGCTGATAGTTCGACATGATGAAAATTTTGGCTCAAATATGTCACCCAGATAAAGCGTTTCCGCCCTGCACTTTATGAGCTATTTTTTCTCGTTTTCTGGAGCACACCGACCACAATTCGACACGCTCTCCTCCCAAACTGACCTCGACTAGCACTGTATTTATCTTGAAGGCACGAAAACTCAAATATTCAAGGAGCTATCCCAAGGAACCTTGTAGTTTCCACGTCAGCGCAATCATCTTCTGTAGGCAGAAAATAAAGGTAATAATTGCGCTGCAGCTTTGAGAAAAGGAAATCGGGCATTTTGCACAACGCGCTCCCCTATCCTCCGACCCAACACCCAAAACTACCTTTGTTTCCGGCAGCGCCGACGGCAACGTCGTGTCGCGCCAAGACCCTCTCGGTGTACACAGCCTTCTCCCTCGCAGTCCCGCAACCCCCAGCAACAGGAATGAAGTGCCAGGCTTGCCAGACCGCGCACGCCCAGGTCTACTGCCAGGAGAGCCAGGCGGCGCTCTGCAAGGGCTGCTCCTACGTGATGGGCGACATCACGCGGTTCCGCCTGTGCGCCCTGTGCGAGTGCCACCCCGCCAAGGTGTTCTGTCACAACGACAATGCCGCCCTGTGCGAGTCCTGCGACGCGGACATCCACCTGTCCAACCCGCTGGCCTTGCGCCATGATCGCGTGCCGCTCGGCCCGCTGGCCTCCGACCTGCCCAAGGTGAGCGCCGGCAGCAGCAGAGGGTGGACAGGCAGGCAGACAGACAGGCGCGGCACCCTTGGAGGGTCAGCACTAGGAGGGTTGCATCTCACGGTGTCCCTTTGGGGGAGCGACTTGCGGGCCTGGGCGCAAGTGGGCAGCTTTTGAGGCTATAGTAAAGCGCAAAGTACAGGCGAGGAGCAGTTGAACGGGCGCGTTTGGGCGTCTTTGGTCCTGGAAGGGCGTTCCTTTGCAGAGTCATCGAGTGGCGGCCTGGCGCCCAGCCGGGCATGAGCCAGCCGAGGATGAGCGCGTTGACATTAACCTCAGATCAGAACCGACCAGGGGAGGGCAGCACTCGGCTTTGGGCCGGGCAAGAAGTGTTCGTAAGCTGTCCCAGGCGTGGCCCGGGTGTGACAAGGCTTTGGACGTATCTGATGCGCCCGGGTCCTCTGGTTGCGCAGGACTTGTTCGGTCCCACCAACGAGGCCTTCGCTGCCAGCGACACCGACTCCTGCCTGGAGAGGCAGACGCCCTTCGCCCCCAACCACATCGGCGAGTCGGACGCCGATGCAAGCGTGCTGTTCGTGCCCAAGGGCAAGGCGTCGCTCAAGGAATACGACGTGAGCCTCCCTCTGACCATCTGTCACACTCTTGAACCGTGTCACAACGGTCAAGTCCGCTGTACGACACCAGAAAGGTGCCTTATCCAGAGATGGGAAGCAGATCGGAAGCCAGCACGCTCTTGCACCTTGCTGTGCTGGACCATTTTGTACGAGAACTTTCTCTTGCTCTTCACCACCTTGATGGGTGAAATTTTTTGTGACAGCAGTCATTGTCGGCACACATCAGGTGCGCAACGCAATGCTCCTTGCCCTATCCCCTGATTGCCCTGCCCAATCTGCTGAACAAAGGGACGCACTTTATGTCATGACACTGAAGAGTGTTGGTGCCACACCGTGCAGGTCTTTGACCTGGACAATGCCTTCTTCGGCTCGGACCTGCTGGACTTTGGCGAAGAGTTCTGCCAGGCGCCCAGCTCCCCATCTGATGGTGCGCCGCTGGCCCCTCTACTTTCGGTTGACAGGGGGCACTACATCTGAGTGGTGGACAAAGCACCCCGATCGTATAGCGCACGAAGTAAACCAGTTCCCAAATGCCGCCCCGCGTTAGCTTGTGCTGCACTGTTGCACATCTTGTGAACCTTGTTACACGCCTGCTGAGAGCAGCAGCCATTGGTGTGGAGGGAGTCAGGTTCTGGAGCTTGAGTTTCAAGGCAGTGATACTTCTGCAGCAGGATTGTTGGTCTGTCTCCTTGGATCGCAAGGCCAAAGGTAAGGTTCACATGCTTAGAGAAGTCTTGATGCAGGGTGCATTCTGTCTGTGCAGGTGTGGTGCCCACAATGGACATCATGGACAGCTCAGCGTCAAGCAATGCCAGCTCGCAGGACTACTCTGCAGCCGCCGAGTCGCCCAACACCCACGCCAAGATGGGCTCTTACTCCTCTCAAGAGGTCAGTTCCTCTCTCAGCTCTGAATTTCCTCAATTCATCCCAGATGCAAGGAGCTGTCGTGCAGCGTGAACAGCACTACACTGACAATCTGGTAATGAATTCAGTAGACTTCAGACATAGATCCTGAACGGAACAGGCGAAGAGCAGCTTTGTCACAGACTCGCAAATCTCGTGCGATGCTGCATTGTGGGCTTGCTGATATTTAATTCATCTATTTGTTTTTGTGTTAGTGGATTCTTGCACGAGCAATTGTCGTGCAGCCTGGTTCGTCTCAAAGTGCAGCAATCAGGCAGAATGGGCATCTTGAAATTTTGCGCTGATATTTCTGCGGTCTTTTGTGCGTGCAGATGTCAGACAGCCTGTCATATGTGCCAGCCATGCCAACCATTCCCATGGGGACTCAGGCGATCGGCGCCGGCAGCATCTCACCCCAGGGCAGCTCCTTTGAGATGCCCAGCATCCACCTCGGATCATCCGTCGCCCTCGACCGCGAGGCCCGTGTCATGCGGTGCGCAAACCCAATTTTATATCTTTTACTTTGATCCTATTGGGACAAAGAATCGAGAAGCGTGCAGGGGCTAGGGTGCGCAGCCGCAACCGCCCAGTTTCCATGGGTTCAAATCTGATGTGAATGGGACAATGAATCAAGAGATATTTTTGCACCCAAGGTGCGCAGCCCACGCTGTTCCTCAACAGAGCTACAATATATTAGCGCTCAGACAGGGTTGTCAGGAACAGCCTAGCCAAGAAGTGTCCTGTAGAAAACAGAGAGGGCAGGCACTTCATGCACGGGAGCGCTGGGGAGTGCCTGTGGTGAACTTTGCTAATGTGCTCGAGGAAGGGGAGGAGTGGCAATGAAAGTGGTTGCTTTTGTGATGTTCATTTGGCAGGCCTGTGCAGTGCCTGCCATGTTGCAAATATACTTGTATTGAATTGCTGCCAGGACATGTACAGGGGCTGTTTGCTGAAACGTTGAGTTCAACTGCGCAGGTACCGCGAGAAGCGCAAGCGCCGCACATTCGAGAAGACGATCCGCTACCAGAGCCGCAAGGCTTACGCGGAGGTACGCCCCAGGATCAAGGGCCGCTTCGCCACCAAGGAGGAGGTAGCTGCCATGAAGGTGGCGGCCGCAGCTTCCGGCACCGCCCTCGTGCCCCTCTGCGCATAATCGCGCCCCCTGCCGCCCGCCGTATCAACCCCGGAGAAAAAAACATTCGCCACCCCTGCCTCGCGCCTGATGCAAGAGACTCTCCTGCGGTCGGCTATCTGTGAGAGACGGTGCAGAAGGCGCGGGCAGTTCAGGGGTTGAGAAGGGCGCGGCAAGGCACGGCACCGGGCGGATATATTCCTTTGGCTGAGGGGGGGTCCCTTGGATGTCTAAACTGGCGCCGGGTCCTCCACTCTGGCTTCGAACTGAAATTTGATTTCTTGGGCATCAGGGCGCCAGTGGCTTCTGGTGCGGTGTCTCCCTGGCAGGATTGTGTTGGCTTGACGGCTGGCAGTGTCCAGTGACTGGGAGGCAGGCCCAAACATTTGGGCGGTTCTGGCTTTCTTTGTGGGGCTCTAACACGGGCGTATTCTTTCTAGGGGCAGCATGTGAGTCAGCGTGAGTCGTGTGTGACTAATTCGAGCGGGCAGAGCATAATGAGCGTGTGTCGCGGCACCAGCGTCATGGGACGGGGCTGTGTGTCAGTTTTGGCATCCGCCCTTTTTTTCACCCCTAAACCTTCCCTGCAAACCCTAGCGGCTGCAGGGAGGTGTCATATAAGTACAAATCCCACCCGCATAGCTTCTCTTTTTCAAGACCTGGTCTGATCTGCTAGCTTGGGCTCAAGCCCCTGATCTGATGTCCTCGCAGCACTTTCCGGGGGTTCAGGCCTCTAGCTAATGAGCGCGAGGGGTTTCACAAAAGGGTTCCAGGGGTCATGAAACTACCCAAGCTGGCAGTCTTGCCGAGGGGAGAGCGCTTATGAGGACAACCATAACAAGGGCCAGTATGGTGCCTTAGTCATCCCTGACAGTGGGTTTCCATCCATGGGTTCAATTTTGCCGTCCTGACTGTATGATATATGAAACCTTATGCAATTTTGAGAGTTGTACTCTACACCGGTCAATTGCTTCAATGATAGCACTGAGAAGATAAAGCTACCATGCAGTAGAAAGCTGCTGGCACTGTTGGTATACTTGCGCTCGTCATTATTTACGCATTTCAGCGTCGGGGCTCGGCCGTGCAAGTACTGGACTTTGGTACTTGAGGATTTTTGACTGAGGGATGGCCCATAACACTGAGCGCCTTGTGGCATACCGTGGGGCAGAGAGAGTGCGGCAGACTAACTTGGATGCAAGCACGGAGAAAATTTTGCCCTTTCCTGTCTGAGCGGTGGGACTGGGATTGTGAGCTTGCCGGATTTGCCTTCTCTGCAACTTGTGTGGGCGTCTGGTTTGGGGGCCAGCTGCCAAGCAGTGAGCATTCATGTGTGTTGACAGACTGTAAATGATCAAATTTAGCACATGGCAATTCATCGTTTTTTTGCTGCGCATGGCATGCCATCAATGGCATAAATCTCTGTTCCCTCACGAGATCTTGAGCTGCAGATCCCTCATGCATGCATGCAACATATGGTCATCTCAACACAGATTTTGAACAACTACATCATCTGCAGGGATGCATTGGGGTCAATCGTTGCAGCATGGAACTTCAATTGAAACAGCATGAGCAAGAGCAAATCAGAGACCTAGGTAGCCAGCAACTGCAACTCCAGCAAGAGCAAGGCACTCTTCAGGCTTTTGAAGCAACTGCAGTGGAGTTGTTGACTGTATTCTGCCAGGTTCAAAGGACTCACGAGGCGATTACACATGTGCAGTACAGCGTTTGACACGGTTCCTACAAAATCTCAGGCTAACCCATTAGTAGAGCAAGGGCCGGCGGGAATAGAGCCCCCGCCCACTGCCGCTGTAGTAGCTGAAATACTGGGCCATCCCTGAGCATCATGACAAATTTCACCAGGGAAATGCAGGTATTTCTTGTTTCTGGTCTGGAAGTGGTGTAAAATGTCTCAAAAGTCTGGGATTTTGAATCCCGGATTTCCCTGAGGCACAGCCATGGGGCTTCGGGGCGTTACCCTGACGCCACTCTGCCAGATCTCAGCTTTTCCCGGGGCTGCCCTGAACCTTGCCCCTAGCCCTGGCCAATCCCTTCAGGGACCCTGGGGGGCTGTCATACCCTGACATACTGGTTGCTTCGACTACTTCCCTCTGCATGCCATCTGTGGTGCTTCATTGCACTTGTCCAATCAGGTGGCATGGGGACAGCCCTGTCGTCTCTATCAACTCAAGTCATGGACTCAAATTCACAATGTCCACATGTTCAAGATTTTATCAACCCAAATCACAAATTTCCAAATCCACATGTTTAGGACTCCCAGAGGTCTGCAGCCAGATCACCAGAATCCAAAGCATTGTTGCTTTGGATCCCAGAAGGAACACTTAGTCGCCCTTACTTCTCACTGGCCACGCTTGGCAATCATGCCAGGCATGCTAGTGCGGGCATGCATTTCTGGCATTTGCCAGACAAGACTTGCTTGTCATGCATTACTTCAACAACTGTATCTGCACCCTAAGAGTCTCCCAATCTGTCCTACTGACTCCTGCTAAATAGCTGCTCCCTGCTGCAACTTCTATCTTGTGTCTTTTGGTGCATTCATTTCAGGGATCATACGCATCCATTCGTAGCGCCAACACAATGTCCACTGTGAAGACCTCAAGTCTCTGATGCTGCAGCTCCATTGTACGGTCACTGCATGCTCCCCTGCATGTCTTGTTTACGGTCACAGCATGCCCCCCCATACGGGCATTTATGGGTTCCGCCAAACATGCCCCGTACATGGGCAGGTACGGGCTCAGCCAAACATGTCCCGTACACGGGAATTTACGGGCTCAGCCAAACATGCGCGCGTACGTGGCTTTCTCCCGTTTCTGCGCCTCGTCCCGTGTGCGCTTCACCTTGGCGATTTCCAATTTCACCGCCTTGTCCTCCGGTGAGATCTCGGCCGCGTGCGCCAAATCTGTCAGCGCAGCATTGTAGTCCTGCGCCCAGAATGGCCAGCACAGTCAAAAGGAGCACATGATAAATAAGCTCTTTGGACATCAGTCAATATCTCTTGAAGTAAACAAGTCTGGCAGGAATGCGTGGGCACAGGCCCAGTCTCAGGAGGACAGCTGGGCAAATGGGAAGTACATGAGCCATCCAGCAGAACACCCTTGTTTGGCGCTGCATAGAGTCTCAGGAGAACAATGTCAAGCCAAAGGCGTATGGCATCCCTTTGGCCCATTTGCTCCTCCTAGACCCAGCTTGTAGGCATGACGCAAGCGCGTCTCAGAATATTCGGGAGTACATTTGGCGGGGCCAAGGCTCAGTGCTAGCTTAGCATAGGGTGACTAATCCTTATCTTTAAAGTCAGCTCCTTTCCAATGAAATCCACCTGGTGACACATCATCGGCCAAGTATGACTAAGGGTGACTGAGGGTGACTGATGCTCACCTTGAGCGCCAGCTCAGCCTGCGCGCGGCGGAAGAGCGCCTTGGCGTGGCCCGGCACTCGCTCTAAAACACGACTGCAGTCCACCTTGGCATCCTCCGCTCGCCCCAGCCTCAGCTGCGCTGCAGCCCTGCACCGCCAACAATTAGATTGATATATCTGCCCATGTACTGGCTCAGATGTCCGAGTGTCTCTGTGCCCAAGCCAGGCCAGCAGCACCTACAACGCTGATCGTACTTCTGCTCATGTACTCAGTGTCTCACAACAAGCGAGGTCTTTCGAGCCAGTCCTGCCTTTGCGTTCGTGCCTTTCCCATCACCTGTCCATTCATCTTGGTTTGATATGTCTGGATGCACTGCAAAAGATTCACAGATTGCCCAGCAAGTCATGAAGGCAACACAGGCACTTCTTCCATGTCACCTGCCCAACGTACCGGGCAATCAATGAACCTAATAACATGCCAAAGGACTGGATGTTCTGAGCCACTTTGTGGAGCGTGCTCAATCCAATAAATTGGCACAGGGTGGCACAACAAGAATCAAGATCTATCACTGCTGAATCAGCGATCCAGATCCGTCCAGCTGTTGGCTTCAAGCAACTTGCTCAGGCTGTCAGAAAAGATTTGCCCACCTGTTGAGGAGGCAGGGGATAAATGCATGGCCCAGCGCTGTTATTTCCTCCCCGCTCACATTTGGGCCTTCGGCATTGAAGGACTCTGGGTCCAGGTAATGCATCGCCTGCAGGCAAAAGGGGAACTTTTACATTACAGCTTGTGTCTTTTCTACTTCTTAATTCATAATGTAGGGTTGGGGTATTACTTTTTATAACACACGTGCTTCAGCTGTGATGGGGATTGTTTCAAAAGTGAGCCACGTGCATGGAATTCCTGCCATGCAGTGAATGCCAGCGAGGAAGTAGAGGCACAAATTGAAAATCCCCTCCTCTGGAACATTCCAAATGCATGTCTGAGACATAAATTGCAGTCCAGTAATCGGCCTCACCTTGTTATATCTCCTCAGTGCTTCCTCATTCCTTCCCTGCAGCACCAGAGACAGCCTTGGGGTAACATAGATATCCAGCAAGCAGATCCGGATTCATGGAGGGTCAATTTCAGTCTACCCAAGACCCCTGTCAGGACCTTGAGTGACATGCTTCTCTGGGCAACAACAGCAATGGTATGGCCCGATGTTTGACAAAGTGCAGGCACACAAGAACTTTGTGAGACAGTGAAAGAATGCGGACATAATCGATGGGCCTCAGGTGGCTCCTGTAGGGCTCTTTATTGTCACTACTGTGCATCGGATCAGGGCAGCTATTTGTGCACAGAGTACTTCTGAGAGTAGATTGGCACGCAGGTGTGCTGACCTGTATGAAGAGCTCGTTGCCTTTTGCTTTTATGGTTTCTGCGGCAGCCATGCGGAAGGCTGCCTCAGACTGCCCCTCCGGCACCTCTGCATCCTCAGGCCATTCTGGGAACGGGTCCCCCTCCTGCCAGCTCAGCATGACTCATCAGTCATTGCGCTTGACTTATGAGAAGGATCAGTCATCCACAAATCACGTCGTGCCTGGCGTGCCACAACAAGACACAAGAGGAACAAAACCTCCCCTCTACTCATTAGATGATCGTCAGGTATAGATATGCCCAGGACAATCAACTTGCTGAGTTGAAAAGGATCTTGCGTTGAGGGATGCAGGAGGACCTGACAGTCCCTATTGCTTTGCATGAGCGAGCAGGGGATATTGCATGCATGGCACGGTGGGAGCAGGTGTGAGGCGTACCTCCGTCAGGTAGGTGGCAATGGTGGCCAGGTCTGTGTCTGCCGGCAGCTCTCCACAGTCTGCAATCAGACACTCCTGCGCCGGATGCTCCCCTGCCACTTCCACATTCTCCAGCGTCCTCACAGTCCCATGGCCCTGCCAAGAAGGATACCTCAGCACTGTTCTCACAGGGGATGACTCCACCCTGCAAGGCTTCATGCTTTTGCAGCCACAGTCCCATAGGCTCGCAAAGGATAATCCACTTTTTTCACGGCTTCACATTTGGGAGCCTTGAGTGCATTGCTGCACATCTCAGCCCAGCTGTGGCGAGCCACGTCATGTACTCTGCTCAGGAACATACAGCACTTACAATCAAACTCAATTTGTCCCGGTGTGAACATTTGCTTGCTTGCATGGCTGCTCCTCATGTTCACAACATGCTGGGCTGTCAACAGCATGATTTTGTAGGTTGGTGTAGTAGTGACCCTCACCTTTAGCACCTGCCCGAACACTACATGCTTCCCATCCAGATGCGGCGTCGGCACAGTTGTTATGAAGAACCTGCACCCCAGCAGAGAAGCAACTCGGCAATACTTACCGTGAGGTCACGCTGACACCAGCAGCTTGACACAATGCCAAGCTGCATGCTCATGTCGGCTGCTGTAGTTCACCTTGACAGGCAACATGTGCATTGGCTTCTTCAGGCATGGTGCGCCTGCTTATGTAAGCTCCAGTGAGCACATTAGAAAGGAGCTTTTGGGCATCCCACATGATACGAAAGCAAGCACACCACACGCCCACTGGCTTGGTCAGGCATGCTCTGTATCGTTTGTTCTAAGTGACAGGAGGGTGTCTTACTGGGATCCGTTGGTGTTGGGGCCAGCGTTGGCCATGGAGAGCAGTCCTGGACGATCATGCCTCAGCTCAAAGTTCTCATCCTCAAACTTCTCTCCATAGATCGACTCCCCTCCCCTGCGCACAGCATCCTAGTACTCAGTTCATATCGTCAAGATGGCTGGCTAGAATAATCTCCACAGTTGTGACATTGCGGCCGTTGTATCAAGTGATTGAGAGGTTTGAGTTGCAAGCTCGGGAATTGTGTGATCTCACTCACGTTCCGTTCTTTGCAGAGAAGTCTCCTCCCTGGATCATGAAGCTTTTGATAATCCTATGAAACGGGGTGCCCTTGAACTGCAGCGGCAGATTGGTGGCCACCCCACTTCCAGCTTCTCCAGTGGACAGCTGCCTGAAGTTTTCAGCAGTCTGATGGCAGAGCAAGCGTCGAGAGTCAGCCGATTGATAAGAAGAATACCAAAGAAACAGATGTTAATATTTTCTTGGAGCGTTACTAATAACCCTCGATCTCTTTGAGACGAAATAATACTGATCAAAGTGGAAGCATCGAACCTTTGGTACAACGTCTTTGAATAATTCAAACACGATCTTGCCAGCAGCATGACCTCCAATACTGACATCGAAGAACACAAGTGGGTTTTCTCGATTCCTGCGCTTGTTCTTTGGTGGCTGTCGCTCTAGCTGTGGATCAGCCATCGGGATTGATGTTACTTTCGCACGGGTCTCGACTTCGGCGCAAGGAAATATTTTATGGAGAAGAAAGAAATGTTCGCTAGTCAACGGATAATTTTGATCTGTACTCCTGGTAGTGCAGAGTTTCATGCCACGAGCATGCAGGGCGAAATGCCAAGATTGGCAGATCTGCAGTTCAAATTGATCCCAGCTGTCGTTGCATTGTTAACTTTTCCAGAAGGCCACAACCGAGTTTGACGGGCTTAATTCTATTGCAGAGCTGCTTTGCACTGCAATTGACTGCGGTGCGCGTTGGTACTGAGCTCTTCTTCAAGGTTTAAGCGCCTTGAGTGCCCAAGCAGTGACAACGGCCGCCTGACACTGACTTTGAGGAGCAGACTTGTGCCCAGGATCATCAGTCAGCATCATAAATTCCAGCAGACATCCTATCTCTCATAATTTGCAGGTGAGAGTCTCTGGTTGGTTATCCCAAGATGTCCTCAGAGCTGTCAGCGGGGAATATGAAATCACAGTTGTGACACGCTGGGCACGCGATTACTTTGCTTGCAAATATTGCCGAATCCAATTAATATGAGGAGAGACTCCGGCCAAAGAATATGCTTCTTTGCCCCACAATGCATTTGACCGTTGCAAGGCATGGCGCCACGAGTGCTTCACTGCTTGCAGCCTTTTCGGGGTCGTGTATATTTGCTATGTGAGAATTTCTCTAAATGGTACAGTATCAATGACCCATTGCATCCCTGATGCACAACTTGTAGAATCTTTTTGATGGATTGGTTTCTTTGTGATCAGGGCAAAACAGAGGAATCCTGAATGTCAATGGAGATGTCTCGAGCGCCTTTCGGCGACTTGAGCAACGTAGCATCATACCATGCAAATCCTGCAACGCCCGCAATGTCAGAGGCAACGAGCCAAGGGGTCAGTCAGGCATCCAGTGGCAAGGCCAAGGCGCGTGAACTCGGCGAAAAGACCTTCTCAGATTTCAAGCAACGCCGCCTGCGCTTCAGGCAAGCTTATTTTTTACATAGTGTGACCCAAACCATGTGCCCTCAGGTTTGCTGAATTGAAGATGCTTGTTGATCTCCTACAATGTACTGCTGCCTTCACAGCTCACATGCGATCTTTGACAACAATCCTGATGTGCAGACGCACGAGTGGGTTGTCGGCATCAACATCTGAGGCAACAACACCAGCGCAAAATCTAGTCAGCCCATCTCAGCCCAGCAGTGGCTCCCTGTGGAGCTCGGTCAAGCAGGCAGTCAAGTCCCATATGAATGGCAGCACGAAAATTCTGCCAAAGGTGCGCTGCTCTGCGCTGCTTCTCAGCCATACCATGTTTCCTACAGCTCTTCGTTGTGTGTATTGATGCAAACAGGCAGCTGCCCTCTTATCCATCGCTGCGTTTGTTTAGCTCCTGCTTAGTGGTCGAACAAATGTAAAGGCAATTCGACCTGGGTTCTCTGCGTGCAGGATTGCACACCCGTGGAGCGGGCAGACCACAATGCCGCCCTTAAGCACAGCCCTGCTGGCACGCAGCAGTCACACTCTTCTTCCACAGGCAAGTCGGAATGCACTCATGCCCTGAACGGCCTTCACCACTAACTCTTCAAGTCAAAGGAACTTCCAATGTTCTATTGCAATTCTGAGTCTGAGAGGTCTGTGCCTGTCAAGCTTCAGAAGAATGATCAAGGACCAGATCCACACACCCTCCGCCGAGAATGTGGCACACGCTGGCACAAAAGGCAATCGCAGTGAATTTTACAACTACTGACTTCATAGTGTTGGCAGGCGCCTTTGCGTTACAGCCGCCGCACGCCGCGGAGACGAGCGCGGCAACTCCTGTTCTGGCGCAGAAGGCTGCGCCGCCAGATCAGGCAATGGAAGCTGCCGGCAGCCGCCGCGCATCCGACGCGAGCAGCGTCGCTAGCGTGTGCAGCTTGGCCCTCGCCTGCGCCCCGACGGGGGACTTTAAAAGCCGGCAGACGCCGCAGCACAACCTGCTTTTTGAAGTGCGTGTTGCTTGCTTGTGCCCTCCTTCTGAAATACAGCGTGTGATTTTGTTGCGGTAATCTCAGCTCCCTGCTTGTTGATTTAGGGTGCTGCAGTGCCTGCCCTTTATTTATCATTAGAAGATGCACCAAGACAGGGTGCGATTTGCTTTTGGGTGAAGGGATGCTTTCGCATCCTGCCTGCACAGAAATAAAAAGGTGCAACATGCAAGTCTGAGAAATCGGCACATTCCATGACAGGAGCAGCAGAGCATGTCTCTACCGGTAGGAGGCATGGCAGGCGCGCTGGCAAACCCACTGTATGACGACGCCACGCTGCGTCTGACACCCCGGGAGCACTTCTCAGCCCCCACCGCAGACCTTCCAGTCAGAAATTCAGCAGTTGCGGCAGCGGCAGCTGCCGCGCAGCTGCCGGGAAAGGCGGCCGCAGCGCGCGCCGTGGTCCCGGCCCGGGCGGCTGCCGGGCAGCTGCCAAGGGTGGATGAGGCATCAAGCGTGCTAACGGCGTATGCTCCCGGGGGGCTGAGCGTTCTGTACGAGAACCAGACAATGCGTGTGGAGCGCGTGGAATTGAAGGCCGAGCTTAAGCTCATCTCAGCCCGGGTACGCTCGCTGACCGCTTCTCAGAACTTTTTTTTATTTTTAAATTTTATTTACAATATGTCAAACTGTCAGCACATCAGCGTGCTTGGCGCAGTGCACTCTGTACTGCTGCCTCATGACAAGCATTAAATGCTTCAACCACACTGTTTCGTGAGAAAGCTGGCATGGTCACCTAATGGCCGATTCTCCTTGCTAATGAGGGTTTCCAAAGAGCAGCTCCTTTGCGGGGATCGGCATGGCATACTTGTGACAATCCCTTTTTCACAGCGCTCTGACAGCAGTGTGAACGTTCTACATGCTCAAAAAATTAACTGCCTCTGGTCATTAGGCGGGGCACCCTGTTACAGCATACCAGGCATGCCCAAGAGCAAGTTTGCTGCTCGGGGCAAAGGGGGCACTACAGGTGTGACAATATAAAGAGGTTGAATTGTGCTTCGAATTGGCGCGCAGCTAGCGGTGCTGGAGGCGCGCAGCAAGGCATGGGGCCGCACGGTGCCGGCAGCCGCCAAGGGGCGTTCCCAGTCGGCACCGCGTGGGGCCCCCCGCCACCGCCAGGCCCCCCAGCGCAGCGCCCCCGCCGCCGCCCAAGCCCAGGAGCAGGCAAGACCCTCAAAACTCTGGTCCCTCACAGGACCGGCGCTTAGCAGCAGGGCGACCAGGCTTTTAATCCAGTGGACTGGCTGCACAATTTCACTCACTTGCACGGCGGCAACGCCTGGCATCAAGAATTGACTGTACAGAGCACCACACCTTGCATCATGGACACATCTGCTGCAACGATGCACCTTTTATCCGCAGTCCTAGCCCTGCAAGAATGATGGCCCTGGCAGCTCTAGGCACTCCAGTCAGCGACCCCGGCCGTTTGCCATTGCACCACTCCAAGTACCACGACATACAGGATTGAATAAATGGCGCTTGCCTGCGCAACAGGGGACGAGCGCAAAGTCCTCTGCCGCTGCCCGCGCCGGCCGCAGCCTGCAGCGGAGTGGCAGTGTCGGCCCCAGGAAAGCCAGCACCGACTCCATACGCGCGGCCGTGGGCCAATCTTTGTCCACTCCAAAGGTGCCAACCACCTCTGCCAGGCCCTGTGTCTCTCCTTCCGCATGCCCCTCATGGGAGCCCAATCAGGCATTAGTCCTTTCATCATGTCACAGTCTGCTCAGTATTCTGTGGCTGTGATCGGCGCGGAAGGACCTCATGCAAGGCCACCAACACGCAGCAACTCCTGAGCCTATGTGAACTCTGAGGGCTCCTCTCAATGTGAAGAATATCAAATTGTCTTCACGCATAAGACAAGCTTGATGGCTGAGTGCATGTTCCGGTGAAAGAATTATATTCTCACTGTACCTAAGAAGATGCGCTTGTCGGCAGGTGCCCGTCCGTTCAGCCCGCAGCGTTGCCTGTAGCCGCCCGGGCAGCCCGGCGCGCCCAGCCGTCCACCTGGCATTCGGCAGCCGCACCATTAGCCGCGCCTCGAGCCCGACCCGGCCAGAAATTGCCAGAACAGGCGCAGCCAGCCGCGCTACAAGTCCAGTCAGGCCGGCATTTGCCAGAACCGGAGCTGCCAGCCGCGTGTCAAGTCCAGTCAGGCCTGCCGTAGCCAGAACAGGCACCGCCAGCCGCCGCTCCAGCCCGTCGCGCGCCGCGGCCGCCGCCGTTCCCTTTGGCAGCCGCGTGTGCAGGTGCGCACACCTGTTCTCGCAGTATCAGATGCAATGCTACTGCACATCACAATGTTTTAGGTGATTGGGTCAGGAATACTGCCTCCTCAGCCGAGGCTGGGTCAGGCCGCAGCCTGGGGCCAGCAGAGCCGTGCCTGGAGATAGGACCATACCTGCAGCTTGCAAAAAAAACTATCATTGTCTTGTTCTCCGATTTTGCAATTTTATTTGTTGAGCAATGACCCTCAAAGCTCACCACCACCAAACCGGAATACTGCTGAAACTTTCTCCGAGTATTCAGATGTCATGCTGGGCGCTGAGTTGAGAGTCAGAGGCAGGCATTGGATCAGCTCTAAGTTGGCTGGAAGCGATGTAGCATGACTGAGAGGAGTCACAGTACAATATCCTAAACAATCCAACGCTCTTCCGACATTCAAGTGTGTGCACCGCAGCCCCGTTAAGGGGCCGGCCGCGCCGCGATTCGCGTTCGGCAGCCGCGCTGGCAGCCCGGCACGCTCAGCATCGGCCGCCAAATCCGCGTCTTCTTCCAAGGGCTCCAATGCAACCACCGCCTCAAGCATGCCCTACAGAAACGCCTTCATGGGCGGTCACGCCACCGCGCACAGGTGACTCGGCCAGTCTTGCAACCCCTTACCAATCCATTCTGACTTGTAGCGATGTCTTGTTGTGTTTGGTAAGAAATGGTGACACAGCCATCAAGTCGCACTATGCGCTACCGCCCGCAGGTGGCTCACCCTCTACTGCACATTAATATCTTGATGTCTTGATATTTCAATAATATTTGTGTCAAATCCCTGTGGTACTAATGAGAACACTATTTGACACAAGGTTTGTGACGTGTCATGTCGGAAATGCGCAAGACAGATAGCATGCCTGCCCACAACTCTGCAAGCATTTGAAGTGCCTGTGCTCTGAAAGCGGAACCTGCAGTAGGAATTAAGCTCTAATCACCACACGGTATTTTGAACATTAATTTGAGCTCTCTGCAGGCGTACCTTGCCTCTTGGCAGAAAGCATGCAATAAAGAAAACAATTATCATTATGAAAACAAAATTTCAAAAATAATAATGGTGACCGGCTGATGTTGTAATAGTGGAAACAGTAACATCAGCTGCATTGCCAAACAGGCCGATGGACGCAAGTCCGGGCAACAGCCAGGGCAGCCGCATGGCAGCTTCCGCCTCGGAAGGCAACGCCGCGAGCCGGCCGCCGACGCACGCCGGGTCCGTGGACTCAACCCTCGGCCCACCGCCGCCGCGCCGGTCTGCGAACGCCTGCCCGTCCTCCGAGGAGCGCTGGGCAGGCCCCGGCGGGCGCCTGGGCAGGTGAGCACATTAGTTCCTGCACCCCTAATCCCTAAATATATGAAATATACACCCTACATTCTGTTGGTGGCTATTTAAGCAGGACATGACATGCGACGTCAAGTGTTTTGGAGGGGGGCAGGATCGGTGGCTGTAAGACGAAGCTTTGCTGGCTGAAACTGCGGGTACCTGATGTCTTACCCTGGCACAGCTATGCGAGGGACATTCCTGGTCTACGCTTCTTAAGAATTATGAAAGGCCAGATCACAAGCTTCTGGGGGATCCTTGGGAATCTTGTTGAGAGGAGCTGTGGTATGCAGGACTCCATTGCATGCTGTGGAGGCCAAGGCTTCAGCTGCCAAGACTCGCGCAGTCGCCTCAGTGCAGCACAACAAGGAGAATGCCGGAACCGCAGAGTGAGTCCCTCCTCTCAACAAACCCGAACCTGTTTGATCAGCTTGGCTCCAGTGCTAGCAAGACTGCGGTAAGTCCGAAGCAATTTGCCCGGCTGAGATACCTTCAATCCCTTTGTGCTTCCTTGCCTATCTCCTCTCCTAGCCTGCTTTGAGTGAGCAGGTGTTCTATTTTTGTCATCTGCCTTGTTGCCTGCGTGTCTGCTTGACAGATTTCTATAGCGTCCGACGGTAGACTTCCTGCTCATCCTGCTCTGCCCAGATAATCGTTCGTTTGTACTTCATGATTGGGGCGTGAAGGGGTGTATTAAGTGAATGTAATATTCCAGGGGGACTGGGAAGATTTCGCGCGTGGCCCTTACCGCTGCCAAATTGGGCCTCACCCTGGACAATGCCTTCAAGCCCCGGCAGGCGCGCACTCTACTTTAACTCGCACACATAACAAACATGAATGTAATCTCTTTTGTGTGTCGGAGGACCGCGCTCAAAAGCCTTGAGTAAAAGATGCAATCACTGGAATAGAAGCTCTGCAGGTTGATGGAAAGCAGCAGGAAAGTGGCTAGGGGTTGCTGACTTGCGCTGTGCTCCCTGCAGGCGCCTGGGAATGTGTCCGAGGCTTAGGGGTAAACTCTGAACCATTTTTTTCAATGTCACGCGCTACACTGATATGGTTTTTGTGTCCATTAGAAGCCTCTTTTGGTCAGCGCTAGTGCAGTTTACGCTGTGACTTGATGCATGTGCGGCCTCCATGGCTGTGTTGCACAAGCTGTGCATCAGTGCAATGTACTGGTGGAAGAGGTGCCCCTGCTGTTCCTTATGACTGAAGAGACCGAGATTGCTTCTGACGCAGATTAAATAGACTTGAATGATTGTCAAGATGGCCATGGCACCAATTGGGTTGCAACAGTCGACAACAGAGACACTCAGCAACCAGTACAGAGACACTACTTCAGAACTCAAGAGAGAGATGTGCAATCTCACTGCGCTTTGTAAACATCCGTTGCTGCATCAAATATGTCATCTGCCATTTGTAATGAAATTTGGCCACCACAAAGGGTGCATGTCAAAATGGGCTGAAGTTGGTCAAAATTGTCGGGCATGGGAATACGCATACACCCTGCTCTCATACAGAGGCACAACGAGAAACTGAATCCTTCAACTTTTCGATATTCAAATTGAAATACTCTGGTTTGCAAATAAGCGCCAGGGATACGCGACACCGTCACTATTATAATGACATGATGAAGCTGTCAGTAAAGCTCTTACTGATGCATTACTTTCCGGCGGCTGAAGTACCCAGGCTAACCTGTGGGTCCAATATCCTTCCTACTTCTGCGTTGATGGCAGGCGCATTTGCATCGCTGCCAGTCAGATTGACGGCTGCAGGGTCCAGAGTCAGGGACATAGCTGCACATGACACGCTATTTGTGTCAGAAGATACTTGCCAAATGGTCCATGTCCCAAAATCTGCCATTCAAAGTGAACATCTGTGTCCCAGACGCAAGCAGCAGTCAGGACAGATGGAGGATATCGCACTAGAGCAAGAGAAGCAAGGTAGGAAGAGCTTACATGGCTGTGAGGGGCCTTGAGCCGACTCACTGTTCCGCGCCACCGCCACGGGCTGCTGCGAAGCTGCCGCCTGCGGCGGTTGCACTGGCGACGCCGCGGGCGGCTGCTCTGCCGAGGCCGCCGCACCGCCGACAGGATACCCTCCGGCGCCCGCCGGCGCGGCCGCAGGCGGAGCCGAGACCTCCGGCGCCGCGGCCGGCGCCGGCTGTGGAGCTGCCTGGAAGCTGCCGGCTGCTGCCGCTGCCGCCGGCTGGACAGATGGTGCCACGGCGGGAGCCGCTACGGGGACGGCAACAGGTGCTGTGACTGGAGCCTCAGTTGGCGCTAACACAGGGGCCATTGTGGGTGCCACAGTGGGTGCCACAACTGGAGCAACAATTGGCGCCGCAACTGGTGCAACTGTGGGAGCTACCACCGGCGCCACAGTGGGCGCCACAACTGGAGCAACAATAGGCGCCGCAACCGGTGCAACTGTGGGAGCTACCACCGGCGCCACAGTGGGCGCCACAACTGGAGCAA
>JADEYI010000955.1_pt1 | contig 27443 bp, 29 predicted proteins | sample 8542331 | NCBI WGS metagenome assembly JADEYI01 (sample SAMN16510988, study PRJNA670497) | mine drainage metagenome | isolation source: biofilm near Copperflume 1 | place: Germany: Marsberg coppermine Kilianstollen | collected 2018-02 | reverse complement strand
GCAGGTGGAAGCGGCTGGCGACGCCCTCGGGATCCACGAATTCATCGCTTCCTTACCCGATGGCTACGACACGATCGTGAGTTTCCGGGGATCGCGCTTCTCGGCGGGGCAGAAGCAGCTGATCTCGATTGCCCGCGCGTTCCTGGCAGACCCGCCGGTGCTCATCCTCGATGAAGCAACATCCAGCCTGGACCCGGCGACGGAGGGGATGGTCGAAGCCGCATTGACGAAACTCCTCAAAGGGCGCACGAGCATCGTCATCGCGCACCGCCTGAGCACGGCAGAGCACGCCGACCGCATCCTCGTTTGCGACCACGGGCGGATCGTGGAAGACGGCAACCACGGCGAGCTCATCGGACGCAACGGCTACTACGCGGCACTTTATCGCCAGTGGACCTCCGGGCGTGAGCCATCCGTGACGGGCGATGCGGGCGAAGACGCGCAGGGTCTGGCGGCAGCGTCGGCATAAGGCACACGGGCAGCAAGGACTTCGGGCCGAGCGAACCGATCGCCGCGGTCGGAACCGTGCCCCACAGGCCTGCGGAAAGTGGTCAGCTACGACCGGTGGCGCGAAGGAGTCTGGCCGCTGCCGCCTGTTCGTTACCCCCAGCTTGAACAGAACGCGCGAGAGATGTGACTTTACCGTCTCCAAGCGTGGGCCTGGCTACCCGCAACCGCCGCCGACGTTGCGACAGCCCGCGCGGTTATGGAAAGCGCGGTGGTGAAGTGAATCGCGGCTGCCGCCCGGTCAATTGAGCTGCAATCGTGGGTCGATCACCGTGTACAGGAGATCGACGGCAAAGTTGGCCGCAACAACAAGGATTGCCGAGAGAAGCACGAGCGACTGCACCATCGGCAGGTCGCGAAGGCTCACGGCGGTCACGAGGTGGTTGCCGAGGCCGGGAATGGCGAAGAGCGACTCCATGATCACATTGCCAGCAAGCAGCCCGCCGACCGCAAAACCCAGGACCGTCACCACAGGAAGCAGTGCGTTGCGGAGACCATGGCGGAGGATGACCGCACGTTCGCGAAGGCCCTTCGCGCGAGCGGTCCGCATGTAGTCCTCGTGGAGCACGTCCAGCACCTGGGAGCGGACCAGTCGCAGCAATCCGGAACCTGCACCGAGGCCGCCGAAAAGTGCGGGCAACCCGAAGAGCTTGAGGCTCGCGACCGGGTTTTCAAAGAGGAGGGGATGGCCGAGGAAATCGACGGTCCAAAGTTGCCAGCGGGTGACCACGACCAACGCGATACTCGCCGTCCAAAACGCAGGGGCAGCGTTGAAGAGCGAGCTGACGACGCGCAAGACACGATCGAGCGACGAATCCTTCCAGACGGCCATCAATATCCCGAAGGGCAATGAGGCGAGGACGGCGACGATGAGCGTCATGGCAGAGAGTTGGAGCGTGTATGGTGCGGCTCGGCCGATGGTGCCGATCACCGACCTGCGGGTCTGATAGGACCTCCCGAGATCGCCGCGAGCGAGCTTGCTCAGGTAATGCACATAGCGCACAGGAACAGGCTCGTCGAGCCCGAACTCGGCACGGGCTGCCTGGATACGCGCTGCACGTTGGGCTGGAGTATCGGAAAGCGCCGAACCTTGAGCGGCGTAGCGCTGGGTGGCGAAATCACCGGAGAGGACATTCGTCGCGAGGAAGACGAGGGTGATTACCAACCAGATGACCACGACGCTGATCAGCGCCCGCCGAAGAACGTAGGCTGACATGCGGCCCGGCTACTGAGCGACCTGGAAGAGCCGCGCCGCATTTTCGCCCAGCACGAGCCGCTGGCGGCGCTCCGTGAGCGCGGCGACGCTGGCGCGGATCTGCTTCGGTGCGTCGATGTGCGAATCGATGTGCGGGTAGTCGGAGCCCCAGAGGATGTGCGTCTCATCGACGAGGTCCATCATCGCGCCGATTGTGCGCTCCTGCGGCTCAGCGACGTACCAGACGTTTCGGCGCAGGTATTCGCTCGGCTTCATGCTGATCTTGTCGGCATAGGAGAAGTGCTGGTACTTCTCGTCCAGTCGATCCATGAGGTAGGCCGCCCACCCGCAACCCGCTTCGACGCAGACGCATTTGAGCCTGGGGAAGCGGTCGAAGAGGCCATCCAGCACGAGCGCGGCGATGGATGGGATGACCTGGAACGTCGCGCCGAGGCCGAAAGAGAAGGTGCGGTTGCCTTCCGGGAACCAGCCGCGCATCGCCTCGCCCAGCCCGACGGGACGATTGAAGCGGACGATGACATGGAGACAGAACGGCAGCCCAGCATCTTCGAGTTCGTGCCAGACGGGGTCGTAGTCGGGATGCGACGGACGCTTGCCGTTCAGCGGTTCAGGCGCAAGGAACATGCCCTTGAAGCCGAGCTTCAGGCAGCGGCGGAGTTCTGCCAGCGCGAGTGCCGGGTCGTGGAAGGGAATGTGGGCGATGGGAAGGATGCGGTCGGTGTGGCCGCCGGCGAAGTCCCACTGCCAGCGGTTATAGGCTCGCGCCCAGGCATCGGCGAGCGGGGGGTCATCCGTATCCCAGAGGATGCCGACCGTGGGAAACACGAGGCCACCGCGGATCTCCCAGTCTTCATACAGGCGCAGCCGGGCTTCGGTCTCCATGCTGGCAGCAGGTGCGCCCTCCAGGTAGCTGACGGCGCCTGCGACGCTGAGCCGGCGGCGGTCGATTTCGACGCCACCGAGGCCGCCAAGGAAGTCGCGGAAGATCACTTTGTTGTCGATGCTGAGCGTCTCGTGGCCGCCATCGTCGTCGTAGATGCGGATGGAGCGACTCTTGAATTCAGGGTCGAGGTACTCGTCCCACAGCCACGGTGGTTCGAGGACGTGCGAATCGCAATCGATGACGAGCGGAGCGGGGGACGCGTTCACCGCTGGCCGCCGGGGGGTGCTTCGGTGCCGGCTTCGCGGGCCTTCCGCATCGCTTCCATGGCTTTGACCATTGCTGGCGGAAGCTCCTTGCCGGCATCGGTGAACGCCTTCACCTGGGCCGCACCGCTGCCGCCGAAGACCTTGCCGAGGCGCGCTTCGATCCAGTTGCGATTATCCTCCAGCGTTTCCATCTGGCCCTGGAAGCGGGGCGCGACATAGCGGCCCCAGAGTTCGTAGCTGCGGCGCGTCTTCTCCGTGCTCGCCCATTCGTGGGCAAGCCCCAACAGCCCGCCAAGCCCACCCGAGCGTTCCTGGAGCTCTTCGACTGCAACGATGGCATCCTCCGGCGTGCCAACGATGACGCTCCCGCGCTCCACCGCCTCTTCGATCGTGGCAGTGCCGCCCGCGAACGCCGGCGGCACGCCCGGCGCATCCATGTTGTGACGATCGCCGAAATACGCCTGGCGCTTGTAGCCTTCGCGGATGTCGTTGATGGCTTCGGCCCTGGAATCGGCAAGATGGATCGGGACGACAACCTTCCAATCGTCGCGGGAGACGGCTTTGCCGGACTCAGCGGCAGCCTCTTCGACCCAGCCCCACGTGCGGTCAAAGTCCTTGTGATCGGCCCCGGCGACAGAGAGGAGGCCGATGCCGTGTCGCCCGGCGGCCATCGGGCCGGTGGGCGTAAAGCTCGCGGCGGCCGCGACCGGGAGATGGGGACGAGTGAAGTTGGCCATTTGCAGGCGGGCGTCGCGGAGCGTGAACCAGTCGGTCTCGATGTTCACCGGTTCACGCGAGCGGAAGAGCTGGAGGATAGCGTCGAGCGACTCGTTCATGCGGCGCCGCTGCTGGAGCGGGTCGATGCCCATCATGTAGGCATCGGAAGCGAGCACACCGGGGCCGACACCAAGCATGGCCCGGCCCTCGGTCATGTGGTCCAGCTGGAGCATCCGGTCGGCGACCATGAGGGGGTGGTGATAGGGCAACGAGGTCACGCCGGTACCAAGCATGATCCGGCGCGTCCGGGTTGCGGCGGCGGCGATGAAGATCATCGGGTCAGCGATAAGTTCGCGGGCGAAGCTGTGATGCTCGCCGATCCAGACCTCGTCGAATCCGAGGAAATCGAGATCCTCGACCAGCTGCATGTCGCGCTTGAGCGCGAGGGTCGGGTTTTCGCCGACGCGATGAAACGGGGCCATGAAGATGCCGAACTTCATGCGCTCGGGGCGATAGGGCATGGGACGCTCCGGAAAGGAATGTGGGGCGAATGATACTCCGGCGGGGGGGAGGAGGGAGGAGGGAGGAGGGAGGAGGCACCGACGAACCACTCGAGCCGTGCACGGTAGCAAGCGGGTCAATGTTGCCGATCCACTGGTTCGACCCGACGGCAAAGGAGGGCAGCAATTGGAGTATTGACGCCCTCCCTGCCGGTCGGGCCTCGGAATGATGCCTCACACCCTCCAGCCCACGCGCCGGCCGACGGCATGCGCTCTGCGCTTTTCCCGGTAGACTCGTGCCGGCGATGCGCCCGCGCGACGGGGTGCCGTGTCGATCTTCAGACTGGGAGCCTGCGATGTCTCGACCGCTCGACGGGGTCACGATTTTGGATCTGACGTGGGTGCTCGCCGGGCCCTATGCATCGATGGTGTTATGCGACCTGGGCGCCGACGTGATCAAGGTCGAACGGCCGCCATGGGGCGACATCGCGCGCACGACCGGGCCCTACCAGAACGGCTGGAGCGGCTACTTCTTCAGCATCAACCGCGGCAAACGATCGGTCTCAATCGACCTCGGCAAGGCGGAAGGCCGAGAGCTGTTCCAAAAGCTGGCCGAAAAGGTCGATGTGGTGATGGAAAACTTCACGCCGGGGACGATGGAGCGGCTTGGCGTTGGCTACGAGGCGCTGGCGGCGCGTAACCCGCGCCTCATCTTCGCCAGCACGTCCGGGTTCGGACAAACGGGGCCGTACCGCGAACGGCCGGCTCTGGATATTGTCGTGCAGGCAATGGGCGGCGTGATGAGCATCACCGGCGATCCGGGCGGACGGCCGGTGCGGCCCGGGGCATCGTATGGGGACATCGTCGCCGGCCTCTACACGACGATCGGCATCATGGCAGCGCTGCACGAACGTGAGCGCAGCGGGCGGGGCCAGGCCGTCGATATCAGCATGCTCGATTGCCAGGTGAGCGTGCTCGAAAACGCGATCATGCGCTACGGCGTCACGGGCAAGGCGCCGGAAGCGCTGGGCACCCGCCACCCGAGCGCGACGCCGTTCCAGGCCTTCCCTACTGCCGACGGTTATGTCGTGGTTGCACTTGGCTTCGGCGTCGAAAACCAGTGGGGATTGTTCTGCGGAATCCTCGGGCTGACGGAGCTGATCGACGACCCGCGCTTCAACACCGGCCCGAAGCGCACGGCGCGGCATGCGGAACTGGAGCCGATCATCGAAGCGGCGATGCGCCAGCGATCCACCGCGGAATGGCTCCGGGACTTCGAAGGAGCGGGCATCCCATCCGGGCCTGTGAACACAGTCCCCGAGATGCTCGCTGACCCCCAGGTGGCGGCGCGGGACATGGTTCGCCCCGTAACCCACCATACGGCAGGGACGATCCGGATTGCGGACACACCGGTACGGCTGTCGCGCAGCGAAACCGGTATCAAGGGTCCCCCACCCGACCTCGGCCAGGATACACGTGAAGTCCTCGCGGAGTTCCTGGGGCTGGACGACGCTACGGTCGAGGCACTCGCGGCGGCCGGGGTCGTCGCGACGAGCGGTGGCCCGGACATCAGCGCCATCACGGATTGAACGTGCCCGTCCGCGACGCCTGGCGGATCTGTGCGACACTGCAATCACATTCGAACAGAAGGTTGGACTATGCACGCCGAGCACGTGAAAGAACGCTTCAACAAAGCCATCCATCGCACGGACCACAAGCTCAGCGAGCGCGAACTCGAAGAAGTGACGGTCGTTATGCTGGCCGTGGTGACAGAGCTCGCAGCAGAAATGGCTGAAGTCGTGGCGGAGCTTGCGCAGCGCGTAGAGAAGCTCGAAGCAGCGGCACCCGCGGCCCCGTAGCACCGGGGCGTGACTTCTATGCACGGCGTGGAAACTGCCGGTACTCAACGGCCGCGGGCTGGTATGCGAACACCGGGCTCTACCCAAATGCCCCCGGTACTGGAGTGGGCTACCCACTCAATGACATCTCCTCGTGGCAGAACCGCAGGTCTTGGAGCGAGTGGCGCGGGGGATCAGCCGGCACGACACGGTTCGGGGCCACGCCTTGGAATCGCCCCATATGATTCAGCGATAGAGCCCATGCTCGGCAACGTAGCGGGCGACGGCGTCGGAGAGGGCTTCGCTGGTGGATTGGGACGCGACCGCTTCGCGTGCCTGTGAGGACGAGAGGGCCGCAGGGCCGCCGGGAATCTGCAGCGTCAGGATTCTGTCCGCGAAGGCGCCCCCCGCCACGGCAATAAATTCGGCGACCTGCGCGATCGTGACGTCTGCGCGGTTGGCGGCAATCACGCGGTGGTGGGCGAAGAAGCGCGCGAGCTCGACGGGCATGTCGGTGTAATAGCGGCCGTCGAACAGCCGCACGAGGGTGTCATAGCCAACGATGAAATCGAACTCAGCACCGCGGAACTGTTGCCCGAGGGCAGCGCCCTGGTCGACGAGACGAGCGGCATTCGTGGCAAGGACGGCGAGGGACGGCCAGGTGCGTTGTTCGGCGAGGAGCATGCCAATCCGATGGGCGAGCGAGGCGCCAACGAGCCCCTTGTCGACGTTTCGTGTGCTGAGCAGCGCGGCCACGCCGGTCAAGCCTTCCAGTGACGCCGCGGCCGCAAGCAGGTGCGCGTGGGCGAGGGTCGGGGGGTTGAAGGCCGAAGGGAGGACAGCGACGCGCCCCTCGAAAGCGGACCCGGCGTCGAACCGTGTGACGGAGGGCCCCACGGCGGCGTGCAGCGCCGTCAGATCATCCGTGAACGAATCCAGGGCCATGGAGCAATCTTAGCGGCTCGGCGAGAGGGGAGATCAGGCAGTGCGGCGATGGTCAGTGATGTTCCAGTCAACGCGCAGCAGGTCATCGGCTGGCAGCCACTCGCGCATGATCCGGCGGCAATGATGCAGGCCGGCGTCGAGGTTGTGTGTCACCAGCATCCAGCCAGCATCGGGGGACTGATCGACGGCGTGCAGACGGCGGGCGTGTGGGTCGTAGAAGATTCCAGCCATAGGTGCTTTCAGCCGGTAGGTCGGCCCTCCTGTGTTAATCTTCGGCTATAGAAGCATAGTCTGAACAGATGTCTCATCCTAATTACGGTAAAGTGAGCCGCGTCGCGGGTCCGCCGCCCTCACCGCCAAACCACGCGCGGAAGCCGAAATTGCGCGACACTCGATCCGGGATGATAGCGAGACGGCACGGCGATGAGTGATGCGTTGCGGGCAGTCCAGGGCAACCGGCTGACGCGGTCGTGGAAGCCGGCGCGGCTCGCCGGAAGCGCCGCCGTCCGCTGGGCGGGGACGTACTTCGCGTTTGGAGAACGGCGCAGACGCAAGCGGCAGGAGTTCGTGATGCGCACCGCCGAGGACGTGACCCGCACCATGGGCGACATGAAGGGTGCGGTCATGAAGGTGGGACAGGTGCTATCGCTGATGGCCGGAGTGCTCCCCGACGAGATGGCGCGCCAGCTCGCTGAGCTGCAATCGAACGCGCCACCGATGGCGTATGGCCTCGTGGAGCAGGCTTTCGAGCAGAGCTATGGCATGGGGCCGGAGCGGCTGTTCAAGCGCTTTGAACATCAGCCGTTCGCCGCAGCCTCGATCGGGCAGGTGCATCGCGCGCTGCTGCACGACGGCACGAAGGTGGCGGTGAAGGTGCAGTATCCGGGCGTGCGAGAGGCGATAGAGCACGACCTCGCAAATGTCGGCATGATGATCGGCCTTTCGACGATGGTCGCCCGAGGGCTCGATGCGAGTGCTATCGTCCGCGACCTGAAGGATGGGATCAGAAACGAGCTGGACTACCTGCGTGAGGCGCAGTCACAGCAAAGCTTCGCGGATGCGTTTGAGGGGCACGCATTCGTGCGCGTGCCCCGGGTCTATCACGAATTGACGACGTCAACGGTGCTGGTGCAGGAATACCTGGACGGACGGCCATTTTCCCACGCGGCGCAGTTGAGCCAGCCGGAGCGCAATCGCATCGGCGAGATCATTTACCGATTCTGCTTCGGCAGCCTCTACCGGCACCGGCTGTTCAACGGCGACCCGCATCCTGGCAACTACCTGCTGCTGCCGGATGGAAAGGTCGGCTTCGTTGACTACGGCTGCGTGGCTACGTTCTCGGACGAAATGCTCGACGGATTCAAGGCGGTCATCCGGTCTTTGACGGACGGAAAGGGCGACATCGAGCGGTGGCGGTCGGCGACAGAGCACATCGGCATCCTGCTCCCGAACGCCCCATTCACGACGGCCGAGCTCTATGAGCACATGCACTGGTACTGGGCGCCCATTCTCGCCGAAGTGGTGGAGTTCACGCCGGAATTAGCCGCCGAAATGGTGCGCCGCAACACCCAGACGAGCGGCCTCGGTGGGCGGATCAACAAGCACTGCAACGTGCCGGAAGGCATGGTTTTTCTCACTCGTATCAACTTCGGGCTCGCGGGCCTGATGGCGGGACTCCGCGCGGCCGGTCCCTGGCGGGCGATCATCGGTGAATACGTGGACGGGACAGCACCGGTGACCGAACTCGGCAGGCTTTCGATGGAGAGTTCGCGGGGGGCGTGGGTCTGAGGCCAGCGCGCGGCGGTTCACGCAACTTCCACTCGCCCGAGTCAGCTGCGTGTCGATCCTCAGTGCAAGCGAGGACGCTGCGTCGATGGTCTCAAGCTGCGATCCATGGCCACCCGTGGCCCCCCGGGAGCGGCCCCAGCTCGAATTGACTGTGATTGGGCTGCGAAGCACCATCGCGGTGCTATATGCCGTTGGCGCGTATCTTGGCAACTTCGGAGCCTCAGGCGACGCGCGGTTCGCCATTGTCGCCTGGATACTCGGTTACCACGTCGTGTTGGCCGTCTACGTGTTCCGCTATCGGTTGCGCGGACGCAGGCTCCGGTGGTTCGAATTCATCTGCCCGCTCGCCGACCTCTCATTCATCACCGTGCCGTGGCTGGCAACGGGGCAGCCAGACTCACCGTTTTGGGCGTTGTATCTCTACGCATTGGTCGCGTTTGCACGCCGCTATACCGGCATCGCCTATCTTGCGGTTTCGGGGTGGACCGTCGCGAACGTTGCGATCGCACGCTGGCTGCTGCAACCCACGGTCGACCCGACACTCGTCACCATGGTGGTGATGACGACGGCGATGGGAGTGCTCTCGTTCACGATTGGCAAAGGTTGGCGGAGTGCCGAGGAGAGCGCACGGCGGTTGGCAGAGACGGACCCGTTGACCGGCATCCATAATCGCCGGACATTCCTGCGCGACTTCGAGGCCCTTGCCACCGACGGAGAAGCGCGTTTTGCGGTGATCATGCTCGACCTCGACGACTTCAAGCTACTCAACGACCAGTTTGGACACCTCTACGGCGATGCGGTGCTGGTCGAGGTTGCGGAGGTACTCGTCGCAACCGTGGGGAGCACGGCCAAAGTCGCGCGCTATGGCGGCGAGGAGTTCATCATTGCCCTTCCCGGCCTCGACACGGCCGAGGCGATGCGCGTTGCCGAGGCGGCACGCGCCGCGGTCGAGGGGCTGGGCGTGGCGACCGCCTCACTGGGCTGCGCCGTCCGCCGGCCGGGCGAGAGCGGAGTCGGTGTGATCCAGCGCGCGGATGAGCGCTTGCTGGCAGTGAAGCGCCAGGGCAAGAACGCCGTGGCAGGCCCGGCCATCATGGAACAAGCCGCCTGACCTGACAGAGGAGGCGCGTCGACGGTCTTGCAGGCGAACCATGCCGTGCCGGCATGACGGGCAACCGCGAGCGCTATACCGCTTCGTTGAACACACCGAGGCGTGAGTCTATGGCTTCGCGCGCCCATGGGTAGACCTCGGCGAAACCACGGAGCAGGCCAAAACAGCCACTGATCATCATATCGCCGAAGGGTGACGCGAAGGCGGGGCTGAAGGCCGGGTCCGGCGAAAGTTCGCGGAGCTTGCCACGCTGCGGCCCGGTGACGGCGATGCTGTGCGGCGCGCCCGGATGGACGAGGGACCGGTCGGCATGGTAGGCGCCGTGGCCCTTGCTTTTGAACACCTCGTCGTTGGTCAGTTCGCCGGAAATGAGGCGCAAGCTGAAGTCCACGATCTGCTGCCCGGAAAGCTCGCCGGTGTGGTGCTCGAAGAGGCTGGCGATGCGGCGCCCGCTCAGATAGAAGCCGAGCAAGTGCATGTTGCCGAGGTTCAGGACGAGCCGCTCGGGATGCAGACACGCGCTTTCATCGTGGAGGGCACCGATGGCGGCTGCAGGGCCTGTATCCATGAACGCGACCGGTGGCGCGTCGCTCCCTACCGAGCCAACCATCGCGCGGGCGCGCGTCAGGTAGGCTGGCAAATCGCCGGGCAGCGAGGCGAAGGCGAGCAGGTCATTGCGCGCTTCCACGATGCGGCGCAGGTGCTGGAAGCGGAAGACGCGGTCGGAAACCCCGGGCGGTGCTGCGCCATGGTCGAGGCAGCCGAGGGCGAGTCCATCGAAGTGTGGGTCTATTTCGAACGCTGAAAGCGCAGCGCGGACGGCTTCGAGGTCGAGGTCGCGGAGGATCACGCGCTCGGCCGCGACGCGCAGGGCTTCATCATCGGACACGATGATCACACCCAACTCGCGGACGCGGTCGAGGTCGTCGTCGAAGGTCTGAGCGGCTTCTGGCGTGGCGTAGGCGGTTCCGCCGCCCCGGATGAACTCCTCGAGGGCCCAGGAACAGGGGCCACCACCAGCGACGACGCCGGTGAGCAGGAGGGGTCGGTGGTCCGCCATCGCGCGGCGGATGCGGCGAGCAGCGATAGCAGTCGCCGACGGCATGACGAGCTTGGTGTTGTTTTCGCCCGCGCACTCGGAATCGAACAGGAGGATATCCTGGGTGCCGGTACCCATATCGATGGCGAGGACGCGCATAGGATGATTGTGGGTTGGCGGGCGGCGGTTGTCGAACGGGGCGCTCGGCGGAGGGTCCTTTCCGCAACGGGGCCGGGGAGGACGCGTGTGGCCGGGCGGCGGCCGCAGGCGTTGGCTATGGGACGGGGAAAAGGTATAGGCAAATAGGCGTGGCACTGCCGTTCTCCAGATGATTGTATACAATCATTGCAAGAAGGAGCACGCCATGTCCGGTCACTGGATCACCTACGCCACACGATCACGTCACGAGTCCGCCAACGGGCCTGATTTCTACCGTGACGCATTTCCCTATACGTTGCCGCCGCTCGTCCAATTCGAAGTTGAGCCCGTGCGGATCGACCCGCCGGAACGTATCTGGATCACCGACACCAGCTTTCGCGATGGCCAGCAGAGTCGTGCGCCCTATACGCCCGAGCAAGTCTCGCAACTCTTCGAGATGCTGCACCGATTGGGCGGTCCGCAGGGCATGATCCGGCAGTCTGAGTTCTTCCTGTATACAAAGAAAGACCGTGAAGCGCTGGAGCGGTGCCGTGAATTCGGCTTTGCCTTCCCGGAGATCACGGGCTGGATCCGCGCCACCATGGGTGACTACGAACTCGTGCGGAGCGCTGGCCTGCGGGAGACCGGCATCCTCACCTCCATTTCCGACTACCACATTTTCAAGAAGCTGGGCTCTACCCGCGAGAAAGTGCTCGCCAGCTACCTGGAAGTGGTCGACGCAGCCCTCGCAGACGGCGTCATTCCGCGCTGCCACATCGAAGACAGCACGCGGGCCGACTTCCACCACGTTGTCCTGCCGTTCGTGCAGGCACTCATGGAGCGCGGGAGGCAGGCCGGAATCCAGGTGAAGGTGCGCTACCCGGACACGATGGGCGTGGGCGTGAGCGACCCACACGTAGCCCTTGCGCGAGGCATCCCGCGGCTCACGCAGCTGCTCAAGAGCGAGGGCGGGGTCCCCTCGGAGGCGCTTGAATACCACGGCCAGAACGACCTGGACGCGATCATCCCGAACGCGGTCTCGGCCTGGCTTTATGGTGCGAGCGCGAACAACGGGACGTTGCTGGGAATCGGGGAGCGCAGTGGCAACACACCGATTGAGGCGCTCGTGTTTTGGCTCATCGGGCTGACGGGCGAGACGCACGGGATGGACACGACGGTGATCACCGAGATCGCGGACTACTATCGGAGCATCGGCGAGGTGGTGGACCAACGGCTGCCGTTCGTTGGCTCAAATTTCAACGTGACGCGCGCGGGCATCCACGCCGACGGGATGATCAAAGACGAGGAGATTTACAACCCGTTCGATACGACGCGACTGCTGAAGCGCGCGCCGGGAGTGGCGATCACGGACAAGAGCGGCGCGGCAGGCATCCTCATGTGGATGCAGCAGCACCGGCCCGCAGAGGCGGCCGGCCTCGACAAGCGGGACGCGCGCGTGGTGCGGCTCCTGGAAATGGTGATGCGGAAATACGACGACGGGCGCGTCGTCGCGCTGCCGGATGAAGAGGTCAGCGAGATGGTTGATGCGGTGTTCGCGGGCGCACTCGCCAGGTAGCGAGTGGGAGGCTATTCAGGCAGAGCTGTCGGCGGGGAGGATCGTGAAGCGACCGCCTTGCAGGGGCCTGATGACCCGAAAATCGCGCTCATCGAAGGTCAGCAGACGGAGCGTGTGGAAGCGCTGGGCGAGGACAACGAGCGAGAGGTCAGCGAATCCGGGCTGCAGGGAGGCATACCGCTCGTTCAGGTGCACGACCATCGCGTACTCCGGAGGGCTCAGGCATTCGACCCCGAACCTCCCGGCCGTGAGGTCAACGAGGAAGCTCCTGGCGGCCACCGGCGGGAAACGCGTGCGCAGGAAATGATCCACCTCGGCGGTGACGGGCGCCGGAATGATGAGCGCCTCCCTGGTGGTGGAGAGGATTCGGCGTACGGCGTTGCGGCGGGGATCGGCTCTATCGGCAAGACACACAAGCGGAGCGGTGTCGATGATGATAGTCACTCGCCGAAGCCGTCGAGGTAGTCTTCCTCGGGGATGTCGGCGGCGGATGTGCCGTCGCCAATGACGCAGCCATCGAGCGCAAAGGTTCGACTGCCGGACTCTTCCTCCCCCAAGCAGCCAATCACCTCCTCCTCCCCGCTTTCGGGAGCGGTAGAGGGACGAGACGCTGGACCGCCGGTGCGGACGCTAGTGTCGTAGGCAGAGATGGCCTCTCGCACGACCAGCGCCTGCGAGACTCCCTCGATGGCGGCCAGGCGCCGGAGGCGGGCCAGGTCCTCTTCCGTGAGGTAGACGCTTGTCTTCTTCATGGACGTAGGGTAGCAGATCGAGGACGTAGGGCAGTGCCCGGAAGGCCGACGCATCTTGCGAGACGCCTCTTGCCTCCGCGCGGCCGGCTCACGGGAAGAAGCGGGCGTTGATGGCGGCAAAGTTGCGCCACTTTTCAGGCAAGTCGTAGTCGGAAAAGATGGCGGTCACGGGGCAGACGAGTTCACACGCACGGCAGTCGATGCAGCGGCCGGGGTCGATGTAGTACTGCTTGGCATCGTCGCTCGTCTTGATGCAGTCGACGGGGCACACGTCGAGGCAGGCGCCGTCTTTGACGTCGATACAGGGTTCTGCGATCACGTAGGGCATGGGGCGGGATTCTACACGCCTGGGGCATGGGCGCCGCAGTCAGGCGGTGCACCCCAACAGCGGGAGCGGCGATTGGCGTATCCTCTGGGTATGGCGATCGAACCGGCACGGCGGCGCACCAAGGCGGACGCGGTCTACGACGAGCTGCAGTCGGGCATCCTTTCGGGCCGCATCGCGCCCGGAGTGCACCTGCGCCAGGAGGAGGTGGCGGCGCGGTGGGGTGTCTCGCAGACGCCCGTCCGGGAGGCGTTCCGGCGTCTGGAAAGCGAAGGGCTCGTGGAGCACGCGCCGAACCGCGGTGTGATCGTGCGCGGCATCCCATGGGCGCCACCGGCAGCGCCGCTCGACGTGTTGGCGCGGCGCTGGACGGACCTGACGCGCGACCCGGACTCGGTGCCCGGCAGCGATTGGCCGTAACACCCCGGCAATCGCACGCTTGCTTCAGGGGTTGGATTCGCGGGCGTAGTCCCAGGAGATGATCTTCAACGGCGTGACGGTGACGAGCGTGCCCGGATCGCCGGAGGCATCCGCATAGCGGGCGCCCGCCTTTTCGCCGAGGTAGCGGATTGCGATTTCGCGGGCGAGCGGTGCATCACCGCCGGAAGACGTGGCGATCCCTTCGATGACCGCGACCTTATAGGGCGCGACTTTGGAATCGACAACGACGCTAATGCGGTTGTTCTTGTTCAGGTTACGCATCTTCCTGGAGCTTTCGCCGGTGTGGAAGAGCACGCGGCCATCGCGCCAGAGGTACCAGATCGGCATGGCATGCGGCGCGCCCGCGGGCGAGGCCGTCGCCACGACCGCCACGTGCGGCTGGGCGAGAAACTCGTCGAGTTCGGCGGGGGTGAGCGGCATCAGCCGCCGACCCCGCTGAGCTTCTTCTTCTTGCTGGCAACGTAGTCGACGAGGATGTATTCGCCCAGCTTGTCGGGGGTGGTATAGAAGACGCGGCCCTTATTGATGCGGGCGACCTGGTTCACGAACTCTTTGAGGTAGTAGTTGCGGTCCAGCATGAAGGTGTTGATGGTGATGTTCTTCTGGGTGCAGCGCTTCACCTCTTTGAGGGTCTCGCGGATGGTGATGGGGCTCGGCGGATAGGCGAAATAGCTGCGGCCGCGCTCGAGGTGGGCGGTGGGTTCGCCATCGGAGATCATGATGATCTGGCGCGTGCCCTGCGTGTGCTTGGCGAGCAGCTTTTGCGCGATCATGAGCGCATGGTGCATGTTCGTGCCGAGCACCGATTCGTCCCAGCGGACGTAGGGGAGCTGGTCCGCCTTCAGTTCGCGGGCATAGGCGCTGAAGCCGACGATGTAGAGGCTATCGCGCGCGAACTGGGAGGAGATGAGGTTGTTGAGCGCCAGCGCGACCTTCTTCGCCGCCTGGAAGCTGCCGCGGAGGGCCATCGACCAGCTCAGGTCGAGCATGATCACGGTCGCTGTCTGCGTGAGCAGCTCGGTGCGGGCGACTTCGAAGTCGGCCGGCTGCAGGTGGATGGGCACACCCGGCCCTTCGCGATACATCGAGTTCATGATGGTTTTCTGGATGTCGAGGTAGAACGGGTCACCGAACTCATAGCGCTTGGTGCTATCGGTGCGGTCGCCGCCGGTGCCGGATTCGCGGATCTCGTGCTTGCCGAAGGAATCTGACTTGAGCTGAGCATAGATCTCCTTGAGCGCGCGCTGTCCGATCTTGCGAGTGCCGCGTGGCGTGAGCTCCCAGCTGTTGCCTTTCTTGCGGATGAGGCCGGCGTCTTCGAGGACTTCGAGGAACTGCTTGAGCTGGTCCAGGGTCTCGCGAGCTTCGGGGCCGAGGAGCTCTTCGAGCTTGTCGGCGTCGATGTCATCGATTTCGCCGCCATACTGGGTGCGCTCGAGCTGGCGCTCGACCTCGTCGATCGACTGCATCTGGTCCATCAGACTCATCGCCGATTGGAGGTCTATCTCTTCATCGCCGCGGAAGGGGTACTGGTTGCGAAGGTCGCGCATGGGGAAGAGGTATTCGAGGTTCTGGGCGAGTTCGTTGAGGCCCTGCTGCAGGCCGGGGTCGCCGATCTTGTCGGACAGCAGATCCTGCAACTGCTGGCGCATTTCCCCGGGCAGCGAATCGAGCAGACTTTGCATCTGGCCCATCTGGTGCTGCATCTGGGCGACGAGCTCATCGAGTGACTGCGGAGGGTTGTCGCCGAAGAGGTCGCCATATTGCTGCATGAACTGGTCGAAGTTGGGCTCCTTGCCGGCCAAGCGGTCCTGGAGCATCTGGTTGAGGTCGCGGACCATGTTCTTCATGCGCTCAAGGTCTTCGGGGGACATGTTGGCGATCTGCTCGTACATGTCTTTGAAGAAGGTGTCCATCATCGCTTTTTTTAGCGATTCGAGGAGTTCGTTGAACCGCTCCTGGGCCTCCGGGTCCATGAATTCGTAGTCCTGGAGCTGCTTGACCTGCCCAGCGACATCCGGGGAGAGGTCGTTGAGAAAGTCCTTCTTGCGGTTGGCGATGTTGCGGAGCATGTCGGCGAACTCGCCGGGAGGCGGCTGCTGGCCGGGGCCTGGATGTGAGCCGGGCTGTTGGCCGCCCTGCTGTGGCTGGCCGTGGGGGCTGGACTGCTGTTCGGCGCGAGACGGCTGCGCGCCGGGCTGTTGCTGCCCTGCTTGCTGTTCGCCTGGAGCCCCGGGCTGCTGGTCGCCGGGCTGCTGATTGCCGTCGACCTCGCCCAGCCGCCGATCCAGGGTATCGCGCTCCATCTGGACGATCTCATCGAGCTGTCGCTTTATGTCATCGAAAACGGAGCTGAGGTTGAACTTGTCGAGCTGTTGGCGGCGCTGCTGCCGAAGCTGCTGCAGGAGATCGCGCAGGCCCTGCATACGCTGGCCGTCGGGGTCGCGCATGCCGCGCTGGAGCAGGTTGCGCAGGGCGTGCTGAAGATCCCCGAAGTTCATGAGGTCGTCGGTGAGGTTATCGAGGATGTCATCGGCTTCGAGCGGGGGCACCTCCTGGGTGCCGTCCCACATCGAATAGCGAAATTTGAGAGCCATGGCGCCTCCAGCAGAGCGCCCGGCATGGAGGGGCTCTCTGCTGGTTACAGTAGCGGAATCGGGAGGGGTTGTCAGTTGGGGCTCGTCCCAGCGGCCCGATCCGCAATAGGGGCGGGTGCCGGGGCCGCTGGCAGCGCTAATGTAGAATGGCTGCGTGGCACAGCCGAAGCACGCGGACCCCATGGAAGCGGAAGGCCCGCCCACCGTCGCGCGGGTGGGAATGACAGCGGACGAATACTTCGCGCTGCCCGAGACTTCGCAGCCACAGAACCTCATCGATGGGCGGCTCTACGTGTCACCTGCTCCACGACCGCGACATCAACTCATTGTTGGCGACCTCTACGGTGCGATGCGCGCGTTTCAACTCGGGCACGGCGGCTATTCCATCCTGTCGCCAACGGATTGTGTGCTGAACGATGGCACGGTCGTACAGCCGGACGTGGCGTATATACGTGCGGGGCGGGAAGCGATCGTTGGCGATCGGGTGAATGGCGCGCCGGACCTTGCCATCGAGGTGCTTTCGCCGGGGACGCGCCGCTTCGACCGCCAGAAGAAGCTCCGGGTCTACGGTCTCAATGGCGTGCGGGAAGCGTGGCTTGTAGACCCTGAGGCCGAAACCGTGACCGTCTTCACGGGTAGTGGCGGCGAGTGGACACACGAACAGTCGGTCTTGTTCGGCGAGACCATTCCTTCAAGTGTCGTGGACGTTGGGGCGGGGAACCTGACGCGCGAGGCAGCGGAGTAGAGCGAGGTCTTCGAGGAAGACAGCACGCAGCGCCATCGCAAGGGCGGCGATCGCAACGATAATCATTTGGCCGAAGAGAGGCAGAACAGCGAAACCGGCTGTCCGCCGCCGAGAGTTGGTTTCAGCCGGTCCAGCGAGGCGAGGCGATTACACCGCGCGCGTGGCTCGCGGTTCCGCTGACCCTTCGCACCGCGCCAAAGACGCCACCTTCAGCGCTCAGGGGGAGATCAGCACCTTGACATCGGCCTTGGCGCGAAGCTGCTGATAGAGCGCGTTCACACGGGCTGCGACTGCCGCCTCCGTGCGCGCGGCCGGGGGTAGGTCGGCCGTGATGGCCTTCGTGAGAGCGGCGATGGCCATAGCGCGCTGAAAGGCGGCGAATACCTTCGGGCTTGACGCGTACTCATCGACAGAGAAGCCGGTGCCAGCGAGATCGCGCTGCACTTGCTTCAACCTGGGATCGGCGGCCGGGCTCGCGAGGAGCTTCTGCAGGGATGCTTGCTGCCGCAATACCTCCTCCCTGACGACCGCGTCCGCAGGGACCAGACCGCGCCGCGCCGCCTCTTGAAACAACAGTTCGGAACGGATGGCGTTGTCCAGAGCGGCGCCGGGCTTGCTCAGGGCATCCTGCGCAGGCCCCCCCATGACCTCGCTCATGATCTGCGCCTGTTGCACGCTGGCAAGCGAAACGGGGGTTCCGTTGACCGTGGCAGCTGTCCGATCGCCCGCCGCCGTGCCCGCGGCGACCGCGTCCTTCGCGGACGGAGCCGGTTGCGCATCTACCCGTGACCACAACAGGAAAGCGAAAGCGGCAAGGATTGCTGCCAGCCCGACAGCGGCGCTGGCGAAGGTGAATCTGGTGTGGGTGTTTCGCATGGGGCGCCTCGTTTTCCCGCGTGTGCAGTGTATTCCACAGTTCGAGGGAACTGCGCCTCCAGAGCTGGAAAGCCATAGATTCCCAACTGGGCCTGCCTCATCGCGGTGGACATCCTGCGAGGCGCCTGAGATGTAACGATGGTGCATCGAAGGGGCTGCACTCCTCTTGCGGGTTCGCTCCGGGCGCGGTTTAGGGGCGCCGCTGGCCTGCCGATAGTTGGAGAGTGAGCAAAGACGCGGAAGCACTCCTGGACCGTATCGACGACCTTCCTCCGCTGCCGGCCGTGGCGGCGAGAGTGATGAGCATGGCCGACGACAGCCGCACGAGCGCGATGGAGCTCGCGCGGGTGCTCAGCACCGACCAGGCGCTGACGGCCAAGCTCATCCGGATCAGCAACTCGGCATACTACGGATTCGCCCGCCGCGTGAGCACGGTGCGTGAAGCAGTGGTGATGCTGGGCTTCAAACAGGTCCGGCAGGTCGCGGTCGGTGCGAGCCTCATCAACACCTTCAAAGGGAATCGCCACACGGGCGACCCATTCAACCTGGACCTGTTCTGGGGGCACAGTGTCGCTGTAGCTGTCGCGGGAGAAGCGCTGGCAAAGGCGACGCGGACGGCGCGGCCGGAAGATGCTTTCACGGCGGGCATCCTGCACGACATCGGCCGGCTGGTCATCCGCCAGACGATGCCGGCCGAGTTCTCGCGGGCGCTCTTCATGGCAAAGAGCCATGGTGTGCCGCTCTGGCAGGCAGAAATTGAGACGACCGGGTATGCACACGACGAAGTCGGACGGGCGCTGGGTGAGCGCTGGAAGTTTCCACGCCACCTGGTGGACGCGGTGGGCTGCCACCATGATGAGCGGTTGACACCACACCAGGACGGGCTCCCGGGCATCGTCGCCCAGGCCAACCGGCTGGCGGTGCACTACGGGCTCTATTGCGGATACGACCTGGAGAGCGGCGACCTCGATGAACTGCCCCCCGACCTCGAAGAGATCGAGGCAGCTTGCGGCGGTATCGACCGCGTGCTGGAGCGAGCGTTTAATTTCATCGAGAGCGCCTCGGGGGCCCCGGAGCGATGGTTCACGCAGGCGGCGTGAAGCGGCCCCGTCCCGGCAACGGGGCGACAGGATCCATCCCGGGCTCTACGCTGGGCGCAGACGCATGCCGACGCTCGTATTACCGGTTCGAGTGCCGGGAGAGGGAGCCAACGCGCTGGGAGGCTGCCATGGTCGACTCCGAACTGATGGCCGAAGACATCGCGATCCTGCGTGAGACGATTCGCGCCAATGACGGCGAAAACATCGCGACGAGCGTGTTCGCGCGCAAGGTTGAGCAGCTCATCAGCGATTTTTACGACGACATCGGTGCGTTGACCGCGCTGAAGCTCTCGGACATCCTCGACCTCTTCCTGATCAAGGTCCTCTACGTTGACCGGCGCAGCCGCGATGCGGAGACGCTGGCCTACCTCGGGCGGATGATGGAGCGCTACCTGCAGGCGGGGGAGCTCTCGCTTGGCGGGAAGCACCGGCAGTTTCTTCCCTACCTCAGCGACCTCATGGAAGCGACGACACACCCGACGGGCGTCTACCAGAACGAGTTCGAGGCGTATCGGAAGTACGGGGACAATGCGCTCTTCATTTCCGGAGTCTTCCCGAATAGTCTCGGGCGGAGGCGTTCGGGCGGGCTGCTCGGGGGCTCGGCGCTGGCGGACCGCCAGTACTTCGTGACGATGGGCCGCCGCTACTACGAGATGGCCGCGGGCCACGAACTGGCAGGCTGGATCCGGCAGCGCGAGACGTTGCAGCGGCTGGCGCAATTCTTCGACGTCTATGTGGATGCATTGAATGAGATGAGCGGACGGTACGTGATGGGAATCGACATGCAGTTGATCGCCGACAAGATGCTGGACGCCTTCAACCGCTACCGCGAAAGTCTCGACCCTCGGCACCTGGAGACGGCACGCAAGTTCGCGGCGCTGCTCAAGCTCGACGGGAGGTCGTGGCCAGCGCTCGCGCGGCTCGAAGACCCGCCGGCAAGATACTATTAGCAGGAAGGCGCGGCTCGGGACAGACGGCTATTTCACTTCGAAGGGGATGTGCATCCCTGCCTGGAAGTGATCCACTTTGCTCCCCGCTTCGCCCGCGGCGATGAGGCACGAGAGCAGGTACTTGCCCGGCGGGAGGTCGAGGGTGACTTCGCCGGACGCGCCCGCTGGGAGCGCCTCTATTTCGCCTTTGTTTTCGTAGCTGCCGTCAGCCTTAACGCGCAGGACGGCAAGCTCGTGCGTGTCGGCCGGACTGGCATTCGTGGCGATGAAGCGCGTAGGCCCGGCAGGCACGCTGGTGGCGTCGGCCGTCACGGTGAAGCTGACGAGCTTCACGCGGACCGTGGCATTCGCGGACGTATTCGTAGGCGAGGCTGCGGACGCTGGGGTAGCGGAGCCCGATGCCTGGGGACTCGCACCGCCACCTGCGACGTTCAGCTTGAGGATGGTGGTGGTGCCGCCCGGGATGTAGCACTTAACCTCGTGCGTGCCGGCCGTGCTGGGGGCGTCGTAGTCGATTGTCCGTGTCCGCCCGGCGGGGACCAGCACTTCATCGACCCTCGTGCCGTTGATCCCCTCAATTTCGTGGTCCTTACTGCCATCATTCTTGACGACGAGGGCGACGGCTTCGCCGGGCGACAGGTCGACCGAGGTGGGCGAGCAACCACTGTCCGCCTGGGTGATGTTGATGGCGCGGCGGGAAGTGCTGCCACCACTGCAGGCTGCAGCGAGTGCGGCACCAGCGATGAGGGCGGCGCAGAGCGGAAGGAATTTTGGCACGAAAGACCTCCGATGGCTTGGGAATCTGGTGGATGGTCGGGCTAGGCTTTCAAGCAGGGGGCACAGTCGAAGGCGCGGTGGCGGCCGCCGATGATGCGCGGGGAGGTGAAGTCCGTTTGCGCGCCGGGATGAAAACGAAGACGCCGGCGGCGAGGATGAGGTATGTCCAATAAAGCGCGATCTGCGCGAGCGAAGGGGCGGAATCGTAGCCAAGCAACGTGGTCAGGAACTTGCCGAGTGTGGATGTCATGGAGATGACGTGGTCGGTATCCCAGGGGCGGGGGCCGAGATTTGTGACAATAGCGGCGGCATAGAGCTTGGTGGCGGCATTGGAGAGCAAGCCCGCTGCCAGAATGAGGACGCCGATGCCCGAGACGAGGAAAAAGGGCCGCAGCGGTATACGCGAGGTGCCGTGATAGATGCCGACTCCGATGGCTGTGGCGAGCGCAAAGCCGAGGACGCCGCCCATTACGAAGGTGAATCCGGAGCCGCCCGTGGTGGAACCGGCGAAGAGGAAGAGCACCGTTTCCAGGCCCTCGCGGCCGATGGAGGAGGCCGCGAGCAGGACCATGGCGGTCATTGAGCCGCGGCTGAGCGCACTGTCGACGTGTTGGCGGAGTTCGGCGGAGATGCCGCTCGCCTGGCGGCGCATCCAAAAGGCCATGCCGGTGAGCATGATCACGGCGAAGATCATCGTGAAGCCTTCGAAGCCTTCGACTACGCGGCTGCTGAGCTGCTTCGAGGCGATTTCGAGGCCTGCGGCGATGGCAATGCAGGCGCCCGCGGCGATCCCGACGCCAGCCCAAACTTCGCGGTAATGGCGTTTTTGGCCGACGGAGCGGAGGTAGCCGAGCAGAATGGCGACGATGAGCGCCATTTCGACGCCTTCACGCAGAGTGACGAGGAAGGAGAAGACCACGGCAGAGAACTCCAGACCCGACTGATGGACATTAGTGTTACCTAATGACTTTGCACAGTCAATGCATTCTTTGTGACGATGGTCTCACTGTTTTCAGGGGGGCAGGCACCAGTTCACCCGCACCGCGCTTGCCGGCGGCACCGGCGAACCGCTAGGTTGGATCCACACTACTAATCAGAGGTAAGGACATGGCCGCGATACCGGAATCCCACAAAGATCTATTCCTGGGCAAGAACTTTGCCCACATCGCCACCCTGATGCCGGGCGGCAACCCGCAGGTAACGCCGGTGTGGATCGACCTCGATGACGAGTTCGTCGTCTTCAACACGGCCAATGGGCGTCAGAAGGCACGCAACCTCGACCGCGATGGTCGAGTCGCTCTTTCAATTCACGACCAGGCGAACCCCTATCGCTACATCCAGGTCCGCGGACGGGTTGTATCGAAGACAACGGAAGGCGCGGACGCCCACATCGACGCAATGGCGAAGAAGTACCTCGGCCTGGACACCTATCCCAATCGGACACCCCAGGAACAGCGGGTGATCTACCGGATTCACCCGGAGCATGTCCAAGCCAACGGGTGATCCCGGCACTCGCCGCAGCAGAGTGTCTGCAACTCAACTCGAACGTGGTTCGGAGATCGACACGCGCGGGGCTGGAAGGGCTATACTCGGGGTCGCACGGCCAAAATCGAGGAGAGTCTTATGTCCCATGCCCTTGCTGATCAGATCCGCAACATGCCGTCGCGGCGCGAGCCTGCCTACCGCCCGGCGATGTTCATCGAGACCGAGGAACGCGATGAGCTGGCGAAAAAGCTGGGCGATGCGAGCAACTACGAGATCGGCCTGCTGCGAGAAATGGTGCAAGCCGACCCTGCGAACCTGGAATTTCGCAAAGCGCTGGTGAGCGGCATCGTCAGCGCCGAATTCGCAGGTGTGGACGCTTTCAGCCGCAAGGTTTGCGAATGGCAACAATGGCCCGTTCCGTGGGAACTGATCATGGCGATGGCGCGACAGACATGGGATGAGGTGCGGCACGCACAGCTTGGGATCGGGCTGTTGGAGTCGTACGGTGGGGTTGTCGGCGAATATCCCGACACGCTCGCGGGAAGCCCACCCAACGAAGCATCCAACGCGGTCGCTCGTGCTTCGGGGGCGACAACGGCAACGCAGGTGGCGGATGTGATGCGTGACCCGCTCATCAGCCTTTCGGTCACAAACGTCGCGCTCGAAGGGGCGGCGTTGGACCTGTTCAAAGGCACCTCGGTCTTGGGCAGGCGAATCGGCGACCCGCTCATGGAGTTCGTCTACGACTACAACTGGGCGGACGAAGTGACGCACACCACAATCGGTGACTACTTCGTGAAGGCGCTTTGCGAAGAAAACCCGGCCGAGGAGGAGCGAGCGTTGCGGGCGCACGCGATGTTCGAGGGGATGCGCGAGCGGCTGACCGGAACGCAGTCGGCGGAAATCCGGGCGTTCTTTGCCGAAGAGGTCGAGCGTGGCACCGCGGCACTCGCCGGCAGTGGCGGTTCGGACTGACGGTGGCCGTCCGCATCGAGCTTGAGCCGTGCATCAATTGTGGCCTCTGCCGGCGCGCCTGTCCGACTGAGACAATTCGCTTCTTCACGACCGGACGGCGGACACACGTCGTTGAGCCGGCCGGGTGCATCGACTGCGACCGCTGTATCCATGTCTGCCCGGCGGACTGCATCGTGCGTGACTCTGCCTACGTACACGACGCGGCTGAACTGGCAGCCGCTAAGGAGCGGGCGAGGGCCTGGGCGGGACGCCAGAGCAGCATGCGCAAGCGGACGAAGGAGCGCGCGCTGGCTGCCGCAGCTGCGGTCGGGCGGTGAGCAGGGGAATCGGAGGAGACGGTGCCATGGTTGAGCTTGCCATCGACCCACGGACGGTGGGAGGGGCTTTCGGCGTCGATGAAAACGCCCGGCGGATCATCCATTACCGTTTTGCAGAGAACGTCTGCATGACCACGGCGAGTGGCTGGGCATCAACGATGCCGGCGATGAAGGCCAAGTTCGCGCTCGGTGAGCACGGCTATCACGACTCCGTGCACGCATATTGGCTGGGCCAGCGGCTGCCGGAACTGCGGGTCACCGAGGGAATGGACCAGGACACGCCGCCCACCCTGCGCTCGTCGTATAAGGCTGAACCACCAAATGAGCCGTTTCTGAAGTTCTGCGAGGCGATGCAGCTCCAGACGGACCCGCTGCTGCGCCTGGTAGGGCTCTATCGAGTGATGAAGACACACCTGGCGGTGTACTACCGTCACCACCGGCAGGTGACGGACCAGGTATGCGATGCGCCAACCGTCCGCATCCTGGACCACATCCTGCTCGAGGAGGAAGCGCACCTGCGCTGGGGCCAGGCTATCTATGAGGAGATGGCGGACACGCCTCAGCGACGCCGCGAGGCGCTGGACTGGCAGGCTGTGCTCGAAGACCTGCTTGTGAAGAGTGGCGGCGTCACGGGCGGGCGCTGATGGCAGGCCGTGGAAATCCGTAAAGCGGCGTAGGATGGTGGCGTGAGTGCTCAGCCTTTTGCGGGTATCCGGGTCGTCGAATTTGGGCAGTTCATCGCCGTGCCGTTTGCAGCGCAGTTGCTTTCGGAGGGCGGCGCACATGTGGTCAAGGTCGAGTCGCTCGATGGTGACCCAACGCGGCACCTGGCACCCCTCGCTCCGGGCGAGACGCGCCACTTCATTTCCCGGAACCGGGGGAAGCACTCACTTCCCCTGGACCTGAAGCATCCAGCAGCGAAAACCGTGATTGAGGCGCTCGTGGCCAGCGCGGACATCGTCCTGACAAACCTGCGGCCGGGGCTGGCGGAAGACCTTGGCCTGAATTATGCGCAGCTTTCGATGCGTTACCCGCGGCTGGTGGTCGGCAATGTAACCGCCTTTGGTCACCACGGGCCGGATGCGGGCCTCGCGGGGATGGACCTGATGATGCAGGCCCGCAGTGGCCTGATGGTGGCGGCGGGGAAGGTTACGGGTGGGCTGCCGCAGGCAGCGGACCCGCCGTTGATCGACTACATGTGCGCGATGATGTTGTCGTTTGGTCTCGCTTCGGCGCTGTTCCGCCGCGAACGGACGGGGCGCGGCGGGGAAATCGACGTAGCGCTCTTGATGGCGGCGTTGACGCTTCAGAACAACAGCTTCGTGCGCGTCGAAAGCATCGACGGTCCGATTCATGCCGGGGTGCTGAAAGAGTTGGCAGAGCTGCGACAGTCCGGTGCCCCGTTTGCCGAGCAGAGCACAATCCTCCCCACGGTGCGCACCAGTTCAATGTCGAGTGTGTATTACCGGACATACGCGACGGAGGATGCGGCGATTGCGATCGCGTGCGTGAGCCCGTCGCTCCAGCGACGGCTCATGGCGGCGGTGGGGCTGGCAGACGCCGGGCACGAGCGGCCGATCGAACGCGCCCAGATGGCCCAGCACTACGCGGACCTGCAGCGGGAGATGGAGACGCGGCTGGCTTCGCGGAGCACGGCGGAGTGGCAGGCCATATTCGAAGCAGCAGGGGTGCCCGCCTCGGGAGTGAAGTTCCCGTTGGAGCTTGCCGATGACGAACAGGTCACCGCCAACGACTTTGTGCACGACCTCGATCACCCCTCGCTGGGCCCCGTGCGGGTGTTGGCGCCACCGGTGCAGCTGGACGGCGACGGCTTCAGGCCAGCGTTCGCAACGGCAGCGTTTGCGTCTGAAACACGAGAGATCCTCGGGGCACTGGGATTCGATGACGGGGCGATCGCGGATTTGATCGCGGCGGGCGCGACCCGCGACGGCCGGGAGGAAGAGTCCTCAGCGTAAATAGGGGACGTTTGTGTCTCTTTTTTCGCAGGCCGAACAGCGTACGATGAAATCACGTTTCCTTTGGGAAGGACAGCTATGATCGGTGATATTGGCATTCCTGAGCTTTTGATCATCCTCGCGGTGGTTATGTTGCTCTTCGGCGCCGGCAAGATCAGCTCTCTGGGCAAGGATCTCGGCACGAGCGTGAAAGAGTTCCGCAAGGCGATCAAGGACGAAGATGCGGAAAAGGCGCAGCCTGCGCCGCAAGCGACGCCGACGTACCAGGTGCTCGACGCTCAGCCGCAGCAGTACGTGGCGCAGCCCCAGCCGCCGCAATATGCACCGCCGCCGGCCGCTCCGGCGCAGCAGCCACAGGCCCAGGCACCAGCACAGTCGGTGCCCCCGTCCACGGGTCCCAAGGTGTTCTAGTACTCGGGCCTAAACTGGGGCAACCGAACGAGGCGCCGGCAACAGCTGCTGGCGCCTTTGTGTTGTGCCTCTACCATGATCGGCGATGAAGGTGTTGCTGCTCGGGGCCAACGGCCAACTGGGCTCGGACATTCGGCGGCTCTGGCACGACCGCGCGCTCGAACTCGCCTGTGCCACGCGCGCAGATGCGGATGTCACGGACGGCGATGCGGTGCGCTCGCTTGTGGAGCGCGTGCAGCCCAATGTCGTAATCAACACAACGGCGTTCCACAACCTGCCGGCCGCTGAGAACGACCCCGAGACGTGCTTCCGGGTGAACGTTGTGGGCGGCTGGAATGTGGCGCGCGCGGCGGAGGCTTGCGGTGCGGCAGTCGTGCAGATCAGCACGGATTATGTGTTCGACGGCACGAAGCGGACGCCCTACTTCGAAAGCGACACCCGGCGGGCGGTGAACATCTATGGCGCGGCGAAAATCGCGACCGAAGATGTGGTTGCCCAGGCGAACCCGGCGGCGCTGGTGGTGCGGGTATCCGGGCTCTATGGGCTCGCCGGTTCGGCTGGCAAGGGCGGCAACTTCGTGGAGACGATGCTGCGGCTCGCAGGTGAGGGCAAGCCGATTCGCGTTGTCGCAGACCAGGTAACCGCACCGACGAACACCGCGGAGGTGGTCGAGGCGTTGCTGCCGCTGGTGCGCGCGGGCGCGCGGGGCACGATGCACCTGGCCGCCACCGAAGGCTGCAGCTGGCATGCATTCGCGGCGGCAATCTTCGAAATCAGCGGCAAGGGCGCAGATCTCCAGGCTGTGACTTCGGCGGAGTTCGGTGCACCGCTGGAGCGGCCGATGTATAGCGTGCTGGGGACGACTCGCGCCCCCGCCCTGGGCAACTGGCGCGCGGGGCTTGAACGATATTTCCGAGAGCGAGCGGCCGCGCAGCCTGCTTAGGGTTGGATTCCTTCACACTTGCGCGGCCGAAACGGCTGTCTCAATAGGCCGATCGCCGATACCATGCGCCGGGGCCTCGCTGCCGAACGCGGACCGGGGCTGAAGCCGGAGGTACTCGATGCGCGTTCTCGTGACCGGCGGGGCCGGCTACATCGGCAGCGTCCTTGTCCCAAGGCTGCTTGCGCGAGGCCACAGCGTGCGCGTGCTGGACCGCATGTTCTGGGGCGTGCCGCACTATGCCGATGAGCC
>JADEYI010000954.1_pt1 | contig 27477 bp, 25 predicted proteins | sample 8542331 | NCBI WGS metagenome assembly JADEYI01 (sample SAMN16510988, study PRJNA670497) | mine drainage metagenome | isolation source: biofilm near Copperflume 1 | place: Germany: Marsberg coppermine Kilianstollen | collected 2018-02 | reverse complement strand
TAAGCAGAATCGAGCCTTCGGGCGCCGTACAGGCCGGTTCTGACAAGAACGACCTGCTTATGCAAACTCTGACCGAGGCCCAGGTAGATTTTCTGTTGCAGCGCACTCCCAAGCAGGAGATAAAAATGAGGCAAGGCCGAGGCGGTATGCAGTTTGCATACGTGGAGCACGGCTACGTCACTGAACGCCTCAACCTGGTCTTCGGCTTCAACTGGGACTTCGATATATTCGACAAGCAAATGCTGGAAGACGAGGTAATTGTCGAAGCGCGGCTAACGGTGCGTACGCCTGGAGGCCAGACAATCGTCAAAACTCAATTCGGAGGCGCTGAGATAAAGAGGCACGCATCAGGACCAAAGAGTGGCCGCCCACTATCCATAGCTGACGACTACAAGGCCGCAGCCAGTGACGCCCTGAAGAAGTGCGCCTCTCTGCTGGGCATAGGTTTAGACCTCTACGGAAGAGATCGCCCGGACGATGTGGAGGTACAATCTGACAAGGCGCAGGCGCAAAGGCGTGATCGTCCACGCGTCATAGAGAGTGCATCTCCGATCCCTCAGATTGACGGATCAAACGGCCTCTGCACAACTCGCCAGATGGACGAGATTACACGTGCGGCGGCGCAGGCGGGGCGCACTGTTGAAGAGCTTTGCGACAGCCTCGGTGTGCTCGACCTCTCTGAGCTTACGGAAGCCAGGGCGCAGCGCGTGATAGCTCGCTTGCGCACCCTGACACGCCACCCTCGCCACTCCGAAGCCTCGTAGCACGCTCTTTTCTCCCATATACAAGCGCTATGTCCAGCCTTGCAGTAGCCACTACGTTCGTCCTTCCAATTGGATACACAAAATCACCGACCACACGCTTGCCCACCCCTCTTTCCGGTGCTATAATAGGTGAGGCGTCACGCCGAGCAAGTGACTGCGACGTCTCTTTCTAGACGAGCCTAGATTTGACGGACTATCAGCAATGTGGCGACATGAGCGGATGCCATGTAGCTATTGAGGAGGGGTTACTTTGCAGACAGCATCTGGTCATCAGGCTGTAAACCAACGTCCGAAGCGTGCCGGGACAAGTACACCGATGAAGCGCCGCGTCAGGCGTGGTCTTCGGCCCCTCACTTTCGCCGTCGCCGGACTCATCGCGCTATTGAGTATCGGGGTAATGGTTTTAGCATTGCTGGGCATCTGGCCGCCCAAGAGCTTATCCCCCCAGGTGACCGTCTCGGTTACACCCACTACTCCTTACGCCCTCGGCCTCAAGGTCGAAAAAGCTGGGCCTCCGGTCAAACAGGGGAGCCAGTGGATAGTGCCGGTAAGGGTAACAAACAATGTGCTCCAGCCGGGGGAGCCGGTTGGCACGCCCACGCCTGATGCTGCAACGCCCACGCCGGGTCCCGCACGGGTGCTGAACGGTGGTATCAAGGTCTTATTTTATGATCGCGCAGCCTCTGACCCTTCAAAGAAGATTGTTGGGGGCGGGCTCGGCAGCGTGGTCAACCTCGACCCAGGACAATCCACCCTCATACAGGTTTATGCGACCAACGTCGGCGACGGCTTCAACGGCAGCGCCGCCAACTATGAAGTCTTCCCAGATAGCGTCTTGACGGATAAGGACTCAGCCAAGAAGGCTCCTTAAGCTTGCTTTGCGCCCGGCCATCCCAGCGTGGCCGGGCGTTGCTTTGTTTAATTCTGTAAGAGGAGAAAAAGCAACGATGCTCAGACAGTCATTCCTCACAATGTCTAATAGCCGAGAGCTACAAAATGTCGCCCTGCACAACGGTACAGCGCGCAAATTCGCGCTCCGCTTCGTCGCGGGCGAGACGCTGCAACAGGCGGTGCGCGCCATAGTTGAGCTTAACCGCAACGGCATCACGGCCACCTTTGACCATCTCGGGGAAAACATCACCACTGCCGCCGCCGCCACAGCCGCCGCTGCTGCATATATGGATGTGCTGGAGACGATTGCCAGAACGGGAATAAAATCCAACATTTCCCTCAAGCTAACACAGATGGGGCTCGATGTTGATGAAGAGCTATCTCTGAAAAACATGCTGACCATATGCTCGCGAGCACGTGAACTTGATATCTTCGTCCGCCTCGACATGGAAAGCTCGGCCTACACAGAGCGCACGCTCGCTATGTTCCGCAAACTGTGGCATGAGTCTGGCTATCGCAACGTGGGCGTTGTTTTGCAAGCCTATCTCTACCGGACGGAAGAAGATGTACGCGAAATGAACTCGCTGGGCGCAAGGGTGCGCCTTTGCAAAGGGGCATACAACGAGCCTGCTGACGTGGCCTTCCCCAAAAAAGCAGATGTGGATGCCAACTACGCAAAGTTGATGCGCTTGCTCTTGAAGGAAGGCACTTATCCCGGCATCGCCACACACGATGAGCGCCTGATCGAGTACACCAAACGCTTTGCCGCCAGACAAGGAATAGGAGCAGACAAGTTCGAGTTTCAGATGCTTTACGGCGTTCGCCGCGAGTTGCAGGTAGAGTTGGTGCGCCAGGGGTACAACATGCGCGTCTACGTGCCCTACGGTCAGGAGTGGTATGCATATTTTATGCGCCGCCTGGCTGAGCGCCCGGCTAACGTGGTCTTTGTGCTTGGCAACTTGCTCAAACGATAAAAGCGAGCAATGAGGACTGAGGACTGAGACGAGCTACGAGTTGCAAGGCTTTACAACAATGCAAGATTCGCAAGAGGATAATCAGGATAAAGGGTCAGAGGGTGCGGCAGACGCGGGCATACCGCCGACGTCGCTACGCTCCAAGCCCCCTGACGCGGCAGACGCCGACCTTTCGGCGGAGGGCGCACGCAGCCGCAGTCACAGTCGTAGCGTCAAAATAATGGCCGAGCCTGGCGATCTGGATAACAACAGGGCCATCGTGCCCGATAAAGAGCCCCAACCGCCGCAGGCGGCCACGAGCCGCACTCCGTCAGTTCTTCCCTCCCAGCATAAGAGCAACCCCGATTTGCGACGTGAAGCGGTGGTCAAAGGGAGCCACCCCGGCGATAAGTACGTACGCTATGAGCGCAACGTGGGCTCTTTCCGGCGCAAAGGTGGTGGCCTTCTCGCTGCCTCCATTGAGACCGATCAGGCGCGCAGCGGCTTTGGCAAGGTCTTCAACCGGGTCAAGCGGGTCCTGATTGGCGCGCCTATCAGCAGCGAGCAATCCATCCACGAGCGGCTGACCAAAGTGAAGGCGCTCGCCGTCCTCTCTTCCGATGCGCTCTCATCCGTAGCTTACGCCACTGAAGAAATCTTGCGCGTACTGGTAATCGCGGCCACAGCCGGCGCTTTATCCTTCACGCTGCCCGTCGGCCTCGCCGTCATGCTGCTGCTGGCTATCGTCGCCACCTCTTACCGCCAAACAATTGCCGCCTACCCGCGTGGCGGCGGCTCGTATATCGTGGCTAAAGATAACCTGGGCACGACCTGGGGCCTGATCGCAGCCGCCTCCATCCTCATTGACTATACGATGACGGTGGCGGTTAGCGTGTCGGCAGGCATAGCCGCTATTTACTCACTCTTTCCCCCCCTCAAGCCGTACACAGTTGAGATATGCATCGCAGTAGTTGTGCTGGTGACTATCGCCAACCTGCGTGGCGTCCGCGAAGCAGGCAACATCTTCGCCGTTCCCACCTATTTATTCGTTGTGGGGATACTGGCAATGATCGCTCTGGGCGTGCTGCGACTGGTCACAGGCATCGGCGGCGCGATGGTCTACACTCCGCCCCCCGCCACCGTAAGCCTGGGCGTGGAAGGCATCTCTCTTCTTCTCGTCCTGCGGGCATTCACTCAAGGCTGCACAGCCCTCACAGGTGTGGAGGCTATCTCCGACGGCGTGCCCGCTTTCAAGCCCCCCGAATCGGCCAATGCCCGCGCTACTCTCCTCTGGATGGCCGCGCTGGCGATCTCTATGTTTGCCGGCATAACGTTCCTCGCCAGCCGGCTTCAAATACGACCGAGCGCGCAAGAGACTGTGCTTTCCCAGGTAGCCCGTACTGTCTTCCCATCGTTTGGCAGCGGTGACCCGCAATCGAACCCTCTCCTCAACCCCGCCTGGTTCTTCATCAACATCGTCACCGCCCTTATCCTGGTGCTTGCCGCCAACACCGCTTTCTCCGACTTTCCACGCCTCTCTTACTTCCTGGCTCGCGACCGCTTCATGCCTCACCAGTATGCATTCCGGGGCGACAGGCTGGCATACTCCTGGGGTATTGTCACCCTGGCGATTCTTGCCTGCATTCTTATCATCGCCTTCAATGGTGACACTACCGCTCTGATCCCCCTTTATACAGTCGGCGTCTTCAACTCCTTCACCCTCTCGCAGGCTGGGATGGTGCGCCGATGGTGGCGCTTGCGCACCCCAGGGTGGCAGCGCAGCATGGCGATCAACTTGCTCGGGGCTGTGGCTACTCTCATTGTCCTCATCATCTCTATTTACACAAAGTTCATCTACGGAGCCTGGATTGTCATCGCCCTTATTCCTATCCTTATTTTCCTCTTCCTTGCGATAAACAGGCACTACAAACGCCTCACCACCGAGGTGGAAGCCACAACGCCTCTCTCCCCTCAGAATTACAAGCACACCTTCATCGTGCCTGTAGCCAGCCTCAGCCCTGTCGCCTTGAGCGCGCTTGCATACGCCCGCTCTCTTTCCAACAATGTTACTGCTGTGCATATCGTGGAGGGGGAAGACCCCACAGAAGCCGAGCGCTTCACCGAGGAGTTCCACAAGCTGATGCCCGATAGCGACATACCGCTGGTGGTAATCGAGTCGCCTTACCGCTCGCTGATGGGCCCTCTGATGTCGTACATTGATGCTCTCGACCAGCAGGAGCATGACGACACTGTGACGATAGTGGTGCCTGAGTTCATACCAGCCAAGCCATGGGAATACCTGCTGCACAACCAGAGCGCACTGCGCTTGAAGGCAGCGCTCCTATTCCGGCCCAACACGGTGGTGGTAAACGTCCCTTACCTGCTGGGAAGGAACCGCCCAGGCGCAAGAGGAACCTCCTGGTTCCCTGTTGTGGTGCTAGTCGTGGCGCTACTGCTGATATATTTCCTCTTTATCTCAAAGATGTTCTAGAATGGCAGGGGAGAGGGGTAAGGCAGGTTAGCAGTATTGCTATAGAGCTTTACCCCTTTTGCCTGCCTGGCTGGGGCCAGCGCACTCTTGCCTGCTGCTTGCACAGCGCTAAATCGAGTATCCAGCTACCCGGCATAGCCTCAGCCGTGCCTCAGCGCGGCGGGCGAAAAGGAGGGTACGGGAGAGCGTCAAAGCTGTTGAGGAAGGTACGGGCCAATAACGCCTCGCCTTGCGGGTTAAGCGTGCCCTCTGCGCCGGTGAGAGACACCTTTTGCTTGTAGTTTCTTGCGCGGTCCAGCAGGTCTCTGAAGGCGCGTTCAACGTCAACCAACGCAGCGCCCTCCTCGGCTGCCACCTCTCGTATGGCTTTGCTGTAGAGCTTCAGCGCGCTATTCAAGGGGTAATGCAGGTCGTCACCAAGTAGCACGGTGGTCAGCAGAATAGATCGCACGCCCGAAGCTGCTAGCTCGGCCACAGTGGCTGCCAGGTCGGCTCGAAAGGGGGTTAGCCGCTCCAGGTGGGCTTGCGGCTCGTCTCCTCTGTCGGCGCTGGGGCCAATATCTTCTGTGTAGACGCGATGCTCCGGGCCAAAGGTTGCCTCGGCGACATCGTCGCGCGCCGCCTGTCGTGCCTGGTATTGCGCCAGGAGCCTGCTCATCTGCGGTTCACGCAGCACGTCGCCCAACCCCACGCTGATTGCCAGCCAATCAGGGTGGGAGGATGCAAGCAGCTCCATCAGCAGCCGAGATCTCAGCTTTTGCGCCGTCTGCCCTTTGGACCCCGCGCTCAATAAGTTCAGCTTCAACTCAGGGTGGAAGCGTGCAAGCACCTGCCCCATAAGAGCCACGTAGCCGGGGTTATCAGGGCTGGTGTGATCCCCGAGAAAGATCACACTCTGGCCGGGTGAGAAGCGTTGACCTGCGGCATCGTGGAGGGGCACCTGTGGCTCTTGTGGCTCTTGTGGCACCTGTTCAGCTATTGGATGGTGCCTGTGAAATCAGCCTGGACCACCGCCCGGTCAGAGGCGGGGTCGCCGACGAGGAAGAGGGTAACGCCTGCGTGGTCCTGCGCCATAGCCGCAGTCACCGTGAACTCGCCGGCTGCGGTTGGCGGGCCGTTGCGTGCCCTTTGCGCCCTGGTGACATCAAAGCTGAATATTTGCCCGGTGTTCATCGTCAGCTTGAGGGCGTCACCCACTCTGGCCGCGCTGAAAATAGCCGCGTTCTGCTCTGTGTAAGGGAGATAGAGGATGTGGTTTGCGACAGTGCCTTCAATCCAGGTGGCGGTGCCGGGGTCCTGTGACTGCTTCCAGTCGGGGAGGAGGCTTGTACCGGGGGCGACGCTGTAGGTTGTCCCCTCGAACTGTAACTGCACCGGGATACGGGCCACTTCTCCACTCTCGCCGGCGATCCATACCGCAGTTCGGGTTGCCACAACTGACAGCTTCAGGGTAGCGGTGGTGGGGCTGGCTTGCGGCTGCGGCAAAGTGGTGGCGCTCAGGGCCGCTGTGGAGATGGCGGTGGGCGTTGTCGCCGTTATGGGCATTGTCGCTGTGACATTCCGCCCTGTGGCAGCTACAGGAGTTGTCTCCAGCGCATTTGCGCCGCCTGTGCCTTGCTCGGCAATCGTCGGGGCCGGCAACCCTGTATTGCCTGTGAGAGCGGAGGGTCTTGGCGCAAATGCGCTTGCAACAGGCCCTGCGACCAGGATGAGCACCACCAGCAATATCAGCAGGGGAAATATTAGCTGCTTCCAGGTAGTGGGTACAAGTGTGGACAGATCTGAGGTGTCGGCTGTAGGGCTGCCATGCCCGCCATGGGTATCCTGCACGTCATGGGAAGAGTGCCCCGTCGTTGAGACGTCGCCCGCCGACCCGAGGTCGGGTGGTGTTGAAGCTATATTGTGCTGATCGTCTGTCATTCTAAATGCCTCGTAAAATCCTCTTTATCATGCAACGCCCCTGACGTGCCGCAAGCCCTCAGGGCACGCGATCCGGTAATTGCACAGGCGGCAGCCAGAGCGAATGTGTTGCGCGTTGCGGGAAGTTTGAGAGCTTTATGGCGATGCCCAGATAGGGTATATATATCCTCTCCTCACTATTTACAGGAATGTTGAGTGAGCCGCTGCCGTTGTCAGGCGTCACCAGGCTGGCCGATGGCGAGAGAATACCGTCGCTGCCCACAAAGTAAACCCTGACACCCCTGATCCCCTCTCCCGGCTCGTAGGCATCGTTCTTGTTACGATCATAGTATAACCTGAAGAGCATTGGCGCATAAGTCAGGGCGGGCCTGGGCTGCACGGGGGGTTGGGCAGAGTTCAACGGCGACGCGTCAACCTGCGCAGGCAAGTCGGGCGCGCCAGTATTTGGCACACCTGGCGGCGTCACTCCAGGCATTACCAGGACTTCCGTGGGTGTTGCCTCTTCTGTGCTAGTGGCTCTGGGGGCGACTGTTGATGCGCCCTGAGTGCCTACAGGCCCCGGAACCGAGGGGGTGATGCCTTGCGCGATGGGCGTAGGCTTTATAGCCCCTTGCGTTGGTGAGGGCACAGGCGTCCTGGTCGGCTGAACGACGGTGGTCGGCACCGGCGGCGATGTTTGCTGCGGTTGTGGAGCTATGCCGGTTGCGGTGCTGGGCGGCTGCGGCGCTCCCGGCACCACCACCAGGCTGAGGTCATATGTCTCGTCAGGGTTGCCTATATCGCCTGCATTCTTCACCTGGGCGAAGTAGTAGTCGTCGCGCTGGGGGTAGAAGTCAATGCGTGATGCTACAGAGCCGTCACCGCCATCATCGTTTTGCGCCAGAATCTTTTGCCCATCGCTGTCGAAGAGGTACATGTAGGTATCGAGGCCAACGCCCAGATTGCCTGTGCGTATTGTGTAGACCTTGCCCGCTCTGGCGTAGAAGCGCACCCAATCCGCATCGGTCGCGGGACAAATAGTATGGCGCTGCACAGCCCCGATTAGAATGAGCTTTGCGCTCGCGGGCACTCCGTCAGGCTCATACGCGTCGGTGCATAACCCCGGTGTGGGTGTCATCGTACTTGGGTTCAGCGTTGGCGTAACGGTTGCGGTGCCCGTCGGTGGTAGGCCGCCTGTAGAGGATAGGCCCAGCGTGTACTGGTAGCCGCTGCCGCCGCTGCCTCTCTTGTCTCTGACACGCAGATAGTAGTTGGAGGTGTGGGCGAAGGTGAAGTCAATCCGAGAAGCCAGGCTTTGCCCCGGCTGGTAGTCGTCGTTTTCGGCAAGGAAGTTCCCCTGAGCGTCATAGAGGGTAATGACGGTATCTACAGGGCCGGCAAGGTCCCTCGTATACATCGAGTAAATCTTGTTGGCGGACGCCGTGAATACAACCCAGTCCTCGTCACCGACTGGGCAGAGCGTGCGGACCTGTTCACTGTTGAGGTCAATCGGCCTGGCTGTCGCCATGTTGTTGTCAGGTTCGAATACATCCTGGCATGCTATAGGCGTCGCGGTCACGGGTGTTGCGGGGGTCGCTGTAGCGGCTGAGGTAGAGGTGACGGTGAATGTGTAAAGGAAGTCGGCCCCTCTGTCCCCGGCGTTGTTGGCGTCGGTGATCTGCACTTTGAAAGCGCCCGATGTAGTTGGCTGGAATCTGATAAGGCTGCTGCGGCTGCCGGGGTTGTTGTCTGTGCTGAGCAAATTGCCGGAATTGTCGTACAGCCGCAGCACGGTGTCAACGCGTGCTCCTTGCGCTCCCGTTTGCAGTGTGTAAGTGAAGCCGGTGGATAACTGGAGCGAGATCCAATCTTGATCGCCCGCCGGGCAGAGGCGATGCAAGCTAGAAGTCCCAACTGCCTGGCCGCTTGCGGTGGCGGCGCTGTCGTCAGGCTCGAAGGGGTCGGCGCACGAGGCGGTGCCCGCAGAGGTTGGCAGCAGAGCGAAGTCGCTACCCTGGTTGGTGTCAAGCCCATCGGGGTAGCGCTGGATTGACTTGGGGCCGTCTTCAGGTAGAGTAGGCGCTGTCGTGAAGAAGTAAGGCGAAAAGCGCTGGAAGTTATGCGAGTTAGGGTTCGGAGTACCGTTGTAGTTGACTACATCAATGATTGCGTCGCTTGGAGATGTGTTTACAAGGCCGAGAAAATCTATGCGGCCCAGTCCTGTGCCCACGATAGTGCTGCGCCCAAGCTGGCTTGGGCCGATAACCTTAAATGCCCCCGCGTCAATAATCTGGTTATCCGGTGCGAGGAGCGACAGGGGCGTCTCATCATCCTTGTTATAAATCACATAGGTGGAAAGATTGATCGGCACCGCGCCGGTGTTGTACAGCTCAAAGTACTCGTTCGCCGGGTTCTGGCTGTCATAGATCTCGTTGATCACGAGGCCGTTGGGGCTGGCCGTTCTCTTTGGAGCGTCGGCTGCTACACCGGTTCCAGCCGTGCCAATCGTGATAAGGCTCAATATCGAGCCGAAAAGGGTGAGACAGACCAGCAAGGTTCTCATAGTGCGGTTAGGGGTGTTGAGGCGCGGCATCAAACCGTATTCTCCTTCTGCACATGGCATTTGCGGGGGTATAGTGACATGCAGTGACCAGCAAGACGCCCAGACCATTGTACAGTGTTAGACACTGCGCAAGTACAGGTTATGATACTTGATTTACTTCTGGGTGTCAATCTAATGCAGGCCGATTACCTCGCCGTTTTCGTCAATATCCATCTGTGCGCCCGCCGGATCGGATGGCAGCCCAGGCATGGTCAGCATAGCGCCGCAGAGGGGGTAAATAAACCCTGCCCCTGCTGACAGCTTCACATCGCGCACAGGCAGGGTAAAGCCTGTTGGCCGTCCTTTGAGCCTGGGGTCGTGCGAGAGCGAAAGGTGGGTTTTAGCCATGCAGATAGGTAATTCGCTGTAACCCAGCCGCGTGTATGTGGAAATCTTCTGGTTGGCCTCATCGCTGTACTCCACATCTTTTGCCCCGTAAAACTGAGTGGCAATCGTCTCTATCTTTGTCTTTATGCTCTGGTCAAGTGGATAGAGGAAGTGAAACTCTGAAGGCGCCTCGGCAGCCCTCGCTACCGCGCCCGCCAGGTCGGCTGCTCCTGCGCCCCCGTTTACGAAGTGCGTCGCAGGCACAGCAGCAACCGCCCCTGCCTCCTTCGATACTCGCTCCAGATAAGCCCATTCGGCTTCTGTATCGGTGGGGAAGGCGTTGATTGCCACCACAGCCGGTACACCCAGGCGGCACACGTTGTCGATTTGCGCCACCAGGTTGGCGGCTCCTTCTTCAAGGGCCCCAAGGTTCTCCTCCATAAGACCGGGGTCGAGCGGTTTGCCGGCCACAATCTTGAAACGCCCTGAGTGCATTTTGAGAGCGCGAACAGTGGCAACCACTACGGCTACATCCGGTCTGAGGCCACTCGCCCGGCACTTTATGTCACAGAACTTCTCAAAGCCCATATCGGCCCCAAAGCCCGCCTCCGTGATGAGAAAATCGGTGCCTTTAATGCCAATGTAATCAGCGAGCACCGATGAGTTGCCGTGAGCGATGTTGGCGAAAGGGCCGCAGTGGACAAGGGCAGGGGTGCCTTCAATGGTCTGGAGAAGATTAGGCTTTATTGCTTCCCGCAGCAGTACGGTCATCGCCCCCGCTGCCCTTAGCGCCTCCGCGGTAACCGCATCGCCCTTCATGTTCTGGCCGACGACGATCTTACTGAGACGCTCGCGCAAATCGAAAATTGATTTGCAGAGGGCGAGGGCCGCCATCACCTCAGAAGCCACAGCTATATCGAAGCCGCTCTGACGCGGCACCCCGTTGTTCTTCCCTCCCAAACCCTGAATTATATCGCGCAATGAGCGGTCAAGCACATCCAGCACATGCCTGAAGTCTATACGGTTTATATCAATATCGAGGGGATTACCGTGATAGATAGAGGCGTCGAGGAATGAGCTGAGCAAATTATGCGCCGCGACCACAGCGTGAATGTCACCTGTCAGGTGCAGGTTCATATCCTCCATAGGCACAACCTGGCTCCGCCCGCCACCTGAGCCCCCACCCTTGATGCCGAAGACAGGGCCGAGCGACGGCTGTCTGAGGGCAACAGTGGCTCTCTTGCCGATATGGTACATTCCCTGGGCAAGGCCAATCGAAGTGGTGGTCTTGCCCTCGCCCAGCGGTGTAGGAGTGATGGCTGTCACTACGACGTATTTGGCTCTCGGTTTGCTCTTGTCGCGCTCGATGACTTGCAGCTTTATCTTGGCCTTATTCGCGCCATACATCTCAATGTCGTCGCGCCGCAGACCCATCATCTCCGCTATCTCCCCTATCGGCTTAAGTTTAGCGGCATGAGCAAGCGCCAGGTCGTTTCTGATCTCGTTAGTCATTTCTCTTTTACTCTTCCCTTCGGGAATTATGAATTGTATAGCCCTAACTCGCAATTTATGATTCCGCGAAGCGGGAAGTAACTCGTCATTACTAATTCATAATTCATAATTCCGCCGAAGGCGGGCTACGGCTTTTACCATGTTTTTCAGCAGCATCGCATTTGTCATCGGGCCTGTGCCTCCGGGAACGGGAGTGATCGCCCTTGCGCGGCCCAGCGCGGCGTCGTATTCAATATCTCCAACCATTTGGCCGTCCACTATACTGGCTCCAAAATCAAGCGCCACCGCACCCTCCTTTAGCATACTGCCCTTGATGAGAGCCGTCTTCCCGGTGGCGGAGGCAACAAGGTCGGCTTCGGCTACCAGCGCAGAGAGGTCGCGGCTGTGCGAATGAGCCATCGTTACAGTGGCGTTGCGGGCGAGTAATAGCTGCGCCAGAGGCTTGCCCACAACGCTGCTGCGCCCCACAACCAGCGCCCTCTTGCCCTCGATAGGGAGGCCGTAGTAGTCGAGAAGGGCTATCCCCCCCGCAGGTGTGGCGGGCACGTAGCAGTCAAGGCCCAGCATCAGACGGCCCACGTTCACAGGGTGTAGTCCATCTACGTCTTTCTCAGGGTCGAGCACATCTATTATTGCTTCCAGGCCGATCTGCTCAGGCAAGGGCATTTGCACAATCACCCCGGCGATCTCCGGCAGCACATTGAGCCTGCCAATCTCGGCTTGCAGCAGCGCCCTCGTGGCGCTCTGTGGAAGTGCGACCAGAGTGACACTCAGCCCTGCTGCCTCGAATGATTGCGTGATCCGCGCCGCGTAGCTGAGAGAGGCAGGGTCTTCACCGACGCGCACCACAGCGAGGCCCGGGAGCAACCCATAACGGGCCTTCAGTTCGGCTATTTCCTGGGCGCAGCGGCGGCGCAACTCTTTGGCTGCGCTGCGCCCGGTCATGATTAAGGTCTGCCCGGGCTTGTCAGTTTGAATGCTGTTACTGTTGGCAATCAGGGTGGTCACAAAACGCTGGCCGGCGCATGAGAGCGCAAAAGTAGGATTGTTGGAGGTATCACTGCGCCACGCAAGCTGCCTCCGTGCTTATTATAAACCATTCGCGCCGTAGCCGCCTTCGGTGGAATTATGAGTTACTTCCCGCTTCGAGGGAAGGTGCTCTGATGAGTTCAGGAGAAGGGTAGTGGCTTTGCCTGTGGCGTGCTCAATAGATATGGCTGTAACTCCTGTGTTGCCCATTCGTGCTCGCCTGGTGCGCCACGTCTCCACAAGCTCCCAGTTGTGGATAGCTGCGATCAGCGCCGCAAGGGCCGCGCCATGTGAGACCAGGATAATGGCCTCGCCTTCGTGCTCCTGCGCTACCTTGCGGTAGAAGGCAAAGACGCGCTCCTGCACCTGTGGTATATTTTCGCCGCCCGGCAATGTAAAGCTATCTATCTTGTCGGCCCACTCGTTGATTTGTCCGGGATAGCCTGCTTCCACTTCGTCTACAGATAGACCCTGCCACTCGCCAACATGAATCTCGCGTAGCGCCGTGACGGGCTGTGGTGTGATGCCAAGCCTATCGCCAATCGCCTGCGCTGTTTGGCTCGCCCGCTTGAGGTCGCTGGTGTAGATAGCGGTGAAGTGTACAGGCTGCCGCGCCAACCAGTGTGCTACGGCCTCGGCTTGCTCTCTCCCCACCATGCTCAGCGGCACGTCCAGCTGCCCCTGGAAGCGGCGGTCACGGTTCCACTCCGTTTCGCCGTGCCTTACCAGATAAATGTATGTTGGTTCTTCTATCTCACCTTTGTGTGTAGAATGGCTGTTGTTCATACCAGGATATTCTCTCTATGAGTGCAGTGTCTTCCAGTAGTGGTCTGTGCGGTAGACGGGATGCCAGCCCAGTCTGTCGTACAGGTGGCGGGCGTTATGATTGGAGTTTTCTACGAAGAGAGTTGCGCTTCTTACCCCATGCTCCGCGAGGTAAGCGAGCGTTTGCTCTACGAGCGCTTCGGCTATGCCCCGCCTCCTGTATTCAGGCAACACTCCCACCGTGCCAATATAGCCTATCTCTTTCCCGCCCTGCACATCTATGCGAGCGCGGCTGGTGCCGATTTCATGTCCGGTCGCGCTGTCTACGGCAAAGAAGTAGCCGCGTGGGCTCACGCCTGGCTCGCCAAGCTGCGCCATTATACCTGTCGCGCTCGCAGGCTCAAGGAAAGCCTGGCGAATCAACTCTGCCCAGCGTTCAGCATCGGCCTGCGTACCGTCAAAGCGGCGCATGACAATGCCCCTGGCCGAGGAGCCGCGCAAGTGATCCTGTATGTCGTCGAGGCGCATCTGCCAGTAGCTATGGTTGATCTTGAACCCTCTTTCTTCGAGAAAGCGAACGCACTGCGGCTGTACATCGTTTTGTTCAACGAAAACTGGGGTGTTCATATAGATAGCACCGAGGCTACGCGCACGTTCCTCCGCCAGCCGGAAGAGGGCCGCGCCTATCCCCTGGCTTCGCGCCGCGGGGTGGACCGCCAGCGCGAAGCCAAGCCTTCCTCCCCCATCGCGGTAGAAGGTGGATTGCGAGTAGGCGAGAAAATCGCCTGCCTCGCCGGGGAGCAGAGTAACATCGAGTTCCGGCTGCACACCGCCGCGCTTCCAGCGTGCCATAACATCTGCGGGCAGAGGCGCGGGTAGACCGGGAGGCCAAGCCTCTGCTTCCGACATGAGCTGGACGAGCTCCTCTATATCGCCCGGTGTGTAAGGTCTCAGCCCCACAAGCATCTTAGGCCCGTCGCCCTGGAAACCGGGTTCTACATCGTAATCGTACATCTTTGTGATTGCCTGCCCTAGCTTCGGTTCACGGAGCTCGTCTGCTATACATTCCATTGTAAACTATGGCAATAATAAAGCCACAGGGAGAGCAGAGCTACCCTGTGGCCTACTAATGGCACAGCTGATCTAGAAGGTTCTACGCACCACGAAATCAGCCAGTGCGACCAGCGACTGCCGAGCAGATGTATCCTCGAAGCCCGCCAGCGACGCCCTGGCTTCATCGCCGAAGCGCTGCGCAACCTGAGCCGCTTCCTGTACAGCCCCTGAGGAGTTGATCCTGTAGATCGCTTCCTCTACCAGGCTGTCGCTGCGGTCGTGCCCCTCAATGACGCGCTGCACCACCTGTCGCCCTTCTCCGTCGGCCTTGTCGAGGTAGAGCATTGTGGGTAGCGTTACAATGCCCTGGCGCAGATCGCCGCCTGTCGGCTTGCCCAGCTTTTCGGCGGTAGATTGCAGATCAAGTATGTCGTCTACTATCTGGAAAGCCATACCTACCTGCCGCCCGTAATGACGCAGGCGCTGTATCTCATCTTCAGGCGCATCCGATAACACAGCGCCAATCTCGCCAGCCGCCGCAAAGAGCACAGCAGTTTTGGAGTAGATGCGGCTGTAATACTGGTCAGGCGACCTGTTAACGTGGTGTGTAGCCACTTTCTGCGCAAGCTCACCTTCGGAAATGGTAACGAGCGACTCGGCGAAAATCCTGGTAGCACGCTGGCTGCCGCCCATCGTACTCAGCACGGCTGACTTTGCAAAAAGATAGTCGCCGACCAGCACCGTTGTCCCAGCGTCCACGACCGAGTTGAGCGTTGGCAGGCCGCGCCGCATCGCCGCTTTATCAATGGTGTCGTCGTGGACCAGCGAAGCCGTATGTAGAAGCTCAATAGCAGCCGCCATAGGCAGGAGCTTGTCGAGGTCGTAGTGGTGAAGCCTGGCCGAGAGGAAAAGGACGGCGGGTCTGAGACGCTTGCCGCCTGCGGCAATAATTGCCTCCACGCCTTGCTGCAAAATAGGATACTCGAGGTTGGTAGTCGAGCGCAGCGTATCGTCAATCTTGCCGATGTCTTCGCTGACCGGTTCGAGGATGCTCTTGAGGGCGGGGATTGTAAAGGCGGCGGGAGTTGTCATGGCTTCACCAGGAGGAGCAAATTTTGTGAGGCTCCATTAATCTTTCATAAACGAGTATATCAGTTAGAGAGGAGATTGTCAAGATTATCACAATCTTTTTGGTGCTTGCTCTCTTCCCTCTACGACAGGTATAATTTAGAGTAAGGGTATCTCTAAAAATAGTACGTCACCATTGACGGGCAGGGTTTCCATTTGGCTTCACAGGCGGAGAAAGTTACAGGCGAACGAGCAGCAGTAACGGCAACGGCAACGGCAACGCCATACGATTGGCGGCATGAGCCTGTTGGGCTTTATTTGCATGTGCCTTTCTGCGAGTCCAAGTGCATATACTGTGACTTCAACTCTTACGCTGTCTGATCCAGGGGCGGGGTACGCCTACTCGACCTTGTACCTTTCTTCACCCCTGCCCAAGTTACTCTATAGGATAATGGGTTTGCACGTCTACAACTATATTCTTGGGGTCGAGACCCTTTGCTGAGGGAGGCAGGTCAAGGCTGAATATAAGGTGCTGAGTCTCGTCTTTCTCAAGCGACACATCTTTTTCATCCTGCGCAAGCGTCTCACCGGTCTGTTTGTTCTTCAGATTGACCACTACTGCCACCTGCCCGCTGCCGGGGCCTTGATTTTGCACCACAGCTTCCACCTTGAAAGGCTGGTCAGAGCCTTGCGGGGGCGGCTCGGCCTGATAGCTTTGCAGCACAGGCCTGGGGCCAAGCAGGCAGCCCGTAGCCAGCAAGGTCACAAGGAGTAAGAGAGGTAAGGATAGCAAGCGTTGTTTCATAAGGCTAACTTGGGCTACTTGGATGGCAACCAGGGAGGCAGCAAGATAAAGAGGGTAAGTATGAGCATCACAACAAGCATTACAGAGACGGCGCAGCCCATCGTAAAGACAGGATCGGCGCGGTTATCATTGCGGGTGAGTTGTACGAAGCCAAGAGGCTCAGGCATCACAGGCACATTATACTCGACAGCAAACTCAAGATCGGGGAGGAACGATTCGTTGCGCAGAGCAGGCACTAGGCTGTGTATCTTGTCCTGAATCTCCGCGACATCCTCCTGGGTGATGGTCACAGTAGGCCAGAGCGCACCTTTGTCAAGTTGCTTCTCCAGGTTGCGAAAAGCTTGCACCATGCTGTAGTAGGCGCTGGCCTCATCGGCATCTATGCTCGACCACTGGGTAATTTGCAGCTTTGCCTCAAGGTCGCGCTTCTGCATGGCTTTCTCTATCTGGCTTGCCAGGTACTCAAAGAGGCTGTTGCTCATCCCCGACTTGATCGGATAATAAGTTACTCTTACTCCTTCTAACGACAATTCACCGAGCTTACCCACGTCGTCTCCCACCTGCCATATGATAGGCTCGCCCTGCTTACCTTCAACGATAACAGCCTTGTCGAAGTACGCAGCCTTGCTATCGCTCCCCATCTTTAGAGCTGCGTGCTTGCGCCGCTCGATGGCTTCGTGGTCCTTGTCGGTACGCGCCATCACCCTGGGCGAGTTGAACCAGAGGATGCGGAGCGCGCCGACAAAGCCGCGAAAAGTAGCAACCAGATAATAGAGTGCGAGGACAAAGATGATTGCTATCGTGAGAGTTTCTACGTTGCTCCGTTGCGCGATGGTAACAAAAAAGCGAATCTTCCACGCAATAATAGCTATGATCACCAGTGAGATGACATTCAGCACAAAGTAAATAACCGCTATCCAGCGGACGCGGCTGGCATATCTCCCGGGCTTCTGTATAACTTGCTCTCGGATAACGTCTTCAGCCAATGACATCTATCTCTCCCATCTCAGAAACAAAAGCATCAGGAGGTAAAACGAACCGGGTGAAAAGCTGTGACGCTACATACCGATGGGAAACAGCTTGCGCTCGCTGCTGAGGCATGCTGATCTCACCAACCGCAACCACCGGCCACTGACCACAGGGGCCTTGTGAAGAAAAGCGCAGTTGGATAGAATAAGGCGCATGGACGCTATCTTCTACATTGGCCTGGCTATTACCGGCTTTGGCGCTGGCATGCTTGGCGCGCTTCTGGGGCTGGGGGGCGGGGTCTTTGTGGTGCCTGCCCTCGTGCTGCTCTTTGGCATACCCACCCACCCTGCCCTCGGCACGAGCAATGTGGCGGTGGTGGCAACCTCTATTTCCGGCGCTTCAACTTACGTTCGGAGCCGCCTCACCAATATCAGGCTTGGATTGCTCCTCCTCATTTCGACCGCCTTTGCTGCCCTTGTAAGCTCACTCATCGCATCGAGCCTGCCGGATCAGCTGTTGAAGGGGCTTTTCGCTGTGCTGCTAGTCTACACCGCAATCACAATGTTGAGAGGCGATAGAGGAAAGAAAGCAGTGGTCTCATTGGAAGAGAATATACCTCCATCAACCCTGGGCCTTGAGGGGACTTACCGTGACGCCGCAACAGGCAAGACCGAGTTTTATGCGCCACGCAGGATAGGCATGGGGATGGGAGTAAATGCCCTCGCGGGTGTAATGGCGGGCTTACTTGGTGTGGGCGGAGGTATCATCCAGATGCCTGTAATGAACCTGCTAATGAAGGTGCCCCTCAAAGTGTCAACGGGCACCAGCAACTTTATGATAGGCATTACCGCTACAAGCGCAGCCTTTGTGCGCTACGCCCGCGGCGATATAAATCCACTGCTGGTGGTACCCGTCACATTGTTTGTCTTCCTCGGAGCGCGGCTCGGCGCGTGGCTCGTCCCGCGCACCCCAAACGCTCGCCTGAGGCTAATCTTTGGCTGGGTAGCCATAGTAATTGCCGTGCTGATGGCCCTGCAGGCCGCCGGTATCTACAAGGTCTGACCCTGCCCATTAGCACGAAAGTTCAAACGCGCAGCTTTGAGAGACCATGTATAATGCAAGCGTTAGTGTGGCCTGCTATCCGCTATAGAACAACGTTCCCGTTACACAACGCCGGATGAGAGATAAATGAACAACTTTGAGTTTAGCTTGTTAATCGGTGTGGGCGCAATGTTGGCAGGCTTCCTGGGCTCCCTCACGGGGCTTGGCGGAGGCGTTGTAATCGTGCCACTGCTGACAATAGCATTTGGGGTGGACATCCGCTACGCCATTGGCGCATCGCTCATATCTGTGATAGCCACATCGTCCGGCGCGGCGGCTGCTTACGTGAAGGAGGGGTTCTCCAACGTACGGGTCGGTATGCTTCTGGAAATCGCCACTACAATCGGTGCTTTGGCAGGCGCGTTCCTGGCTGGCATACTCTCAACGCAGATAATCGCCGTTATATTCGGGCTGGTGCTCATCTACTCGGCTTTCCTATCGGGGCGGCCCAGGCCTGAGAACTATACGGGCGACACAGCCGACCCTCTCGCTATCCGACTCAAGCTCGATTCCACCTTCCCCACAGCCGAAGGGCTACAGCCTTATCATGTACATAATGTGCCCGCGGGCTTTGGCCTTATGGGGCTGGCAGGGGTGCTGTCGGGGCTGCTTGGCATCGGTTCGGGCGCGGTAAAGGTATTGGCTATGGATCATGCCATGCGGCTCCCATTCAAGGTATCAACGACGACCAGCAACTTCATGATAGGGGTCACCGCAGCTGCCAGCGCAGGGGTCTACCTCAGGCGTGGCTATATAGACCCTGGACTGACAATGCCGGTGATGCTTGGCGTGCTCGCAGGGTCGCTGCTGGGCAGCCGTGTGCTGGTGAGAGCCAGGGTGCAGTGGCTTCGGATCGTCTTCAGCGTGGTCATTCTGGTCCTCGCCCTTGAGATGATTTACAACGGCTTGACGGGGAAGATTTGATATGCAAGAGCCAAAGGATAAGGAGCAGTTTGGCGACAAAGATTTGGAGGAAATCGTCGGCAACCTCCTCAGGATTGGCGTGCTTACGGCGGCTCTGATCGTGATTGTCGGCGCGGTGCTGTATCTCGCCAACTATGGAACCGCCGCACCTGCCTACTCCACCTTTAAAGGTGAGCCTCAGAACCTGCGTGATATATTCTCGATCCTGGGAAACATCACGGCATTGAATGGGCGCGATCTTATTCAGCTGGGCATCTTGCTCCTCATCGCTACTCCTATTGCTCGTGTGGTCTTCTCGGTTTTTGCCTTTGCACGCGAGCGCGACCGCACCTATGTCATGGTGACACTTATCGTGATGGTAATACTCATTTATAGCCTCATCTGGGGGCGCATATGATTACGCCTGAAGGTGGGGGTAGCTCCAGTGAAGCACAGCCCAGCGATATACTGACGTACCTTTGGGTCGGCAGAACGCTCCGCACCGGCATGTACCTCAGCTTTGCCTCGATGAGCGTCGGCCTGCTCTGGTGGTTAGCAGCGGGAATGCCCGGCGGAGAGCAATCGGTTTCGACACAGATACCGTTGCAGAAGCTGCTACCGGAGTTGTTGGCGGGCGACCCACTTGCCCTACTCAACGTGGGCGTGCTACTCTTGCTGGCTACACCCGCCGTCACTTTGCTAACCGCCATACTCACTTACGTAGTCCAGCGCAACTGGCGCTTTGTGGCAGTTGGAGCCATAGTGGCTGCGATACTCATCTTGAGCCTGGCGCTTTCTATGAAATAAAAGGTAGTGAGTTACGTACTACTCGATGCGCAATGGAGCAGATATTGGACGAGTACAGAGAAGCTAATCTGAAGCTGTGGAATGATTGGACTGACATACATGAGAAGTCGGAGAGCTACGACCTTGCTGCTTTCAGGACGGGCAAGTCCAGTTTGCATTCCATCGAGTTGAAGGAGCTTGGCGAGGTAAGCGGCAAGTCGCTGCTCCACTTGCAATGTCACTTCGGGAAGGATACCCTCTCCTGGGCAAGGCTGGGAGCCTCTGTCACGGGAGTAGACTGGTCGGAGAAGGCGATTAAGCTGGCACGCTCGTTGAGTGCGGAACTGGATATCCCTGCGAGGTTTATCTGCTCAGATATTTATGAACTTCCTGATGCGCTTTCCGGGCAGTTCGACATCATCTTTACGTCATATGGGGTGCTGGGTTGGCTGGAGGACGTAGAGCGCTGGGGCCGCATTGTGGGCCGCTTCCTCAAGCCTGGAGGCACTTTCTACATAATTGAGTTTCACCCATTCGCATGGATATTCGACGACGCGGCAGAAGCCCAGGAGCTGAAGGTTCTTTACCCTTACTTTCACTTCGATGAGCCGCTGAGATTCGAGTCGCAAGGCTCCTACGCCGACCGCGGCGCTGACTACCACGCTGTAGAATATGCCTGGAATCACAGCATAAGCGACATAATCAACTCGCTCATTTCAGCCGGATTGCGTATCGAGTTTCTGCACGAGTTCCCATTTTCGGTTATCAAATCCTTTCCCTTCATGCGGAAAGGAGATGACGGCTGGTGGAGACTGGAAGGGCAAAGCAAAGTTATACCGCTAATGTTTTCGCTAAGAGCCACAAAGGATACAGAGCAGAAGTAGCAAGTAGAGAGGCAGGAGAACAGGGAAGAGTGCACAGCCTCTCCCCACGCGTGGGGAAGGGTTGGGGTGGGGTCTTGCCCTGATACAATACTGGATGCCACAACCCGAACTAGCTTCTATACACTCCATCCAGCGCTGGCAGCAGCACGTCCCATGCGTAGCGGCTCATCGCCAGTTGCTGGGCAGCCCTACCGAGCGTTGCGCGGCGCGGCGCATTAGCCAGGAGCAGCAATACAGATTGGACGAAGTCAGAGGCAGATCGCGCCAGCACCATCTCACGGTTGTGGCTCACCTCTATCCCTTCAGCGCCCATCGGGGTAGACACTATGGCACAACCCATCGCCATTGCCTGCAACACCTTCAAGCGTACCCCTCCCCCCATTCGCATTGGCACTACATATACAGTGGCTCTCGCCACCCAGGGGCGCGTGTCGAGCACCGCGCCCGTTACCGTAATCCCTGGCAAGTTGCCAAGGGCCTCTACAGCAGGCAAAGGGTTGCGCCCAACTATATAGAACTCGGCTTGCGGCCTTCGGGCCTTGACGCGGGGCCACACCTCCTGTACGAACCATATCACAGCATCAACGTTCGGCCTGAAATCCATACTGCCATCAAATACCAGGGTGTCAGCCTTGAGAGGCGCATCATCTTCATCGAATAGCGCCTCTCTCGACCAGTAGGCAGGGTCAACACCGTTGGGGAGCAAAGTTATACGGTGAGACAGATGGAGCGCCTGGCGAGCAAGCGCAGTCGCATCGGCTGGTGAAACAGCGAGCACGCGCTCACTCGCCAGGCAAAGACGCCTCTCGAAGCTCCGCAGCCGCCGCCACTGCACGAGCGAATACAGCGCTCTGGCAAGTGTGCGCGGCTCGGCAAGGTCGGTCGTGAACGCGCGGCGTTGCAACAGATATTCGGCGTTATGGGCATCGTAAACAAGCTGAGGGCCAGCGCCGCTTTGCCATTTCTTCGCAAGGAGACCATAAGGGCCCATCTCTATGCCTTCTATGTGGATGGCATCGAAGGTCTTCCGGATGCACAGATCGCGCACCCGCTGCTGCATTGCTTGAGAATGCAACCGCCAGGCCATATCGGGAAGGGGCGAGGAGATAAGCGCCTTTAGCCTGCGTGCTGTTGATCTGGCAGGCAGAGGAAGCGCCTCGGTGAAGCTGCAAAGTGCGTCGAGGCGCGATCTGTCTACCTCGCCTTGCGGCAAGAAGGTAAGGAGAGCAACCTCATGCTTCTGCGCCAGGTAGAGAAGAATATGCATGTTGCGTATCGCAGCCCCCTGCCGTGGCGGGTCGGGCCACTGGGGGGCAAGCACAAGGATTTTCATGGGATAGATACCAGAAATATTAGGCGTAACAGGTGGCGCAGAGTCGATGAGCTAAGGAGAGTAAGAGTTTGTTACTACCTTAGCGCCAACAGCAGCTTCGGCAAGAATATCAGCAGACCAACGGCCACAGCTCCTGTAGCCGTCAGCAGCACTATGCCTGCCGCTACATCTTTGGCTACCTTAGCTAGCGGGTGATACCGCACAGTGACAAGGTCGACCAGCGCCTCGACCATCGTATTTACCATCTCAGCAGTCAGAACCAGCACCACGGTAACCGCAAGGACTGCCCACTCAGCAGAGGAGAGGCCGAATAGCAGGCCCGTAATGCCGGCGATTATTGCTATGGAGAGGTGTATGCGAAAGTTGCGCTGGGTACGGAAGCAGTAGAAAAGGCCCGAAACCGCGTAGCCAAAGCTGGCGGTAAGGGTCCCAGCGCGGCCTGCGCTCTGAGTGGAGGGTTCCGGCTCCTGGGGTTCGAGGTCGTGCTCCAATATTCTCCTCAACATCTAGAGTCCAGAGCCGATTATGCGTAGCAGCTCGTCCTGCCGGGCGTGCATCTTCTGACGAGCGACATCCTCTCGGTCATCGTAACCCAGCAGGTGAAGCATGCCATGTATCAACAGAGTATAAACTTCAGCCTCTGTGCTGTGCCCATAGTCGGGGGCCTGCTCTGCGGCGCGGTCGTATGAGATAACAACATCGCCCAGGTAAGCAGGACGCTCCGCAGGCGTCACAAAAGCCGTGCCACCCTCCTCATCGGCCATGCCGAATGAGATCACATCAGTCTGGTAGTCATGCCCCAGATACTGCAAATTGAGCGCATGCACCTCGCCGTCCGTGGTAAGCACCACTCCCATCTCCATGGGGCCAGGCACATTTTCTTCACGAAGCACGTGCAGCGCGAGCCGGTGCAGCCTATCAGCGTCCAGCTTATCCACATAAGCGTCTTCTATCTGCACAGTTATGAGGTAGTCCGATCCGCTGTCTGTATTTACCTGCATGCCGGGGGTGTCTTGCATAGCTGTTCCTTCCAGGCGAACGACTGTTACAAAGATCAGCGTCCGGTGGTCAAAGGTTGCTCGTCAGGTGTCTCTTGCCGTTCTGCGCTGTTGGCAAGTATCGTGGATCCATTCCCGTTCCGCTTGTTTTGCTCTGTTGCTTCGGAGGTGATGGGCGCTGCTGAGGCGTCAACCTTCCTGGGGGCTTCGGGATATGCCACGCGTGGGTGGTATATGCCACGCAGCATGCTCACAAAAGCTTCCTCTATCCGAGCTATATCGCGCACTGTGAGGTCGCACTCATCAAGCTGGCCGTCCTCTATTCGCTCGCTGATAATCTTGTGTACGGCGTTAGCCACCACGTCATCTGGAAGCACAGAAGCATCACTATAAAGCTCAGGGCTTTCGGTGGCGTCGCTGCTACTTGCCGGGGGCTTATCCAGCGCTCCGTTCTGTGCCATTGCGCGTACAGCCGCCTCTACTCCATCCGCCAGCATGAGGATGGCAGTCTCTTTGGTCTGAGGCTTCGGCCCCGGATAGCGGAAATCGTCCTGACTAATAGACGGGTCTGATTTGAGAGCTTTATAGTAGAAATACTTAATGAGCATCGTGCCATGATGTTGAGGGATAGCATCAAGCACGCGCCTGGGAAGTTTGTGTTTCTGGCCCAGGCGCACACCATCACGCACATGTTCGGCTATGATACGGGCGCTGTGGCGCGGGCTTAGCTCATCATGTATATTGCTCATGCCCGACTGGTTATCTATAAAATAGTAAGGGCGGACAACCTTGCCGATGTCGTGGTAATAAGCCGATACACGTGTCAGCAGGGCATCAGCGCCTATCATCTCGGCGGCGCGCTCCGCCAGATTGCTCACCACGAGCGAATGGTGGTAGGTACCTGGGGCTTCGCGCATCAACTGGCGCAGCAAAGGCTGGTCGGGATGGGCAAGCTCCATTAGCTGAAGTGGCGTGGTTATACCGAAGATTGTGCCCAACAGAGAGAAAGTAGCATAGGTTATGGAAGCCGATACCCCACCGTTGAAAGTTGCCGCAAGCGCCAGCGACTCCACCACCGACCAGTCGAGTAGCCCCCCTGTAACTACCTTGAAGGCTATCGCTGAAACAAACGAGGCAACAGCAATGAAGACGCCTGCTCGGGCGAACGTGCCTACCCTTTCTACCCTGGTGAGGCTGAATATGCCCGTCAAGCCGCCAACAAAATAGTAAATCGGCAAGTCCATAGAGAGGCCGCTGCTCACAATAAGCCCCAGCAGAATAGAAAGAACAAAGGTTACTACAACCGCCACATTGGGGTTAAGCAGCACAGCTATCAGCATCGAAACGGCAGCCAGAGGGAGCATATAGGGAAGAAGCCCATGCCCTGGCAGAAAGAGGCGAGCCGCGGCTACGGTTGCGATGAGCATGAGCGCCACCAGCAGGAGCTGCTTTTGCCTGTGCCACACCTGGGGCGCATACCGGAAGAGATAGAGGTGCAGCAGCAACATCAACAGAGCTATCATGGCGCTGGTGCCCACTACACTCTGCACTGAGATGCTGCGGCTGAGGAGGCCCGCCTCCTGCATCTTTTCAACAGCATCCGGCGTGACGATCTCACCTTGCCGCAGTATCGCCTCGCCTTTCTGCACCGTTTGCGCAACGGGCTTAACGGCTGCCGCCGCAGCATCTCGGGCCTGGCTCGTCTGCGCTTCGTCCAGGTGCATATTCACTTTGAGCAAAGGAGAGATAAAAGCTATAGCAGCAGCTTTTTGCTCTGCGCTAAGTGAGGGGACAAGGAGATTAGGTAGGTTCGCACGCGTGGCCTGTACATCGCCTTCCGTGGTAAGACGGCGGTCGCGCATAACTCTATCGAAACCCCCGGTGACGCCGGTATCACGCCAGTAGCTGTAGTCGGTGTCGGGAAGGGCAATCAGCATTGATAGAGTGCCCTGGGTCAGCGTAATCCCACGCAAGCTGGTTATCGGGCCGCCATCCCTCTGCGGATCGCTCGTCATTCCGGTGCGCAGATTGTTGAGGGCGGATAGGTTCCTCAACAAGAGTGCGCGTTGTTGCTGTACGACCGTCGAATCCTGCACCCATACCTCGTTGGCAGGGTCGCTTGCTGCGTCGGCGCGAGCCTTGTCGGTGAGCACCTTCGACTCGTAGCGCAAATAGGTAGGAGAAAAAACGTCCTGTGCGGCGGGCATTCCTGGTTCCACACCTGCCTGCCCCGGCAGAAGGGAAGCGGTCATTATGAAGCTAACGACAAGAGTAAGAAGTACACCTGAGAGTATGACGTGGCGCTCAGTGCCTACGTATTGCTCGGTTTCGCCAGGCAGAGGGCTTACAGGATGCGAGCGGAAAGGAAGCCGAAGGCGCTGGCCGCTCTTTCGTGAGGGCGATGTGTGGTTAGCGGCGGGCGGCGCTGTCTGTGGAGGGGTGACATCATGCGGCGCGCCATTACCCAGCATGGCAAAGCTGTTGCTCTCATGCCTGTTCGGCTCTTTGGGACTCTGCATGTTGTCCATAGTCGGTAAGGAGTGCCGGCCTTAACGTTGGTGACTGAAGCTGGGTTAAGCGCCAGGAAGGTGCCCCTCATAAGAACCGGCAATCGGCCAGGTCACCCTGCCCGGTGCCCTGTATAAAGGTAAAGAGTAACGCTTATGGACAAGAAATCTGAGCTATGAACTGCGCGGCTCGTGAATTGCCGGGCCTGAACCTTGCACCAGGACCGGTAATACAGCCTACTTCATGCTTCATTCAACAGGCGGGTGACCACACGGTTCACCAGACGGCCTTCGGCTAATCCTTTTGTGCGCGATAGAGCGGCAGGCATCACTTTGCCGATATCACTGGGACCTGTAGCTCCAAGCTCGCTAATGACAGCGCGCACCTGCTCTTCTATCTCGGCTTCGGACATCTGTTTGGGTAAGTAGGCTTCAAGAAGCGCAGCCTCAGCATTCTCTCGGTCCGACAGGTCTATCCTCTTTGCCCGCTCATATTCCTCCGCCGACTCGCGGCGCTGCTTGATCTCCTTGCGGAGCACATTCTGCACACCCGCGTCGTCAAGCTCCGCCAGCCGCTCTATTTCGGTGTTCTTAATAGCAGAACGCGCCATGCGTATAGTGGACTTGCGTAGCTCATCTCCGCTACGCATTGCGTCCTGCAAATCGCGCATCAACTGGTCTTTAAGGGTCATACAAATAGCTAAGTACTGCGTATTGCGTAACAGGTATCTTCCAGGGTAGGAGGCTAAAGAGCCAGCTCTCCACCCGCAATACGCAGTACGATTCCTTACCGGGAGGATTTGAGCATAGCTTTGCGGCGGCGGGCGGCTTCTTTCCGCTTGCGCAACACGCTCGGCTTTTCGTAATATTCGCGACGGCGAGCTTCAGCCAGGATGCCATCCTGCTGTACTTTCTTGTTGAAACGCCGTAGCGCATTCTCGAAGCTCTCATTGTCGCCGACTGTAACTTCAGCCACTCTGTAATCCCCCCCTTCAGCTTGCCTCATATAGACATAATTTCTCACTGTGATTATATGGTACACGCGTAGCAGTGTCAAGCGCATTCACTCATGTAAAATGTTACTGAAGGTGCTACAGTTCACTCAAAAGAAAGTGTTACTGAGGGTGCTATATGGCCGAAGACGAAATGACACTGAACGAGAGACGCAAATACCTGAAGAAGATGTGGCCCAGATACGCACAGGCAGACAAGAAGGAGCGTAACACTCTGCTGACAGAGATGGAGGCGGTGACGGGTATGCACTGCAAAACAGCTAGCTGCTCTCAACGAGTTGTACGACCTCATGTGGGTCTACTACAACCTCTTCCAACGATACTGCACCTATCCGGGAAGCAGTATCTGCAAGAGGTGGGTAGAACGCGGCGTAGATGGGACGTGGCTCGCACGCCCTTTGAGCGGCTCAGGCAAGCAGGGGCGTTGCTCATTGAGCAAGAGGAGAGACTGGACGTGTTGTATATGCAGACTAACCCTCGGCAGCTACGCACTGAGATTTACAGGTGACTATCTCAGCTATGGGCATGTCAGGAGCAGGAGTTGAAGCCGTCCAGAGGAGAACAAGTAGCATGAGAAAGGAGGAAGGTCAGCCTCAGTAACATTTTCTTTTGAGTGAGCCGTTTGTCCTACGGCTCTCTCGCTATCATTTTCATTTGAGTTGACGCGTACCCTTTATGAGTAGAACCAGGGCGTACGCATCTAAACTGAGGCACGAGCGGAACACGAAGGATGTAAAGGTAGAGGTCACGCGGCCACCAGGATTCCTTCTAGGACGGTCGTCTCTCGTCCTCCATTCACCGCGCAACGCGAGTAAATAAGGGCA